>Ga0079224_100005205_pt1 | contig 17046 bp, 14 predicted proteins | sample Stecom2015_FD_80414 | JGI IMG/M metagenome (GOLD analysis project Ga0079224, IMG submission 80414) | Agricultural soil microbial communities from Utah to study Nitrogen management - Steer compost 2015 | ecosystem: Environmental > Terrestrial > Soil > Agricultural land | place: USA: Utah... | reverse complement strand
GACCGGCGCAAGGACGAGTTCCTCGCGACGCTCGCCCACGAGCTCCGCAATCCGCTGGCACCGATCCGCACGGGGCTGGAAGTCCTGCGCCTCGGTCCCACCGCGGAGACCGCTGCCCGGACGCGCGAGATGATGGAGCGTCAGCTCGCGCACATGGTGCACCTCATCGACGACCTCCTCGATCTCTCCCGCGTCACGCGCGGCACGGTGCAGCTCCAGCGCGCGCGGATCGACTTGCGCTCTGTCGTGTCGCTCGCCATCGAAGCGAGCAGCCCCCTGCTCTCCGCCGCGGGCCACGAGCTCGTCGTGCGGCTCCCGGAGACCGCGCTCGTCGTCGATGCCGACCGCACGCGGCTCGCCCAAGTCTTGAGCAACCTGCTGCACAACGCCGTCAAGTACACCGATCGCGGCGGTCGCATCGAGCTCGTGGCCGTGCCCGCGGGGCAGGAAGTCGACGTCCGCATCCGCGATTCGGGCGTGGGGATCCCCTCGGACATGCTCCATCACGTCTTCGAGATGTTCACGCAGGTCGGACGCTCGCAGGACCGCAGCCAAGGCGGGCTCGGGATCGGGCTCACCCTCGTGCGTCGCCTCGTCGAGCTGCACGGCGGGCGGGTCTGGGCCGAGAGCGCAGGTCCGGGCACGGGCAGCACGTTCGTCGTGCGACTGCCGCTCGCGGAGGTCGTCCAGAGCGCGCCCCCGGACACGTCCCCCGGCGAGCGCGTGTCGTCGCCTCCCGTCGCGCGACGGGTGCTCGTCGTCGACGACAACGTCGACGCCGCGGAATACTTGGCGTTGCTGCTCGAGATGAAAGGACACGAAGTCCGCACGGCGGAGAGCGGCCCCGAAGCGCTCGCGGTGCTACGCACGTTCGACCCCGAGATCGCCATCCTCGACATCGGGCTCCCGGGGATGTCGGGATACGAGCTGGCGCGCGCGATCCGGGGCACACCGGGGCGGGAGACGATGCTCCTCATCGCCGTCACGGGCTGGGGTGCCGAGGACGACCGCCGGGAAGCGCGAGCGGCAGGCTTCGACCATCACATGACCAAACCCGTCGATCCGAGCGCACTCGAGGCCCTCGTCCGGCAGGCTCCGGTCGCCGCCGACGGTCGCTGACGGCGCTCCTCCCTCGTCGCCCTCGCCCGCGTGCCGACGCGCGACCGTTGCATAGGCTCTCGGACGAGGACGGCATGGCCGATTGGATCGCGACACTGATGGGAAGCTTGGGCCACTGGGGCGTCGCCTTGCTGATGTTCCTGGAGAACGTCTTCCCCCCCATCCCCAGCGAGCTCATCATGCCTTCGGCCGGGTTCGCGGCGAACCAAGGCGAGCTGCAGCTCCTCTGGGTCATCGTCGCCGGAGCGCTCGGATCGATCCTCGGCCAGTTCCCGCTCTACTATCTCGGACGCGCGCTCGGGGGGCGGCGCCTCCACGTGCTCGCCGATCGCTACGGCAAGTGGGTCGCCGTCTCCGGTCGAGACATCGAACGTGCCAGCGCATGGTTGCGCCGGCGGGGTCCGGTCGCCGTGCTGCTCTGTCGCCTCGTCCCCGGCCTTCGCTCGCTCATTTCGCTGCCCGCCGGGGTCGCCCGCATGAACCTCGCCGTCTTCACCCTCTATAGCGCCCTCGGAATCACCGCCTGGGGCGCTCTCCTGGCCGGGCTCGGCTACGCGTTCGGGCACAACTACGCGCGAGTGGAGCGCGTACTCGGCCCGATCGGCACCATCCTTTGGATCGCGCTCGGCGTGCTCGCCCTCGCTTGGCTCGGCTGGCGCATGCGCGGCTGCTACACCCATAGTCGTGAGCGCTGTCCGTTCCGCGACGACGCGAGCGAGCCCCGCGACGAACACCCCGCGTCCCGAGCCGTGGCCGAGGCTGAGTGAGGCACGCATGTCGTCCCCGCGACACGTGTGTCGCTGCGCCGCCGCGCCGCCCCGCGCTCTTTCCCCGTACGCGTGCGCTCCTGTTCAGCACGCAACTTGCACAACCCCACGAGCCGACGCGACCCGCACCGAGCGCGCCGGCGGAGGAATGCGACGATGCCATCGTGCAGTGTGATGTCCTGGGTCAGCGTATGGGCGCTCGCGACCGTCCAACCCGTGCCGGAGGTGCAAACCGATGGCGCGGCGCCGGTCCAACACACCGCCCCCATCGACTCGTGGCGTGCCGCTCCCCCGCCGCCCGTGCATCGGCCTTCGCCTCCGCCCCCGGTCGGTACGGCCCCGCCGCTCCCCCCTCCCCAGCCCGTGTCCCCGCCTCCGCCCGTCGTGTCTCCTGCCCCGCCCCCGCCCGTGGCACCGATGCCCGCGCAACCCCGACGCCCACGCGGCGCCGTGGCGATGATCGCCGGTGGCTATGCGAGCTTCCTGGGCGTCTATTTCGTGACGAGCCTCGTGGGCGTCATCATGGCCGACGTGAGGCACGACAACGAGCGCCTGCATCGATACGGGCGACGCCTGATGATCCCGCTGGCGGGACCGTGGATGGCCGTCGGCGACGCGCGGAGTGCCACGGGAGCGTGGGCCACCGGCTTCTCCGGTGTGTTCCAAGCCGCCGGCCTCGTCCTCGGCACCGTCGGGGCGATTCGCTTGGGCGTCTACCGCTCGCAGACGCGGCTGTCCTTCGGCGGCGGCACGATGCCCGGCGGAGGCCAAGGCATGATCACGCTGCGCTTCTGATCGAACGACGTCACGCGGCTCGGCCCCGTCGAGACGTGCGCTGCGGCCCCGCGCTCGTTCCTCCGCGCCCGCGTCGGCCCTGCGAGGCTCGCTGCGGCCCCTCGAGTGACGCGCGCGTGGTTGCACGCGTGCGAAGCCCCGTGCGACGCTCGCGCGTTCGGAGCGCGCCATGTCGCAGACGCAATCGCAACGTCGAGGGTGGCTCGACCGCTGGAATGGTCTTCCGCTCTACCTACGCATCGTCGTCGCGGTCCTGGCCGCCATCCCGACGGGGCTCCTGCTCGGAGAACGTGCGCTGTTCTTCGAGATTCCCGCGCGCATCATCCTGCAGTTGCTCGGCGCCCTGGCGCCGCCGCTCATCCTCGTCGCGGTCGTCCAGGTCCTCCTGACCACCGAGCTCCGCGGGCGCACGGTGCCGCGCTTGGCCGCGCTGCTCTTCACCAACACCCTCGTCGCCATCCTCATCGGGCTCCTCGTCGCCAACGTCGCTCGGCCAGGAACATGGTCCGATCTCGAGACTCCGAGCACCCCCAACGAGCAGGGATCGGGTTCGCTCGTCGAGCTCATCGTCGAGAACGTACCCAAGAGCGTCCTCGGCCCGCTCGGAGACCGACAAAACATCATCGGCGTCATCATTATCGCGATCGCGGTCGGTCTGGCCCTGCGAAAGCTCCGGGACAAACCGATCACGAGCGTCCAGGACCTGGTCGAGCTCGTCTACGGGGCCCTCCTCGTGATCCTGCATTGGCTCATCGCGCTCGTCCCCCTCGGCGTCTTCGCGGTGGTGACCAAGGTCATCGGCGTCGAAGGATTCGCGCCGCTCCTCGCCCTCGGCGCATTCGTGCTGTCCGTGCTCGCAGCCTTGGCGCTGCAACTCGGGTGGTACCTCGTTCGCATTCGCTTGGCGTCCCCATTTCGGCCGCTCGCGGTGCTCCGCGGGATGCGAGACGCCCTATTCATGGCGTTCTCGACGGACAGCTCGACCGCCACGATGCCGGTGACCTATGCGTGCCTCAAGGACGAGGTCGGCGTACGCGAAGAAGCCGCGAGCCTGGGCGCGCTCGTCGGGGCGAACTTCAACAACGACGGCACCGCGCTCTACGAGGCCATGTCGGCGCTCTTCGTCGCGCAGCTCGTCGGGTTGGACCTGTCGTTCTCCGACCAACTCGTCGTCGTGGTCACGGCGATCGTCGCGTCCGTGGGCGCCGCAGGAATCCCCGAAGCCGGCCTCGTGACCATGACGCTCGTGTTCGCGGCCGTGGGTCTTCCCACGGAATACATCGCGCTGCTCCTCACCGTGGACTGGTTCCTCGACCGCTGTCGGACGACGATCAACGTCATGGGTGATGTGAATGTCGCGTGTCTCTTGGACGCCGGCTCCCGGAGCAAAGCGGACCCGAATATGCACTGAGAGACGGGCCCTCGCATCGTATTCCCTCACGATCGGGCCTTCCGCGCAACTGTCCAAATGGCCAATTCGCGATAGTTGCTGTCGCATGTCGCCCGATGAAACACGCGGGCCCACGCTCGTCGACGACGAGATGCGGGCATCGTGCGCATCGTTGCCATGCACGAGGCCACGCTCGCCGTACGACGCCACGCGGGCATCGTGCGCATCATTGCCACGCACGAGGTTACAGAAGCAGATGCATTCTGCCGTGCCTTTGATCTCGGTCGACTCTTCGCAGTAGCACCCATTGCGAAGAAATCGGTCGACAAACTTTCCTTTCCGTCCATGCTCCGGCATCGACCAGCGCGCCCGTTGATGCGTGCGTGGCACGACGAAAGACGAAAGGAGTAGGCCGAGATGAGACGTATGATGTTCGTTGTCCTCCACGCGGGGTTGGTGTCGGGATGCGTCGCCGACCTCGACGGCGACGCCGAGGCCGATGCCGAGGCCGAGGCGACCGAGTTCCGGGCCAAACCCCCGAAGAACACGATCAAGAACAACAAGGAATATCCGAATCCCGCTGGCGCCTCGGCGACCTTCAGCGACGCCGGAAAGGTCGACCTCGGGACCGATTTCACCAAGGATTTCGGAACCAATGGGCGTACTTGCATCACTTGCCATACCGAAAAGGAGGGGTGGACGATCTCGCCGTCGTTCGTACAGTCCCGATTTGCGTCCTCAAATGGGCTCGACCCGTTGTTTCGCCCGGTCGACGGCGCGAATTCTCCGCTCGCGGACGTCTCCACGTTGGCCGCACGCCAACAGGCGTACAGTCTGCTGCTTTCTCGCGCGGTGATTCGCGTCGGGATCGGCATCCCCGACAATGCGGAGTTCGAGCTGGTCGCCGTCGACGATCCTTATAACTATGCGAGTGCGGCCGAACTCTCGCTCTTCCGCCGGCCGCTGCCTGCAGCCAACCTGTCGTTCATGGCATCCGTGATGTGGGACGGCCGAGTCACGGGGGCCACTTTGCTCGATGCCCTCGGCGAGCAAGCCAATGGTGCCACTTTGGGCCATGCAGAAGCACTCGCACCTTTGACCACGGCCCAGCGCGAGGAGATCGTCGACTTCGAATTCGGGCTCAGCCACGCCCAAATCAAGGGCAGTGTCGCGGACAAGCTGAGCGTGGCCGGTGGCAAGGGGGGCCCCGAGTTCCTTTCCAACCTCGACCGCGCGGTGGGGCCATTCACGATCTACGATGCTTGGTCCTCGCTGCAGGTGGATCCGCGCGAATGTCATTCCGAGCAGCAGATCACCGCGGCTCGAATGGCCATCGCGCGTGGGCAGGCGCTCTTCAATACGGCGACCAGCGCCACCGGTTCGACCTGCCGTGGATGTCACAACGTCGCGAACGTAGGGACGAACTTCAACGGGACCTTCTTCGACGTCGGCGTCTCCTCACCGGACCTGCGCTCCCCCGAGGTCCCTCTCTATACCCTGCGCAATCTGACGACCGGCGAAGAGATCAGTACGACCGACCCGGGCCGCGCTCTCATCACCGGGCGCTGGAACGACATGAATCGCTTCAAAGTCCCGAGTCTCCGTGGTCTGGCCGCGCGTGCTCCGTTCTTCCACGACGGCTCGTCGGCGACGTTGCTCGACGTGGTGCATCACTACGAGACAGCGCTCGGATTCGATTTCACGCCCGCCGAGGAAGCCGACCTGGTGGCCTTCATGAACGCGCTGTGACGTTACGAAAGAGTCGGCAGGGGGGTCGCACCGCCTGCCGACGCGCCCGTCAATCGACCGTAAAAAGCTGAATCGTAATGAGGAAGTCGGCGATGATGACCCAGATCGCGCAAGCCACCACCGTCTCGGTCGTGGAGGCTCCGACCGCCTCGGTTCCCTGTTTGGTATTGAACCCCTGATAGGATCCGATGCTGGCGACGAGGAATCCGAAGATCAGCCCTTTGAACAAACTCGCGCCATAGTCCCGCAAGGACAACATGTCGACATAGGTTTCATAATAGTACCCGGCCGGGACCCCGAATTCCCATTGGGCGATGGCCATGCTGCCGACGAGGCCGAGGACGTTGCCCCAGGCGACGAGGAGCGGGAGGACCAGGCTCGTCGCCACGATCCGCGGGACGACGAGCTTCTTCACGGGGTCCGCACCGAGCGCGGCCACGGCATCGATCTGCTCCGTGACCTTCATCGATCCGAGCTCCGCCGCCATGCCGGCCGCGATCTTCGATCCGACCGTGAGCGCGAGGAACGTAGGAATGAGCTCGGTGACGAGCGCGACCGAGGCCGTGTAGCCGAGCGCCATCGTGGCACCGAAGTCCGCGAGGGCATCTCCGAACTGCCACGCCAGGATCATCCCCGTGAACACCGCGAGGAGGCTCGCAATCGGGATCGACATCACCCCCTGGCGCATGACCTGGACGGCGATGTCCGTGATCCCGAAGGGCCAACGCGGCGCGAGCCACAGGGCACGACCCGCGAGCATGGCCACGCCACCCACCCAGCCAACCCCCGTGAGGGTGAGCGCTCCGAGCTGTTCGACGAGCCGCCGCATGCCGTTGGCGCCGAGCATACCCCAGCCGATCGCTCGACGGGCGACGTGCGGGACGCCGGCTTCGGATCAGCCGCTTCCGTCCTTCACGGCCCGGACGGATCGCTCGATCTCAGCCCGTTGCGCCGCGGGCAAGGACGCCAGCAGCGTCCCATCGGCGGTCGCCCGCAGCTCCACACCGAACACCCCTTGCAATCGGCTCGGCTCGAGCACCTGACGCGCCGCCCCGCGGAAGCACGTCCCCGAGGCGGTCAAGACGAGGGCGTCGTCGGCGTAGCGGCGAGCCCACTCGAGCTCGTGCAGCGACAACACCACGGCGCACCCCGTCGCGGCCAACACCCGCAGGAGCTCGAGCCCGTGCAGGGCATGACGCAGGTCGAGCGCCGTGGTCGGCTCGTCCAACACGAGGATGTCCGCTCGCGTCGCGAGCATCCGCGCGATCATCACGCGTTGGAGCTCGCCACCGCTGAGCGACCCGACGCGGCGATCCGCGAACGCGTCGGCGTCGACCATCTGCAACGCGGACGCGATCGCGTCGCGATCCCGCGCCGAGGGGGGCGACCACCACCCCTGATGCGGCACGCGGCCGAGTCCGACGAGCCGATGCACCGTGAGCTCCTCGGGGACGAGTGGGCGTTGCGGCAGATACCCGATGCGTTGCGCCCGTCGACGCGGGGACCACTCCGCCAAGGGCCGCCCCGCGAGCGCGACGTGGCCACGCGTCGGCGCGGTCAGCCCCACGAGGTCGCGCAACAGCGAGCTCTTGCCGGCGCCGTTCGGGCCCACGACCGCCGTCACGCGGCCATGTGCGAACGACCAATCGAGGTCGCGGTAGAGCCACCGCCCGTCATCCCCGAGGCGACGACCGAGCCCGACGCAGCGGAGCGCCGCCTCGTCGTTCATCGCGCGATCTCCTCGTGTCGCCGCAGGAGCACGACCAAGAAGATGCCCCCCACCACGCTCATCAGGGCCCCCGGGGAGGCATGGAGCGGCGCGAGGGCACGCACGATCGTGTCGACCGCGATCATGAGCACGGCCCCGAGCGCCATCGACGCGGGAATGATCGCCGCAGACGTCGGCGCCACCCACGCGCGAGCGATGTGCGGCACGACGAGCCCGACGAACGCGATGACCCCCGCCATCGCCGTGGCCGCGCCGCTGGCCAGCGCCACCGCGACGGCCGCGAGCGCGCGGACGCGCGAACGGGCCACGCCGAGCGTCGCCGCGCTCTCCTCCCCGAGCCGCAAGACGTCGAGCGGACGATGGAGCGCCCACAGGGCGACGAACGAGACGAGCAAGGGAATCCCGCCCCATCGCACGTGCATCCAGCCGCGGCCGTCGAAGCTCCCCATCAGCCAGCCCAAGGACTTCTGCGCGAGGTCCCACTGCGCCATCGTGAGCGACAAGAGCACGCTCATCGCCGCGCTCAACACGGCCGAGAGCGCGACGCCGGTCAACAGGAGCACGGAGATGTTCTCGCGTCCGGTCGAGAGCGCGAACAGGGCGGCCAAGACCGCGGCGGCACCACACGCGGCCAGCAGCGGCGTCATCCAGAGGGCGCCCACGTCGAGGCCGAGCACGAACCCCAGCACCACCGCGACGGCGGCTCCCGTGGAGACGCCCAAGACCCCCGGCTCGGCGAGCGGGTTGCGGAACAACCCCTGACACACCGCGCCCGCCCCACCCAACGCCGCGCCGACCCCCGCCGCGAGCAAGATCCGCGGGAACCGGAGCTCCCACAGGATCGACACGGCCCCGGACGGCGCCCGGGGGCCGCCGAACCGGCTACGGAGCACCGCCACGATATCGAGTACGCCGAAGTCTCCGGGACCCACCAGCGTCGATCCGAGCACGGCCACGACGAGGACGGCGATCGAGATCGCCGCCGCGCCTCGTGATGTTCGCCACCAAGGAGTGCGCATGGAGCTCGACATCGCGACCGCCCGTCAGGGCAAGCCGATCATACCGTAGGGCGGGAGCCCCGTGCCGAGCGGGGACGCGGGCGCCTCGACCAGGCCCTCCGCGGTGATCGTGAAGATGCGCAGCCCCGAGGCGCCGATGGTCGTGTCGGCGAACCACCCCTCGGAACCGATCACTTCGATGGCCCCCGTCACCGTCTGGAATCCACCGACCAGCGGCTCGAGGTCCGCGCCGCCGCCTTCGAGGCTCGCGCGATAGAGGCCGTGCTCCGTCCAGTCCGAGGACGCGATGACGAAGTAGAGCATGCCGTCCGCGCCGATGTCGAAGTTGCGCAGCTGGTACCGCCCGACTCCCATCGCCTGGAAAGTCGCGTCGGAGATGACCCAGGTCGTCGTGCCCGTCGCGAGATTCACCGCCTCGAGGCCCGAGTTGAGCAGCAAGATCGTGTGACCGGCGGGGTCGCGCGGATCGAGCCGTGCCCGGTTGCCGCCCAGCCCCCGCAACGCGAAGCCATCCGGGAGCGCGCCGGGTTGGACGTCGTAGAACCGGTCTTGGCGCAGATCGAGCGGCACCATGAAGGAGGCGTCCACCGGCTGGAACATGAGGTTGCGATCGAGGCGCTCGATCACGATGAAGGCCGTATCGCCGCAGGCGACGATGAGTCCCATCTCCGGCGTGCCATCGGCGTCGGCCATGCTCGACATGTCGATGTCGCGCACGGGGAGGGCCGCGGCGGGGTTCGACACGTCGAACACCCGGATCACGTCGGCGCCGAACAGCGTAACGTACGCTTCGCGCTCGGCGTCGACGACGAGCCCGACGGGATTGGCCGACACTTCGTCCGAAACGGACACCGAAAATTGGGTCCGCAGCGCGAGGTTCGCCGGATCGAGCACGTCGATGTAGTCGAAGTTGAAGCGGTTGATCACGTAGACCGATTGATCGTCGTAGGACAGGGCGAGGTCCGTCTGGGCCAACGCGAGGTCGGTCCGGATCGTCCGATGCAGCACGTCGACGAGCCCGACTGCCCCCGTGTCGTCGTCGGTCGAGCTCACGACCAGACGCGTCGGATCAACCGGGTCCAGCCGACACGGTGCCGTGAGCATGGGGTAACCCGGGAGCGGGCCGGCATCGACGGGGTCCCCCGTGTTCGAGGAATCGCTGGCCGCGGAGCTTTCGCCCGGAGCGTCGGGCTCGGGATCGCAGGCGAACGTCGGCACGAGCGCGCCGAGCAACAGGATGGAAGGGAAACGAAGACGAAGCATGGTCGTGGACTTTCTTCAGTTCATGAGGATGCGTCCGTCGACCGTCAGACGGACGAACACGCTGCGCCCGGGCAGCGGATAGCCGATGAAATCGCTGATCGCGACCTGAATCGGATCGGGGGGACCGGCCGCCGGCACGATCGACGTCGTGCGACGATCGGTGAGGTTCAGCAGCGAGACACCGAGATGGATTCCACCGGCGTAGCGCAACTCGAGTTCGAGCCCGTGCAACCACCGCGGGCCCAAGCGATAACGATTGCTCACGTCGAGCGACGTGCCCCCGATGACTTCGAGCTCGTAGTGCACGCGGGGCTCGAACCGGGTCCAGCCGTGCCCCCACCCGTGGCCGCCGCCGACGCGGAGGTGACCCTCGTGCCGTGGACGTCCCGGCAAGGGCTGCCCGCGTTGCTCGGCTTCGGGGCTGCGATTCTCGCTGTCGAGGAAGGTGTAACCGAGGTCGACGTCGAGTCTCTGCCCGAACAGCTCCACGAGCACCGCCACTTCGACCCCACGCAGCCGCGCACCGAGGACGTTGATCGGACGGATCGCGGGACCGGAGCGCACGAACTGGATCAGGTTCTCGCTCCACGTCGCGAACCCGGCCACCTGGGCGTAGAACGACGCGAGTCGCCCGCGCCAATCGTACAGCGCGCCACCGTCGACGCTCCAGCCCTTCTCTGGCAGCAATCCCTCGTTGCCGCGAACGAAGCCACGATCCCCGAACAACTCGAACAACGTCGGAACGCGGAAGTACCGACCCGCGGATCCCCGCAGGTGCACCGAAGGCGCGAGCGCGATGCGGGTGCCGAGCCGCGGCGAGACGGCCACGTCGCGTCCGTCCCGTCCTTGATCGCCGGACTCCCCCTCCCCCATCGGCACGGCGAAGCGGTGATCGAACGCATCGACGCGCACGGCCGGCACGAGGTGCCATACATCGCGAAACAACCGCTGATCGATCTCCACGCCGAGCCCGGCGCTCGTGCGGGTGCGGTTCGCGTCGCCGGACGCGAACACCTCGACGTCGGTCGGCGTGTTGCGCTCGTCGATCGTCACGAACTCGGACCGTAGATCGCCGACGATCCCCAGGGTCGCGCCGCGCCAGAGCGGCACCCGCAACCGCGGCGAGACGTATCCATCGAACGACCAGCTCCGTTCGTCGTCGTAGCCGGTACCGACCTGACCGAGCGGGTCGCGATAGTGCCGGCGCTCGGCACCGAGCCCGAGGATCCACGTGAGCTCGGGACCCCGGGACGACCCGGGAGTGACCCGCACCCGTGTGATCGAGCGCAGCTGCAGTTCGTTTTGCCGTGCGCGCGTCGCTTGGATCGCGGCCATGCCGGCGATGCCGTGTTCGCGCCACGTGGTGCGCAGCTGCTGGGACACCTCGACCCGCCCCGGCGCACCATCGAGCCGCAGCTGCGCGAGCACGCGGTCGTAGTCGTTGTTGCGCCGCCGCACCTGGCGATCGTCGGTCCGGATCCGCGGCGTGCCGCCATCCGAGAAGTACGGGAAGTTGCCCTCGCTGCCCGCGTACCCGAGGCTCGCGGCGAGGCTCCACGGCGACCGTCCGAGCGCCACGCTCCCCGAACCGCGAACCTCTCGTGTCCCGAACGAACCGCCCCCGACGGATGCCGACCACTGCGGTGGCCCGTCGTGCACGCGCCCGACGAGGTTCACGGCGCCGCCGATGGTCTGTCCGCCGAACGCGATCGGGACGTAGCCGCGAAACACCTCGACGCGGTCGAGCCCTTCGAGGGGTTGCGCCGAGAGATCGACGAGCCCCGCGAAGCTGCCGCTCAGCGGCACACCTTCGAGGAAGATCTGGACCTGCTGCGGCGAGCTACCGCGGATCTGCACGGCGTTGAACTGGCCGAGCCCCCCCAGCGATCGCACACGCACACCCGGCACGCGCTCGAGCACGCGACCGAGGGCGTCGGCCGGCGTGGCCCCTTGGTGCGGTCGGATCGTCACGACGCGGGCGAAGCCGGGGTGCTCCGCGTCGGCCTGCGCCTGCGCTTCGCCGGCCGCCGCGGGCGCTGGCTCGACGCGGACGCGAACGCGTCGCGCCATCGTGCCGCGCTCGTCCGCATCGCTCGCGGGGTCGTCCGCCGGCGCCGGGGCAGCGACGGCGAGCCAACACGTCCAGATCGCGCCCATTCCGACTACGCCCCCCATCCGGAACGACCATCATCCACACGCGCGACGGAGCCCCCGCCTCACGGGTGATCGCAACGCAGCTCCTCGCCCATCGCGACCGCGGGGCGCGGCCGGGGATCCGCCGGCACGCCGCGCACGTCGACGCCTTCGCGGCGCAATCCCGCTTGCACGAGTTCCGCCAGCGTCACCATGCCGGTGCCGGTCGAGGACAGGAACGGCGGCGGGATCATGATCAACTGCCCGTGGCGAACCGCGCGGAGCTCGGAGAACCCCGGCTGCGCCTCGAACTCCGCGCGTGCCTCGTCGCAATGGCTCGCGCCATCGTCGCGACAGGACAATACGACGAAATCGGGATCCCACGCGACGACCTGCTCCGCGTCGACGCGGCGATGACCGACGAGACCGGCGTGCGCCGCCACGTTGACACACCCCGCCGCCTCCGTAGCGGCGTGAAACGTCGTCTCGCTCCCTGCCGTCGACCCGTGCCCCCAGCTGAGGCACGACGGCCGTGGACCGCCCTTCGGTTGTTGCGCTCGCACGGCCGCCACCCGAGTCCGGAAGTCGTCCTGCAGCGCGCGCGCACGCTCGGGAGCCCCCACCGCCTCTCCGACGCGCATCACGTTGTCGAGGTATCCGTCGAACCCGGTGAAATCGCGCAGCTCGACCACCGTGGGAATGACGGAGGCCGCCGCCGCGCGGTACTCGGCGTCGGTGAACGACGCCACGACGAGGATACTCGGGGCGAGCGCAATCGCCATCTCCGGATTCTTCGTCAAGCGCGGCACCTCGGGCGGCCATGCGCCGACGGAGGGGCTGTAGCGCGGGTCGTCGGCGAGGGCGCTGACGGCCACCGTCCGCGCCCGCACCTCGGGTCCCAGCGCGGCCAAGATCTCGTCGCCGAGCACGACCATCGACGCCCACGTCCCCGTGGTCGCCGGGGTGGTCTCACCGCGGGCGTGACAAGCCGAGAGGAGGACGAGCCCGAGCAGGGTCGCCCCGACGGAGGCGCGTCGGATCAAAGCGGCGCCAGGGTGGCGATCCTCGGCCGCGCGAGCAATACCGCGACGCCATTAACGGCTCGCGCCAGGACCGCCTCTACGTCGATCGAGCCACGGTGCTCGGCAGGCGTCGCATGTGGCTCAGGCGCACGCTCCCACGTCTCGAAACGACTTGAGCACCGTTCCTCATCTCATTGAAATCACTTCGACATCCACGCATTCCATCTCTGGTTCGGACTTCGCTTCGCGAAAGCAGGCATGAGACCTCTCGAGCACTGTCGTCGTTCGCTTGCGGTCGTCTGTGGCGTTGCCCCGATGCTCGCCTGCGCCTCCGTCCCTCCCGAAGCCCTCACGGAGTCTCAGGCGGCCGTGCGCGCCGCGGAGGAGGTGGGCGCCCAATCCCAGCCGCAGGCGCAGTACCACCTCCAACTCGCGCAAGAACAGATCGCCGCAGCCAAGCAGAAGATGGACGGCTCGCGCCGCGACAAGCAACGGGCCGAAGCCCTGCTCCACCGCGCCAAGGCCGACGCGGAGCTGGCGATCGCCTATGCGCAGACGAGCCAGGCCCAGCGTGAAGCCCAGGACGCCTGGGCCGAGATCGAGGAGTTGCAGCAGCAACCGTGAGGTGCGTGCGCCTTTTCTCAGGAGATTCCAAGATGTTCCGTCACAACTTCATTCCCTCCATCATGCCCCTCGCCACCGCCCTCGCCTTGAGCGGGTGTGCCACGCAAGCCGCCAGCCAACAGCTCACCGAGGCCCGGGTCGCCTACCAGAACGCGCTCACGGGTCCCGCCGCGACCGAGGTGCCTGCCAAGGTGCACGAAGCCAAGGTCGCCCTCGAGCGAGCCGAACGCGCGCACGAACGCGAGGCCCAGAGCCGCGCCGAGCAGGACCTCGCCTACATCGCGCAGCGCAAGGCCCTGCTCGCCCAGCAGGAGGCCGAGCGCCGCATGGCCCTCCGCAAGGTGGAAACGGCGGAGCAACAGAAGGCCGAGGTGCTCCGCCAGCAGCGGGACAGCGCACGCCACGATCTCCAGACGGCGGAATCCTCGCTGCACGCATTGGATAGCGAGCTCGACGAGGCGCGCGACGCCCGAACACAGGCGGAACGCGAGGCCCGCGACGCACTCGACAGCCTCCAACGCATCGCCGCCGTGCAAGCGGAGCAGGACCGCATGGTGATCACGCTCTCGGGTTCGGTGCTGTTCGAGACCGACAAAGCGGTGCTGCTCCCGATCGCGAGAAACCGCCTCGACACCGTCGCCGAGGCTCTGAAGGCGCAGGGGGACGACAAGCGTATCCAGATCCTCGGCTACACCGACGCCCGCGGATCGGAGGCCTACAACGAGAAGCTGTCGCGCGAGCGCGCGGAGGCCGTCCGCGAATACCTCACGACTCAGGGCATCGAGGCCGATCGCATCGAAGCCGTCGGTCGTGGCGAAGCCGATCCCATCGCCTCGAACGATTCTCCGGAAGGGCGCGCGAACAACCGACGCGTGGAAATCGTCATCGAGAACCCGAAGACCGCCGCCCGCTGATCGTCCCGGACGCGCCGGGGCGGCTCGGTCGCCCCGGCTCGCTGGACGTGGCGGGATCGCGTAAGCTGCCGCGGTGACGACGGAGCGTCACCTGCGGTGGAGCCTCCTCGCCGCGGGCGCATTCGCCATGACGGGCATGATCGTCGAGGCGATCTATGCCTTTCGCGTGTCCGGGTTCATCGATGATCCCGTACGCCGCGAGTTCCTCCGTTTGGGCCATATCCATGGCGCGTTGCTCCTCCTGGCCAACGTCGCGCTGGCATGGTCGACCGAACGCTTGGCAACCCCGCGGTCCATCGCGGGACCGGTCCGGGGAGCGGGGTTCGCCGGTGGAATCCTCGTCGGGTTGGGCTTTCTCGGGGGTGGCGTCTGGCACGGACCGAACGACCCCGGCGTTTTGGTCTTGCTGGTTCCGGCGGGGGGCTTGATGTTCCTGAGCGCCGCGTGGACGGTCGGGATGACTCGGCGCGCGTCGGCGGCCCCGCCCCCGCATGACCCCTGAACAGATCTCGCGCCAAGTTCGGCATCGGTTGATGTTCCTGCTCGAGCGCATGCTCGTGCGTGGGGCGCACTACCGCCTGCTCCTCATCGTCGCGTTGCTGGGGTTGCTGTCGGTGCTGGGAGGCGGCTTCGTGCAGGTCGTCCGCGGCGACTTCGAGAACGCATGGGAAGCGTTCTGGTGGGCGTTCCTTCGGCTGAGCGACCCTGGCTACCTCGGCGACGACACCGGCATCCTGCGCCGCGTCGTCTCCACATTCCTGACCATCGCCGGCTACGTGGTGTTCCTCGGAGCGCTCGTGGCCACGATGACGCAGTGGTTGAACGCGACGCTCGGTCGCCTCGAGCTCGGCCTCACCCCCGTCCGCATGCACGGACACATCGCGATCCTGGGCTGGACGGACCGCTCCGCCGAGCTCATCCGCGAGCTCATCCTGTCGGAGCGCACCATCCGCGACCGCTTGCGGCTGCGTGGCGTCTCACGGCTGCGTTTGGCGGTCTTGACGGATCGCGTCGGCGCCACGCTGGTGCAGGAACTTCGCGACGAACTCGGGGGGTCCTTCAGCGCCAGCCAGATCGTGCTCCGCTCTGGCTCGGCCCTCCGGGTCGAGCACCTCGATCGCGTCGACGTTCGGCACGCTTCGGCCGTCGTGGTGCCCGGCGGGGACTACACCCCGACCGGCGCCGCCAGCCAGGACGCGCGCATCATGAAGATCCTGCTCACCGTCAACGCGATCGTCCGGGATAGCGACGAACCGCCCCCCACCTTCGTCGGCGAACTCTACGATCGCCGCACGGTACCGGCGGTCCACGACGCCTACCCCGGCCGCATCGAGCTCGTCGCCACCGAGGGTCTGGTCGGGCGCATGTTGGCCAGCGGCGTGCTGCAACCCGGATCGACCTCCGTGCACCAGCGGCTGCTCACCCACTCCGATGCCAACAGCCTCTACGTGTGCGACGAGCACGATTTGGCCGGTGCGACCTGGTTCGAAGCGTCGCGAGCGTTCGAGCGGGCGGTGCTGCTCGGCCGGATCCGTCGGCAAGGCACCCGCGACATCGTGCAGCTCAACCCGCCGATGGACACGCCCGTCCAAGCCGACGACCGCCTCGTCTTGGTCGCCCACACCGAGAACGACACCGTGCCCCAGGATCGGCCGCAGCTCGAGCTCCCGGCCGCGCTCGAGGTCGATCTCGTCGCCCCCCGCCTCGATCACCTCCTCGTACTCGGCTGGAATCGCAAGGCGCCGGCGATGTTGGCCGAACTCGAGCGACACGTTCCGCAGTGCCACGTGTGCATCTTGTCGCCCTTGCCCGAAGAACGCCGCCTCCGCGACACGTCGGCCGACGGCGTCCTCCTCGAACACCTGCGCGTCGAGCATCGCGTCGGCGACTACACCGACCCGGGGCTGCTCGAACAGGTCGAGCCGCGCGGCTTCGATCGCATCGTGTTGCTCGCGAGCGAGTCGGTCAGCAACCGCGAAGAAGCGGACGCGCGCGCCATCGCAGCCTACCTCCTGCTCGCCGAGTACTTCGAAACCCATCGCTGCACACCCGACATCCTCGTCGAGCTCACCGACCCCGACGACGCTTCGCTGCTCCAGCGCTACCCGGTCCAGGTCCTCAGCAGCCCACGCCTGGTGAGCCACATCCTCGCGCAGGTGGTGTTGCGCCGCGAACTCCACCTCGTCCTCCTCGATCTCTTGGGGGGCGGAGGTGCCGACCTCCGGCTCGTCCCGGCCCACTGCTATGGGCTCGACGGCGCGTTCGACTACGGTTCGATCGACGCGAGGATCCGCGCCGCGGGACACACCCCGCTCGGCCTCCGTCCGGCGGCGACCGGCGAGGTCCTGCTCAACCCACCGCGCGACCGAACCTTCGTGCTCCACGACCGCGACAGCATCATCGTCGTCGCTTGAGTTCCCCGACCATGCCGCCCGCCACTCCGCCCCTCCTCCTCACCCCCGGGCACGTGTCGCTCGACACGCTGCGTCGCATCGTCGCGGAGGATCGCGCCGTCACGCTCG
>Ga0079224_100005204_pt1 | contig 17047 bp, 14 predicted proteins | sample Stecom2015_FD_80414 | JGI IMG/M metagenome (GOLD analysis project Ga0079224, IMG submission 80414) | Agricultural soil microbial communities from Utah to study Nitrogen management - Steer compost 2015 | ecosystem: Environmental > Terrestrial > Soil > Agricultural land | place: USA: Utah... | reverse complement strand
TGAGCCGGGCCTCCACGGCCCGTGGCTCCTCACCGTGGAGCCGGATGGTGCCATAGAGGTCCAGCAGCTTCCCCGTTCCCGGGTTCGTTATGAAACGGTAAACGTGGATTTGACGGGGCTCGCCGACCTAAATGCTGTGGACGAGCGTATTGCCGAAACCCTCAGCAGGCGCTTGGCGGCAGCCGTGCTGGAACAGGGTGACTCCCTCCGGTGCCTGGTGGCTACCCTAAATCTTCACGGGGCTACGCCCCTTCACCGCAGCCTATCCGGCCTGTCGTCAGAATTGTCCGATCTGGACCCCCGCCATCAGGATGCCGTGGCCGTGGTGGGTGCTCTCTGGGTGAACACCCGCCCGCCCCGGGATTTGGCGGCCTTGGCCGAGAAGCCTGGCCCGCCGGGGGTGCTGGCCAAAGACCTTTTGGCCCTGGGCAGGCCCGGGGATCCCCGGCGGGAGGAGTTGCTGGCGGCGGCCCGGTCGGTGGTGGAGGGCGCATACCACGGCTTCCGCAGCGAACTGAATTTGCCCTTCGGCCTTCATCCTGCCGCCTTGCTGCGGGGAACAGGCTCGGGCGGCGGGACCGGCGACGGCCCCGATGCCGGCCAGGGTGACGCCGGCCCAGACGACATCTTGGCGGCCCTGCTGGAACAGCAAGGCCTGCTGCTCCTGGATGAATTGCTGGCGCAAAGGGAGGAGGAGGCCTGATGCCCCGGCAGTCCTTGGTCTTCACCCAATTGGCCGTGGAGCGGATGCCGGGCTTCCGCCGGGAAGGGTTTACCCTGGAAGACCTAGCGCCGGGGGTCAACATCATTTTCGGGCCCAACGGCTCGGGCAAGACCACCTCGGCCAGGGCCATCCGCGGCCTCCTCTGGCCCGACACCTTGAAGGCCGGCTCCATGGTGTTCGGCCGGGTTGTTTGGAACGGCAAACCCGGCATCGCCCGCTTCGAAGCCGGTCGGGTCCAGTGGCACCTGGACGGGCGCCAGGCCGACGGGCCCCGCCTGGGGGGCATCCAGCGGGACAGCTACTATTTGTCGTTGGCCGAACTGCTCCAGGTGACCGAAGGGGGCCGCTCCTTCGCCCAGCAGATAATGAGGGAATCGGTGGGCGGCTACGATCTCCGCCGGGCGGTGAAGGATCTGGAGTTCGACCGGAACCCTCCCGGCACAACCACCCTGCGAAACAACTTGAAGAGCGCCCGGACCGAACTGGAGGACATTCGCCGGGAAATGGAGACCCTGGCCGCCGATGAAGAGCGGCTGAAGGTCTTGTCCGCTGAACTGGATGGGGCGCGCCGGGCGCAAATGGACTTGGAGCGCCTCCAGGCGGCCCGGGAAGTGGTCGTCCGCCGGCGCGAACTGGCTCAACTGCAGGAATGGCTGGAGCAGCAGCCCCCGTGGATGCAGCACCTGAAAGGCGACGAAGGAGACCGCCTCCAGCAGTGGGCCCGGCGTCTCCGGGATTTGGCAGAGGAGCAGCGGGAGGCACTGTTGCGGCTGGAGGCAGCCGAGAAGGCCTTGCAGGCTGCCGGCTTGCCCGACGAAGGCATTCCCCTGCATCAGTTGCAAGCCTGGAGAGAGTCCCTCCAAGAACTGCGGGATTTGGAAAAAAGCATGGAGCAGGCCCAGCGGGACCTGGCTGTCCATCAGGATCGGCAGGCGGAAGCAGCGCAACGCCTGGGGGGCGCTGTGGACCCGGCCACCATCGCTGCCATCGAGGGCCGGAATTTGGACGCTCTCCACCAGTTGGCTTCCAAACACGACAATCTGGCAAGCCACATCCGGCAAATTGAAAGCGAATTGAGGGCCCTGGCACCCACCTTGGAAGGGGATGCCGAAGCCGGCTGGGCGCCCGGCACCCAAGGGTTTGCTGCGGCAAACCACAAGCCCGAACCTGATCCCGAAACCTTGCGCCAGGGCATAGCCTTCCTGCGCCGCTGGCTGACGGCCGAAGCTGTGCCTCAAGTCGCCGGTTTCCCCTTGTTTCGCTGGGGCGGGTTCGTAGTCGCCGGCTACCTATTCGTAATGGGTGCTTACCGCCTTGCCATCGGCCAGCCTTCCCTGGCCGTGGCCTTCCTTCTCCCTGCCCTGGCGGCGGGGGCTCTGGCTTTCGTGTTCGGACGCCGTTGGGGAGGGGGTGCCGGCAGCCAGGACGTTTACCAGGCCGAGTACGAAAGCTTAAACCTGGACCAACGCCCCAAGGAATGGACGCCGGAAGCGGTGACCGCCCTCCTGCAGGACCTGATGGGGCAGCTGCAGGAGGCTGAGGCCCGCATCTCCGCCCGGCAGCGTCAGGAGCACTTGAAGCGGCAGTTGGGGATTCTCCAGGCCGGTATGGAGGAAATGGTCGAACAGCGACGCCAACTGGCCGCAGAGATGGGCCTGCCCGCCGATGCCGGGGTCAGGGAACTTCCGTGGCTGCTGGAAAGGCTGAAAGAGTGGCAGGACGCCGACCGCTCCATCAAGGATTTGGTGATCCGGCTGGACCATGACCAGAGGGAGCAGCAACGACTGCTGGCCCAATTCCGGGAGCAATGGGCTCCCTTCGGCTTCACCACATTGGACGACGCTGCAACGGTGGCCGGTGCCCTGGCCGAATTGGAGCAGCGGGCCCAGCAATGGCAGCAGGCCGGCAGGGACAAAGAGGAGGCCCAGCGGGATGCTGCCAGAGCTTCCGAAGCAATCCACCGCCTGGAGGATGAGCGCCGGGCGTTGTTCCGGCGCCTGGAGATGGATCCCGACGATGGGTCCTTCGAAGAGCTTTTGCACCAGTCATTGGAGGGGCTTACCCAATACCAGGAGCAGCAGCGCCGCGCCTACGCCGCTCAGACGGCCCTGGCCGACGCCGAGGCCACGGCTCAGGAACTGCAATGTGACGAGGCTGTGCTGGCCCTGCCCCTGCCGGAACTGGACGCCCGCCTTGCCGTCGCCCGGGAGCAGGCCGGCCGCTACGAGGAACTCTTCGCGAAAGCCAAGGAGATCGAAGCCAAGGTGAAGGCGGCCAAGGCCGGCACCAGCCTCCAGGACGCCTTGGCCCGCTATGACGATGCCCATGAAGCCTTGCGGTCCTTATTCCAGGAGACGGTGCGCCGCCGCCTGGGCAAGCTGCTGGCCGACCATGTTCATGGGGTCACCCGGGATCAGGAGCGCCCGGCGGTGTTCCACCGGGCCCGGGAATTGTTCGCCGCCATTACCAAGGGCCGGTACCGCCTGGAATTGGATGAGGAGGACGGTGAACCGGTCTTCCGGGCCGAAGACCGGACGACGGGCGAAATCCGGTCCCTGGATGAGTTGTCCGACGGCACGCGGTTGCAGTTGCTGCTGGCCGTTAGGGTGGCCTTTGCCGAAAGTCAGGAGGACGGCCTGCGCCTGCCCCTGATCCTGGACGAGGTGCTGGCCAACAGCGACGACGAGCGGGCCGGCGCCCTCATCGATGCGGTGCTGACCCTGGCCCGGGACGGCCGGCAAATCTTCTACTTTACGGCCCAGGCCGACGAGGTGGCCAAGTGGCAGGCAGCCTTCGCCGCCGTCAACGGCGCCGCTGGGGAAGCCGCTGCTGCCGCCGGCGCCGCGGCGGCCCTAGACGGCTCCGCCGCCATCCCCCTGACTTTCAAGATCATCGACTTGGCCCGGGTGCGGGCCGGGGCGTCGGCAGCCGCCCGGCCGCTGCCCGATTTTTCCGCCTTGATGGAAGACCGGCCGGTGCTCGATGAAGTCCCGGCGCCGGGCGACATGGACTACCTGGCCTACGGGCGACTCCTGCAGGTGCCCGCCATCGACCCCTTCGCACCGGTGGAAAGCGTCCACCTATGGCATCTCTTGTCGGATGCTGAGGATCTGTACCTTCTGTTGAAGATGGGAGTGCAGACCTGGGGGCCGCTCCAAACCTTGGCCTCCACGGGGGCTGCCGCCCGTTGGGAGCCCAGGCTGCGGGAAGCCTTCGCCAGGGCCGCGGCGGGTGCCCAGGTGGTGGCGGCGCTCCTTTCCGCCTGGTGCATCGGCCGCGGCCTGCCCGTAGATAGGGATGTGCTGGTGGCTTCCCAAGCGGTTTCGGACACCTTTATCGACCGGGTCACCGATTTGGCCGGCCGGCTCGGCGGGGACGCCAAAGCCCTGCTGGCCGCTCTTGCCGACAAACAGGTACCCCGCTTCAAGACGGCGGCGCGGGAAAAGTTGGCCCGGTACTTGGCGGAAAACGGCTATCTGGATGAACGGGATCCCTTATCGCAGGAAGAAGTCAGGGCCCATGCCCTGGCCGCCGCCCAGCCCGGCTTGACCGCCCGACATCTCACCCCTGCCTTGGTGGAGCGCATGCTGGCCGCCGTTACTCACGGCCGGCCCGGCAGCGCCTAGTCCAGATCGGGGCCGTCACCGGGACCTTCCCCTGGGTCGGAATCGGTGCCGCTGTCAGCCTCGGAATCTTCGCCGGCCGGGTCGGAATCGGAATCGGCATCAGTGTTGGCATCGGAATCCGCGTCAGTGTCCGGATCGGAACCGCCTTCGGGATCGGGATCGGTGTCGGAGCCGGCATCGCCACCGGCGCCGGCATCGGCATCGGTCTCGGAGTCAGCATCGCCATCGTCGGCTTCTGGACCAGCATCGGCTTCGACGCCTTCGCCGTCCAGGAGTTCGTCATCGTCCAGGTCTTCCTCGGCCTGCTCCTTTTCCGCCTCCTCTGCCAGGCGGCGGTGGCGCTCGATCTCCGACTGGATGATGCCGCGGATCCGGTTGGCGTCCTCCTTGGCTTTGTTCAGGAAGCTCTCAGCCGGCGGCCGGCCGTAGACCAGCTCGTAGGCGGCGGTCCGGGCCTCCACCAGGTCGACTTCCAGGTAGTAGATGCCGCCGATGGTGCGGTTGGTGCCCGATAGGGTGATGCCCGACAGGTTTTCGGGCGACAGGTTGCGGCCGGCCAGGGCCAACTGCACCATCTGGCTGAAGCCCAGGTTGGTGTCCAAGTTCTCCTGCACCGCCGCCACCATGCTCCGGATCTTGGGCACGTGCTTGATCTGCAGGGCTTCCTTCAGCAGGGCGCTGAGCATCTGCTGCTGGCGCCGCATGCGGCCGAAGTCACCCTCGTTGTCCCGGCGGAAACGCACGTAGTCCAGAGCCTTCTTGCCGTCCAGCCGCTGCAGGCCGGCCTTCAGGTCGATGTTGGTGGGGGGCGTGGCGTAGGGATCGTAGTACTTCATGTCCTTTTCCACGTTGATTTCCACGCCGCCCAGGAGATCCACCATGGTCTTGAAGCCGTTCATGTTGACCACGGCGTAGTATTCCACGGGCACCGCCAGCAGGTCCGACACGGCTTTGACGGTGGCTTCGGCCCCTTGGCCCTTGGGCGCCAGGGAGTAGGCATGGTTGATCTTGTCCCAGCCCCGCCCGTCGATGTAGGCGTAGGTGTCCCTGGGAATGGAGATGAGCCGGGCCTCGTTGGCCTTCGGGTCGAAGGAGGCCAGGATGATGGAGTCCGTCGGGCCCTGGAAGGTGCCGCTGCCCACACCGATCATCAGCACCGTGATGCGGTCGGGCAGTTCTTCCAGGTCGCCGTCGGGGCCGGCCCCTTCCACGGTGCCGAAGCCGTCGTTGTTGAACAGGCCCAGAGCAGAGGGGACCACTTTGGCGCCCACCAGCACCAACAGGACCAGCACGGCCAGCAGCAGGCCCCGCCGGCCGCGGGCGGACTTTCTACCGATAAGCCGTGACATCCAAGCCACCTCTAGTCGGAACGTCGGAAATTCATACTCAGCCGCTTCCGGTCCCGCTCCGGTAAAACCATGGGCCGGAGCGGTCTCTCTATCCTGATGTATGACGCCTGCGGGTGGCTAAAGGTTCCAGAGCCATGGCCCAATTCCTGCCGGCCTCACACCGCCGCCAGGGCCTGCTCCAAGTCGCCGATAATGTCGTCGGCATCCTCCAAGCCTACCGACAGGCGGATCAAGCCCTCGCTAATGCCCATGGCTTCCCGGTTCTGGGGCGGCACCGACCCATGGGTCATGGAAGCCGGATGCTGGATCAACGTGGTCACGTCGCCCAGGCTGACGGCCAGGCGGCACAGCCGCACCCGGTTCAGGGCCGCCGCTGCGGCGTCCCGGCCCCCGGCCACCTCGAAGGACAGCATGGCTCCGGGCCCGTCCATCTGCCCGTCGGCCAGATCCCTCTGGGCGAAGTTGTCCAGCCCCGGATAGTGCACCGCGGTAACCTTGGGGTGCTGGGCCAGGAACCGGGCCACCCGGCCGGCGTTGGCCTGCTGCCGCTCCATCCTCACGGCCAGGGTCTTGAGCCCCCGGGTCAGGAGCCAGGCGTCGAAGGGGGAGATGACGGCCCCCAGGTCCTTCAGGGCGCCCTGACGGGCCTGCAGGCAGAACTCCTCCCGGCCCACCAGCACCCCCGCCACCACATCGCCGTGGCCGCTGATGTATTTGGTGGCGCTGTGGACCACCACGTCGACTCCCAAGGTCAGGGGCCGCTGCAGGTAGGGGGAGGCAAAGGTGTTGTCCACGATGGTGACGGCCCCCACCTCCCGGCCCAAGGCGGCAAACTCCCGCAGGTCAGTCAAGACCATGGTGGGATTGGCGGGGGTTTCGGTGTACAAGACCCGCGTATTGGGGCGGACGGCAGCCCGCCACGCCGCCGGATCATCGGCCGGCACCGCCGTCACCTCGACGCCCAGTCGCCGGAAATAGTTATGGAACAAATCAAAAGTAGAGCCGTAAATAGTGGTGGGGCACACCACGTGGTCGCCGGCCCGGGCGGCCGTGAGCACGGCGGCGGCAATGGCCCCCATGCCCGAGGCGAAGGCTACGGCGGCTTCGCCTTCCTCCAAGACGGCCATGGCCTGTTCAAACACCTGCTGGGTGGGATTGCCTACGCGGGTGTAGACAAACCCCCTTTGGGCGCCGGCGAAGCGCCCCGCTCCCTGCTCCCAGTTGTCGAAGATAAATGTAGATGAGGCGTAAATGGGCGCCACGCCCGCTCCCGTCAAGGGGCATGTACTGGTGGTCGCCCGGATCAGCCGGGTGTTGAAGGCTTCCCTCTGGCTGTGCTCCTCTGCCGCCATGGTGTCCCTCCTGGATGTTCCTGGTCAAGGTGTTGTTGTCATCTTACCCCCGGCCCCGGAAGGGCGAAAGGGGCGGGCGGGGCTTTCAGCCACACCGCAATCGGTGGTAGGCTGTAGGTTGAGGAATGTTTTCGAGGCGTCACACCACGCGGCAGCACTTAATTCCGTAAGTTAAGGAGGCATACCTATGGCGGACGCAGTGCCACTGCAGGTGTTTTCGGATTACGTATGCCCCTTTTGCTACATCGGCGAAGGCCTGGTGGAAAACCTGATGAAGGAGCAAGACCTCAACCTCGAGGTGACGTGGCGCCCCTTGCAGCTCCGGCCCGACACCCCTGAAAAGGGGATACCTTTGGCCACTTATTTCGCCATGACGCCCGACGAGGTCCGCCACCGCCTGGAGGAACTGCGCCCACGGCTGGAAGAAATGGGCCGCCCCTTCAACCCGCCCACCACCATGGTCAACACCCAGAAAGCCCACCTCCTGGCCGAGTATGCCCGGGACCACGACAAGATGGACGAGGTACGCTCGGCCTTGTTCCGCGCCTTCTGGGCCGAGGGCAAGGACATTTCCAAGGACGACGTCCTGCGGTCCATCGCCAAGAAGGCGGGCTTGGACGCCGATGCGGCCATGGCCAGCGTAGCCAGCGGGGAGCATATGGAGCGGCTGAACGAATCCATCAACGCCGCCAACAGCCTGCGGGTCCGGGATGTGCCGTCCTTTGTGGTGGACCGGCAGCGGCAGATTTCCGGCGCTCTTCCCTATCTCTTCCTGGTGGAAATGATCCGGCATTACACCAGGTGACGGAGCCATTCCGGAGACCCAGGCAATGCCCGGCTTTTCCCACTCCACGCCCCGCTGCAGGCTCGGCATCGACATAGGTGGGACCTTTACTGACTTTGTTCTGGTGGACGAAGCTTCGGCCCGGATAAAGGTGCTCAAGGTGCCTTCGGACGCCGGGGACCCCAACCGGGCTCTTCCCGCCGGCCTGGCGGGCCTGGGCCTGCCGTTGGGTGCCGGGCCGAGGCGGCAAGACGGCGGCCAAACCGGCGGCCCGACCCACGATGCCCGGGCCATCGCCTTTTTAGCCCACGGCACCACGGTGGCCACCAACGCCCTCATCCAGCGCACCGGCGGGCCTGCGGCCCTGCTCACAACGAGGGGTTTTCGGGATTTGCCCGCCATCGGCCGCCAGCAACGCCCGTCCTTGTATGACCTCCATGGGGAGAAGCCCCCGCCCTTGGTTCCCCGGGAGCGCTGCCTGGAGATAACCGAGCGCATGCTGGCCGGCGGACGGGTTCATACGCCCCTGGCGGAAGAAGAGGTGCGCCGGGCGGCGGACCTCCTGCGCCGCAAGCAGGTGAAGGCCGTGGCCGTCTGTTTCCTCCACAGCTATGCCAATCACCGGCACGAACAGCGGGCCGCCGCCATCCTGCGGGAGGAACTGGGGGAGGCGGTCTTTGTCTGCGCCTCCAGCGAACTGCTGCCGGAATTCCGGGAGTATGAAAGGTGGTCCACCACCATCCTCAACGCCTACCTGGCGGCGGTGGTGGGACCCTATTTGGAAGATTTCCGGCAATACGTGCAGGGGGTGGGGATGGAAGCTCGCCCTCTGGTTTCCCTTTCCAACGGTGGCTTGAGCACTGTCGATACCGCCCGGCGGATCCCCCTGGCCACGGCCTTGTCGGGCCCCAGCGCCGGGGTGATGGCTGCCGCCTGGCTGGCCCGGCACGTGAGGACGCCCAACCTGGTCACCTTGGACATGGGGGGCACCAGCACCGATGTGGCCCTGGTCCTGGACGGCGCCCCTACGGAAACGGCGGAGCGGGAAGTGGCGGGCTATCCCGTTGCCTTTCCCGCTCTGGACATTCAAACGGTTGGCGCCGGGGGCGGCAGCATCGCCTGGGTAGATTCCGGCGGGCTGCTGAAGGTAGGCCCCCACAGCGCCAGGGCCGATCCCGGGCCCGCCTGCTACGGCCGGGGCGGCCGGGGGGCGACGGTCACCGACGCCCATATGGTGCTGGGAACCCTCGGTTCAGGCGGGGCTCCGGGCAGCAGTCTGAATTTGAACCGGCACTTGGCCCTGGCGGCCGTGGAGCAGCAGGTGGCAGGCCCATTGGGCATGACGGTGGCCGGGGCAGCCCACGGCATCATCCAAGTGGTGACCGCCAATATGGTCCGGGCCATCTGGTCCATCTCGGTGGAGCGGGGCATCGACCCCCGGCCCTTCGCCCTCATGGCCTACGGCGGCGCCGGGCCCATGCACGCCGCTGCGGTGGCCCAGGCTTTGGGCATGGAGCATGTCTTGATCCCGCCCTCGCCGGGCACTTTCTCCGCCTTGGGCCTGCTGGTGGAGGACATCCGCTTCGATTTGGTGCAGACGGTGCTGCAGCCCCTGGACGAGAGCAGCATTCCCCAGATCAATGCAGCGTTGGCCCGGCTCCGGGAACAAGGATGGGAAGCCCTGGCGGAGCAGGGGGTGCCCGAGGAGAGCCGCCGGCTCCATTTTTCCCTGGATTTGCGCTACGCGGGCCAGGACCACGAGTTGACGGCAGCCTGGCCCGGCCGGGCCGCCACTATGGATGAAGAATCGTTGACCACATTGACGGACGCCTTTCACCGGCTCCACCAGCAGACCCACGGGTACAACTTGCCCGGCAGGCCCCTCCAGGTGGTGAACGTGCGGCTGAAGGCCGTGGGCGTGCTGGCGGCGCCCGATCCGTCCCTGCTGTTCCCCGGTCGGGACCTACAAGATGGCAGCAGTTGGGCCCTCACCGCGGAGGCAGCGCCGCCGGCAACACTACCGGGCCCGCAGCCGGAGCCCGCCGGCCGCCGGGCCGTCGCCTTTGACGGGAAGGAAGCCGTTGACACGCCCATATACCACCGGCGGCAACTGGCGCCCGGCACCGTCCTGACGGGCCCCGCCATCATCGAGGAGGCCACCGCCACCACCGTGGTGCCGCCGGGAGCGGCCCTGCAGGTGGACGCCTTGGGCATAATTCACATCCGCCTGGGAGGTGACGGCCGCCGTGGCACCCCCGACCCGTGAGGCGGGCCCCCCCCTAGATCCCATAGATTCCATCACTTTGGAAGTCATCGGCAGCGCCTTGCTGTCTATCGCCGAAAACATGGGCCAAACCCTCATCCGCAGCGCCTTCTCGCCCAACATCAAGGAGCGGCGGGACTGCTCCACGGCCCTGTTCGACGCCCGGGGGCGGGTCATCGCCCAGGCGGAACATATTCCCATCCACCTGGGCTCCCTGCTGGGGGTGGTGGCGGCGGTGCGGGAACGGTTCGGCGGCGACATCCGGCCGGGCGACGTTTTCATGGCCAACGATCCCTACAGCGGCGGCGGCACCCATCTGCCCGACGTGACGATGGTGACCCCCGTTTTCCACGGCGAGGAACTGGTGGCCTTCGCGGCCAACCTGGCCCACCATTACGACATTGGCGGCGCCGTCCCCGGCGGCATCGCCGGCAACACCGAGTCCATCTACGCTGAAGGTCTGCGCCTGCCGCCGGTGCGCCTGCAGCGGGGCGGCTCCTGGTGCCGCGACGTGCTGGACATCTTTCTCCTCAACTGCCGGGATCCGGAAATGCGCCGCTTGGATTTGGAAGGCCAACTGGCGGCCAACCGGGTGGGAGCCCAGCGGGTGGCAGCCCTGGTGGAAACCTATGGGCTACCGGTGCTGACCCGGGCTATGGATGCCCTGCTGGACTACGGTGAGCGGAAATTGCGGGCCGCCGTGGCCCAGGTGCCCGACGGGGAGTATTCCTTCACCACTTGCCTGGATGACGATGGAGCCGGCGCCCATGACATACCCATCGCCGTAACCGTTTCGGTAAGTGGGGATGACCTGCACCTGGACTTCACCGGCAGCGGCAGCCAGGTGAACGGGGCCATCAACGTGGTCCCGGCGGCCCTGCTGGCCACCGTCTACTACGCCGTCAAAGCGGCCCTGGACCCGACCATCCCCGCCAACGGCGGCTTTCACCGGGCCGTTTCCGTTTATGCGCCGCCCGGCTCTATCCTGAACCCCCGGCCCCCGGCGGCGGTGGGCGCCCGCACCGATACGTGCCAGGTGGTGGCCGGGGCCATCCTGGCCGCCTTTGCCCAGGCCCTGCCCGGGCGGATTCCCGCCGGCAGCAACGACGCCAGCAGCGCCGTGGTTTTTTCCGGCATCCACCCCGAAAGCAAGAAACCTTTTATATACGTAGAAGCTGTTGGGGGCGGCGCCGGCGCCCGGCCCAAGGGCGACGGTCTGGACGGTGTCCAGGTCCACGTCACCAACACGTCCAACCTGCCGGTGGAGTCCCTGGAGAACAACTACCCCCTGCTGATCGAGCGCTATGAATTCATCGACGGCTCCGGCGGCCGGGGGCGCTGGTGGGGCGGGATGGGCCTGCGCCGTGACGTGCGCTGCCTGACGGACCAGGTGGTGTTTTCATCCCACGGGGACCGGCACCGGCACCGGCCGTGGGGGCTGGCGGGCGGAGGGCCCGGCGGGCCCGGGGCGTATATCTTGAACCCGGGACAACCCGATGAGCGCCGCCTGCCCGCCAAGGTTTCCGGCGCTATCCTCAATCAGGGGGATCTGGTGCGCATCGAAACCCCCGGCGGCGGGGGCTACGGCGTTCCGGACAACGAAAACGGGAACAAGGAGCAGTGAACCAATGGCCCAAGAACAATGGCTGCGGAAAACCATCAATCTGGCCCACAAGCATGTAGGCTACTACCAAGGGGAGCCCTTTGCCGCCATCGTGGTGCAGGGTGGCAGCATCGTAGGGCAGGGCACCGACTTGGTGGCGGAACGAAAGGATCCCACGGCCCACGCCGAGATCGAGGCCATCCGGGAAGCATGCCAGGTGCTGGGGACGACGGATTTGTCCGGCTGCATTCTGTACACCAGCGCCCACCCGTGCCCCATGTGCCTGGCCGCCGCCTACTGGGCGGGGATCGAGGCGGTCTACTTCGTTTACAGCCTGGAGGAACTGGCCGCCGCCGGATTGGGCGCCGGCGGGGAGATGTATGAACAACTGGCCCTGCCCATAGGGGAGCGGTCCATCACCATGGCCCAGCTGGCCAATCCCAACCCGGACAAAGACCCCCTGGCCCTTTGGCAGGAACTTCAGGGGCAGTGAACCTGGCCGGGGGAGGGGAGAAGAGCATGTTCGTTTGGGTGAACCTCCCGGACGCCCGGGACGCCGTGCCTCTGGGCCGCCTGGTGCCGGCCGGTGAAGCCGGGGTGCCCGTCCACGACCGGGGCCTCCTCCTGGGAGACGGCCTCTTTGAGACGGTCCGGGTCGCCCGCGGCGCCGCCCCCCTCCTGGACCGGCACCTGGAGCGCCTCCGGACCGGCTGCCGCCTCATCCACATGCCTCTCCCGATGACCGACGATGAACTGGCGGAAGCCGCCGCAACTCTCATCAAAGCCAACGGGCTGGACGACGGCTACCTGCGCATCACCGTCACCCGGGGCGCCGGGCAGCGGGGCTACGAAGCGCCCTTGGACCCCCAGCCCCACGTCATCATGACCGCCGGACCGTGGCAGCCGCCCCGGGATCCCATGACCGTCCTGCCGGCCACCGAACCCGTCCTGCCCCACCCGGTTTTGAGCCGGGTGAAGCACACATCGGCCCTGTCCCGGGTGCTCCTGCGCACCGAAGCCCGGCGGCGGGGGGCCGGCGAGGTGATCCTGATCAACACCCGAGGCAACCTGGTGGAAGGGGTGGCCACCAACCTGTTCTGGGTGCGGGAGGGCACCGTCTATACACCGGACCTGGAACAAGGCCCTCTCCCAGGCATCGGGCGCCGCTTCGTTCTGGAAACCATGCCGGTGGTGGAAGGGGCCTTCCCGCCGGCCGTACTGACGGAAGCCGACGAAGTTTTCCTGACCAACGCCCTCCTGGGCCCCGCTGCCGTGGCGGCCATGACGGCCTCCGGACCGCAGCCCAACGGCGCCGGATCAGAGATCCAATTCCGGTGGCCGGCGCCGGGGCCCGTCACCACCATGCTGCAGGAGGCTTGGCGCCGCCGTCTGGGCCTGGCAGGATAAGCAGGAACCCATTAGGTATTCCTTGGGCAGAGAATTTTTGTTTCACCGGCCCGGCTCCGGGCCGGCACCTTTCCGTGGGAGGGATGGGCCATGGCGCCAGTAGACGCAGGCCGGGCTGAAGCACGCGTGGTCGGGGATTTGATGAGCAAGGTTCCCATAACCTTGAGGCCGGGCGACCGGGTGGGCGATGCCGTCGTCGCCTTCGTGGACAACTGGATCAACGGCGCCCCGGTGGTGGATTCCGAGGGCCGGCTGGTGGGCATTTTGACCGACGGTGACCTGGTGCGGGCCCTGGCGGTCCAACTGGGGACGGGGGCCATTGATGAAGGATGGGATCTGGCCGAAATTCTGGCGGAAGCCGACGAGGATATGGCGACCAAGATGTTCGAACTGGCTTCCCGGCCCGTGGGCGACCTGATGACCACCGAAGTCATCGCCATCGAAGAAGACGCCCCGGTGGCCCGGGCCGCCCGGCTCATGACCGAGAACATGCTGCGGCGCCTGCCGGTGGTGCGGGACGGCAAGGTGGTGGGCGTCGTCACCCGCAGCGACTTGGTGCTGGGCATTTTGGCCCGCTACTCCTTGGAGTTGTTCCGGGACCGCTGAACTAGGGATATCCGCTCCGCCCCGCCCGTACATTGGAACGGAGGAGGGCGGAGCCATGATCCTACGCCTGCAAAAATGGTGGCCGGTGCTGGCCGGCGGGCTTTTGGCGCTGGTGGCCGCTGCTTATCTCTCAGGCGGCGGTCCCGGCGGGAGCGCCGATGATGGGGCTTGGCCCCAAGGGCGCCTGGAAGCCGCCGGCCAGTTCGTCGCCGGCCCCTTGGCCCCTGAGCTTTCGGGCAGCATCAGCTTCTACCGGTTGGACGAAGGCACCCTGGTCACCGTGGAGGTCCAAGGCCTGCCCCCTTACCGGCCTGCAGCGGCGGGCATGGACCCCATCGGGCCCTACGGCTTCCACATCCACGAGTTCGGTGTATGTGAAACGGGCGACCCTGACGATCCGTTCCTGAGCGCCGGCATGCACTGGAACCCCGACAACCAGCCCCACGGCAACCATCCGGGCGATTTTCCCGTGATTTTCTCGGAGCAGGGCCGGGCCTTCATGTCCTTCGTCACCCGCCGCTTCACACCCAGGGATGTGGTGGGCCTGAGCGTCATCATCCACGAGCACCCCGACGATTACCGCACCCAGCCCACCGGCTCCTCGGGCCGGCGGCTGGCCTGCGCCCTTATCGAGCAAAGCTAAGGAAGCCTAACGAAGGCATAAGGGTCCCCGGGGCGGGGCAACACAACATTGGAGGTGACCCGCCCATGAATCGGGGTACCAATCACGGCTTGAACCTGATCATTAAACTGGCTCTGTTCACGGCTGTTTTGTCCCTTGTGCTGCTGCCCATGGGCAACATGACGGTGGACAGGCCTTACGACTTCGGCGGCGTATTGTGGCTTTCCATCGCCCTGACGGTGCTGGCCTATTTGATCGGTGACCTGTGGGTGCTGCCGGCCTACGGCAACGCAGCGGCGGTGGTGGTGGACGCCGTCCTGGTCATGGTGGGCCTGGCGATCCTGCCGTCCCTTCTGGGCCTGCCCGCCATTACCTTCGGCCGCATGGTGGCGGCCGCCGTGCCCCTGGCGGTGGGAGAGTACTATTTCCACCGCCACCTCCAGGGCCAGATCCCGGCCACCGCCGGCCTGGCCGGGGGCAGGGGGGAGGAGGGGGACGGGTCAGGGCGGCCCGATGATTCTCCCGGGCGGAATTGAGCCGGTAGGATTAAAATTGTCGGTGACGAAACGTCACCAGACATAGATTGGAGGCGTAGGCGTTGAACTTGGCGGAGGAGTTCCGGAATCGGTTCAAATGCGCCAAATGTCACGGCACCGACGCCAAGGTCAAGGAGCTGGCCATGACCGGCACCGGCCTCAGCAAGCTGTTCGACATCCAGCACAACCATTATTTTTTTGTCTCCTGCACCAATTGCGGCTATACCGAGGTCTTTGATCCGGAGATACTGGCCGGCAAGCAAGGAGTATTGGGCACCATTCTGGACATATTTTTCGGCTGAAATTTTTGTACATTGGGGGATAGGACATGTCACAACGTGCAGCCCGGCGCCGCCAGGAGCGGGCATCCCGTGCAACCCAAGGGCGGGGAGGCGGATTCAACCCGCGCGTAATGGCGGTGGCAACGATTCTGGTGGCAGCAGTGCTCATCGTCGGCGTCTGGTATTCCACCCAGGGCAGCCGGTCGGAGGTGGATCCCAATGTGGCCGGCTCGGTCCTGGCGGGCGCCCTCACCATGGGCGCCGAAGATGCACCCGTAACTGTAGTGGAATTCGGCGACTACAAGTGCCCCGGCTGCCGCATCTTCGACCAGCTCATCTTCCCTGTGCTTCACGAGGAGTACATCGAACCGGGACTGGTCCGCTTCCAGTTCATCCATTTCCCCTTCCTGGGGCCCGACTCGGTGACGGCGGCCGTAGCCGTCAAGGCCGTGCAGCAGCAGGATCCTGAAGCGGCATGGAACCTGCACCACGCCTTGTTCGAGAATCAGGGCAGCCAGAACGTCCAGTGGGCCACCCGGGCATACATTGCCGAACTGGCCCGGCAGGTGGCGCCCGACATCGACCACGACAAGCTGGCGGAAGACTTGACCAACCGGGACATCTCCGCCGCCGTCCGCCGGGAATCGGAATATACCCGACGGATGGGGGTCAACGCCACGCCCAGCCTGATGGTCAACGGCCAACTGGTGGACGGCCCCAACTATGAGGACCTGCGCCAGGCCATCGATGCGGCCCTGGCGGAAGCCGGTGCCACACAGGAAGAAGCCCCCGCAGATGACGCCGGGGACGCCGGGGCAGATGCCGGTGCTGCAGAAGATTGACCAACTGCTGGGCACCTACGGCATTTACATAGCCTGGCTCATCGCCTTGCTGGGAACTTTCGGCAGCCTGTTCTTCAGCGAGGCGGGGGGCCTCGTGCCCTGCAGCTTGTGCTGGTACCAGCGCACCTTGATGTACCCCCTGGCCATCACCTTGGGGCTGGCGGCCTTCAAGGACGATGGAGCCGTGGTCCGGTACTCCCTGCCCCTGGCGGCCATCGGCGCGCCCTTGGCCCTGTACCACTACCTGCTGCAGATGGTGCCGGCCCTGCAGAACTCCGGCCTGTGCCGGGTGGGCCTGCCCTGCGGCGAGCGGGACTTGGACTGGTTCGGCTTCATCAACATCCCCTTGCTGTCTTTCATCGCCTTCGCCTTGATCGTCGTCTGTCTCTGGCGGGTCCACGCGGTGCGCCACGCCCGTTAATCGGGCTCCCATTGCCGGACCGGCTGCCCGGCGTGGCGGGCCCATGTCTCCTGGTCTTCGAAGCCCAGCAGCCGGCTGACGGTGACCAGTTCATAGCCCTGCCGGTGCAGGGCGTCGATGATTTCCTCCAAGGCTTCCGCCGTGCTGGGGAACAGGTCGTGGAACAGGATGATGGCGCCGTCGTGAACCCCGGCCAGGGCTTCAGCCACTATTTGGTCCCGGTTCCGGGTCTCCCAGTCCCGGGTGTCCACCGACCACAGCACCAAGGGCATGGGAATGGCCTGGCTCACCCGGCTGTTGACGGCGCCGTAGGGTGGGCGCACCACCAGGGGCCGCTGCCCCGTCCAGGCGTAGACGGCCTCCTGGGTCCATTCGATTTGAGCCACTATTTCCTCCGGGCTGAGCCGGGTCAGCCGGGCGTGGTTCCACGAGTGGTTGCCGATTTCATGGCCTTCGGCCACCATCCGCTGGAGCAGTTCGGGGTAGAAGTCCACCCGGTTGCCCAGGACGAAAAAGGTGGCCGGCACGCCCTTGCGCTGCAGAATATCCAGGATCACAGGCGTCACATTGTCGGAGGGGCCGTCGTCGAAGGTGAGGGCCGCCCGCTTGGTCCGGGGGGAAGGCTCCCCTG
>Ga0079224_100005203_pt1 | contig 17048 bp, 16 predicted proteins | sample Stecom2015_FD_80414 | JGI IMG/M metagenome (GOLD analysis project Ga0079224, IMG submission 80414) | Agricultural soil microbial communities from Utah to study Nitrogen management - Steer compost 2015 | ecosystem: Environmental > Terrestrial > Soil > Agricultural land | place: USA: Utah... | reverse complement strand
TTGTGATGCGGGGGCCGTCCGCGATGGTGCGGCGCCCGTGGACTCGCCTCTGCATCGACGCGCGAAGCACCCCCAACCGCGACTCCGCGGAGGTCGCGGACGCTTCAGCGACACCTCGTCCTCCAGCCGTGGCGCACCGTCCTCGGCGCCGAACGAGTCACCCCACCGGGGCCTGCTTCGACGGTGCTGACGGGGCGGAGCGAACGCCGTCGGGTGCCTCCCCCGCGCGGTGCGAAGTGGTAGGACCATCGGCCCTTTCGACGCGAAGGGCGTTGCGCCCCATCCCCCCGGTTACGCGCGAACATCGCTACGCGGACACGCCCCCTCGAAAGCGTCGGGGACCCATATCGTGCCGCTTTCCTCGGGCGTTCAGCAGGGGACGTCGCTCGAGTCGACCTGCTTGGGCTGCCCTGTGGAGGGGGCGACGAGGCCGGCACTCTTCTTGTATGACTGGTGTGAAACTTTTAGGCAGACTGAACATGAGCCATCTCAGCAACGCACAAGTCAGCCCGGTCTCGCGCCCGGTTCCTTCGAGCGCGGGCCCGACGAACCCCGGTCTCACCATCGCCCGGACCGCCAAGGCCCCGGCGACCGGAGCTCCGGCCAGCGTCCCCGTTGCTGATACCCCGTCGGTCCGCCCGGAGACGCGGGCAGGTCACCCGGCGACGGGCGCCCCGGGACCTGACGCTCGTCAGGGAACCTCCGCGCGGATGAACGGAGGAGGGACCCTCGGGGGAATCGTCGGGGTAGAGAACGAGACGGAGACGCCCGAGGTGGTCGCCCAGACGATCTACCGGCAGCTCCGTCAGGCAGGTTACTCCGAGCAGCAGGTCATCGCGCTGGCGGGCGAGCTGCTGTCCCTCGTGACGGCAGACGTACGGAACCAAAACCCGGGCTGAGCCCACGACGTGAGCTGACGTCTCGCGGGCGAGCTCGTCGGCGGTCCTTCGAGCAGCGGAGGAGCGGGCCATCGGGAGACGGCCCGCGCGCGGTGGCGCCACGGCATCCGCGGGCAACGGTGGGTTGGGGCGGCTCCCGATGGGCTACCGAGTCGCTACCGCCGGGGACACCGGCGGACCCCGATGCACCGACTCATTCATCCATGAACCGGGAATTTCGGTTCATCTTTCTCGTACGAAGATCTTTGCTTTGGGTGTGGATGTGAGCGCGGACGAGCGCCGATTGACACGAGGGGCGACCCCTGGGAAACGTAGGGTCTGACCGTCGTGATGCCGGAGTCGTCCCAGCAGGAGAGCCCCGTTTACACCGTCATCGTCAGTGAGAAGGGCGGTCACGAGCGGCGCGAGGTGTTCCGTTCCGGAGAGGTGACGGTCGGACGGGTGCACGGCAACGACCTCGTGCTGCCGCGCGGCAACGTCTCGAAGCGGCACGCGCGGGTGCTCTACCGTGAGGGGCGCTTCATCGTCACCGACCTGAACAGCACCAACGGCACCTACGTCAACCGGCGGCGGATCGCCCAGGCGACGATCGTCCGGGAAGAAGACAAGATCTACATCGGCGACTTCGTGCTGCGCGTCGAACCCGGCGCGCACGAGGCGGTGGCGGAGGGGCGGGGGACCCAGCCCGATCGGGAGCCGAACGAGGGCCGGATCAGCAGCATCGACTGGGATCGTCCCTCGAGCTTCGACAGCCAGCGCGTCTCCTCGGGTCCGCCGGCCCGAGCCAGTGTCTCCGAGGCGCCGGCGGCGGATCGGGTCTCCACGGTCGGCCAAGGCCCCGACGAGCACATGGCGCCGCACCTGCACGCGGTCGCGGAGGTGATCCGCGCCGTCAGCGGCGCGTTGGGGGACATCCCCGTCGCCTGGTCGGAGGACGTGCGGCAGCGGGTGAACGCGATCGTCAACGAAGCAGCCGACGATCTGATGCTCCGCGGGGCGGTCCCCGCCGGGACGTCTCTGGAGGCGATCGTCACCCAGGCGCGGGGCGAGCTGTTCGAGTTGGGGCCCCTCGACGAGCTGCTCGATGACCCGGCGGTCACGACCATCTCCGTCTCCCGATACGACGACGTCGCGGCGCGCCGCGACGATCGGCTCGTGCGCGTCTCGCCCGGCTTTTCGTCGCCTGCCTCCCTCGAGCTCGCGGTGCGCCGCTTGTGCGCTCGCGGGGGCGCGCCGGTGCGCCAAGGGGAGGCGCTGGTCGAGCGACGTCTCCCGCAGGGGACCCTGTCGGCGCTGCTCGGCGCGGTCACCTCGAGTGGGCCCTTGCTCGTGCTGCGTCGCCCTCGTCGGGTCGCTGGGTCCCTCGATGCCCTGGTGCGCCGCGGAACCGTGTCCCGCGCGATGGCCACGTTCCTGAATTACTGCGTCTCTTGCCGCATCAACATCCTCGTCGTCGGGGCCGCCGACGACGGCGCCTCCACCGTGATGAGCGCCCTGTGTGGTGCCGCGTCGCGGGAGCGCATCGTGACCCTCGCGGAGGACGATGACTTCGCTCCGGAGGCGGCCACCCGACTCTCCCTGAGCGGGGAGGTCGATGCCAGCCGCGCCCTCCAGATAGCGGCCGCCATCCCGGAGGGGCGCCTCGCCCTGCAGCTCTCGAGTCCGGCCATCGCCCTGGCTGCCCTCGAAGCGATGGGGCACGGGGCGAGCGGCGTGCTCGCGTCCCTGGCGTCATCGGATCTGCGCCGCGCGCTCATCCGCTTGCCCGCGGACATCTGCGCGCTGCGGCCGGGGATGAGCCTGCAGGCGGCCAGCGCGTGGGTGCAGGGCTCCTTCGACGTGCTCGTCGAGGTCGCTCGCTTGCGCGATGGCCGACCGCGCACCCTGCGGGTCGCGGAGGTGGGCTACAGCGACCAATCGGCGCCCGTGCTCCACGACATCTTCCGCTTCAACGTGCAGCGCGTCGCGGTGGGCGGGAGCGTCGAGGGGAGCTTCGGACCCACCGGGTACGTGCCGCGCGTGGCCGCCCAGCTCCAGGCCCTCGGCGCGAACGTCGAGAGCTCCATGTTCAGCCGTCCGCCGTCCCGCTGATGGCGCACGGCGGCGCCCGGAATCGCGTCGCGCCAACGAGGGGGTCGCGCGACCCCGCGGCGCCTGCGCCGGTGAGAGCCTCCCGTCAGCTAGTCGGAGACGATCGAGCGCGACGGCCGCGCCCGCACCTGAGCCATCGGGAATGGCTGCTCCTCAAACGGTGGCTTCTTGGCGGATGCGCGCCATCTGTCGCCCGATCTTGCGACGAGCGATCGCGCCCACCTTGTCGATCATCAGCACGCCGTTGATGTGGTCGTTCTCGTGCTGGATGGCGACCGCGAGCAGCCCGGTTGCGTGCAGCTCGAACGGCTCGCCGTTGGCGTCGAGGGCGCGCACACGTACGGACTCGGCCCGCTTGATGTCCTCGCGTGCACCAGGGAAGGAGAGGCACCCCTCGCTGAAGGTCTGGGTGCCGTCGGTCTCGAGGATCTCGGGGTTGATGAACACCTTGAGATCGCTCGGCTCGTCTTCTCCCGCGATGTCGATCACGAAGATGCGCTTGAGCACCCCGATCTGGTTGGCTGCGAGGCCCACGCCCTCCGCGGCGTACATGGTCTCGGCCATGTCCTCGACGAGCTGTCGGATCTCGTCGTTCACCTCGGCGACGGGCTCGGCCGGGGTGCGAAGGCGCTCATCGGGGTACGTCAGGATCTCGCGCAGTGCCATTCTCGGGACCAATTTATCACGTGGTCGGGCCCGGGCAACCGACGCCGGTGGGCCGTCGCACGAGCAGGGAATTGGGGGAACGGGCCGTGGGCGGGGCAGGCCGTGGGGGTCAGTCGTCGGTCCGCGCCACGTCGGGGCGCTTCGGCGGGTAAATCAGCTTCCCGGTGACGTAGGCGTCGTCTCCGTAGAGCTCCCAGCGCGGAGCGGCGATCCGCGGCGCCTCCGCGGGAGATTCTGGACCAGCCCAATCGACCGCGCCGGGGCGCCCCCGAGGTCCGAGGAGGATCGGCGCGATGAAGGCGTGGAGTTGATCGACGAGCTGGTTGGCCAGGAGGCTCCCCGCGAGCTCGGCGCCGCCCTCACAGAGCACGCTGACCACCTCGCGCTTGGCGAGCTCGTGCATCGCCGCGCGCATGTCACAGCGCCCCTCTGCGGTGGCGGCGACGCGGATGACGCTGATCTGAGCCGCCTCCAGGGCCGCGGCCGCTTCGGGGGAGGCCGTCGGCGTCGTCAGGATGCAGGTCGGGATCTCGTTGGCGGTCTGCACGATGCGCCGATCCAGCGTCATGCGCAGCTTGCTGTCGACGATGATCCGGACCGGGTTGCGGCCGTGCGCTTGCCTCACCGTGAGCAACGGGTCGTCGGTGATGACCGTGTTGATGCCGATCATCACGGCGTCGTGCTTGGCGCGTAGGTCGTGCCCGCAGCCGCGGGACTCGGTGCCCGTGATCCACTTGGAGGCGCCGGTCCGCGTGGCGATGCGCCCGTCGAGGGACAACGCCAGCTTGAGGGAGAGAAAGCTGCTCGACCGGGTGATGTACTTCACCCAGGGCTCGATGAGGAGGCGTGCCCGGTCCTCGAGCACGCCGACGTCGACCTGGATCCCGGCGGCGCGCAGGCGCTCGATGCCGCCGCCCTTCACGTGGGGGTTGGGGTCCGGGCAGCCGATCACCACGCGCGCCAGACCCGCGTTGAGCAGGGTGTCCACGCAGGGCGGCGTCCGCCCCTCGTGGTTGCATGGCTCGAGGGTGATGTACGCCGTAGCGCCCCGGGCGCGCTCACCCGCCGCTCGGATGGCGACGATCTCCGCGTGATCCCGGCCGACGGCCTCGTGGTGTCCCTCGCCGACGATCTCGCGTCCCTGGGCGATCACGCACCCGACGTGAGGATTCGGTGAGGGATCACCGAGCTCCGCGAGCTCGATAGCGCGGGACATCAGTTCGCGGTCGATATCCACCACGCCGCCAACCTACTCCTCTGGGCGAGCCCGAACAAGGCTTCCCATCTCACGCATGAACTCGTCGATGTCTCGGAAAGACTTGTAGACGCTCGCGAAACGCACGTAGGCGACGTCGTCGAGCTCCTTCAAGCGCGTCATCACCCGCTCCCCAATGGTGTGGGTGCTGACCTCCTTGTCGCCCAACAGCGCTAGCTCACGCTCGATGTCGTCCGCCGTCTCCTCGAGACGGTCCGCCGAGACCGGCCGCTTGTTGCAGGCGATTTGCAAGCTGCGCAGCACCTTCTGCCGATCGAAGGGCTCGCGATCGCCGTCCTTCTTCACCACCGTAGGCAGGGTGTGCTCGACGCGCTCGTAGGTGGTGAAGCGGCGCTTGCAGACGTCGCACTCGCGGCGACGCCAGGTGACCGTTCCCGCTCCGGCGAGGCGTGAGTCGATCACGCGGCTATCCATGCCCTTGCAGAAGGGACACTGCATCGTGCTACCGCCCTCGCGAGTGTCGCATCTCAGTCTTCGTAGCGGGAGAAGACGAGCGTCGCGTTGGTGCCGCCGAAGCCGAAGGAGTTCGACATGACGTGATCGAGCCGGCGCTCGCGCGCCTGGTGAGGCACGCAGTCGAGCGGGCACTCGGGGTCCTGCCGATCGAGGTTGATGGTCGGAGGCACCACGCCCGTCTGCAGCGCCTGGATGCACACCGCCGACTCGACCGCGCCCGCTGCTCCCAGCAGGTGCCCCATCATCGATTTGGTCGAGCTCACCCAGAGGGCGTGGCTCGTGGCGTGCTCGCCGAAGACCTGCACCACCGCGCGCGCCTCCTCGATGTCCCCGGGGGGCGTCGAGGTGCCGTGGGCGTTGATGTAGCCGATCTGCGACGGGTTCAACTTGGCGTCGCGCAGGGCGCCCTGCATGGAGCGCACCGCGCCGTGTCCGTTCGGCGCCGGCTTGGTGATGTGGTGGGCATCGCTCGTGGCCGCGTAGCCGGTGATTTCGGCCAAGATCTTGGCGCCGCGACGCTTGGCGCGGGTCAAGGTCTCCAGCACGAGGGTGCCGGCGCCTTCCCCGCAGACGAAACCGTCTCGATCGACGTCCCAGGGACGGCTGGCGCGCGTCGGGTCGTCGTTGCGGCGGCTCAAGGCGAACATCGCGCTGAAGCCCGCGATACCGATCGGCGAGATCGTGGCCTCCGCGCCTCCGGCGATCATGACGTCGGCGCGCCCCGTCTGGAGCCACCCCACGGCCTCGCCGATGGCGTGAGCGCTCGATGAGCACGCGCTGGTGTGCGCGAGGGTGGGGCCGCGGAAGCCGTGGTGAATCGACACCTGCCCCGAGGCCATGTTGGCGATCAGGGAGGGAATGAAGTAGGGGCTGACGCGCCCGGGCCCCTTCTGATCGAGGGTCAACGTGCAGCGCTCGAGGTTCTCGAGCCCGCCGAGACCCACGCCGATGAACACGCCCGTGCGGTCGCGCTCGCTCTCCGTGAGGTCGAGCTGCGCTTGATCCAAGGCCATCTGCGTGGCCGCCATGGAGAAGGGGATGAAGCGAGAGACCTCCTTCAGCTTCTTCTTCTCCATGTACTGGGAAGGCTCGAAGTTCTTGACCTCCGCCGCGATCCGCGTCGCGTAGCGCTCGTCGGCCTCGAACAGCGTGATCGGAGCGACGCCACTCTTGCCCTCGACCAGAGCCGCCCAGGTCTCCTCCGTGCCGATCCCTACCGGAGTGACCAGTCCAATACCCGTGACGACGACGCGCTCCATGGAATTCGGCTCCGTTCGTGCTTCGTGGTGATGGATCGAGGTGGAGTCGAGCGGGCCGCGCGGCGCGGAAGACGGAGTACCCCGAGGGGGGTGCGGCTTCCTCGCGCGTCGGCCCGCCCGAGAGGGGACTCAGCTGTTGGCGTTCTTGTTGATGTAGTCGACAGCGTCCTGAACGGTGCGGATCTTCTCCGTATCCTCGTCGGGGATGTCGATCTCGAAAGCTTCCTCGAAGGCGAGCACGAGCTCGACCAAGCCGAGTGAGTCCGCACCGAGATCGTCGATGAACGACGACTCCGGCTTGATGTCCTTCTCGTCGACATCGAGCTGTTCTTTGATGATGCGCTTGACCTCGGCCAATACGTCGCGACCCTCTGACATTGTTGCCTCCAGAGCCCCATACGAGCGGGCCCGTTGACTGTTCTTCTATCCCAACCAGAGAGCCCCGGAGGGCTCACATGTACATGCCACCGTTCACGCGGAGCGCCTGTCCGGTGATGTATCCGGCCTCTTCGGAGGCCAAAAAGGCGATCGTCGCCGCCACCTCGGCGGCCTGCCCCGGGCGCCCCATGGGGACCCCCTGGAGCATCGCGGCGCGCTGCTCCTCGTTGAGCGCCGCGGTCATGTCCGTCTCGATGTACCCGGGGGTCACCGCGTTGACGGTGACGTTGCGCGACGCGTACTCGCGGGCGAGGCTCTTCGCCACGCCGAGCAGGGCCGCCTTCGAGGCCGCGTAGGCCGTCTGTCCCGCGTTCCCCGTCTCGCCGACCACGCTCGAGAGGAAGATCACGCGGCCCCAGCGCTGGCGCATCATCACCTTGAGCGCCGCGCGGGCGCAGGCGATGGAGCCCTTGAGGTTCACGGCCAAGGTGCGGTCCAGGTCCTCCTCCTTGAGGCGGAGCATCAGACCGTCGATGGAGATGCCCGCGCTGGAGACCAGGATGTCGATGCGACCGAGGCGCTTGGCCACGTCCGCGAGGGCGGCCTCGCAGGCGCCGTAGTCGGCGACGTCGAACTGGCAGAGCTCGGCTCGCCCGCCGGCGGCTTCGATCTCCTGGGCCGTAGCGCGGGCAGCTTCCTCACCGCGGACGTAGCCGATGACCACGTGGGCGCCCTGGGCCGCGAGGGCCAGAGCAGCGGCGCGGCCGATGCCTCGAGAGCCGCCCGTGACGACTGCTATCTTTCCTCTCAGTTCGAACATCCCGTGATCCTCAATCGCTCTTGCACGAAGCCTCCCCCCCCGGGCGGCCGTGTTTAGCCATCGACCGCGCCGAAAGAAAGGAAAAAGCGACCCTTGGGCGCGTGCGATGGGGAGTGGTTTTACCAGTTTGGGTCTCCGCCCGGAGCGCGCCGGGGGAAGAAGGTCACGACGCAGCGGCCTCGGCCTGGCCCGACGCCGTGAGGGCGAGCCCTCGGGCGTCCTGCAGCTGCTGGGGCTCGCCGACGCTCACGACGGTGATGCTCTTGGCGATTCGCTTCACCAGCCCAGCGAGCACCTTGCCCGGCCCGAGCTCGAGGGCGCCGGTGACGCCGGCCTCTGCGAGGGCCGTGATGCTCCGATCCCAGAGCACCGGCGAGTCGACCTGGCGGACCAGGAGCTCCGGCACCCGCTCGGCGGCCGCGTTCGCCCGGGCTTCGACGTTGGATACGACGGGGATCTCGAAGGGGTGGACCGTGACGCTCTGGAGGGCCTGCTCCACCGCGCGGGCGGCGGGCTCCATCAGGGCGCAGTGGAAGGGGGCGCTCACCTTGAGGGGAATCGCCTTCAGGCTCTTCGACTTCGCCAGGGCGACGGCACGCTCCACGGCGGGGGCCGTCCCGGCGATCACGATCTGCCCGGGGGCGTTGAAGTTGGCGGGCTGCAGCACGTCGCCCTCGCTGGCTTCCTCACACAGGGACCGGACGGCCTCCTCGTCGCCTCCCATGATGGCGGCCATCGCGCCACGCCCCGCGGGCACCGCCTGTTGCATGGCCTCGCCGCGCACGTGCACCGTGCGCACGGCGTCCTCCAAGGACAGGGCGCCGACGGCGACCAGGGCGCTGTACTCACCGAGGGAGTGCCCGGCGGCAAAGGCGGGCGGCGGGAGGTCCGGATACGCCTCGCGCAGGGCCTCGAGGGCAGCGACGCTCGTCGTCACGATGGCGGGCTGCGTGTTCTTCGTGAGGATCAGCTCCTCGTCGGGGCCCTCGAAGCAGAGCTTGGAGAGGGACCAGCCCAGCGCGGCGTCGGCGCGCTCGAACACGCGGCGCGCGGCGGCGCTGGCTTCACAGAGTGCCTTGCCCATACCGACGGCCTGAGCACCCTGCCCGGGAAACAACCATGCGTAGCTCATCGTACCCTACTCATCGTTCCGTGCTGACCGCTGCCGCTCGTCACGTCGTCGGAGCACTCGCCCCCGGCGCGCCGCGGATTTCAGGCTCGCCGTTCGACGGGCAAATGCATCGACGCGCTGCACTCCCTCCAGCCGGAGCCAGTAAGCTCCAGCCGGAGCCGGTAAGCGCAGCGCGTAACGACGACGAGAGGACTCAGCTCTCGCCCTGACTCTGTCCGATGACCTGACGACCATCATAGTGCCCGCACGAAGGGCACACGCGGTGGGGGATCATCGGCGCGGAGCAATTCGGACAGGGCGAGATGTTGGGGCGGCTCACCTTGTCGTGCTGGGACCTGCGCATGTCGCGCCTGCTGCTGGTTTTACGTCGCTTGGGTACGGCCACGGGGGCTACTCCTTCTTTTCGAGGCGGGCTTTCAGCTCGGCGAGGGGGGACAGCCTCGGATCCACGGGCTTCTCCCCGTCGAGCTGGGTCGCCCCGGCACCGTTGCCGCGGGCGCCGCTGGGCCCTGCGTCCGAGGGTCCTGCGTCCGAGACCCCTGGCGAGGCCCCTGGTTCCGAAGGGAGCGCAGAGCTAGCCCGTGCCGCGTCCGAACGCAAGTCCTCGCGCAGCGGGAACATCGGGAACTCCAAAACGATGAATTCGCGAATGAATCCATCGAGATGCAGGTAGTCCCCCGCGTAGGTGTCCAGCGCGGCGGCCTCGTCCGTGAGCTCCGGGTCCTCCGACCAGTCGCCGCCGCGGCGCTTGCCCTTCTTCGAGGTGGCCGAGATCCCCTCGGCGGCCTTCCCGGATTTGCCGCGCTCGCGTCCTGCGGGACCTTTGCCTGCCTGGCGATCCCTGCTCGCGTTGCGCGCGTCGGGGGAGAACTTGTCGCGCTGAGTCGCGTCGCGCTGGGTGCGTCCTCGAGCGGGTCCCTCGGAGCGTCCACGCCCCTGGGTCGGCTCCTCCGCGCTCGGCTCCAGCAGCAGGAAAACCTCGGGCTCGAGTTCGTAGTGCGCGGGATCCAAGGTCCGGGCGCAAGGGAGGGTGATGCGGGCGCGGACGTGGCCGCGGACCAAGATCTGCCGGCCGTTCTTCGACACGGTCAGGTCGAGCTCGCCGGCGGTCTCGCTGCCCGTGGACGCCCACGGTTCCCCGTCGGTGTCCGCCAAGGCGCGCGCGAGCCACTCCGTGCCGATGGGCTGACGCAGGTGCCGGGGGCCGACGTCGAGGTCGGCGATACGTACGACGAAGTCCTCTGTGCTCACTGCGTGAACCTACCCCTGGTGTCGTCGTCCGGCAAAGGGCGCGTGACGCTCACTTCTGCCGCTCGATGGTGACGCGCTCGATGCGCGGCGGGTCGACGGCGCGGTCGCCTCGGGTCTTCACGCTGGCGATCTTCTCGATGGTCTCGGGAGGAGAGCACTTGCCGAAGATCGTGTAGCCGCCATCCAGGTGGGGTGCGGCGCCGTCGAGGATGAAGAACTGCATGCCGTTCGTGTTGGGACCGCGGTTCGCCATGCAGAGCAGGCCGCGCTCGTCATGGGCGGCGCCGGGCCAAATTTCGTCGGGGATGACGTAGCCCGGCTCCCCGGCGCCGGTCCCCTTCGGATCGCCGCCCTGGATCATGAAGCCTTTGATGATGCGGTGGAACGTCGTCCCGTCGTAGCCGGGCTTCTTCTCCCACTGACCGCTGGCGCCCTTGAACGGACGCAGGCCGCGCGCCAGCCCGACGAAGTTGGCGACGGTGATCGGGGCCTTGTCCTCGTAGAGCTCGCAGCTCAGAGAACCCAGTGAGGTCTTGATGAGAGCGACGAGCTTGCCCTCCCCAGGCAATCCCTCGAGGGCGTCTTCCAGCGTGAACTTTCCCTGCAAGGGATCGTCCGGGCTCACGGGCACCTTCGCCACGGGGCGCGTTCCGGAAGCGCCCTGGGGCGCCGGCTTTTCCGCCGGCTTCGTTGCGGAGTTCGCGCCGCGCACCTCTCGTGGCTCGGGTTCCGGGGGGACGGGCTGCTCACAGGCGGGCAGCGCGAGGAGCGCTCCTGCGAGCCCCCAGAGCAGGGGCGCGGCGCCGCGGCGCGAAGACCCGGCGCGGGCGGGCGCAGGAGCCATTCCCTGGAGAGGAGGATTCTTCGGGCGAGGGCAGGAAGGCGCGGAGGTCACGGCGCTTCGATGCCAGAAATGCCCGGCGTGTCAATCGCCGTCGCCACTCGATCCGTCGAGGGCAGTGTGGATGAGCACCCGCTGGCCCGGCGCGACCCCATGCGCCCTCACCCAACCCGCCCGCAGCTCGAGGACGTGTCGCGCGGGGCAGGGGATGGATCGCGGCGCGTCGTTCATGGGGGGGACCTGCTCGAGCACGCCGAGCACGGTGCCGTCATGGGCGAGGAAGAGCATGTCGAGGGGCAAGCAGGTGTTGTGCATCCAGAAGGACCGCGGCGCCTCGGCGTCCCACGAGAACAACATGCCCTCCTCGTCGGACAACGCGCGGCGATACATCAGGCCGTGGCTGCGGTGTTGGGGCGTACGGGCCAGCTCCACCTGGACCCGCGGGGCTCCGGGCGCGTCCGGGAACACGACGGCGCCCCGGGGCATCTCCGGCGGCGGCGCGGGCGCCGCGGGACAGTCGAGGGCGGGCTGCTGGGGAGGGGGGGGAGGATCGGCGAGGGGAACGGGGCAGGGGGACCGCGACAAGCCGGTCCAGGCTGAGGGGGTCGAGCTCGCGTCCAGGGGCTTCTCCGATCCTCGACTCGACGCTCGGGAGGCCGCGGTCGTTCGCGGGAGCGGCTCCGGTTCGACGGCCCGATCGCAGCTGGCGGCGGAGCACAAGAAAGCGCAGGCGAAAACGATCGGTCGACCTCGGCGCGGCTCTGAAATCATTTGCCGTGCTCATAACACGTCAGGGCGCGGGCGTTGCAGCGTTCGGCGGACTTCCCACAGGACCCCCGGGCGGCTTCGGTGCCCGCGGAGATTCCTCGGCAGGTCCTCGGCGGCGCCTCGCCGGAGTCCTCGATCGGGGGGCGTCGTTTGGCGAGTAGACCCAAGGCCACTGTCGACTATGCTCCGTGACCATGCTGCGTCGCTCTGCCCTGGTCGTGTGCCTCGCCTGCGCGTGTGGAGGAACGGTGGAGACCGTCCACCAGGATCCCGCGTCTGGCGGGACCGGAGACAGCGGCGGGAGTAGCTCCGGAGGCGTGGGCGCGGGAGGCAGCCCGGCGGGTGGCGCGCCGACCGGCGGAGTCGGGGGGACCGCGGGCACGGGGGGAGGGACGACGACCGGAGGCAGGTCGGGGGTGGAGCCGCAGTGCCCGGACATCGAGCCGCCGCCGCCCGCCTACGAGTGCAATCCCCTCGACCCCTACGCGGACTGCGGGCCCGGGGAGGCTTGTTATCCCTATGTGAGTCACCCCTTCGGGACGGGCTGCGGCACGCAGCAGTTCGGGTCGCTGTGCCTGGCGGAGGGGACGGGCACGCACGGTGACCTGTGCGGCGACGGCCATGGGCGCTGCGCGCCCGGTTTCTTGTGCGTCGTCGGGGCGGGGCCGGGCAAGCGCTGCGCCGCGCTGTGTCCCCTCGATGGGGATCACGAATGTCCGCCTGGGCTCATCTGCGGCGAGACCGACATCGCGGGGTACGGAGTATGCTACTGAAGTCGAGGCGCGGAGCCCGTCGACGAGGCTTTCTGGGCCACGTCGCGGTGACCTTCGCGGGCACGCTGCTGACGTTGGGATGCGGCTCCCGCTCGGGGTTGAGCACGGAGGAGGAGGTGGCGCTGGCGGACGAGTGCACGACGGACGAGGACTGCGCTCGCCCGTGCATGGTCACCTACTGCGCGGCGGGACAGTGCGTCACCACCTCGGAGGTCCGCTGCGACGACGGCGATCCGTGCACGATCGACACCTGCGACCCCGGGACCGATCAGTGCGTGTTCACGATGCGCACGCCGGACGCGGACGGAGATGGTCACCACGCGCCGCTGCCGGGCTTCTTGCCCGGGGAGCCGGGGTCCTGCGGCGACGACTGCGACGACACCAGCGCGCTGGCCTACCCGGGCAACGTCGAGCGCTGTGACGGGCGCGACAACGACTGCGATGGCGTGGTCGACAACGGCGCCCAGTACCTGACCCCCATCCTCCCCGAGCCGGTCCGCGTGGGCCAGGCGGATCTGGCGACCTCCCGCGGTACGGGGCTGGCGTTCGGGCGCGGCGTGTTCGCCACCAGCTACGGGGGCCGGACGACGCTGTCGCAGAGCTACGTGCGCGGGCTGGACGTCCACGGGAAGCCCGCCTTCGAGCAGCGGCCCCTCACGAACGTGAACGTGATGTCCTTCGGCGCCGCCCTCCAGTGGTCCGGCAACGCGTTCGGAGCCACCTGGGCCGATCCGCGCGTCGACGGCAACTACGAGGTGTACTTCAGCCTCTTCGACCATCAGGGGCAGCGCCTGAGCTCGGACGTACGAGTCAGCGACGCGCGCAACTTCTCGATCCACCCGTGGATGATCCACGATGCAGGGCGCTTCGTCGTGGTGTGGGACGATCGCCGTGACAACGTCTCCGACGACAACTCCGCGGTCTATGGGCAGCTCATCGACAACGACGGCCGGCTCATCGGAGAGAACCGCCGTCTCTCTCCCCTCGGCACCGTAGCCGAGTACCCGCGGCTCGCGGCGGGCGAGCGTCGCTTCGGCTTGGTGTACACGCTGCTCGAGGTCGACGGGGTGCACCTGCTCTTCCAGAGCTTCGACAAGATGCTCGACGATCCCGGCGCGCTGGTGCACCTCGACGCCCGTGACGTCATGCGTCCGCGCATCGTGGCCCTGGGCGATCGGTTCGTGGTGACGTGGACGACCTACGGCGAGGAGCCAGGACCCGAGGTGTTCGGCGTCGTGCTCAGCGAGCAGGGGGAGATCCTCGTGGGGCCCGAGGCGCTGACCACGGGGGCGGAGTTCGCGCGCAGCCACACCACCGTGTCCCTCGGCGATCGCTTCGTGCTCCTCTGGACCGACACCTTCGACGGAAACTACGAGCTCTACGCCAAGACCCTGAGCCCGGCGTTCGAGGAGCTCGAACCCCGGACGCGTCTCACCTTCGACGACGCGGACACGACCGATCCCCAGGCGGCGCTGTCGGAGGACGGCACCCTCGGCGTGCTGTTCGACGACTGGCGTAGCGGCAGCCGGCAGGCCTACTTCACGGCGTTGGGCTGCTCGATCGCCCCGGACGAGCCCCTCCGTTGAGCGCCTCCAGGTGACGTCGCCGGCCTCCCGTGCCCGTGGAGGCTGGCGGTGGCGGGTCGGCGAAACGCCGCGAGCGTGTCGCGAGCCGTGGTGTCGCGTGCGGGGGAGGGGGGCTATCCGGTGGGCGAGAGGCGCGGGCGGAAGAGCCCTGCCTGGTGCATCTTCCCGGGCAGGGGCCGCCCGACGATCCGCTCCGCGGTCTTGCCGGCTTGCACCAGCGCCTCGAGATCGACCCCCGTGGAGACCCCCATGCCCTCGAGCATGTAGACGAGGTCCTCCGTGGCGAGGTTGCCCGCCGCGCCCGGGGCGTAAGGGCAGCCGCCGAGCCCGCCCACGGACGCGTCGAAGGTCGTGATGCCGAGGGTGAGGCCGACCAGCGCGTTGACGAGCGCCTGGCCGCGGGTGTCATGGAGGTGGAGCGCGAGGCGCTCGGCCTCGACCTCACGGAGAAACAGCTCACAGATTTGCCGCGTCTGCAGCGGGGTCCCGACGCCGATCGTGTCTCCCAGGGAGATCTGGTAGCAGCCGAGCCGGAGCAGCTCCCTCGTGATGTCGAGAGCCGCGTGGGGATCGACGGCGCCTTCGTAGGGACAGCCCCAGACGGTGGAGACGTAGGCGCGCACGCGCATGCCCGAGTCGATCGCCGGCGGGACGATCTCACGGAAGGTCTCCAGGGAGCGCTCGATGCTCTTGTGAGTGTTCTTGCGGTTGTGGGTCTCGCTCGCCGACATGAAGACGGCGATCTCGCGGAGCCCGACGCTCCGGGCACGCTCGAAGCCGAGCGCGTTGGGCACCAACGCGCTGGTGATGATTCCCTCGGGGACGACCACGCTGCGGGCGAGCTCCTCCGCGTCAGAGAGCTGGGGCACCCACTTCGGAGAGACGAAGCTCGTGAGCTCGATGCGTTGCAGACCCGTCCGGAACAGCGCGTCGGCGAGCTCCACCTTCGCAGAGGTGGGGATCGGGCGCTGCTCGTTTTGCAGGCCGTCCCGGAGAGAGACCTCGTAGATCGAGGCGCGCTTGGGTAGCTCGGTCCACATCCGAGGTGGGAGTGTAGCCCAGGCGAGGTGCCGGGGCCTGCGGCGGTGTGGCAGGCCGGCCGGCAGTGGGACCCGCGAGGGGCTCAGAGGTGGAGCAGGCGCAGCTGCAGCTTCTTCGGGGCCGGGGTGAAGCGGATGGGGTACTCCCCGCTCCAGCACGCGTGGCAGAATGAGCCGTGGTCGAGGGGGCGAGCCGCCGAGGCCTCGGCGCCGTCGGCGGACGTCTCGCCGGGGCCGCGGGCGTCGTCGTCCGTGTGCACCGGGAGGTGGGTTCGGCCCCGGGGCGCTACGCGCGCGGAGATGACCGCCTCCTTCAGCCCGGCGAGGGAGAGATAGCCGAGGGTGTCGCTGGTGATGTACTGGTTGATCTCGGGGATCGAGTGCGAGGAGCCGATCAGCTCGGCGCGGGTCGGGGTGTCGATCCCGTAGTAGCAAGGCCACTGGGTCGGCGGGCTGGAGATGCGCATGTGCACCTCCTTGGCGCCCGCGTCGCGCACCATCTTCACAATCTTTCGGCTCGTCGTGCCGCGCACGATGCTGTCGTCCACCACGACGACGCGCTTCCCCTTCAGGATGTCGGCGATGGGGCTCAGCTTCAGCTTCACGCCGAAATGGCGGATGCTCTGCTCGGGCTCGATGAACGTGCGTCCCACGTAGTGGCTGCGCACCAGCCCCATCTCGAAGGGGATCTTCGACTCTTCCGCGTAGCCGATGGTCGCGGGGACCCCGGAGTCGGGGACCGGGATCACCACATCTGCGTCGACGGCGTGCTCTTTCGCCAGCGCCCGGCCGAGGTTCTTGCGGGCCTCGTAGACGTTGATGCCGTCCAGGGTGGCGTCGGGGCGCGCGAAGTACACGTACTCGAAGATGCAGGTGCGCCGCGGCTCCGCGGCGAAGGGCATGGCGCTGCGCAGGCCGCGCTCGTCGATCACGACCATCTCACCGGGCGCGACGTCGCGGACGAACTCCGCGCCGATGAGCTCGAAGCTGCTCGGCTCGCTGGACACGACGTAGCTGTCGCCATCCGGGAGCCGACCGAGGCACAGCGGGCGGATCCCCATCGGATCGCGCGCCGCGATCAAGGTGCGCTCGGTGAGACAGAGCAAGGAGTAGGCGCCGCGCACGCGGGCGAGGGCGTCCGCGAGGCGATCGACGATGTCCTTCTGGGCGCTCTTGGCGATGAGGTGGACGATCACCTCGGTGTCCGCGGAGGACTGGAAGATCGAGCCCTTCTCCTCCAGGTCTTCGCGGAGCGGCTCGGCGTTCGTGAGGTTGCCGTTGTGTGCGACGGCGACGGAACCCCGCGAGTAGTTCACGGCGATCGGCTGGGCGTTGCGGAGGCCGGAGCCGCCAGCAGTCGAGTAACGCACGTGGCCGATGGCGTGGATCCCTGCGAGGCGATCGAGCTGGCCTTGGGGGAAGACGTCGATGACGTGTCCCATGCCCCGGTGCGTGACCAACTGCTGATTGTCACTGGTGACGATGCCGGCGCTCTCCTGACCGCGGTGCTGCAGCGCGTGCAGCCCGAGGTAGGCGAGCTTGGCGGCTTCGGGGTGCCCGTAAATTCCGAAGACTCCACACATGGGTCGGTGACTGGATGGGGGAAGCGGCGGCGGGGGTTGGAGCGGGGGTCACTGTGACCCGATGTGCGACGAAGCGCTAGGGAGGCGTACCTCGTGTCTGGGTCCGCTCGAGGCGGGGCCTACATAGCGCATTGGCCCCGGGACAGAACACCCTGCGTGAGGTGAGCCCAAATTGCGTGGCTTTGTCGTCCTCTTCCCGCGCGTGCCCTCGAGACGTCGAAGGATTCCG
>Ga0079224_100005202_pt1 | contig 17049 bp, 15 predicted proteins | sample Stecom2015_FD_80414 | JGI IMG/M metagenome (GOLD analysis project Ga0079224, IMG submission 80414) | Agricultural soil microbial communities from Utah to study Nitrogen management - Steer compost 2015 | ecosystem: Environmental > Terrestrial > Soil > Agricultural land | place: USA: Utah... | reverse complement strand
GGCCAGACCAACGACATGCGAACCTTGTGCGAGCTGGCTGACCATGGCCACGAACCCTCACAGTTGGCAATTGACGTATTCTGCTTCCGCCTGGCGCGGTATATTGGAGCGATGACCGCGTCCCTGACAAAACTGGACGCTCTGGTCTTCACTGGCGGCATTGGTGAAAACAGTGCCCGCATCCGCCAGGACACCATCCGGCATCTGCGCCTGCTTGGAATTGAGCTGGATCCGGACCTCAACCAGCACCATGGCCGCTGGAGCGATGGACGAGTCAGTTCCCCGGACTCCCGTTACCCGGTACTGGTCATTCCCACGAATGAAGAATTGGTGATTGCCCGCGAGGCCGCCCGCCTGGCCACTGCGGGCACTGAACACTCCGAAGGATGAAATCTGGAACAATCATGGCAAAAAGTCTTTTCATAGCCCCGACCTCTCTCGATTCCGGCCTGACCTCCGTTTGCCTTGGTCTTCTGCGTGCACTCGAACGGGAAGGTGTGAGCGTCGGCTTCTATAAACCATTCAGTCAGTCGGTGCACCGAGGTGAAGCGGTCCATAACGATGGCAAGGATTCCTCCGTGGCCTTTGTACGTGCCCGCAGCCACCTGGAACCACCCGATCCAATTGCGCTGAAACAAGCCCAGCAGCTGCTGAATCACGGCAAAGCCGACCTGCTGATGGAGAACGTTGTCGGCGAATACCAGAAAGTCGCCAACGACGTGGATGTTGTGATCATTGAAGGATTGGTGCCGGACAGAACTGAAGCCTACATCGCGCGTCTGAACGTGGAAGTCGCCCGCAATCTCGGTTCCGAAGTGATCCTGGTGAGCACTCCGAAGAGCTGTACTGCCAGCGAGCTCGATGATGACCTGGATTTCTCCTCGCGCCTGTTTGCGGCACCGTCGGATCCGGACGTGATTGCGGTGATTCTCAACAAAGTAGGAGAACCCCAGAAATCTGGTATGGCGCTGGATCATCCCCCGGCCAGTGAAGCCACCGAAACCGATTATCACACCTCCTGCAAAGTGTTCGCCAACGGCCGCTTCCAGTTGCTGGCGCAGATTCCATGGCAACCCCAGTTGCTGGCTCCCCGAGTCTCTGATGTAGCGCGGGAGCTTGGTGTTCCCGTACTGCACGAAGGACAAATGCACTCGCGGCGGGTGCAGCGGGTTTCCGTATGTGCCAGAACCATCCGGAACATGACCGACACGCTCAGGCCAGGTACCCTGATGGTCACCCCTGGTGATAGGGAGGATATCGTGGTGGCCACGGCCGTTGCCGCCCTCAATGGCGTACCTCTTGCCGGGCTGATGCTGACGGGCGGTCTGATGCCGGATGAGCGAGTGATTGAACTGTGCCGGCGGGCACTGGATACCGGCTTGCCCGTGCTGAGCTCGGAAACTAATACCTACGAGAGCGCCCACCTGCTGGCCAATCTGTCCTCTGCCATTCCTATCGATGACCCGGAGCGTATCGAGGAAGCGATGGAATCCGTGGCCCGGCGAATCAATACCCAGTGGCTGCAGGAGCATCTGAAAGTCCAGCGCCAACGGCGGCTTTCACCTCCGGCATTCCGTTATCAGCTTTCGGAAAGAGCCCGCGCTGCGGCCAAGCGGATCGTCCTGCCAGAAGGCAGCGAACCCAGAACGATTCAGGCAGCCATTATCTGCCATCAACGCAACCTGGCTCATTGCGCGTTGATCGGTGAACCACACGAAATTCGCTCGGTGGCCGCTTCCCAGGGTATGGAACTGCCAAAAGACCTGGAAATCATCGACCCGCAATCGGTGCGCGAGCGTTACGTGGCGCCCATGGTGGAGCTGCGTAAACACAAAGGCCTGACACCGGATATGGCCGAAGCCATGCTGGAGGACAACGTGGTTCTGGGTACCATGATGGTGGCCATGGACGAAGCCGACGGGCTGGTATCCGGCGCCATTCATACCACGGCCAACACCGTGCGCCCGGCCCTGCAGCTGATCAAGACCCACGACAACGCCAAGGTGGTGTCTTCGGTATTCTTCATGTTGCTGCCACAGCAGGTGCTGGTCTACGGCGACTGCGCCATCAATCCAGACCCGAACGCCGAGGAGCTCGCCGACATTGCCATCCAGAGCGCCGAGTCTGCCGAAGCCTTTGGTATTGAACCTGTGGTGGCCATGATCAGCTACAGCACCGGCGAATCCGGCAGCGGCGAGGATGTCGACAAGGTTCGGGAAGCCACACGCATTGCCCGGGAACGGCGCCCGGATCTGCTTATTGACGGTCCGCTGCAATACGACGCCGCGGCCATCGAGAGCGTGGCAAAATCCAAAGCTCCGGACAGCAAGGTGGCCGGCAAGGCTACCGTGTTTGTATTCCCTGATCTGAACACCGGGAACACCACCTACAAGGCTGTGCAGCGCAGCGCCAATGTCGTCAGCGTGGGGCCCATGCTCCAGGGCTTGCGCAAACCGGTAAACGACCTGTCCCGTGGGGCCCTGGTGGAAGACATTGTCTTCACCATTGCCTTGACGGCGGTACAGGCGAAACAGGTTGAGGATGCAGGAGCCGCCTGATCAGGGCTCCTGGCAGGAACAGCCCCGGCAGATCAGCGTTTAACGCTCTTCTGCCGGGTTTTCTTGATCCGACGGCCTTTCTTCAGGTCGTTGTCTTTCTTGACCTTTTGACGGGGCGTCAGACGGTCGACCTTGGTTGCGAAGGGGTTTTCGCCAGACTTGAATTCAAACCGTATCGGCGCACCCACGACTTTCAGCACCTTTCTGAAGGTGTTTTCAAGGTAACGCTTGTAAGTGCCAGGCAGTGAATCCACCTGATTACCATGCACCACCACAACCGGCGGGTTGGAACCACCCTGATGGGCGTATCGTAACTTGATACGACGACCATGAACCATCGGCGGCTGGTGTTGCGCCACAGCGTCCTGAAGGATCGCAGTCAACCGGTTGGTTGGCCACTTGGCCATCGCGGATTCGTAGCAGGCCTGTACCGACTCATACATGGTTCCCACGCCAGTGCCGTGCAACGCGGAAATATAATACTTGTCCGCGTAATCCAGAAAATCCAGGCGTCTGGCTACCTGCTCTTTCACCCGGTCACGGTCTTCTGGATCCATGCCGTCCCATTTGTTAATAGCAATCACCAACGAGCGGCCCGCATCCAGTACAAACCCGATCAGGTGCAGATCCTGGTCCACCAGCCCTTCCCGGGCGTCGATCACCAGAATCACGACATGGGCATCATCAATCGCTTGCAGTGTCTTGATAATGGAGAACTTCTCCACCGCCTCACGAACATTCTTGCGGCGACGAACACCGGCAGTGTCAATCAGCGTGTACTCATGGCCCTGGCGCTCATAGGGAATGTAAACGCTGTCACGGGTAGTGCCTGGCATGTCATACACTACCACCCGGTCTTCACCGAGCATGCGGTTAACCAGGGTGGACTTGCCCACATTGGGCCGCCCCACCACACCAATCCGGATGCCCGGGTAGCGATCTGCCCGATCCTGATCTTCCGGATTTTCCGGTTCCGGCAGCAGCGCTTCCAGCAAAGAAAGAATGCCTCGGTTATGTGCCGCCGCAATCAGAAACGTAGACTCGAACCCCAGGCTGTAGAAGTCCGCTGCCGCCACGTCCGGATCCTGGCCATCGGTCTTGTTTACCACCAGATGAGCCTGTTTGCCGGATTTGCGCAGATAATCCGCGATCATTTCATCGCCGGCGGTGAGCCCTGCCCGACCGTCCACAAGAAACAGCACAATGTCCGCTTCTTCTACGGCCTGCATTGATTGGCGGGCCATTTCGACGTCAATACCGGCTTCATCGCCGGTCAGGCCACCGGTATCGATAACGATGAACTTCTGACCTTCGTAGTTGCCCTCACCGTATTTTCGGTCCCGGGTCAGCCCGGGGAAGTCCGCCACAAGGGCATCCCTTGAGCGGGTCATCTGGTTAAACAACGTGGACTTACCAACGTTGGGGCGGCCTACAAGGGCGATAACTGGGGTCATATTGATCTGCTATTCAAGAAACCAGAAACCCGGCATCGCAGGCTAAAGCCTGGGCCGGGCATAAACGTATCGGGGTGTGGTCAGTCGTCCTGCTCAATTCTCAGGACGGCCATCTTCCCGCCATTTCCATAAACCAACAGGTTACCATCTTCGATCACCTGAACCGGTACGCGGATACCGTCACTATCGAACTCACGTTGCCCCTGCAGACTGCCATCGGCGGTCGACAGTACATGCAGATAGCCTTCAAAGTCGCCCACCACGAGGTAATCACCTGAAACAGCCGGACGGGTCAGCTGGCGCCAGGACAGGCTTTCCTGAACCCAGAGCTCACGCCGGTCGCTGCCACGGAGCGCTACGATATCGCCGTTGGCGGATGACAGAAAGATATTGCCGTTACCAATCGCGGGCGAGTAGAAGCTTGATGCCCGACGGCTCCAGATTTCCTGCCCGGAACGAATATCCACCAGCGCCAGCTTACCCTGATAACCGACGACCATAATGGCAGAATCCAGAACCAGCGGCTGGCCGCCGATATCCACCAGGCGTTCCAGTTCGGTACGACCCTGGGGCTGACCAACCTCATACTGCCACACTGGCTGCCCGTCCGCGGCGGTAAGTGCAATGACGCGACCGTTGGCAAACGAGGAGATCACGATGTCACCGCCCACCAAAGGTGCGGCTGCGGTGCGCACGGTCAGTACCGGCACTTGAGCCTCGTATTGCCAGCGACGGTCACCCGTCGCTGCGTCGTGGGCAATCACACGACCATCGGTGGTTTGCACAACCACGAGGTTACCGTTGGATTGAGGCGCGGCCAGAACTTCTGTGGGCAGAGGTACCCGCCAGGCCTCGGTACCGTCCTCCGATGACAGAGCCACCAGCTCGGCATCCCGGGTGACCATATATAGGTGACGGGCATCAGCACCCGGGCCGGCAAAGAACTGCTCATCGTAGTCTTTCTGCCAGATAACCTCGCCATCCGCCGGCCTGACCGTCGCAACAACCCCGTCAGCGGAAGCCGCGTAAATCAGGTCGCCGGCGTAAAGAGGCGCGATCTGAAGCAACTGATCGTCATGGCCGTCACCAACGGACATGCTCCATACGGTGTCCAGCTCAACAGATTCGCTGATTTCAGGCACAGGAGCGGGCTGCTCAAAGGTGTCTGTACTGCTGCACCCGGCGATTCCGACCAGCAGACCACAAAACACCGAGCCTAACCCGATCTTGAGCGTGCGCCCAACGAACATCAAGCGCCCTCCCCGACACCGAGGTCTGACAGTTTCAGTTCAAGAATGCCGCTGCGGCCCTGCTGGCTCTGCTCTCGTGCCGCCAGATACGCCTCACGTGCACCGTCCCGATCGCCCTTGGCCAACAGAACATCGCCTTTCAACTCGGAGAAGATGGCCGCGAAGGCATCGGCGTTCGTGGCATTGTCCAGAGTGGCAAGCGCGGCATCGTTTTCGCCAGCGGCAAACTGGGCCCGCGCCAGACGATTACGAATCACCAGCTCCAGAGCCGGGTGACCGGCCGCTTTTTCCAGCGCCCAGTTCAGTGTTTCAACAGCGGCCGCGGGATCCTCACCTTCAACCATCTGCTGCCGTGCCAGAACCAGGTTGCCATAAATGGCGTAGGCGCTGTCGCCGTGTTCGTCTCTCAGTGTCTCCGCCACAAATCCCACGGTGTCGGCAGACTCTTCATCGGCAGAGGAGAACGCGTTCAGCAGATTGGCAAACTGGTTAGCGGCTTCGGCGCGTTGTTGCGCCTGATGGTTCTGCCAGGCCTGCCATCCGAAGACGATGGCCAGAGCCGCACCAATACCGATGAGCAGCGAGCTTCCGTTATTTTTCCACCAGTCCTTGATTGCCTGGACCTGTTCTTCTTCGGTGCGCAACTCCGCCATGAAAACTCCTGTTATTCGTTAAAACTGCCTGTTTATGTAGACTCTGCTTACAGCAAACCAGCAAGAACGCCTGCCAAATCTGCCTGAGCGATTTCTTGTTGGGGCTGATCGTCACGTAACGGTTTAAGCCCCGCCGTGCCCTGAGCGATTTCGTTTTCGCCCAGAATCACCGCAAAGCGTGCGCCGCTGCGATCTGCTTTCTTCATCTGGCTCTTGAAGCTGCCGCCACCACAGTGCGAGACCACAATCCGGCCCGGCATTTCATTTCGTAGCGCTTCTGCCAGCGCCATCGCCGGAGCTACCGCCTGGTCACCCATGGCTGTAACGTAAACATCGGCCTGATTGTTCACATGTCCAGGGACCAGTTCCAGGGTCTCCAGCAACAAAATCAGCCGCTCGAGCCCCATGGCGAAGCCAACCGCTACAGTGGGTTTGCCGCCAAGTTGTTCCACCAGTCCGTCGTACCGGCCACCGGCACAGATCGTGCCCTGGGCACCCAGGCTGTCGGTAATCCACTCGAACACGGTTTTGCCGTAATAGTCCAACCCGCGTACCAGGGCCGGGTTTACCGTGTAGGCAACGCCCGCCGCATCCAGCATCGATTTCAGTTGCTCGAAATGCTGGCGAGACTCATCGTCCAGATAATCATCCAGGCTCGGTGCGCCCTGCAGAATTTCCCGCGTGGCCGGATCCTTGCTGTCCAGTATCCGCAAAGGGTTGGTGGTTAACCGGCGTTTGCTGTCATCGTCGAGCTTATCCTGATATTGCTCCAGATAAGCAACCAGGGCCTGACGGAAGACTTTGCGGGATTCGCTGGTACCGATGGAATTGATCTCCAGCCTGGCATGGTCGGACAACCCGAATGCGTTCCACAGGCGTGCGGTCAGGATCAGCAGCTCAGCGTCAATGTCAGGGCCGGCCATACCGAAGCATTCCACACCAATCTGATGGAACTGACGGTAACGGCCTTTCTGTGGCCGCTCATGCCGGAACATCGGACCGGTGTACCACAGTCGCCGGGTCTGATTGAAAAGCAGACCATGCTCTTCCGCTGCACGTACGCACCCGGCCGTACCTTCTGGCCGCAGGGTGAGGCTATCGCCGTTCCGATCTTCAAAGGTATACATTTCTTTTTCAACGATGTCAGTGACTTCACCGATCGATCGTTTGAACAACTCGGTATGTTCGACCACTGGCATACGGATTTCCTGATAACCGTACTGACCAAGAACCTGTCGAACGGTGGATTCAACGTACTGCCAGACCGGTGTCTGGTCCGGGAGGATATCGTTCATTCCCCGGATTGCCTGAATCTTTGCCAAAATAATATCCTGATGTGTTTCTGAAATCGGTTCTGATCAGTCTGAGGACTTGGCGATGACCGCGCTGTCCTGGTCCTGGCGCCGTGAAACTTCCTCGCGAATCAGGCGTTCAAGGTCGTCCACCAGCGTTGCGTTGTCCAGCTTCTGGTTTGGCTTTCCGGCCATATAGAACAGGTTTTTCGGTGTACCACCGGTCAGACCGATATCCGCCACCTTTGCCTCACCCGGGCCATTAACAATACAGCCAATAATGGCTACATCCATGGAGGTGTTCACATCCTCAAGCCGGGCCTCCAGATCATTCATGGTCTGGATAACATCAAAGTTCTGACGGGAGCAACTTGGACAGGCTATAAAGTTAATGCCACGGCTGCGTAACCGGAGACTTTTGAGAATATCGAAGCCGACTTTGATTTCCTGAACCGGGTCGGCGGCAAGGGAAACCCGAATAGTGTCCCCAATGCCATCCATCAACAGCATCCCCAGGCCAATGGAGGACTTGACCGTACCAGAGCGGAATCCACCGGCCTCTGTGATACCCAGGTGCAACGGTTGCTCAATCTGGGAGGCGATAAGGCGGTAGGCCGCGACAGTCATGAACACTTCCGACGCTTTCAGGCTAACCTTGAAGTCCTGAAAATCGTGCTGGTCCAGGATGTCGATATGACGCATGGCCGATTCTACCAGCGCTTCCGGCGTGGGCTCGCCGTATTTGCGTTGCAGCGCTTTTTCCAGTGAACCCGCGTTTACGCCGATCCTGATCGGAATGTTGCGGTCCCGGGCGGCACTGATTACCGCACTGACCCGATCGTCCCGGCCAATGTTACCGGGATTGATGCGCAGGCAGTCCACGCCAAGCTCTGCAACGCGCAGCGCTATCTTGTAGTCAAAATGGATATCGGCCACCAGGGGTAACGAGACCTGCTGGCGAATCTTGCCAAAGGCCTCAGCAGCCTCCATGGACGGAACCGACACCCGCACGATATCAGCTCCGGCCTCCTGGATTGCCTTGATCTGTGTGACTGTTGCGTCTACATCGCAGGTGTTGGTATTGGTCATGCTCTGCACAGCAATGGGAGCATCGCCGCCAACGGGCACATCACCTACCATAATCTGACGGGATTTACGTCTTTTGATCGGAGACTCTTGTTTCATGGGATTCAACCAGAAATCTTTGGGAAGAAAATTCTGCTCAGGGCTCGAGCGTAAACTCTGACCGGTTGTTTACGACGCGAAAATTACCCAGATCCATCGGTTCGCCCTGAAATTCCAGGGACTCCACCGCACTCATGGCGCCCACCACAACTCTGAGCGGTGGCTGTCCGCTCACGTCCAGGGCATCACCCTCTCGGCGCAGGGCACTGGCCAGCCGATTCCCTGCACCATCTGTCACCTGAATCCAGCAATCATCACTGAACGTCATGGCCAACCTCACGGTCTCAACCGGTGCATCCATCACTTCAGACTCAGTCAGCGCGGGTTCCGGGGTTTGCACAACAACGGGCGGCTGTTCCACAGAAGGCTGCTCTGACGGCACCTCGTCCTGGCCGCGGTTTTCAATGTCCGTCGGTGTACTCAGAGTTTCAGTATCCGGGACAGTGTCATTCTCTGTTTCAAGGGTACCGAGTGAGCTGGTGTCGGAATCCAACTGGTCGGGTGCCGCGTCGGATGCAGACGGTTGTTCAGTCTCTTCGATGACAGAAGGCGCATCGTCCAACTCAGGACCGGTGTCGCCAACGGGCTCAGCGCTTTGTGTTTCAGCGGACTCTGAGATACCGTCAGTACCGCTTTGAGCCTGCTCCGGCACCGATTTAACCAGATAACTGTACGCCACAAAGCCAACCACCCCAAGAAATGCCAGCAACACAACCAGTTTGGCAATCTGCCGCTTACGTTTTTTCTTGCGCTCAATATCCACCAGCGGATTGGCCTGCTGTTCCTGCTCCCGCTGCTGGCGCAGGGGCTCGAGCTCGGAGTCGAGCGCTGCAATCAGGACGTCTGCATCGAGCTTCACCTGGCGGGCATAGGTTCTAACATACCCTTTCAGAAACAACTCGGTATCGACCTTGCTGTAATCCCCTTCCTCAATGGACTGGATTACCGAAGGGCGCAGGTGTTGCTGATCGGCAATATCTGAAACGCTGAGCCCGAGCTTCTCCCGGGCACGCTTTAGCTGCTGGCCAACCGAGGCCTCGGAAGCTGGCTGTGACTGCTCCTCACCGGTCATTGGCAATCAGTACCTTATATTGTTGATATTCGACAGATTCCGGATATTCGTTTCTGAGCAACAATGCCAGGCTGGCTTCCTGATCCCTGTCCTGGAAATGCCGGGCAATCCGGATACCGGTATACAGACTCTCCGGTGAATGCGTCAACCGGGTATTGCGCTGTATCATTGTCTGAAGGCGGCTGTAGTAACGGGAAGCCTGGGAATAGTCACCCTGCTCAACCAGAACCCGCGAGAGGGACAACAAAGTACGGGCCTCGCCCCGCGTGAGCTCCACCGCACGCCGGTAGGCGGCTTCAGCAGATTCCAGCGAACCAAGCCGCTCTTCCGTCAGCCCCAGATTATAAAAAACTGCCCCCCGATCTTTGTACTCGGTATCTCGCGAGGCTGTCCGGAACTGGTCGCGGGCCTCCTCAAACCGCTCAAGGCTATACAGGAAAGCGCCGTAATACACGCGCCCCCGGGTGTAACTACCATCTGAGGCAATGGCATCGCGGAAACTCTTCTCCGCCAGTTCTTCTTCGCCCTCGGCGCTCAGTACAAGCCCTCGGGCAGCCAACGCGGGTGCGCTTTTGCTGTCCAGTTCCAATGCCCGTTCCAGGTGATTTCGAGCACGGTCCAGATTTCCCTGGCCAATGTAGGCGGTTGCCAGCTGAACGTAATTGTTGAGGGCTTTCTGTCGGTCGGCTTCACGGCTGAACCGGCTGTCGGTGGTGGTGACACAGCCCGATAACATGACCCCGATAGCCAGAACCACAGCGGAAACGAGTTTCACGGTAACGTCCTTTGCCATCAACAAACACCTTCTCCTGTTGTCTTACCCGCCGGTTATCAGGGGTTGACCTGTTGTACTGCGATATAACGCTGGCTTCTCCGCGTGCGGTCTTCGACCCGCCCTACCAACTGGCCGCAGGCAGCATCAATGTCGTCACCGCGGGTAGTCCGGATCGTCGTGACGTAACCGGCCTCGTTGAGTACGGTCTGGAATCTCCGGGTTGCGTTCATGCTTGGCCGGCGGAAATCACTTTCCGGGAACGGGTTGAACGGAATCAAGTTGATCTTGCACGGTAGCCCTTTCAGCAAAACAACCAGCTCCCGGGCGTGTTCGGGTTGATCATTCACGCCTTCAATCACCGTGTACTCGATCGTGGCTTTGCGCTTGTCCGGCAGCCGTGAAAGGTAGCGCCGGGTCGCGGCCAGCAGTTCGGCAATCGGGTATTTCTTGTTCAGAGGAACCAGTTGGTTCCTCAATTCATCATTAGGTGCGTGGAGTGAGATGGCCAGTGAAACATCGGTAACTTCACCGAGACGATCCAGTGCAGGCACCACACCAGACGTACTGAGCGTTACCCGACGCTTTGAAATGCCGTAAGCCAGATCCTCCATCATGAGATTCATGGCATCGACCACGTTCTCAAAATTCAGCAGTGGCTCGCCCATACCCATCATCACCACGTTGGTAATAGGACGGTCGTTGGGATCGAACGGCATGAAAGCCCGTCGTGCAACCCATACCTGGCCAATAATCTCGGCGGCAGTGAGGTTGCGGTTAAAACCACGCTTGCCGGTAGAGCAGAACGTACAGTCCAGGCTGCAGCCGATTTGAGAGGACACGCAGAGAGTTCCACGCTCACCATCCGGAATCAGGACGGTTTCAACGCTGTTGCCGTTGTCCATACGCATGACCCATTTCCGGGTACCGTCTTTTGATGTCTCATCATAGACGACCTCAGGGCCACGAATCTCGGCAACCTCCTTGAGCTGTTCGCGCAGCGACTTGCTCATATTGGTCATTTGATCGAAGTCATCAACTCCGCGCTGATGCATCCACTGGAGAACCTGCTGGGCACGGAAACGCTTTTCCCCCAGGGTTTCAAAAAACGCCTCCAGTTTTGCCTTGGGCATTCCCAGAAGATTGACTTTTTCGGCGGCGCCCGTCATCACATAACCTCGATCAGATAACCAATTCAGGGGCGCCCTGCCGGACACCCCTGAAACAACAACCTCAGCCGCGCGGGCAGATTTCGTTGTCGTTGAAGAAATAAGCCACTTCACGCTCAGCGGAGGCGGCAGAGTCAGAACCATGAACGGCGTTGGCGTCGATGGAGGAAGCAAAATCCGCACGAATGGTGCCAGCTTCTGCCTCTTTCGGGTTGGTAGCACCCATCAGCTCACGATTCTTCAGGATGGCGCCTTCGCCTTCCAACACCTGAACCACAACCGGGCCAGAGGTCATAAATGCAACCAGATCGTTGAAGAACGGGCGCTCTTTGTGCTCGGCGTAGAAGCCCTCAGCCTGCTCCTGAGTGAGGTGCATCATCTTTGCAGCTACGATTTTCAGGTCTGCCTTCTCGAAACGGCTGTAGATTTCGCCGATCACGTTCTTGGCGACTGCGTCGGGCTTGATAATGGAGAGCGTGCGCTCGTTTGCCATGGTATTTCTCCAGTTAGTTCAGGGTTGAAAATTCAGAGGTGGGATTATACGCAGTCAGGGTGCAACTGCCTACCGCACCGAGCGAAGTCGCTCCACAACTTCTTTAATCTGGGCGCAGGCAAAGGCAACTTCCTCTTCGGTGGTGAACCTGCCAAATGAGAATCTGAGTGCCCGATGAGCCAGCTCATCGCTTATTCCAATTCCTCGCAATACGTACGAAGGCTCTACCGTTGCCGAAGCACAGGCTGACCCCGAGGATACCGCAAGGTTCCGAAGCCCGAGCATCAACGACTCCGCTTCAACACCCTCAAATGACAGATTGACAATACCCGGCACACGATGTTCCCGGCTGCCATTGAAATGAACCCCGTCAAGCCCCTCGAGCCCGTCCAGAAACGCGGCACGCAAACGTTCCAGCGTAGCCATTTCAGCATCAAGCCCGGTACGAGCCAGCTCGAAAGCCCGCCCCATGCCCACGATCTGATGCGTTGCCAGTGTGCCCGATCGCATGCCGCGCTCATGCCCACCGCCGTGCATCTGTGCCGCGATCCGGACCTCTGGCGCTCGCCGGACGTAAAGCGCCCCCACACCTTTCGGGCCATAAACCTTGTGAGCCGAGAGAGAGAGCAAATCCACCTCAAGATCTGCAACATCCACTGGCAGCTTGCCGGCGGCCTGGGCTCCATCAACATGAAACAGCACGCCACGTGTTCTCAAGCATTGGCCAATGGCACGGATATCGGTCAGCGACCCGAGCTCATTATTGACCATCATCACGCTGACCAGCACCGTGTTATCCCGAAGCGCGGACTCGACAGACTCAACGGATATCCGACCATCAGCGCCTGGCTCCAGCCAGGTAACCTCAACGCCTTGTTGCTCCAGCCACTTGCAGGTATCAATGACCGCCTTGTGCTCTATGCGGGATGTCACGATGTGGGGATTCTCATGCAACTCCGCCACGCCCTTGATGGCAAGGTTGTCGGATTCCGTGGCTCCGGAGGTCCAGACAATCTCGCGGGGATCCGCGTGGATCAGATCCGCTACCTGCCTACGGGCATTTTCAACGGCGGCTTCAGCCTGCCAGCCATAGCCATGGGAGCGGGATGCCGGATTACCAAATACCCCATCCAGGGTCAGGTACTTCATCATGTCTTCAGCAACGGCCGGATCAACGGGCGTCGTCGCCGCATAGTCCAGATAGACGGGCTTTTTCATAGGCAAAAGAGGTCGGGTTATCAGGCCGTAGCCTGGTCAGTCAGTCTTTGGGTATTGATAGTGTCGGCACTTTCATCAGAGTGCTTGCGATTCTGACGATCAGCCACTTGCCGGATCTCGTGTTTGCGCATCAGGTCCCCGAGACTGATTTCACTCAGGAATTGATGAATCTGGTCACTGAGATCAGACCAGAGATGGTGGGTAAGGCATTTCTCGCCGTTCTGGCAGTCACCTTTGTTACCACATCGTGTGGTATCCAGGGACTCACTTACGGCGTCGACCACTTCGGCCACGAAAACCTCGTCCGCGGAGCGGCTCAGGCGATAACCGCCACCAGGGCCACGCACACTTACCACCAGCTTTTGCCTGCGCAGGCGCGAGAACAGCTGCTCCAGGTAAGAGAGGGAAATTTCCTGTCGGGCTGAAATATCCGCCAGACTCACCGGCCCCTGCCCTGCATGTAGAGCAAGATCCAGCATTGCCGTAACGGCATAGCGGCCTTTCGTGGTCAGCTTCATAACCTCAGCCCCAGTGATGGGATTGAATCTCGATTCACTGGAGCGAGTATGAATTGACCAACTAAAACAGTCAAGTATTCAGCCACGCTCCCGCTCATCCGACTCATCACGAACGCAATCGAAATCCTCATCGTGTAAAGGGGGAAGCTCACCGTTCTGATATTCGGCGTTCACCTTGCGCAGCGCCTTGCACATATTCTCAATCCGATCATCCACTGCATGCATGTGGTCCAGCAAAGCCCGGACCGATCTTGCAACCGGATCAGGCATTTCCTCGGTGACGCCGTAGGCATCGAAGCCCATGCGCTCCTCCATCTCCTTGCGGCGCACATCGTCTTCACCCTTGCGCTTGACGATTACCCGGCCCGGGATACCCACTACGGTTGCTCCAGGCGGAACCGCCTTGGTTACCACCGAGTTGGAGCCGATCTTCGCGCCCTCGCCCACCTCGAATGGACCAAGAATTTTTGCACCTGCACCAACCACCACGCCGTTGCCGATGGTTGGATGACGCTTACCCTTGTTCCAGCTGGTACCGCCAAGCGTTACACCCTGGTAAAGCGTGACATCGTCTCCGATCACCGTGGTTTCACCAATCACCACACCCATGCCATGGTCAATAAAGAAGCGGCGACCAATGGTTGCACCCGGATGAATCTCGATACCGGTAAACCATCGCGCCAGCGTCGAAATCGTCCGCGCCAGCCACTTCAGCCCCATGCTCCACAGCCAGTGAGAAAAGCGGTGAAACAACAGCGCGTGCAACCCCGGATAGTTGGTCAACACCTCAAAGGTGTTCCTGGCTGCCGGGTCCCGGTGAAATACGCTTTTTACATCTTCCCGTAAACGCTCAAACATGACGTTATTCCTGCCCCTCATCCACGGCACCAGCCGCTGTCGTTTTCTTACCCACGCCTTCGCGGGCACCGGCAGACTTCTGCACCGATGTCAGTATGCCCCTGAGAATATTGACTTCCATCTGGTCCAGCTTCGCCCGCTGAAACAGCCGGCGCAACCGTGTCATCAACTGCCTTGGATTATCCCGGCGATGGAAATCCACATCCTGTAATACCTGTTCAAGGTGCCCGAAAAACCCCTCAACATCATTCACCGTTGCGGGCGGCACATCCCATCCGCGGTCCCCGGGTTCGACCATGGATTCAAGGTAGGGACTGCTTTCCACCTCTTCAAGCCCGCGCAGATAATGCATCCGCAACTCGTAGCAAACCACCTGCACTGCCATCGCCAGATTCAGTGAGCTGTAGTCGGGGTTCGACGGAATATGAATGTGATAATGGCAGCGCTGCAACTCTTCATTGGACAAGCCATTGCTCTCACGCCCGAACACCAGGGCGACAGGACCACGAGCACTGTTTTCCGCCGCGGTGACGGCAGCCTGGGGCGGGGAAATAACGGGCCAGGGAACCTTCCGCCCGCGTGCGCTGGTACCCATCACCAGGACACAGTCTGACAACGCCTCGTCAAGACTGGAAACCACCTTAGCCCGATCCAGCACATCCGACGCCGATGAAGCCCGCGCATAGGAGGCTTCATCCGGAAACGACTTTGGGTTCACTAGCCAGAGATTACCCAGCCCCATGTTTTTCATGGCGCGGGCGACGGCGCCGATATTGCCCGAGTGGGTAGTTTCCACCAGGACGATGCGAACCTGATCATTGTAGGTATCAGTGCTTTCCAGCGGCAGCGCGGGCTTGTTCATGATCATCGGGCCTGTTGCGTCAAGAAAAGTGATAAAAGAGCGGCATGATACCAGAATTACCGGCCAACCTGCTCTCCGGATAAGCCGTAACCCCATGGTATCCGTGCTTTTGCTGAGCCAAAAAACGTACAAGGCGGGCCAGTTTTTGCTATCATGTCCGGCCTTCACACACCCGGATAATGAACACTCAGATGCAACCAGCAATTAAAATGGCCCTGCGCGTTGCCCGCCAGGGGTCTGACTACCTGAAAGCCCATTTCGAGCGCCAGGAGCCTAACGGTAAGGATGAGTCCGAACGCCATCGGCAACTGGAGCGAGTGGAGCAGTCCATTTACGACAACTTCACCGAGCAACTGGAAAAGGCCTACAAGGATCACGTGATCGCACCTCTGGGCGAGTCCGACGCCGGTAACAACGAAAAAAGCTGGCACATATTTCCGGTTCTCGGCCGTGACAATTTTGTGCGAGGCATTCCGGAATTTGTTCTTGCCCTGGCCCAGAAAAAGAACAATCGCACTGAAAACCTGCTGCTGGTCAACCCGATCACCGGTGAAGAGTATTCTGCCAGCCGAGGCCACGGTGCTGTCCTGAACAGCCGCCGCGTGCGGACATCCGAAGTTAAGCTACCAGCCAAGGCTGCACTGGCCACCAACCTTCTCGACCAGGCCCGCCAAGGCGACGACCCCATGATCTGGGGTGAGATGGCCGCTGTTCTGGCTCGCGAGACCGCCATGTTCCGCACCTCTGGCTGCGTGACACTGGATATCGCGAGAGTGTCTGCCGGCCTGCTTGATGCGGCTGTAATTTTCCGGCCCCAGGCAGCAGATTTCGACCTGGGCGTGACACTGGCCATGGAGTCTGGCGCCCTGACTGGCGACTTCTCCGGCAACCCCGCCGTTGGCGCAGCCAAGCAACTGGTCGTCGCCAATCCAAAGCTGTTCCGGGAACTGCTCAAAACGCTGCACCCCTTCCGGGGTCGTCTGCCGCGTTAACAAAAGCCGAACCACAAAAAAACCGCCAGTCCTCACGGATGGCGGTTTTTTTGTTTGCCTGGAAAAGGCCCGGAGCTTACATCCGGTTCAACCACTCCGGTGGCTGCTCCTCTTCTTCCTCACCGGTACCTTCTTTAGCCGGGACCATCAGATCTTCACGGGTCACGCCCATCACCATCAGCATGTTCGCAGATACATAGATGGAGGAATAGGTACCCACAACCACACCGATCATCAGGGCCAGGGCGAAGTTATTGATCGCCTCACCACCGAAGAAATAGAGCGCAACCAGCACCACCAGCGTCGTGCCGGAGGTGTTGATCGTACGAGTGATGGTCTCGTGGATGGACTGGTTGATAATATCCCACGGCTCCCCTACCCGAATTTTCCGGAAATTCTCCCGGATACGGTCCGCCACGACGATGGTGTCGTTCAGGGAGTAACCGATAATGGCCAGCAAGGCTGCCAGAACGGTCAGGTCAAAGGTCCACTGGAACAGGGCGAACACACCCAGCACAATCAACACATCGTGGGCAAGCGGAATCACCGAGGCGATACCGAACTTGAACTGGAAACGCATGCCGACGTAGATCAGTACTACGGCCAGCGCAATCAACAGCCCAAGGGCACTGTCTTCTTTCAGATCGTCACCAACCTGGGAGCCAACAAACTCGGAACTCACCAGTTCCAGCTCGGCGCCCGT
>Ga0079224_100005200_pt1 | contig 17050 bp, 13 predicted proteins | sample Stecom2015_FD_80414 | JGI IMG/M metagenome (GOLD analysis project Ga0079224, IMG submission 80414) | Agricultural soil microbial communities from Utah to study Nitrogen management - Steer compost 2015 | ecosystem: Environmental > Terrestrial > Soil > Agricultural land | place: USA: Utah... | reverse complement strand
TGACCGCTGCGCTCAGTGTCCGCCACCGGGATCGGTGGACCACTGACGACCTCGATGCGCTCCCCGAGGACGGCGTCCGCCGCGAACTCATCGACGGAGCGCTGTTCGTGTCCCCCTCACCGAGCTATCTACATCAGAAGATCGCCTCCAGGGTCGAGGGTGAGCTGGAAGCAGCGTGCCCGCCGGAATGGGGCGTGGTGCAGGGCGTCCAACTGCGGATCAACCGTTACCGGGCAGTGGTCCCTGATGTGATGGTGGTGAGCGCCAAGGCGGCGGCTGGTTGGCCGACGTCATTCGCGCCGCATGAGGTGCTGCTGGTCGTCGAGGTGGTCTCCCCCGGCTCCACCACCATGGACCGCATCACCAAACCCCGCCTGTACGCCCACGCCGGCATCCCCCACTACTGGCGAATCGAAACCCACCCCACCATCGCCATCCACACCCACCAACTCACCCACCACCACACCTACCACCCCACCGGCCGCCACACCGACCATCTCCACACCACCGAACCCTGGCCCATCGACCTTCCGGTCGCGGAGTTCTCCCGGATCGCCCGCGCTACTGGTTGAGGTCCGGTGGTCCCCACTCCCCGGGAGCCGGTACGCCCGGGGGACGCATCGGCGGCCGCCGGCCCGCGCCCGCGTCACCGCCCGGTTCCTTGGTCCCCGGCCATTCCTTGGCCACGCGGGAAGCCAGTACGAAGTCCTTCCGCAGCGGATGCCCCTCAAACTCCGGCGGCAGCAGCAGCGGGGCCAGGTTGGGGTGGCCGGGAAAGTCGATCCCGAACATTTCGTGGGTTTCCCGCTCGTGCCAGGCCGCCCCCGGGTAGATCTCCACCACCGAGGCCACCGCCGGCGCCTCCCGCGGCAGCCAGGTGCGCACCAGCAGCCCGTGTCGGTGGCGGGTCGACCACAGGTGCGCGACCACCGCGAACCCACGCTCCTGCTCGTCGACCGCGGACAGCCAGTCGAAGAAGTCGCACGCCAGCTCCGCATCGTCCCGGGCAGCCCGCAGCGCCTCCACCCACCGATCCGCCGGTACGTCGACGGTGGCGCGCGCGTGACCAGGACCGCCTCCAGAGACGGTCATGTCCGCGCCCTCCTGCAGGCCCAGCACGGCCAACAGGCGATTACCGACCTCCTCGGGCGTCATGGCCCCGATCATATGCCCGGGTCAGGCGACGAACCCCCGCCGGCGGCCAGGACCGGATCCGACTCGCCGGTTACGGCGTGAGGGGGCGCACCACCGGCGCGGTCAGCCCGGCGAGCGAACTGTCCGCCCGGGACGAGTCGGCGCGAGCTCCCGGGTCAGCCGCTCCGGATGAATCATCCGGAGCGCCGGCCAGCTTCTCCTGCAAGCGCAGCAGCCCATGGAGCAGCGCCTCGGGCCGAGGCGGGCAACCGGGCACATATACGTCCACCGGGATCAGTTGGTCGACCCCCTTGGTGACCGAGTACGAATCCCAGTAGGGGCCGCCGCTGTTGGCGCATGCCCCGAACGAAATCACGTACTTGGGGTCGGGCATCTGGTCGTACGCCCGCTTGATCGCCGGGGCCAACTTGTCGGTGACCGTGCCGGACACCACCATCAGGTCCGCCTGTTGCGGCCCCGGGGCGAACGGGGCCACGCCCAGCTGGGTGAGGTCGTGCCGCCCCACACTGCTGGCGATGAACTCGACCGCGCAGCAGGCCAGCCCGAAGTTGAACACCCACAGGGAATAGCGCCGCCCCCAATTGAGCGTGAACCGGATCGGTTCCCCCAGCACAGCCGGCAACGGACCCATGCGACTCACCCTACTCCGCCCACCCGGACCGCTCGCCTCCTCCGCACCGGTCAGGGCTGCGGCGGGTACCACGCGGCCGCGGCCATGTCGACCCGGTCTCCGCGCATGGGGGTGCCCTCCGCCAGCAGCCGCTCCCGGGCCTGCTGCTCGTGCCCGGGTACCAACCGGCCGTTGGCCGCCACCACCCGATGCCACGGCACGCTGCCGCCGTACTGGGCCATGATGGTGCCCACCCGCCGAGGCGAGCAGCGGCCGGACACCTCCGCGAGCGCATCGGCGATCGCCCCGTAGCTCATCACCCGGCCCGGTGGGATCTGTTCCACCAGCGAGAGCACCGCTTCGACGTACTCGTCCGGTTCCATCACGGCGGCAGCCTACGCCGAAGCGGCGGCCCTGGTCACCATGTGGGAAGCGGTGCTGGATTTGCCCGGAGCAGCAGGCAGAATGGTCCGGTGCGCGCAGATGGTGGGGGTGACAGGCGCGCCGCGGTCGCCGGCGCTCGGCGCGTGGTGGTCAAGGTCGGCTCATCGTCGCTGACCACCGCCGCCGGTGGTCTGGACGGGGACCGGTTGGACGCGCTGGTAGACACGTTGGCCGCGCAGGTTGCGGCGGGCCGGGAGGTCGTGCTGGTCTCCTCCGGGGCGATCGCCGCCGGGCTCGCCCCGCTCGGGATGCCTCGCCGCCCCACCGACCTGGCCAGCCAGCAGGCCGCCGCCAGCGTCGGGCAGGGGCTGTTGATCGGCCGGTACGCGGCTGCGTTCGCCCGACACGGTCGAATGATCGGCCAGGTACTGCTGACCGTGGACGACGTGACCCGGCGTGCCCGCTATCGCAACGCGTACCGGACCCTGCGCAAGCTGCTCGACCTGCACGCGGTGCCGATCGTGAACGAGAACGACACCGTGGCTACCGACGAGATCCGGTTCGGCGACAACGACCGGCTGGCGGCGCTGGTAGCGGCGCTGGTCCACGCCGAGGCGCTGATTTTGTTGACCGATGTGGACGGGCTGTGGACCGGCGATCCCCGCCGGCCCGACAGCCGTCGGATAGCGCAGGTCCGCGACGAACAAGACTTGGTCGGCGTACGGCTGGGGCGGGCCGGCCGGGCCGGGGTGGGCACCGGCGGCATGGTCACCAAAGTGGAGGCGGCCCGAATCGCCACCGGGGCGGGGATTCCGGTGGTGTTGACGCACGCCACCCAGGCCGGCCCGGCGCTGACGGGAGAACCGGTCGGCACCCTGTTCCATCCCGCTCCGCGCCGCCCCACCGCCCGGCTGCATTGGCTGGCCCACGCCACCACCCCCCGCGGGCGGCTGTACCTGGACGACGGGGCGGTGACCGCGGTGGTGCAGCGCCGCAAGTCACTGCTGCCAGCCGGCATCACCGGCGTGGACGGGGGTTTCACCGCTGGTGACCCGGTCGATCTGGTGGACCCGCGCGGGCGGCCGGTGGCCCGGGGGCTGGTGAACTACGACGCGGGCGAACTCCCTCCGCTGCTGGGGCGCAGCACCACCGAGTTGGCCGCGGCGTTGGGGCCGGAGTACGAGCGGGAGGTCGTCCACCGCGACGACCTGGTACTGCTGTCGTGAGGAAGATGAGGAGAAGCTCATGAGCGTGCACAAGCAGGCGGAGCGGGCCCGGGCGGCCGCCGCCGAGCTGGCGGCGGCGACCCGGACAGTCAAGGACGCGGCGCTGCACGCCATGGCCGACGCGCTCCTGGCCGGCGCGGACACGGTGCTGGCCGCCAACCAACAGGACGTGACCGCGGGCCGCGAGGCGGGGATGAGTCCGGCGCTGCTGGACCGGCTCACCCTCACCGACGCCCGGATCAGCGGCATCGCCGACGCGCTGCGGCAGATGGCGGCGCTGCCCGACCCGGTCGGGGAGGTGGTCCGGGGCGCCACCCTGCCCAACGGGCTGCGCCTACGGCAGGTCCGGGTGCCGTTCGGGGTGGTGGGGATCATCTACGAGAGCCGCCCGAACGTGACCGTGGACGCGGCCGGCATCTGCCTGAAGTCCGGTAACGCGGCGCTGCTGCGGGGATCCTCCTCCGCTGCTCACTCCAACGCCGCGCTGGTGACGTTGATGCGCGACGCGCTCACCCGGGTCGGTCTGCCCGCGGATGCGGTGCAGCTGGTGGACGCCAGCAGCCGCGAGTCGGTCAAGGAGCTGATGCGGGCCCGCGGCCTGGTGGACGTCCTGATCCCGCGCGGCGGGGCGTCGCTGATCCAGTCGGTGGTCACCGAATCCACGGTGCCGGTGATCGAGACCGGGGTGGGCAACTGTCACGTGTACGTGGACGCCGCCGCCGATCTGGACATCGCGCTGCCGATCGTGATGAACGCCAAGACCCACCGGCCGAGCGTGTGCAATGCGGCGGAGACGCTGCTGGTGCACCAGGCGGTGGCGGACACGTTCCTGCCGCGGGTGCTGCCGGCGCTCCGCGAGGCCGGGGTCACCCTGCGCGGCGACGAGCGGGTGCGGGCGCACGACCCGGAGGTACTACCGGTCACCGAGGAGGACTTCGCCACCGAATACCTGTCGCTGGATCTGGCGGTGGCGGTGGTGGACTCGCTCGAGGACGCGATCGCGCACATCGACCGGTACGGCAGTGGCCACTCGGAGGCGATCATCACCGATTCGGCGAGTGCGGCCGAGACCTTCACCACCCGGGTGGACGCGGCGGCGGTGCTGGTCAACGCCTCCACCCGGTTCGTGGACGGGGGCGAGTTCGGGTTCGGGGCGGAGATCGGTATCTCCACGCAGAAGCTGCACGCCCGGGGGCCGATGGGGCTGCCGGAGCTGACCTCCACCAAGTACGTGGTGACCGGCTCCGGCCAGGTGCGCAGCTGACCCGGCCGGGTCCGACTACTCCTCCGGTACCGGTGGGCCCGGCTGCAGCAGGGGCGCGAACAGGTCTCCCTGCTCGTCCACTCGGCGCAGCACCTGTTCGGGGCTGAACCGGCCCAGCTGTCCGGCGGCGACCTCCTCCCAGCTGACCGGAGTGGACACTGACGGGATCGGCTCCGCGCGCAGCGAGTACGGAGCCACCGTGGTCTTGCTGGCGATGTTCTGACTCCAGTCGATGAACACCTTGCCGGGGCGCAGCCGGCGGGTCATCCGCGCGGTGATCCGCTTCGGGTCTTCTCGAGCCAACTCGGTGGCGATCCGCCGCAGATAGCCGGTCACCACCTCGGCGGGCTGGCGGGCGGAGATCGCGCAGTAGAGCTGCATCCCCTTGCGGCCGGAGGTCTTGGCGTAGGCGGTCAACCCGTCTGCGGCTAGCCGGTCCCGTAGCCGCAGCGCCACCTGTGCGCACTCGGCCAGGCCGGCCGGCGGGCCCGGATCCAGGTCCACCACCAACAGGTCGGGGCCGTCCGCGCCGATCCGCCACTGGTGGGTGTGCAGTTCCAGCGCGGCCAGGTTCGCCAACCACACCAGGGTCGCCAGGTCGTCGGCGACCACATAGTCCAGTGTCTCCCGGCCGCGGGTGGAGCTGGGGACCGTCAGGGTCTCGGTATGTACCCAGTGCGGGGTGCCGGGGGGTCGGTTCTTCTCAAAGAAGGACGGTTCATCTACGCCGTCGGGGAACCGGATCCGGGTCAGTGCCCGATCCCGCAGATGTGGCAACAGCACCGGCGCCACCCGGGCGTAGTAGTCGATCACCTCCCCCTTGGTGAACCCGGTGATCGGATACAGCACTTTATCCAGGTTGGACAGTTTGAGGAGGCGGTTGTCCACCCGTACGCGGGTATCACCCGGCTCCAGCTGGCTGACCACCGACGGCGGCCCGGGTGGGAGCGTCGGTGCCCGGTCCGCCTCGTCCGGGGTCTTGTCCGGCCGCTGCCGCAGGAATCGGGGGAACCGTAGCCGGCCATCGGGTGTGCGCTGGGCGTACCGGACCTCCACCACGACCTGCGGGCGCACCCACACCGCTCCCCGCGCGTCCGGCGGGGGTACCGGTCCGGCGAACGGTGATTCGTCGATCACCAGTGGCTGCAGCGCGGCCAGGAGTGACTCCTCCGCGGCCCCGCTGATCCCGCCCCCGACCCGACCTTGAAAGACCAGTCGACCGTCGTCAGCTGGTGCCCCCACCAGCAACGCCCCCAACCGGCGGGCTCCGGAGCGCCAGCCGCCGACCACGAAATCGCCGGTCTCCTCCTGCTTGACCTTGACCCAGTCCGGGGAGCGCGTGCCGGGGCGGTAGGGCGACGACCGCCGCTTGGCCACCACTCCCTCCAGGGTGTGTTCGATCGCGGCCGCCATGGTGGCCGGCCCGTCCGAGAAGGAGGGCGGCACCAGCCAGTGGGGGCCGGCCAGTCCCAGCTCCTCCAGCTGCTCCCGCCGCTGCTGGTAGGGCTGGTGGGTCAGGTCCGTACCGCCCCGCACCAGCAGGTCGAAGATCATGTAGGTGACGGGCACGGTGTCCGCCAGGTGGGCGGCGCGCTCTGGGTCTCGAACGTGCATTCGCTCGGCCAGCGCCGAAAATGAGGGGTGGCCGGCGTCGTCCAGGACCACCACTTCCCCGTCGAGCAGCGTCTCGCCGTCCTCCCCGACCGCGTCGGTGACCGCCGCCGCGAGGCCGCCCAGCTCCGGGTAAGCAACGGTGATCTCGGTGCCGGAGCGGGCGTACAGGTGGATCTGCCCGGACCTGACCACCGCCAACGCCCGGACCCCATCCCACTTCAGTTCGTAGGTCCAGTCGTCTCCGGTTGGCAGTTCCCCGGATACTGCCAGCATTGGAGAGATCACCACCCGTTCACTGTGCCATGCTGGCGGGAGGGGGGTGAGCACATGCGGGCGATTTGGAAAGGTACGGTCTCGTTCGGTCTGGTCTCGATCGCGGTCAAGTTGCACTCGGCCACCGATGAAAAGACCATCCGGTTCCACCAGGTCCACCGGGACGACGGCGGCCGAATCCGGTATCAGCGCGTCTGTTCAGTCTGTGGGCAACAGGTCGAATACGAAGACATCGCCAAGGGGTACGACCTGGGCGCCGGCGAAATGGTGGTACTGACCGACGAAGATTTCGAAGACTTGCCGCTATCCACCTCCCACTCCATTGACGTGCTCGAGTTTGTGCCGGCGGAACAGATCGACCCGATCATGTTCAACAAGGCCTACTACCTCGAGCCAGAAGAAAATGCCACTAAACCGTACATATTGCTACGGGACGCGCTGGCCGACAGCGACCGCGTAGCGGTGGTAAAGATCGCTTTGCGGCAGCGAGAGCAGCTGGCCACCCTCCGCGTGCACGAAGGGGTGCTGGTGCTCAACACCATGCTGTGGCCGGATGAGGTCCGTCCGCCCGACTTCGATTTCCTGGACGAAGAGGTCCGGCCCCGGCGCTCCGAGTTGGCCATGGCGGCCTCGTTGATTGATTCCATGGCCGGCGACTTCGACCCCTCCGCGTTCACCGACAACTACCGCGAGGCCCTCCAGGAAGTGATCGACGCCAAGGTGGAGGGGCGGGAGTTGGAGGCGCCACGGGCGGAGGAGGAGGCCCCGGCGGCGATCGACCTGATGGCGGCGCTCCGCGCCTCGGTGGAACGGGCGCAAGCGGCGCGGCAGCCGCGCCGCAGCACCCGCAAACGCCGCTCTGCCTGAAACCCCACCCCCGGCGGCGAGGCGGGCACAGCCGGCACAGACGGCGGCCGGCCGGCCCAGGGATCTGGAGCCGGCCGGACGAGCCTGGGCGAACGGTTAGCCGAACAGCGGACCGGTCAGCGTCAACCCCACGTCATCGCCGAACTTCACAAACAGTCCGAACAGCGCCAGTGAGGCGCCCGCCAGGCTGATGTCCTTGTAGAAGTGGAGCGACTCCATTTGTCGGGTCTGCTGGTCCGACTCCTTCCAGAACGGGTGCATGAAGAACGCGGCCCCGATCAGGAACAAGAACAACAGCAGCGCGCCCAGGTCCGCCCACAGGCCGAGCAACACCAGCAACGCTCCCACCACCATTATCACGCCCGTGGCCAACACCGAGGCCCGAGGCGACGGCACCCCTCGACTCTGGGCATAGGCGGTCATCGCATCGGCTTGCCGGAAGTGCCTCATCGCGCTGATGAGGAACAGCAGCACAAACAGAATCCGGCCGATCAGAATCAGGAAGTCCATGGCGCTCTCCCTTGCAGGTTGAGGTGTGCGCGGTGATCGGCACCTCGACCCGGGTCTCAGTCACGCCATACCCGCCTCAACCCAGTTTGACACCGCGAGGTAAGGGAAAGCGCCCTGCTGACCCCCTCTTGCCACCGCAGCCAGGGGCGCGCCTGTAGGAGGTTCCCGTGCTCGCCCTCACGGAGCGGTATGCACAGCTGACACGCGTCCGGGCCTGATACGACATCGGCCCCGGCTCAGCTGAGCCGGGGCCGATGAAATTGGTGGCGGGGGTGGGATTTGAACCCACGACCTTCGGGTTATGAGCCCGACGAGCTACCGAACTGCTCCACCCCGCGTCGTCGTCACGACAAGGATAGCGTAGCCGTCATCGGGGGGCCAACCGACCCCGGCAATTGCCCGGAGCCGGATGCCGCCGCGTACGCTGGCACCACGATGAGCACCCAGATCCGCACGTTCCAGGTACAGCGCGGACGGTTGCGCACCCGCCGACGGATGGCGCTGAGCAAGCTCGGCCCCCGCTACGGGGTGGAGGTCACTGGCGGCCCCCTGGACCCGGTGGCGGTGTTCGGTCGGCAGGCACCGTTGGTGCTGGAGATCGGCTCCGGAATGGGTACCGCCACCGCCGCGATGGCCGAAGCCGACCCGGATCGGAACTATCTCGCCGCGGAGGTCCACACCCCGGGGGTGGCCAACCTGCTGCTGCTGATCGAAGAGCGGCGGCTGACCAACCTGCGGGTCGCCCACGGCGACGCGCTGGAACTGCTACGGCAGCGGATTCCGCCGGACAGCCTGGATGCGGTACTGGCGTTCTTCCCGGACCCGTGGCCGAAGCTGCGCCACCACAAACGGCGGCTGTTCCAGCCGCAGCACGTGGCGTTGATGCGCTCCCGGCTCCGGATCGGCGGCACCCTGCACACGGTCACCGACTGGGCCGACTATGCCCGCGTGATGCGCCGGACGCTGGAGGAGGATCCAGGGCTGACCAACGCCTACCCGGATTGGGCGCCGCGGCAGCCGCACCGGCCGATGACCAAGTACGAGCAGCGGGCGCTCGCCGAGGGGCGGCCGATCTTCGAGCTGGTGTTCCACCGCACCGCCTGACGCGTGGCGTGCGGGGGACGTGCGCATATTGGGACCAACCACCCCGGCTGGGATAGTGGCTTCCTGACCAGGCCGCCCGAACGAGGTCTGGCTGGGGTCGGTATGCGGTGGGGTTCGAGGTGTTTTCTCGTCTGGAATCGTGAACACCGGGCTCCCCCCGGGTGATTTAGTTTCGGGGTGGGCAATGCCGGGAATCTCCTTCGTGCAGCGAAGCACGGAGAGGAACGGCAATGACTACTCACCGTACTGCTCCTACTCAGACCACACGGCGACCGCTGGTTTCACTCTTCGCCCTACTGGTGGGCCTCGCATTCCTGGCGGTCGGAGCGTTGGGATTCATCCCCGGCATCACCACGAACTACGACCAGATGCAGTTCGCCGGGCACGAGTCAGGGGCCGAGCTGTTCGGGATCTTCCAGGTGTCGATCTTGCACAACATCGTCCACCTGGCGTTCGGGGTGATCGGGCTGGCGCTGGCACCGGCGGCCCGAGCGGCCATGCTCTACCTCATCATCGGTGGGCTGGTCTACCTCGCTCTCTGGATCTACGGGTTGGCGGTCGATCACCAGAGCGACGCCAACTTCGTCCCGGTCAACAATGCCGACAACTGGCTGCACCTGGGCTTGGGCGTCGGCATGATCGTGCTCGGCCTGATCGGATGGGGCGCCTGGCGAAACCGCCGCGAGCGTATGTCGAATGCATAACAGGAAGTCGGCGCCGCATCGACTACCCACGGCGGGTCCGACCTGATGGCCGGACCCGCCGTGCCGTACCAAGATCTCAATCCTCACTGGCCGCGCCTGGGATCTCCCGTGTCCTTTGCTGAGCGGCGGCCGCGGAGGTGCGAGTAGCTGCCCCGGACAGCTGAAGGGCGGAATTTACCAACCCTACGAGGCTGAATCCTTGCGGCGTGTTCCCCAGATGCCGGCCGGTTGCCGGGTCGTACTGCTCGCTGAGCATCCCGACGTCGTTACGTAGAGCGACCAGTCGTTCAAACAGCTCTTCTGCCTGCCTGGCGCGACCGATTCCATGCAGCGCGTCTACCAGCCAGAACGAGCAAGCGAGGAATACGCCTTCACCACCGGGTAGGCCATCGACATCCTCACCCTGCTGTGGCAGATAGCGCCGCACCAGCCCACCGAGGCTCAGCTCCCGCTCGATCGCCTCGACAGTGCCGATCACGCGCGGGTCAGTGAACGGTAGAAATCCGATCCGGGGAGTCAGCAGAAGGGCCGCATCCAACCCAGGTGAACCATATGACTGAGTAAAGGTTTTGCGGTGAGGGTCGAAGCCTTTCACACAGACTTCGGTGTGGATTTCATCCCGGACCGCCCGCCAGCGCTCCACCGGCCCTTCCAGGCCGAACCGTTCCACGGTCTGCACAGCTCGGTCGAATCCCGCCCAAGCCATCATCTTTGAATACACAAACGGTCGCCGAGGCCCACGCACCTCCCATAGGCTGTTGTCATCCGTCCGCCAGTTCCCCTCCAGGTAATCCAGCAGGGCGCGTTGAAGGTCCCACCCGGACTCGGTCGGAGCGATACCAGCTAGCCGGCCCTGGTGTAGTCCATCGAGCACTTCGCCCCACACATCGAGCTGCAACTGGGTGGACGCCGCATTACCGATCCGCACCGGCGCTGACTCCTCATAGCCGGGAAGCCAGTCGAGAACGTACTCCGGAATCCGACGGGTACCGTCCAACGCATACATGATCTGCAAATCGGCCGGCGCGCCCGCAACTGCCCGCAGCAGCCACTCACGCCATGCCTTGGCCTCGGCGATGTACCCCGTACCCAGCAGTGCTTGCAGTGTGAACGTGGAGTCTCGCAACCAGCAGTATCGGTAGTCCCAGTTGCGTGGCCCACCCGGCTGTTCCGGCAACGAGGTCGTAGCTGCGGCGAGGATCCCGCCGGTCGGGGCGTAGGTGAGCGCCTTGAGCAGCATCAGCGATCGGCGTACCGGGCCTGCCCAACGTCCGCCATAGCTACACCGCCTGATCCAGTCCGTCCAGTACTGCTCGGCATCTGCGAGCGCGTGTTCAGGAGAGATCGGATCGGGGCGGGGGAGATGGGAAGGGCCGTACGTCAGCACGAACTCAGCTCGTTGTCCCTTCCGCACCTTGAACTCAGCGGTGGTGCTGCGGGCATGGTGGGCCAACGGCACCGTGGTACGTAACCACACGGCGTCCGGTCCAGCGACTGCGTTCAGATCTGGCCCCAGGCTCCGTAACCAGGGCACCACATGTCCGTAGTCGAAGCGAAACGCCAACCGCATCCGCATCGGCACCGCGCCGGACAGTCCTTCCACCACGCGCACCACGTAGGCACCAGTTTTTCGTGGAGGCATGAAGTCGACCAGCCGTACCGAACCATCTGGGCTGTCCCATTCGGTTTCCAGGATCAGGGTGTCGCCACGGTAGCGACGTCGGGTCGCGGCCCCACCCGCTGCGGGAGCAATCCGCCAGTGCCCGGCCCGCTCGTCGCCCAGCAACGCGGCGAAGCACGCGGGCGAGTCGAACCGTGGTAGGCGCAGCCAGTCGATTGATCCGTCTTTCCCGACCAGAGCCGCGGTGTGCAGGTCACCGATAAGGGCGTAATCCTCGATACGCCCGGGCATGCTCAGCTCACTCCCCCAACGCCAGCACGACCTTGATGTCGTCGGGTTGCTTTTGCAGCGCCGCCTTGGAGAACTGCGCCAGGGGGACCCGCCGAGTGAGTAGTCGCTCCGCCCAGTTCACATCGACCTCGGTTAGCGCCTGGGCAGCCGCGCGGTAGTGGCGGAGGTTGGCGCTGACCGAGCCCATCACCACGGTGTTGTTCAACACAATTCCCCGGTTGATCCGTCCCACGTCGATGTCCAACGAGTGACCGCCCGGCGATACTCCAGTGAGACAGACGATGCCGTATGCCCCGATATGGGGGATGACATCATGCACCACCGCTGCTGCCCCAGTAGCCTCGATCACCACATCTGGTTGCAGTTTCTTCACGACCGCCGGCACGGAATCGTCGTGGTAGATCGCCCCCAACTCCCGGACCGCATCAGGCTTGGGGCCCGTCGACACCCGGTCGAGCACGTGCACCTCCAGCCCACGCTGCACTCCCAGTAGCGCAGCGAGCAGCCCAATCGGTCCTGCTCCGGTCACCAGCGCCTGGCGCGGCTCGAACCACGAACGTCCACCCACCCGATCGATCTGCTCCCATGCCTTGGCTACCACCGATGTCGGCTCCAACAGCACGCCGACCTGCTGCAGCCGGGAGTCGAGCGGGACCGCGTACTCCACCTCCACCGTCCACAGCTCGGCCCCGTACCCGTCGACCTCCTTGATTCCCCGCTCGGTGTAGCGGCCGTTGCGACAGGTGTCGAACTCCCCTCGGGCGCACGCTCCGCAGGGCGTCGGGTCGGGGCGGCGCACCACACCAGCGACCAGATCACCTGTGGCGAATCCGCTTCCTTCGGGGGCGTGCCGTACCCGCCCCAGCGATTCGTGACCGAGCACGAGCCGGTCTTTTCCAGGAGGGGGCCAGCCGTACCGTCCCGCGATGATCTCCCGGTCGGTGCCGCACATCCCTAAGGCCACCCCTTCGACCAGCAACTCTCCCTCTGCCGGTACCGGATCGGGAAGCTCCACCACTTCCACTGAATCAGCCTGTTGTGGGCGAACCGTCAGTGCACGCATTAGACAGCCCTCCCCATACTTCACCGGTACGAACGCGGCAAGTGCGGTCGATTCCTAGTGCTCATAGGACAGTGTGGTCCGGTTCCTGTGCGCGATACGTGCCGCGACGACCGTTGAACAGATCCCGCTCCGGGAAAGAGCCGAGCCGACGACCCTGGACCGCGGCGGCGAGCGGGGCAGCCAGGTGGACCGCCCGGCGTCCGGTACGGGCCTGATCGATCTGAGTCCGGCAGGAGAAGCCGTCAGCGAGTACCAGGGTGTCCGGGGCGGCATCACGGACCTCCGGCAGGAGTACCCGTTCCGCACAAGCGAGCGACACCTCCCGATGGGCACGGGTCATCCCGAAGTCACCGGCCAGCCCGCAGCAACCAGAGTCGAGCAGCTCCACTGCCATCCCGACCCGCTCCATCAGCCGCCGGTCAGCCTCGAATCCGAGCACCGCATGCTGGTGGCAGTGGGTCTGCACGATGGCGTGCACCTGACCACCATCGGCGCTGCGGAGTTCCGGAGCGAATTCCGGGGCACGTTCGCCGAGCAACTCCGCCAGGGTGCGGGTGTGCTTACGCAGCAGTTCAAATTCGTCGGAGCCGATCAGTTCCACTGCGTCGGCCCGTAACACACTGGTACAGCTGGGCTCCAGACCCACCACCGGCACACCAGCCTGTACCGCCGCCTTGACGGTCGCCATACTCCTTCGCAGCACCCGCTTGGCGACCTCGAGTTGCCCGGTGGAGATCCAGGTCAGCCCACAGCACACCGGCCGGTGGGGAATCGTGACGTGGAAACCGGCCGCTTCCAGGACCACGACCGCCGCGACCGCGATCTCCGGCGCGAAGGTATTGGTGAAGGTGTCCGGCCACAGGAGCACCTCTCCCCGATGTCCGGAGCCACGCGGGCCGCGCCGGCGATACCAGCCCGTAAAGCGTGCCGGTGCGAATTTCGGCAGCTCCCGCTCCGGATCGATGCCGGCCAGCCACGCCGCCACCCGCCGCATCCCGGGGAGTTGGATGGCCACGTTGGCTATGGCGGGCGCTGGACTGAGCAGTTGCGACCACAGCGGCAACCAGCCCAGTGAATAGTGGGACCTGGGCCGGATCCGGCCGGCGTAATGGTGGGAAAGGAATTCGGCCTTGTAGGTGGCCATGTCCACGTTGACCGGGCAGTCCGTCTTGCAGCCCTTACAGGCCAGGCAGAGGTCGAGTGCCTCCGCGACCTCCGGGCTGCTCCAGCCACCCGTGATGACCTCACCCCGGAGCATCTCGTTGAGCAGGTGCGCCCGGCCGCGGGTAGAGTGGCGCTCTTCCCGGGTGACCATGTAGCTGGGGCACATGACGCCGCCTCCGGCGCGACGGCACTCGCCCACTCCGACGCACCGTTCGGTGGCGGTGGCCAAACTTCCGGAATCGTGCGAATAGGTGAAGTGAGTAGCCGGTTGCGCCGGCGCATATCCGGGCCCCACCCGCAGGTCCGTATCCAGCGGGTACGGATGAACGACCTTACCCGGGTTCATCCGGTTGCCCGGATCGAAGACCGCCTTGAAGCGGCTGAACGCCTCCAGCAGCTCAGCGCCGAACATCCGCCCCAGCAACTCACCTCGGGCCTGGCCATCGCCGTGCTCTCCGGAAAGAGAACCCCCGTGCGACACCACCAGATCCGCGGCAGCGGTGAGAAACTCGCGATACCGCTGGATACCCCGGTGAGTGCGAAGATCGAACTCCATCCGGCTATGCACACAGCCGTGTCCGAAGTGGCCGTACACGGAAGCGTGCTCCAGGTCGTAGCGCCGCTGCAACTGCCGGAGGTCGCGCAGATAGTCGGCCAACACCTCCGGCGCGACCGCGGAATCCTCCCAACCCGGTTGGGTCTCCCGCAGCCCGGGCACCCGAGCGGTGGCGCCCAACCCCGCCTCCCGCACCTGCCAGATCTCGGCCCGGTGCCGGTCGTTGTCTACCAGCCGCGCACTGGTGGCCTCCCTACCGGCGTCATCGATCAACGCCTGGGCCCGTTGGCGGGCCTCCGCCTCGGTGTCACCGGGCAGCTCCACCACCAGCAGAGCCGCCTGCTCCGGCAGGTGCCGCACCACCTCCGGATGCAGATGCTTGCGCCGCTCAAAGTCGATGAGGCGATGGTCAATACCCTCCAGCACATAGGGCTGATGCCGGTTGACCGCGGGTACGGCTGCCGCTGCGGCGATAATGTCCGGGTAGGTGAGCAGCACCATCACCTGCGCGGCCGGCTCCGGCAACAGTTCCAGCTCGGCCCGCAGGATCGTGACGCAGGTGCCCTCGGTGCCGACCAGCGCCCGTGCCAGGTGGAAATCATGCTCGGGCAGCAGGGAGTCGAGGTTGTAGCCGGAGATCCGACGCGGAATCTGCGGGAACCGACGGCGCACACTCTCGCCGTACTGGTCCCGCAACTCCCGCAGCGACGCATATATCCGCGCCCGGGCATCATCAGCGGCGATGATCCGCTCGTACTCCGTATCCGGGGTGGCACCGACCCACATCCGGGTGCCGTCGTAGGTCAGGATCTCCAGTCGCGACACGTTGGCGGCGGTGGTGCCGGACCATTGGGCGGTGCTGCCACAGGAGTTGTTGCCGATCATGCCGCCGAGGGTGCAGCGGTTGTGGGTGGCCGGCCGCGGCCCGAAGACCAGCCCATGCTGGCGGGTGCGCGCGTTAAGGGTGTCCAGGACGATCCCCGGCTGTACGATCGCCCGTCGCCGGTCGGGGTCGATGGACTCGATCCGGTTGGCGTACTTGGACCAGTCCAGCACCACCGCGACGTTGCAGCACTGGCCGGCCAAGCTGGTGCCGCCTCCGCGGGAGAGCACCGGGGCGTCGTGGGCTCGGCACACCGCGATTGCCGTGGCAGCATCCTCCGGGTCAGCGGGCATCACCACCCCGATCGGCACCTGGCGGTAGGCTGACGCGTCCATCGCGTACATCGCCTTACTGCCGGCGTCGAAGCGCACCTCGCCCCGGACTACTGAGGCGAGGTCACGGGCCAGTGCGTCGGCGTCCACCGTGGCGGACGCCCGTTTCGGCAGGCCGAGCGTCACCTGCCCCATCAGTCGGCCCTCAGCTGCTGGATCCGGTCCTTGAACAGCGTGGTCGCGATCGACGCCTTGTGTGGCTGGCCGTGCAGGAAGGCCTCTGCGAACTTCTTGGCCTGCTCGTATTCGACCTTGCCCGGCATGGGTGGCTCGTTCGGGTCGACCGCCACATCGACCAGCGCCGGTCCGTCATATGCGAACGCCTCCCGCAACGCTCCGGGTAGATCACTCGGCCGGTCGATGTGGATGCCATAAGCGCCGCAGCCTCGGACCCAGGCCGCGTAGTCGGGTGCCGGACCACCGTACCGGACGCCGTGCTCCGGATAGCCCAGGACCATCTGCTCCCAGAGGATCTGCCCCAAGCTGTTGTTGTTGTTCACTACCACCTTGATGGGGAGCCGGTGCCAGGCGGCGGTGTGCAGCTCCGCCATCAGCATCGCGAATGAGCCGTCACCGAGATACGCAATGACCTGCCGATCCGGGTAAGCGTGCTGCATAGCGATCGCGTACGGCACCGCTGGGGCCATGGTGGCGAGATTGCCGGACAGATAGAACTCCCGACCGCCACGAATCGTCCAATGCCGAGCTGCCCAGGTGGCCACCGTGCCGGAATCACAGGTCAGGATCGCATCGTCGGTGGCGAGTTCATCGAGCAGTCCGGCCAGGTACTGCGGGGCGATCGGTTCCCGGTCCGGCTTGCGCAGTGTCGCCATCCGCGCCCGCCAGTGCCGCATCTTCTCCTGGTATTTCGCCAGATGATTGCGATCGGCGCGGAATTCCAGCAGCGGCAACAGCGCCGTCAGGGTGGCACCGACGTCACCGATCAGGGGTACGTCGGTGGGCATCCGTACCCCTGCCCGGGTCGGATCGATCTCCACCTGCACCACCGTGACCTTGCTGGGATCTGGCAGATGCTTGGTGTAAGGGAAGTTGGTCCCCAGCATCACGAGTGTGTCGATATCCTCGACCAGCTCCTCGCTCGGTCTCGTCCCCAGCAGCCCGAGCCCGCCGGTGGTGTACGGCGAGTCGTCCGGAACGACCATCTTGCCGCTCAGCGTCTTGATGATCGGGGCCCCGAGCACCTCCGCGAGCTGCTCCACCAGGTGACCCGCATTACGCGCGCCGATCCCGACCAGGATGGCGGTCCGGCCACCCCGGTTGAGCACCTCCGCGGCCCGGATCAGGTGCTCGTCCCGGGGCCGCCCGGCCTCAGGCAGGTAGATCGGGGCGGTGGCCGGCGAGGTCGCCGGTACCACGTGTCGCCACGGGTCGGCGTCCGCGTCGGCGACCTGGATGTCGTTGGGCACGG
>Ga0079224_100005199_pt1 | contig 17050 bp, 14 predicted proteins | sample Stecom2015_FD_80414 | JGI IMG/M metagenome (GOLD analysis project Ga0079224, IMG submission 80414) | Agricultural soil microbial communities from Utah to study Nitrogen management - Steer compost 2015 | ecosystem: Environmental > Terrestrial > Soil > Agricultural land | place: USA: Utah... | reverse complement strand
GGTCATCGGGGGTCTCCCTCGTCGTCGAGTGCGGGTCGTCGCATGCGTGCGCCGGGCGTCCTGACCTGCCGGGGCGACAGGCCGATCGGTGCCTGACGTGCGAGTCCGACTGTAACCGACGGGCGCGGCGTCGGGCCGGGACGGACGGCCGCCCGTCACCGGCCGCTCACCGGGAGGTCGTGCGATGCTCACCGGGCACGCGCCCGCCGAGCACCGGGCGCAGACTTCCGCGCCCTCCCCGTGACCTCGGCGCCCTATGGCGGGCGAGGTCACGGAGAGGACGCGGAATCATGCGCAACCGCAGCGGCTCAGACGGAGAGCACCTCCGCGGCGGACCCGGTGCGGGAGCTCTCGTAGGCGGCGAGGATGATGCCGAGCACGGCGATGCCCTCTTCCTCGGTGTTCAGCGGACGACGGCCCGTCTCGAGGCAGGTGACGAAGTCCGCGATCTCGGCGGCGAAGGTGTCCACCGGCTCGTGCTCGAAGACCTGCTCCTCCCCGCCGCGCAGCTTCACGCGCAGGGTGGTGCCGTCGGAGGAGAGCGAGCCCTTCTCCCCCACCACCGAGAAGCGGTCGGTGCCGGGAGCCGCCTCGTACGCCCACGAGGTCACCAGCTGCCCCACCGAGCCGTTGTCGAAGCGGACCAGCACCTGCGCCGAGTCCTCGCCCTCCATGAACTTCAGGCGATGGGTGGACATCATCGCGAAGGCGGAGACCGGCTTGCCGCCGGAGAGGTGCATGAGCAGGTAAGTGGGGTGGTAGCCGGTGTCGATGTACTCGCCGCCGCCGCTGGTCGCGGCGTGGGCGCGCCAGCCCATGTTCGCGGGGTCGAAGTCGTTGTAGAACGAGTCGGTGGTGCGCACCTCGTAGACGTCGCCCAGCTGCCCGGAGTCGATGATCTCCTTCGCCTTGGCGACGGCGGGGAGGAACAGCTGGTTGTGGGCGCACATGAGGGTGACGCCGGCCCTCTCGACGGCGGCGCGCACCTCGGCGGCCTCCTCGGCGGTCAGGCACAGCGGCTTCTCGCACAGGATGTGCTTGCCGGCCTCGGCCGCGGCGACGATCGCCGCCTTGTGCAGGTGGTGGGGCAGGCAGATGTCGACGGCGTCGACCTCGGGATCCTTCACGAGCTCGTGGAAGTCGGCGTAGCCGGTCGCTCCGGTCTCGTCGGTGCGGGCGGCGAGGGCCTCGGGGTTCACGTCGGCGATCGCGGTGATGCGGGCGCGGTCGGGGATGGCGGCGTAGCCCTTGAGGTGGGCGTTGGCGATGCCGCCGCCGCCGATGATGCCGATGCGGACGGGGAGGGTGACGGTCATGGGTGCTCCTTGGAGATCTGTGGTGCGGTCGTGCAGACCGGGCCCGTGGGCCCGACAGGTCATGGGGCGGCCGACGGCCCGGACCGTCGGCCGCCGGGGTCAGGCGTTCGCGGCGCTGTTGGCGGCGATGGTCAGGGCGGTCAGCGCGCGGGCGCGGGCGAGGTTCTCGCTCGTCGGCACGCCGGTGCGGATCGCCTCGACCCACTGATCGAAGGGCGCGGGGCCGTCGGCCGGGAGCGGGAGGTCCTCCCACCCGTCGGCCGTGCCGAGCCGCATCCGCTTCTCGGCGTCGTCGTACTGCACGGTCCCGCTCGTGCCCTGCACCTCGATCGAGAAGGGGCTGGCGGGGGTGACGAAGCCGGTCTCGATCACGCCGATCGCGCCGTCCGGGGTGGTGATCGTGACGACCGCGTTGTCCTCGACGCCGCGGCCGGTCATGTCGGTAAAGCTCGCGGTGACGGTCGCGGCCTCCTCCCCCAGGATCAGCTGGGTGAGGTAGACGGGATGGGCGGCGAGGTCGGAGAACGCGCCGCCGATCGCCTCGGCCGGGTCGTAGAACCGCGCGGGCAGCCAGTCGGCGGTCGAGCCGTTGTGGGCCAGGCGCACGCGGGAGTAGGTGAGGCGTCCCAGCCGGCCCGCCTCGAGCACCTCGCGCAGGGCGAGGGTGTAGCCGTGGGCGAGGCGCGGCAGGGAGACGGTGATCTGCACGCCCGCCGCCTCCGCGGCGCTGGTCAGGTCGTCGCAGCCCTCGAGCGTGGGCGAGAGCAGCTTCTCGGTGAAGACGTGCTTCCCGGCGGAGATCACGCGGCCCAGGATCTCGTCGTGGTCGGTGGTGGCGGTGGTGCAGGTGACGCCGTCGAGGTCCTCGCGGGCCAGCAGCGCCTCGAGGTCCGTCTCGAAGGGGACGCCGAGGCGGCCGGCGAGCTCGCGGCCGCGCTCGGCGTCGTCGTCCCAGACGGCCACAAGCTCCGTGTCCGGGTGGTCGATCGCGGCGCGGCCGTACTCCTCGGCGTGGACGTGCCAGGCGGAGAGCACGGCGATGCGCAGGGGATGGGTCATGGGGTGGGTTCCTTCTTCCCGTCGTGGTCGGGGGTGGGGCGCCGGCCCGGTCGGGCCGACGGGTCCTGGGGTCGGCCGCTCGGGCCGACGGGTCCTGGGGTCGGCCGCTCGGGCCGACGGGTCGGACGGCGGCAGGAGCCCGTCGGCCCCTGCCGCCGCCGGTCAGCTGCCGGGCACGGGGCTCGGCTGCCCGTAGGTGTCCGGCATCCGGTAGCCCTCGAAGAGGTCCATCTTCGGGGCGATCATCGACTGGTTGTCGGCGACCGCCTCGGCCGCGGTCCGGGAGCCCAGCGCGACCGAGGAGCGGGCGCGGGTGAGGGTGTCCCACATCGCCGAGCCGACGGGCAGCGGCGGGCGGGAGGTCGAGTTCGGCAGCATCTGCCGGAACAGCTCGGCCTTGGGGTTGTACGTCCCCTCCTCGATGGCGCGGAGGTTCGTGGGGAGGTTGCCGAACTGCGGCACCACGGTCGACTGGCCCTGGAAGCCGGCGTAGAACTTCAGGAACTCCCAGAGGGTCCTGGTGATGTTCGCGCCGGCCGGGATCACCAGGCACTGCCCGCCGGACCAGGTGTAGGTCGGATCGCCCTCCTGCGCGACGGGCAGGTAGGTGAACTTCAGCGGCAGGTCCGGGGCGTACTTCTCGTTGCCGGAGATCTGCCAGGGGCCGGTGATGTCGATCGCGAGCCGTCCGCTGAACATCGCCGTCTGGGTGGGCGGCGCGTTCGGCGGCTGGTAGGTCGCCATGAAGGCGTCGACCGTCGCGTACGGGAAGCGCTCGGCCCAGTCCGCGTAGAGCTGGAACACCGACTCCCACTCGGGCGAGTCGAGGGTGACGGTCGCGCTGTCGTTGTCGTACGCCTGGGCGTCGAGCCCGAAGGCCCAGGTGTACGGCCAGCCCTCGCCGAGCCAGGGCGCGAAGCCGAAGCGGGTGTAGTTCCCGCGGTCGTCGGTCTCGACGACCTGCTCGACGACGTCGCCGAGCTGGTCCCAGGTGATGACGTGCTTCGCGGGGTCGAACAGGTCCAGGTCCACGCCGGCGTCCCGCAGCACGTCCTCGTTGTACATCAGGCCGCGGGCGTCGGTGGTGCAGGGCAGTCCGTAGAGCTTCCCGTCGTAGGTCAGCTCGTCGACCGCGAACTGGATCCACTGGGACTTGAACTCCTCCGGGGAGACGTCCTCGTACTTCTCGATGAGGTCGTCCAGCGGCTCGAGCAGCCCGATGGAGGCGTTCTGCACCGCGTTGAAGCGGTCCATCCACCACAGGTCCGGGGCGGTCCCGCCGCGCACCGCGGTGATGATCTGGGACATGTCGGCCACGCCGGAGGAGGGCACCTGATCGATGAAGATCTGGGCGTCCTTCCCGGCGTCGGTCTCCAGGAAGGCGTCGCGGACCTGCTCGTCCTTGTCCTTGTCGGCCGCGCCGACGCCCCAGTAGCGGATGACGTTCGGCCCCGCGTCGGGATAGGAGGCGCAGGCGCCGAGGCCCAGGCCGAGGCCGGCGGCGGCGCCGCCGGCGAGGAGGGATCGCCTCGAGATCACTTGAAGCCTCCGATCGTGATGCCGCGGATGAAGTACCGCTGGAAGACGAAGAACAGGACCAGCAGGGGCAGGATCACCAGGAACGATGCGGCCATCAGCAGGTTGAAGGAGACGTCCTGCGCATTGACCGAGCGGAACGCCTGCAGACCGATCGAGAGGGTCTGGACGTCCTGGTCCTGCAGGTAGATCAGCGGTCCCATGAAGTCGTTCCACGAGGCGACCGCGGCGAAGATCGCGACGGTGGTCAGCGCGGGCAGCGAGGTCGGGAACGCGATGGTCCACAGGATCCGCCACTCGCTGGCGCCGTCCACGCGGGCGGCGTCGAGCATCGCCCGGGGGATCTGCAGCATGAACTGGCGCAGCAGGAACACGTAGAACGCGGAGCCGAAGGCCGCCGGGATGATCAGCGGGAACAGCGTGTTGACCAGTCCCAGCCGCGCCCAGAGGTCGAACATCGGGATCAGCGTGACCGGGAAGGGCAGGAACAGCGTCGCGATGACGACGTAGAACATCTTGTCCCGGCCCGGCCAGTCGATGCAGGCGAAGCCGTAGGCGATCACGAAGTTCGACAGCACCGAGAGCACCACCACCGAGACGGTGATGATCGCGGAGTTCGCGAAGAACTGGAGGAACGGCATCGCGGTGACCGCGTCGACGAAGTTCCCGAACTCCCAGCTCTGCGGGATGAGGGTGGGCGGGAACTGCGCCAGCTCCTCGTCGGACTTCAGCGCCGAGGCGATCATCCAGTACAGCGGGAGCAGGAACAGCAGGCTCAGCGCGATCATCACCACGCGGGCGATGGCGGTGGAGTACCAGGGGCGGGGCGTGCCGTCGGCCCGGCGGTTGTACTGCTCGGCGCCCGCCTTCTTGGCGCGCACGACGCTCGGGGCGTCGGTCTGGATCATGCTGCTCATCAGCCTGCCTCCACGTCGTAGTTCACGAACCGGCGCGAGAGCCAGAAGATCAGCAGGGCGAGGGCGAGGCCGACCAGGAACAGCAGCACCGCGAGCGCGGAGGCGTAGCCCAGCTCGGCGAAGCCGAAGGCGTTCTTGTAGAGGTACATCATGTAGAACAGCGCGCCCGCGTCGGGGTCGCCGGTGCCGTTGGTGACGATGTACGCCTCGGTGAACACCTGCAGGGCGCCGGAGACTCCGGTGATCAGGTTGAACAGCAGCACCGGGGTCAGCAGCGGGAAGGTGATCGAGACGAACTGCCGGATCGGTCCGGCGCCGTCCACGCGCGCCGCCTCGTAGACGGTGCGCGGCACGTTGCGCAGGCCCGCGAGGAAGATCAGCGCGGCGTTGCCGGCGCCGAGCTGCGCCATCAGGATGATCGCGATCTTCACGCCCGTCGGGTCGCCGAGCAGGTTCACGTTCGAGCCGCCGAAGAGGCCCAGGACCTGGTTGAACACGCCGAACTGCGGATTCAGGAAGACGATGAAGATGAACGACATCGCGAAGGCGGGGATGAGCGAGGGGGCGTAGAAGATCGTGCGGTACAGCGCCACCTCGCGCACGTTCTGGTTCATCGCCAGCGCCAGGGACAGGGCCACGATCAGGCCCAGCGGCACCGCGATCACGGCGTAGAAGACGGTGTTGCCCACCGAGGTCCGCACCAGCGGATCGAGGAAGGCGGTGACGTAGTTCTGCAGGCCCACCCAGGTGGGGGCCTCCATGCCCGAGTAGCGCGTGAAGCTCAGCCCGATCGAGTACGCGACCGGGTAGACGATGAAGATCAGCACGCCGACGATCCAGGGCGAGATGAACAGCAGCCCGGTGCGCAGGTTGCGACGGCGGACCGTCGACCTGCCCGGGCGGGGATGCGCGGGCTGCGCTGCGACGGCCGCCCGGGCGGCGGCGATGCCGGGACCCGCGGTGCGCGAGTCGACTGCCTGGGGTGAGCTCATCGGTCCCTCCTTCCACTGAAGGGCACGACGTCCGTGTCGTGCCGGTGAGGTGCTCGGCCGCTGCTGCGGGGCCGAGGGGGCCGCGCGAGGCGGGCACCCGACCCGGGCGGAGTCGCCTCCGATCCCGGGACCGACGCCGCGGTGCGACGCTGGTGACGTACATTACTCACACCGTTGGACTAAAGGGAAGGGGCCGACGGGAGATACTCGGTGTCCACAGATGGGATCCGGACATTCCGGGAGGCGAGGGTGTGGTGGGGATGCAGGGCAGGACGATGCTCGACCTCGGTCAGCGCAACGAGCTGATCGTGCTGGACGCGGTGCGCAGCGCCCCCGAGGGGACCTCGCAGTCCGAGGTGGTCACCACCAGCGGGCTCTCCCGCCAGGCGGTCTCGCTGATCACCCGGCGGCTGCGGGAGCGGGGTCTGGTCGAGACCGACGGGACCCTCGCCGGCTCCCGCGGCAAGCCCCGCACAGTGCTGCGGATCGTGCCCACGGCGCAGCTCGCGGCCGGCGTGCACCTGGACCCCTCGCAGATCGCGCTGGTCGTCGTGGACCTGCTGGGCAGGCCGGTCCTGCACCGCTCGCTGCCGGCGCCGACAGACTCCCCTGCCGAGGACATCGCCCGGATCGCGGGCGCCCTGCGCGGGATGCAGGAGGCGCTCGAGGCGGAGGGCTGGCGCACGCCCGGCGGTGCCACGGCGCGAGAGGCGATGCTCGGGATCGGGGTCGCGAGCCCCGGCGGGATCGACGTGCGGCGCGGGCTGGTGGTGAACCCGCCCTGGCTGCCGGGCTGGCGCGGAGTGCCGCTGGTGGAGGAGCTCGGCGCCGCGACCGGGCTGCCGGTGGTGCTCGACAAGGACACCAACGCCGCGCTCACGGCCGAGAACTGGTCCGCCGGGCAGCGGCCCGAGGAGAGGGCGCAGGAGGAGACGGTGCTGTACGTCCTCGCCGGCGCCGGCATCGGCTCGGCGGTGAGCGTCGGCGGGCGCGTCCACCACGGCGCCGCGGCGCTGGCCGGGGAGATCGGCCACCTGCCGACGGGGCTGGACGGGGAGATATGCGGGTGCGGGCGCCGGGCCTGCCTGAGCCGGTTCACGGACGTCTCCGTGCTGCTGGCCGCGATGGCGGAGGCGGGGCTGCCCGACCCCGAGCGGTCGGGCGACGGGTGCCCCGACTCGCTCGCACCGCTGGCCCGCGCGGCGCAGGACGGGGAGCCGGTCGCCGCGGCGCTGCTCGAGGGCTACGGCACCGCGCTCGGCGAGGCGCTGCGCAGCCTCGTCGGCATCCACGACCCGCACCGGGTGGTGCTCGGCGGGCCGCACTGGGACGTGCTCGCCCCGCACGTGCTGGCGAGGATCGAGGAGCGGGTGCGTCGGGACGCGCCGCCCGAGCAGGTGGTGATCGAGTCCTCCCGGCTCGGCGACGGGGTCGGCGCGCTCGGCGCGGCGGCGCTGTTCCTGCAGCGGGAGCTCTCCCCCGCCGTCCGCTGACCCGCCCCTCGCGCTGCCGCGCAGGCCCCGCCGCAGCCGACGTGCGGGTCCTGCCGCACACAAATGCGCTCTCTGCGTGACCTCAACCGCCATAGGGCATTGAGGTCACGCAGAGAGCGCAGAAGTTTGCGGGCGGCGGGGGCAGGGTGACGGGAATTGGGCAGGACCGGAGGCAGAGGGCGGGGAGGCAGAGGCCGGGGAGGCAGAGGCCGCGCGGCGGGGGCGCGTAGGCTTCTGTGCGGCGGCGCCGCACGGGCGTCCTGCGCCGCGCAGCACCGCGGCACCCGCCCCGAATGCCGACGAGGTCATGCCATGAAGCAGTTCACCCTCCCCCACACCGACATCACCGCGCCGAACGTGGTGCTCGGCCTGATGCGGATCGCCGAGAAGTCCGACGAGGAGATCCGCACCCTGGTCCGCACGGCCCGCGACGCCGGCATCGACTTCCTCGACCACGCCGACATCTACGGCGGGCAGAAGCACCGCTGCGAGGAGCGCTTCGCCGAGGCGCTCGCGCTGACCCCGTCGGAGCGCGACCAGGTCACGATCCAGACCAAGGCCGGGATCGTGCCCGAGGGCCCGTACTTCGACTACAGCTACGAGCACCTGGTCGAGTCGGTCGAGGGCTCGCTGCGCGCGCTGCGCACCGACCGCATCGACATCCTGCTGCTGCACCGCCCCGACGCCCTGGTCGAGCCGGAGGAGGTCGCGCGCGCCTTCGACGAGCTGCACGCGAGCGGCAAGGTGCGCCACTTCGGGGTCTCCAACCACACCCCGCGCCAGATCGAGCTGCTGCAGAAGCACCTGGACCAGCCGATCGTGGCGAACCAGCTGCAGCTGTCGATCACGCACTCGACGATCGTCGCGCAGGGCGTCGCCTCGAACATGCAGGGCACGGACCAATCGCTGGTGCGCGACGGAGGCGGGATCCTCGACTTCTGCCGCCTGCACGACATCACCATCCAGGCCTGGTCCCCGTTCCAGGCGGGCTTCTTCGACGGGGTGTTCCTCGGGCACCCCGAGTACGCGGAGCTGAACGCCGTCATCGACCGTCTGGCCGCGAAGTACGACGTGACCCCCGAGGGCATCGCGACCGCGTGGATCACCCGCCACCCGGCGCAGATGCAGGTGGTGCTCGGCACCACCACCCCGCAGCGGGTCGCGGATTCCGCCGCGGGCTCCGAGGTGCCGCTGACCCGCGCCGAGTGGTACGAGCTGTTCCGCGCGGCCGGGTGGATCGTGCCCTGAGCCGGGCCCGCAGCGCCCTCCCGCGTCGGCGCGCCCCGCTCAGCAGATCCCGCCGACGATCCCGAACGCCCGCAGCACATGCACCACGGCCAGGAGCAGCACGAACCCGGACACCCCGAGCACAACCCCGGCGTGCATCGGCGAGTGATGGGGGCGGCGCAGGGCGGGCATCGCATGGCAACGGATACCGCTCCGTCACCCCACCGGGGAGAATGGTCGGGATTCTCTCTATCCACCCAGGTGCCGCAGCGGAGCGGCGAGGAGGCACGGCTCATGGCGCAGCGTCGCATCGGTCTGATCGGCTACGGGGACGTCTCCGTCGTCCACGTCGGGGCGATCGAGGCGATCGACGGGCTCGAGCTCGTCGGCATCGCGGACATCGACCCCACCGCGCGGGAGCGCGCCGCCGCCGAGACGGGGCTGCCGACCTTCGCGAGCGCCGAGGAGCTGATCGACGCCCTCGGTCCCGACGCCGTGCACGTCACCACCCCGCACGACCAGCACGTCGGGCCCTCCCTCGCCGCGCTCGAGCGGGGCGTGCACGTGCTCCAGGAGAAGCCGCTCGCGCACACGCTCGCCGAGGGCGAGCGCCTGGTCGAGGCGCTGGCCGCCGCCTCCGCCACGCGGGCCGACGGCGGTGCGGGCGCGCCGAAGGTCGCGATCTGCTTCCAGAACCGCTACAACCGCGGCAGCCAGGAGCTGCGCCGGCTGCTGGCGAGCGGGGAGCTCGGCGCGGTGCGCGGCGCCTATGCGTCGGTCGTGTGGTCGCGCACGGCGGAGTACTACGCGGCCAAGCCGTGGCGCGGCCGGTGGGAGACCGCGGGCGGCGGTCTGCTGATCAACCAGGCGATCCACACCCTCGACCTCGTGCAGTGGCTGCTGGGCCCGGTCGAGCGGACCGAGGGCCTCGTCTCGCAGAAGAAGTTCGCGGGCGTCGTCGAGACCGAGGACACCGCCGACCTCGTGCTCCATCACGCCTCCGGCATCACCACCACCTTCTACGCGACGCTCACCGCGCCGGTCGCGCGGCCCGTCGAGATCGAGGTCGAGACGGAGAGCGCCTATCTCGAGGTCCGCTCCGGCAGCGTCGGCGGGCTCACCGTGCGCTGGAAGGACGGACGGGTGGACACCTTCTCCGACCGGATCGCGACCGCGGGAGGCCGGTCCTACTGGGGCGTCTCCCACGAGGAGCTGATCCGCGACTTCTACGCGGGTATGGACTCCGAGGCGCCGTTCTGGATCGGGCCCGCCGAGGCGATGGGCTCGCTGCGGATCCTCAAGGACGCCTACGGCAACTCCGGCGTCGGGAACTGAGCCCGCCTGGCCCGGTGGCGTTCGCACCGCCGGACCGTCGGCACGAAGGGGCCTCCAGCGGCACGCCGCGACGACTGTCGTCGCACCGTGCCGCTGGAGGCCCCTTTCTGCAGGTGCCCGCAGCGCACCGGCCGCGCGGGCCGGCGAGCGGGACTCAGATGATCGGGCGGCCCTCCTCGCGCGCCTCCCGCGCGTCCTTCGCGAAGCCGCGGGCGATCGTGACGAGGATCCCGAGCACGAGCACGGGCCACATGAGCACATAGGCGGTCAGCAGAACGGTCATGGTTCTCTCCTTCGGGGAGCGGGGCCGGCGCAGGGCCGGCACGGACGGATGTCGGGGCGTCGCCCGCCTGCGCGGAGTCCGGCGGCGAGGAGCCGCGGGTTCGGCATGCGGGGTCGCGGTCTCAGCGCACGGGGTCGCGGCCCGCGAGCCGGTCGTCGTCGGCGAGGCCCTCGAGCTCGGAGGCGGGCGTCTCCTCGTCGAAGTCGCCGGTGACCTTCCGGATCACCGAGAAGTCGAAGTCCTGCGAGGAGCGGACGCTGAGCGCCCAGCACACCAGGAACGAGACGGCGTAGGCGACCAGCGAGCCCGAGAGGGTCTCGTAGTCGCGCAGGAACCCGAACCCGAAGGGCAGCACCGCGAGGGTCGAGGCCCCGCCGATCACGATCGCAGCGCGCAGCCCGAAGAAGCCGAACGCCATGATCCCCAGCACCACGCCGACGCCGACGATCGCCAGCAGCTCGACCACCAGCGCCCAGGCGCCCTCGAGCGGGAGGAGCTCGAAGCGCACCGGCAGGAACACCGCGAGCGCGGCGATCACGGAGAGGGTGAAGGCGCGGTTGGTGACCTTCTTCCAGTAGAAGGAGGCGATGACCGGGAACACCAGGCATCCCCACAGGGCGCCCACGAACACCAGCAGGTCCAGGATGTTGAAGCGCGCGGTGGCGAAGTAGAGCGCGAGACCCGTCGCGACGATCATCGTGATCCGGCCGATGAGCAGCATGAGCTTCGGGTCGACGTTCTTCCGGCCGACGGACTGGCCGTAGAAGTCGGTCATCACGATCGAGCTCAGCGCCGCGAGGTCGGAGTCCGCGGTGGAGGACAGCGAGCCGACGATCATGACGAAGGCGAGCGCGACCAGGGCGACGGGCAGGTAGGTGCCGACCATCTGCGGCATCAGGTTGTTCACGTCGCCGCCCATCGGCTCCACGCCCAGGTACAGCGCCATCACGCCGAGCATGCCCACGCCGATCACGGTCGCGCCGTAGCCGACGGTGGCGGTGACGAAGGTGGGCTTGATGAGGTCCTCGCGCACGGCGAAGAGGCGCTGGGCGATGGTCTGGTTGCCGATCGCGTAGGCGAGCACCGCGGCGATGTAGGGGGCGCCCTGGTTCATGAACGCGTCGGAGGAGAAGAAGCTCTCCTGCTGCGGGGTGACGTTCCCGGCCGCGACCCCCTCGGCGAACATCGAGGGGCCGCCGGCGAGGAAGAACACCGCCGGGATGATCACGACGGCCGCGCCGAGCATCGCCATGACCTGCGCGAAGTCGGTCAGGACGGAGGCGCGGAAACCGGACCACAGGGTGTACAGGAGCACACCGCCGGCGATGATGAGGATGCCCGCGCCGAAGCTGAGCGGGGAGAGCATCGCGATGATCGCGCCGCCGGCGATGAAGTTCGAGGTCAGCGAGATGACGGAGCCGAGCACGTTGGAGCCGGCGAGCATCAGCTGCGAGGAGCGGCCGTGGCGGGCGTACATCACCTCGGCGAGGGTGTGGGCGCGCGGGGCGACCTTCCGGATCCGCTTGCCGAAGGGATAGATGAACAGGATCATCAGCGCGCCCCAGAGCCCGTAGTGGATGGGGCCGGAGACGCCGTAGGTGTACCCGGCGGTCACCGAGGCGTACATCGAGGACGCCCAGATCCAGGTGGCGGTCATGGAGGCGGCGGAGACGCCGAAGCCGATGCGGTTGCCGGCGGTCATGTAGTCGTCGGCGTTCTCCTGCTTGCGGGAGATCGCCACGGACATCCACATCGTGCCCCCGTAGAACAGGAGCAGGAGCAGGGCGATCCCGATGATCCCCAGCTGGATGATCTCGCCTGAGGGAGCGGGCGGCATGGACTTCCTCTCGTCGCGGTGGACCGGTCACGTGCGGCCGGTCCCCCGCGCCGCAGGGCGCATCGGGCCAGACGGGGCCCCTCGCGGGGCCGACCGGCGATCGACCCCGTCGCGGATCGCGTCGAATCTCGCCCGGGCGAGGCCTCGCCTCAGCGCCGCATGGGGCGCGCCCTGACAGCGGGGACGGGTGGGCCCTCCCGGGCCGCTCCCCCGCCCTCGATCACGCGTGGAGTCGCATAGATACTCGCACAACCCTCAGGGGATTGCCAGGTCACCTATTACGAACGGGTCACTTTCGCAGGTCACGCGCGATTGCCGATTGTCCGACATTCACAGACAAGCCACCGGTGCACCAAGGGTGCATGCTCCGCATACAGATGCAGCATCGACCGTCGGCGCACGCCTCGGCCGGGGCGCACGGTCCCGCCCGTCCCGGGGCGGACGCGGCGTCGAGCCGCTCACCACGCGTCCTACCCTCGATGCCATGACGCGCATCGGCATCGTGACCACCTCCCCCGGCGCCTTCACCTCCGCCGATCCCGACCGCGACTGCGCACCGCTGGTCGCCGCCCTCCGCGACCGCGGCGTCGAGGCGGATTCGCTCGACTGGCACGACCCGTCGGTCGACTGGGCCTCCTGGGACCTCGCCGTGCTCCGCAGCCCCTGGGACTACGCCCAGCACGCGGAGGAGTTCGCGCAGTGGCTCGACCACGCGGGGACGCGGACCCACGTGCTCAACGAGCCGGAGCTGGTCCGCTGGAACATGGACAAGCACTATCTCCTCGAGCTCGAGGCCGAGGGGATCCCCGTGATCCCCACGAGCTACCACCGCGCGCTCGACCCGGCCCGCGACGCGCTCGCGGCGCCGACGCAGGCCGCGCACGTGGTCGTGAAGCCCGCCGTCGGCGCCGGCTCCCAGCGCACGGGCCTGTTCGCGCGCGAGGACCCCGCCGCACTCGCCCTCGCCCGGCAGATCCTCGACGCGGGCGGGACCGTCATGGTGCAGCCTGAGGTGCCCGAGCTCTCCGACGGGCTGGAGAAGGCGGTCTACACCCTCGACGGCCGCTTCACCCATGCGGTCGCCAAGGGCGCGCTGCTCGCCCGCGGCGGCGGACTGCGCGGCGGCCAGTACCAGGAGAACCCCCAGCTCGTCGAGGCCTCGGCCGTCGAGCAGGCCTTCGCCGAGCGGGTGCTCGCGGCGGTCGCCGAGGTGACCGGCCTCGGCACGCCGCTGTACGGGCGGATCGACCTGGTCGACTCGGCCGAGCACGGGCGGGTGCTGATCGAGGCGGAGCTGTTCGAGCCGACCTACAACCTGCACCTCGCTCCGGAGGTGACGGAGCTCTTCGTCGACGCGATCCTGGGGCGGGTCCGAGCGACGGAGCCCGAGCGCTCGCTCTGAGGGCTCGGGGCGACGCCCCTTCCGCGGGAAGGGCCGGCGCCGCGAACAGGCCCCGTCCCCTCCCTCAGCGGTCCCGTCCGACCGGCCGCTCGCCAGCGTCGGTCAGCTCCCCGTCGGCGCCGGGATTCCCTGCGGCGGCCACGGCAGGCCGAGATGGTCGCGCAGGGTCGTCCCCTCGTACTCGCAGCGGAAGCGCCCACGCCGCTGGAGCACCGGCACCACCTGGTCGACGAACTCCTCGATGCCGCCCGGCAGGGTGGGAGGCATGAGGTTGAAGCCGTCGGCCGCTCCTGCGTCGACCCAGCGCTCGATCTCGTCGGCCACCTGCTCCGGGGTGCCGATCACGGTCGCGTGGCCGCCGCCGGCGGCGAGGAGCCCCAGCAGCTCCCGGACGGTCGGGCGGGCGGTCTCGAGGATGCGCAGCACCGTGGCGTAGCGGCCCTTCGGCCCGGTGAACTCCTCCAGCGGCGGCAGCGGCGGGACCGGGGCGTCGAGCTCCCAGTCCGACGTGTCCTGGCCGACGAAGAAGGAGAGCTGGCGCAGCGAGTCGCGGACGGGCAGACGGGCGTCGAGCTCGGCCTTGCGGCGTCGTGCCTCCTCCTCGGTCGAGGCGACGTAGGGGACCAGCCCCGGCATGACGGCGAGGGCGTCGGGGTCGCGTCCGAGCGCCGCAGCGCGGGAGCGGATGTCGCTGCGATAGGTGCGGGCGGAGGCGAGATCCCAGGCCACGGCGTAGATCCCCTCGGCGTGTCGGGCGGCGAGCGCGCGCCCGGGGTCCGAGGCACCGGCCTGGAAGAGGACCGGGCGGCCCTGCGGCGGGGTCGGCACGTTCAAGGGCCCGTCGACGGCGAAGGCCTCCCCGCGATGCAGCGGCGGACGCAGGAGAGCGGGGTCGACGTAGGCGCCGTCCGGTTCGGCGAGGATGCTGTCCATCGGCCAGGACTCCCACAGCCCCTGGAGCACCTCGAGGAACTCCCCCGCCGTGGCGTAGCGCTGCGCATGGCCCGGCAGGGCGGTCATGGAGTGGTTGCGAGCCTCCTCGTCGGTCATCGAGGTGACGACGTTGACCCCGGCCCGGCCGCGCGAGATGTGGTCCAGGCTCGCCAGCAGCCGGGCGGCGTGGAACGGGTCCCAGAAGGTGCTGGAGACCGTCGTGACCAGCCCGACCCGCTCCGTGGCGCGGGCCATCGCGGTGAGCGCGGTGAGCGGTTCGAGCATCCAGGCGGGGCCGCGCTCGACGCCGGCCGTGCCGATCGACTGGCCGTCGGCGAGGAAGACCGCATCGAGCCGGCCCCGCTCCGCGATCCGCGCGAGCTCCTCCCAGTACGTGATGTCCGCGAGGCGCTCCACCGAGGAGCCGGGCGCACGCCAGGCCGCGGAGTGGTGGCCGCAGGCATGGGCGAACAGGTTCAGTCGCACCGGGCGGCGGGCGGCGCCGGTCACGGAGGCATCAGCGTGGGCGGCCATCAGTCCATCACCAGCCCGCCGTCGACGACGAGGTTCTGCCCGGTGATCGCCCGTGCCCAGGGCGAGGCGAGGAGGAGCACGGCGTCGGCGAGCTCGGCGGGCGTGGTCACAGAGCGCAACGGGGTGCTCGCGGCGATCGCGTCGAACACCGCCTCCGGGGTCGCGGAGCTCGCGTCGGTGGTGCGCAGCAGGCCGCCGCTGACCATGTTCACCGTGATGCCGCGGGGGCCGAGGTCGGCGGCGAAGGTGCGGGTCAGGGCCAGCAGCGCCGCCTTCGCCGCGGTGTAGTCGTGGTAGGGCACGACGGGATGCTGGAGGAGGTTCGTGCCGATGTTGACGACGCGTCCCGAGCCGGCGCGGTCGAAGCCGGGCAGGGCGGACTGGATCGTGTGCAGCGCGCCCTGCACGGCGCCGGAGAACTGTCCCGCGAAGGCCTCGTAGCCGATCTCGTGCGCCTTCGCGCGGGCGTCCCCGTCGAAGGAGAAGCCGGCCAGGGCGTTGTTCACGACGGTGTCGACGGGGTCGCCGAACTCGGCCTCGGCCCGGGCGAACAGGGCCTCGACCTGGTCGCGCTCGCGCACGTCGGCGCGCACGGCGATCGCCCGGCCGGGGTGCGCGTCGGCGATCTCCCGGGCGGCGGCCTCGCTGGTGAGGTGGTCGATGACGACCCTGGCTCCCTCGCGGAGGAACGCCTCGGTGAGGGCCCGGCCGAGGCCGCGAGCGCCCCCGGTGACGAGCACGACCTGCGTCGAGAGCGGCGGGGCGGTACGGGAGGCGCGGGTGGTCGGGGTGGAGGGGGTCATGGTCGTGCGGTCCTTTCAGGGCATGCGAGCACGCCCGCCGCCGAGCGGGAGGAACGTGTCGCGGTCGGAGCAGAGCCGCATCGGGGCGCGGCGCTGCGCGGGAGGCGCCACGGGGACCGGGAGAGGGGATGGCGGCGTGCACGGCGGCAGCGTGCCGGTCCGCGCCCAGCACGGCCCTGGCCCGCAGGACCGTGGCCTGCAGGGCGACAGCGCACAGCGCATCGACGACGTCCCTCCGCGAGCATGAACTCGATCAGGTTCTCCGGGTGTGCTCTCAGCCCCTGGCGGGGCACCCCGTGTCGATCACCGACTGTACCCGCCGCCGGCCGCTGGGCGCTCCCGATCTCGTCGAGCTGCCTCCCAGCTCGTGGAGCTGCGGCACGTCCGCCTCCTGGGCGGGCGCACCGACGAGGGCGCGCCCCTTCCGAGGACGGATGGAAATAGTTACCATCGTGCCGACACAACGTGGTGCCACTTTTCATCTCGAGGTCACCGGCTCGTCATCTCGGCCCGCCACGCTGTCGTCGTCACCCCTCGGACGTCGAAAGGCCCGTCGTGTCCACCCCTCGTTCCTCCCGCCCCTCTCGCCTCTCCGCCCTCTCCACGCACCGCACCACCCCCGCTCCCGCCGCCCCGGGCAGCGCCGGCCCCGGCACCTCGCGCCGCGCGCTGCTCGGCCTCGCCGGGGCGCTCGGCGCGGCCGGCCTCTCCGCCTGCGCGACCTCCGGCGCTCCGGGCGCCGACGCGGGCGGCTCCGACGGCGGCTCCGCCGGGGCCGCGGAGACCAGCCCCGAGAACCCCTTCGGCGTCGCCGGCGGCGAGCTGAAGGCCTTCGTCTTCGACGGCGGCGGCGGGGTGCCCTACCTGGACCTCACCGAGCAGCTGCTCGAGGAGAAGCACCCCGAGCTCGAAGCCGACATCGTGCGCACCGAGGACCTCAGCACCCTCCAGCCCCAGTTCGTGAACGGCACCCCGCCTGACCTCTTCCAGAACTCCGGTGCCGGCGCCCTGGACATCACCTCGCTGACCGCGAACGGCCAGCTCGCCTCGCTCGAGGACCTCATGGCCGCGCCCAGCTGGGACGACCCCGAGATCACCGTGGAGGAGTCCCTGAACCCGGGCGTGCGCGAGGCGGGCACCGTCGACGGCACCCTCGTCGGGCTAAACACCGTCCAGTACGCCTGGGCGCTCTGGCACGACGCCGCCCTCCTCGAGGAGAAGGGCTGGGAGGCGCCGACCACCTGGGACGAGCTGATGTCACTCTGCGCCGAGATCAAGGCCGACGGGATCTTCCCGTTCGCCTTCACCGGCCAGCACGCGAACTACCCCGATGAAGGCATCCTCCAGCCTCTGGTGGCGAAGATCGGCGGGCAGGAGGTCTGG
>Ga0079224_100005195_pt1 | contig 17052 bp, 12 predicted proteins | sample Stecom2015_FD_80414 | JGI IMG/M metagenome (GOLD analysis project Ga0079224, IMG submission 80414) | Agricultural soil microbial communities from Utah to study Nitrogen management - Steer compost 2015 | ecosystem: Environmental > Terrestrial > Soil > Agricultural land | place: USA: Utah... | reverse complement strand
GAGAATTTCTCGCCGTTCAGCCAGACCTTCCTGAACAACATCGTCGATCCCTGCGCCACGCTGGCCATCGCCGGCCAGGACGCCGAGATCCGCGACAACCGCATCGCCAACTGCACGGCGCTGGCGGCTGAGCAGGGCCTGTCGTTCGACTTCGCCGGCGCTACCGCGACCAACGCCGACGACTACAACCCGGTCTACACCTCGGGCGTCGCGGGCGTCAGCGGCGGCAACCCGTTCCTCGCCCCCGAGGAGTCGGACAGCTTCACCTTCTCGACGGTGATCCAGCCGCGGATGTTCCCGGACTTCTCGCTGGTCCTCGACTACTACGAGATCCAGATCGACAACGTCATCGCGGCGGTGTCGGCGCAGACGGCGGCGAACAACTGCGTCAGCGGCGTCAGTCTCAACACGGCGGCCTGCGCCACCATCTTCCGCAACAATCCGGACATCCCGTTCGGCATTGGCGCGCCGGTGGGCGATCCGATCGGCGGCTTCATCGAAGGCTCGGTCAACTACGCCAAGCTGGAGACCCGCGGTCTGGACTTCACGGCCCGCTACCGCATGGACCTCGAGGAGACCTTCGGCCGCAACTGGGGTCGTCTGGACTACTCGCTGGGCGGCCTGTGGCTGATCGAGCAGAAGCAGTTCCTGAACGCCGACGACGCGTCGGACTTCGTCGAACTGTCCAGCAACCTCTACTACCCGCGCGTGCGGTTCACCTCGTCGCTGACGTGGGAGCCGAACGACATCTGGAGCGTGAACTGGACCGCCGACTGGCAGACGGCCCAGGACAGCGTCCGGATCCGCGACGCCCTGCTGAACAACGACCAGCGTCCGTATTCGGAGTTCAACACCGGCAACTTCACCCGCCACGACTTCACGGTGCGGTGGAACGTGCGCGACGACCTGTCGATGCGCGCCGGCGTGGTCAACGCCTTCGACGCGGAACAGGCGACCTACCTGGGAACGACGCTCTACTCGAACTTCGATCCCTACGGCCGTCGCTTCTTCATCGGCCTGAACTACCGCCCGTTCTAAGAACGGACGTCACGACAAGGGGGGGCGGCTCGCAAGGGCCGCCCCTTTTTTCGCGCCGCGTCGACAGCCGCCCTGTCGGGCGATAACCTGGCGCGCAGCTTGAACCGGGGCGGGGCAGAGGCGCACAGGACCTTCCGGGTCGCGGGCGCTTTCGGCTCGCCAGAGGAGTCGACAGCCGTCGGCGGGGGCGTCGCGGCCGGGGATGCGAGATGAAGTTTCGGCACATCGAGGTGTTTCACGCCGTCTACCAGACGGGTTCCGTCACCGGCGCGGCCCGGGCCCTGAACGTGTCTCAGCCGTCGGTCAGCAAGGTGCTGGGCCACGCCGAGGACCAGCTCGGGTTCAAGCTGTTCGAGCGGGTCAAGGGACGGCTGGCCCCCACGCGGGAGGCCGACGCCCTCTATCGCAACGTCGATGAAATCTACGGCCAGATGGCGTCGCTCGACACCATGGCGGAGAACCTGAGGCGCGGCTCGGGGGGGCAGATCCGCCTGGGGGTGACTCCGACGCTGGGACTGGGCGTGGCCCCCGACGCCATCGCCCGGTTTCGCCAGACGCACCCCGACGCGGTCTTCGATATCCGGACCCTCAACCACGACGAGATGCGCGCCGCCCTGATCGAGATGGAATGCGACATCGCGGTCACCTACGACTGCCCGCAACATCCGCGATTGGGGTCGACGGCCATCGGCGTGGGGGAGCTGGGTCTGCTGTATCGCCGGTGCGACATGCCGGAGGCGCCCGACAGGATCGACTTCGCCCTGCTGCAGTCCAAGGACTGGATCGCCCTGGCCGCCGATGGCCGCGTCGCCCAGACCTGCGCCCAGGAGATCGAGCGGCTGAGGCTGCGGCTGAACGCGGTGGTGACGGTCCGCACCTACTATGTCGCGGCCGCGCTGGTGGCGCGGGGGGTGGGCGTCACTGTCATGGACCAGCATTCCGCCCAGGCCTGCGTGACGCCCGAGATGGACTTCCGGCCGTTCGTCGAGCCGCTGTCGCTGAACATGTACTGCATCTACCTGCAGGACCGGCCGCCGTCGAAGACGATCCAGAAATTCATCGATGTCCTTCGCGACGAGATCGCCGGGTCCGCCGGGGCATAACCCCGAGCTATGATTCCGCTCGCGATCGGCAGTATTCGGGAGCAGGGGGTCGTCTAAGGATCGCCGGAGCCGAAACTCCGCCGCGAAGGCCCACATGCTCCCCGGTCCCTATCTGCTCCACCTTGGCGCCGCCACCGACGCCCTGTCGATCAAGACGGCGAGAGGCGTCCTCCAGTGGCGTCCGGACAGCTGCGTCGGACAACGCCGGCTGGCCGGATGCTCCGTCGATCTGGGCCTGCCGGAAATGGACTTCGTCGAGGCTGTCCGGCGCGGGGCGCGGACGCTGATCCTCGGCGGCGCCAATGCCGGCGGCGTCCTCGGCGAAGACCTGATCGAGGAAGCGCTTCTGGCCGTTGCGGCCGGCCTGAATGTCGCCTCCGGCCTGCATCAGCGGCTGGCCGATCAGCCGAAGCTGGCGCAGGCGGCGGCCCGGGCTGATCTGCGCCTGTTCGACCTTCGCAGCCCGCCTGCGGACCTCAGGGTCGGCAATGGCGCGCCGCGGGCGGGCCTGCGGCTGCTCACCGTCGGCACCGACTGTTCGGTCGGCAAGATGTACGCCAGCCTGGCGCTCGAGCGGGGCCTGCGCGACGCGGGGCTGACCGCCGACTTCAGGGCGACGGGGCAGACCGGCATCCTGATCGCCGGCGACGGGGCGCCGGTCGACGCCGTGGTTGCGGACTTCATCTCGGGGGCAGTCGAGCGCATCTCGCCGGCCCGGACCGATGGCGGCTGGGACATCATCGAAGGGCAGGGGTCGCTGTTTCATCCCTCCTATGCCGGGGTGTCCCTCGGCCTGCTGCACGGCGCCCAGCCGGACGCCATCGTCCTGTGCCACGAGCCCGGTCGACGCCATATGCGCGGACTTCCCGGCCGCAGCCTGCCCGATATATCCAGCTGTCTCGCGGCCAATCTCGAGGCGGCCCGACTGACCAATCCGGGCGTTCAGGCGGTCGGCCTGGCCCTGAACACCTCGGGCCTGGATGCGGCCGCCCGCGGCGAGGCCATCCGGGCCGCGGAGCGCGAAACCGGCCTGCCGTGCGTCGATCCTCTCATCCATGGGGTCGCCCCCATCATTGACCGGTTGCTTGAATGCTTCAGACCCTCTCCTGCGCGACAGACCGTCGGCGCCTGAAGGCGCCGTTCCGCATCTCGCGGGGCGTGAAGACGGAGATCGAGACCGTAGTCGTGACGGTCGATCGCGACGGGATCGTCGGGCGCGGGGAGGGCGTGCCCTATGGCCGGTACGGCGAAGACTGCCGGTCCGTCGTCGACCAGCTCGAATCGGTCCGCTCGCAGGTCCGGGCCGGGCTGGACCGACAGGGTCTGACCGGATTGCTGCCACCGGGCGCGGCGCGGAACGCCCTCGACTGCGCCCTGTGGGATGTCGAGGCGCGCGTCGCAGGGACGACCGTTTCCGCCCTGTTGGGGCGGGCCCGGCCCGGGACCTGCGTCACCGCCCTGACGGTCAGCCTTGATGCGCCTGAGCGGATGGCGGCGGCGGCGGCGCGGATCGCGGATGCGCCGCTGCTGAAGGTGAAGGTGGACGGCGTGGACCCGGAGGGGCAGATCGCCGCCGTCCGGGCCGCCGCCCCGGCGGCCCGTCTGATCGTCGACCCCAACGAGGGCTGGAACCTGGACCTGTTGAGGGGTCTGCAATCCTTCCTGCGCTCGGCCAGGGTCGACCTGATCGAGCAGCCGCTGCCGTCCGACGCGGACGAAGGCCTGGAGCGTTTCAGGCCGCTGGTTCCGATCTGCGCCGATGAGTCGTTTCACTCGGCCGCCGACCTGGAGCGCGTGTCCGGGCGCTATCAGTGCGTCAACATAAAGCTCGACAAGAGCGGCGGCCTCACCCACGCGCTCGAGCTTGAGAAGATGGCGCGGGCTCGCGGCCTGTCGGTGATGGTCGGCTGCATGGTGTGCACCTCCCTGTCGATCGCGCCGGCGCTTATCCTCGCCCAAGGCGCTGATTTCGTTGACCTGGATGGGCCGCTCTGGCTGGTCGAAGACCACCCCCACGGAGTGACGGAGAGCGGCGGACTCCTGACCGCCCCAGGGGGGGAGCTCTGGCGCCTATAGCTGAAACGCATAGGACGCGGAAGGATTGGAAATATTGGCGGGCGGCCTCCTATGTCCATTTAGTGACATCGGTGCGGAAGACGCCGAAAGGTGAGTTCGCAACGAGGGGGGAAACCAGTGCGATCGATCAATTTCCGTATGCTGCTGACGGCCGGCGTGTCGGCCGCGGCGCTCGGCACCCACGCCTATGCCCAGACGCCCGCCGGTCAGGCCGCGCCCGTCGCCCAGGACCAGGACGCCACCACGGTCGAGGAAGTCGTCGTCGTCGGATCGCAGATTCGCGGCGCACGCGTCGACGGAGCCCTGCCGGTCACGGTGCTGGAGGCCGAGGACCTCGACGGCGTCGCGGCCACCAACGGCGACGAGCTGTTCCGCGCCATTCCGCAGGCTGCGGACGTGGCCTTCAACGAGTCCCAGGACGTCGGCGGCATCAACGACGCCCGCGGAGACACGGCCTCGATCAACCTGCGCGGCCTCGGCACCGGCAACACCCTGATGCTGCTGAACGGCCGCCGCATGGTGCTGCACCCCGGCACCCAGACCGAAAACCTGGTTCCGGTCACCACCGTCAACACCAATGCGATCCCGAATCTCGGCGTGCGCCGCGTCGAGGTCCTTCTGGACGGCGCCGCCGCCCTGTACGGCACGGACGCGGTCGCGGGCGTCATCAACACCGTGCTGCGCTCGAATTTCGAGGGACTCACGCTGGAAGCGGGCGCCGGTACGGCGGAGGGGACCGACTTCGCCCAGTATGACTTCAGCCTGCAGGCGGGCCGCGACTTCAACGACGGCCAGACCAACCTGTCGCTGATGATCGACTACTCCACCCGCAACGAACTGTGGGCGCGCGAGCGGGCCTACTCCCGCCACAGCGACAACCGTCCGCTCCTCGTCGGCACCCCGTTCGAGGACGACACCGACTTTCAGAACACCTCGCTGGACACGCCCTGGGGCGAGTTCATCCGTCTGACCAACAGCTTCAACACCAGCACCGCAGCGACCCGGGTGAATGGCGAGACGCTGACCTCAAGCGGCGTCTTCCACGTCCAGCCCGACTACAACGACGGCTGCGTCGCACCGGGAATCGTCGCCGGCACCTGTTTCGACAATGCCGCGATCTCCAGCGCCAGCACCGACAACAACCTCCGCTACAACACCAACGACATCCGTGCGCTGACGGGGGCCAACGACCGCTTCAACGGCTTCCTGTTCGCCAACCACGAGTTCAATAACGGCGTCGAGTTCTTCGGTGAGGCCGGCGTCTATTTCGCCGACTACAACTCCCAGCGCGAGCAGGAGACCCCGCTGACGGCCGGCCGGATCATCATGCCGGCGGACGCCTACTGGAACCCGCTGGGACCCGTCGGCAGCCCGAATCGACTGCCGGGTCTGACGACGGGGGCGGCCAACTCGCCCTTCCCCGCCGCCGGCGCGCCGCTGGAGCTCCAGGATTATCGCATCGTCGACGCCGGGCCGCAGTACATCAACGTCGAGAGCCTCTCGACGCGCTTCCTCGGCGGATTGAGGGGCGAATGGCGCGGTTTTGACTGGGAATCGGCGCTGGTCTATTCGACCTCGCGCACCGACGACACCATGGCCGGGATCAGCAGCACCCTGTTCCAGCAGGCTATCTCTCGGACCACGCCCGACGCCTACAATCCGTTCGTCGGCGGCAGTCTGATCGACCCGTCCCGCGGGCCCGAGGTGGGCAATCCGCAGTCGGTGATCGATTCCTTCGTGGTCGACGTCTCCCGGGTCAGCGAGACCTCGCTGGCCATGTGGGACCTGAAGCTGTCGCGGCCCGACCTGTTCTACATGCCGGCCGGTCCGGTCGGCGTCGCGGTCGGTCTCGAAGTCCGCCGCGAGACCTTCGAGGACGACCGGGACGATCGCCTCGACGGCACCATCACCTTCACCAACCTGGCCGGCGAGTTCACCGGCAGCGACGTGATGGGCGCCAGCCCGACGCCGGACACCAAGGGCTCGCGCAATGTGCAGGGCGCCTTCGTCGAATTCGCGCTGCCGCTGGTGTCGCCGGAGATGAACATCCCGCTGGTCCATTCGCTGGACCTGCAATTGGCGGGACGGGCCGAGAATTATTCGGTGTTCGGCTCGGTGGCCAAGCCGAAGGTGGCGCTGGCCTGGCGGCCGGCCTCATGGCTGATGGTCCGCTCGGCCTGGTCGCAGGGCTTCCGCGCCCCGAACCTTCCGCAGTTGCACGAGCAGGGCGTCGAACGGGCCAACACCCGCTCCGACTGGATCCGTTGCGAGATCGAGGTGCGGGCGGGGCGTGAGCCGGACTTCGATTCCTGCTCGGTCAGCGTCTCCTCGGTCAGCCAGCGCTCGGGCAGCACGGCCCTGAAGCCGGAAGAATCCGAGAACTTCACCGTCGGCCTGGTGGCCGAGCCGCGGTTCCTGCCGGAGGCCTGGGGCGATCTGACCCTGACCCTGGACTACTGGAGCGTTCAGCAGGAGAACCTGATCGGCATCTTCGGCGACGCCAACGCCCTGACGCTGGACTATCTGCTGCGGACCCAGGGCGGCTCGAACCCGAATGTCGTGCGCGCCACTCCGACCCAGGAGCAGATCGACGCCGCGGTCGGCACCGGCCTCGCGCCGGTCGGCAGCCTGCAGTACGTCATCGACCACTACCGCAACCTGCAGCCGCGCGAAGTCGACGGCATCGACTTCGGCTTCTACTACGACCTCGACGATACGCCGTGGGGCGATTTCAGCTGGCGATTCAACGCGGCCAAGCTGCTGACCTTCTACCAGGAGCCCGGCGAAGAGGCCGTGGCGCTGCTGGCGGCCCAGGCGGCCGGCGACATCGATCCCAGCATCCGCATCGTCGGCGCGGAAGACCTGCGGCTCCAGAACGGCTTGCCGGAATGGAGGGCGACCTCGACGGTCTCCTGGCGCAATGGGTCGTGGGGCGCGGGCCTGTACAGCAGCTATGTCAGCGAGGTGTTCGACACCAGCGCGACCCTGCCGGACGGCACCCAGTGGGTGGTCGACGACTGGCTGACCCACAACGTCTACGTCCAGTACGAGTTCGAGGACGGCGGCCCGCTGAACGACACCCGGCTGCGGCTCGGCGTGCGCAACATCGAGGGCAAGGATCCGCCGCTGGCCGACCAGTCGTTCGGCTACATGGGCAGCCTGCACTCGAACCGCGGGCGCTGGTTCTACGCCACCCTGCGCAAGCGCTTCTGACGGGGCGGATCGCCGCCCAAGCCTCGGCGCCGGGGATTGAGATCGCCGGCGCCGCCATCGTCCGCGAGTGCGAGCATGACTGAATGACCGATCCCTCGACGTCCCCGTCCCCGACGGCCCCGAAGGGGGCCGCCGCCCGCCTGCTCGGGCTCTGGTTCGGGACCGCCCTGTGGAAGCGCATCCTGCTGGCGCTGGTGCTCGGCGTCGCCGCCGGCCTGGTGCTGCAGGATCGGGCGGCCGACATCAAATGGATGGGCGACGCCTTCGTGCGGCTGATCCGCATGCTGGTCGTTCCGCTGATCTTCGTGACCATCGTGGCCGGGGTGGCGGCCATGGCCGAGCCGCGCCGGCTGGGCGCCATCGGGGTCAAGACGATCGGCCTGTACTTCGGCCTGATGCTCGTCGCCAGCGCGCTCGGCCTCCTCATCGGAACGATCCTGCAGCCGGGCCTCGGCGTCGATCTCAGCGCCGCCGTGCCCATCGTCGCGGGCGCGCCGCCGCCGTCCTTCGGCGAGACGCTGATGAACATCATTCCGCTGAACCCCATCGCCGCCATGGGTTCGGGCGACGTTCTGGCGGTGATCTTCTTCGCCCTGCTGGTCGGGGTCGGCATCCTGGTCGTCGGCGAGGCCGCCGCGCCGCTGCGCAAGGTTTTCGACGCCGGTTCGGCGGTGATGCTGCAGATCACCTATTTCGTCATGGAGATGGCCCCGTTCGGCGTCTTCGCCCTGATCGCCTGGGTGACGGGAACCAGCGGGCCCGCCGCCTTCGTCAGCGTGTTCAAGCTGGCCCTGTGCGTGGTGATCGGCTGCACCATCCAGACCCTGCTGGTTCATGGCGGCCTGATCCGCCTGCTGGCTCGGCTGCCGGCGCGGCCGTTTTTCCGGGACGTGACCGACGCCGTGGTGGTCGCCTTCACCACCTCCTCGAGCTCGGCGACCCTGCCGGCGGCCATGCGGGTGGCGCAGCGGAACCTTGGCGTCAGCCCGATGGTGGCCTCGACCACCCTGCCGATCGGGGTGACCCTGAGCATGGACGGCACGGCGCTCTACGTCGCCCTGCTGGCCATGTTCTCGGCCCAGGTGTTCGGCATCGACCTGACGGCGGCCGACTATCTGATGGTGGTGCTGACCACGACCCTGGTGGCGATCGGCACAGCGCCGGTGCCTTCGGCCTCGCTGTTCATCCTCGCCGCCGTGCTGTCGGTGATCGGCATCAACGCCGAGCAGACGGCCCTGATCGTCGGCTTCATTTTGCCCTTCGACCGTCCGCTGGACATGATGCGCACCGTCCCGAACTGCACCAGCGACCTGTCGGTGGCGGTGGTGGTGGCCCGCTCGGAGGGCGAACTGGACGAACCTTCCTATCTGGCGAGGCCTGTCGAATGAGACCCTCTCCCGGGCGCCTGCGCCTCTCCGTCTTCCTGGTCGCCTTCGGCGCCTTGCTGGCAGGGGCTGCCCAGGCCCGGAGCCAGGCTGAGGAACGCCCGCGCCAGGCGATGGTGGCCGCGGCCAATCCGATGGCGGTCGAGGCCGGTCTCGACGTGCTCAAACGGGGCGGCAGCGCCCTCGACGCCGCGGTGGCGGTTCAGGTCATGCTCGGCCTCGTCGAGCCGCAGAGCTCGGGCATCGGCGGCGGCGCCTTCATCATGCATTTCGACGCCGCCACCGGCGAGGTCGCCGCCTACAACGGCCGCGAGACGGCGCCCGCAGCGGCGACGCCCGACATGTTCCTCGACGACGGCGGCCGGCCGCTGCCGCGCAGCCAGGCCATGCTGAGCGGCCGGGCCACCGGCGCGCCGGGCGCCATGGCGGTGATGGCCCTGGCCCACCGGACCCACGGCCGCCTGCCGTGGAACCGCCTGTTCGACGGGACCATCGCGGTCGCCGAGGGCGGCTTCGAGGTGACGCCCCGGCTGGCCGAACATATCCACGGCAGCTTCGCCCAGGCCTCAGCCCCGGACGTACGGGCCTATTTCTCGCGCGCCGACGGCTCGCCGATGCAGGTCGGCGACCGGATCGTGAACCGGGCCTACGCCGGGGTGCTGCGCCGGCTGGCGGCGGAGGGGCCGACGGCCCTGCAGACCGGACCGATCGCCGAGGCCATCGTGCAGCGGACGGGAGCGGCGCCCCTGCCGGGAAGCCTGACGCTGGCGGACCTCGCCGGCTACCGGGCCCAGGCCGTCGATCCGGTGTGCGGGCCTTACCGGGTCTATATCATCTGCACCCCGCCGCCGCCGTCCAGCGGCGCGGCGCTGCTTCAGCTCATGGCCTTGCTGGACCGGACGGATGTCGCCGAACGCGGCGCCGACGACCCCGTGGCCTGGGTGCAGTTCGCCGAGGCCAGCCGGGTGATGTACGCCGATCGCGACCGCTATTTCGGCGACCCGGACTTCGTCGACGTGCCGGTCGCGGGCTTGCTGGACCCGGCCTATCTGGATGAGCGGGCGCGCCTGATCGGCGGCCGCGCGGCCGGCCGGGCCCCGGCGCACGGCGTGCCCGGGGGCGTCGCCGTTCCGGGGCCGGACGCCACCGCGGAACCCGGCGGTACGACCCATTTCGTGGTCGTGGATTTCGACGGCAACGTCGCCTCGGTGACCTCGACGATCGAGTCCTATTTCGGTTCCGGTCGGATGGTCGAGGGCTTCTTCCTCAACAACCAGATGACCGACTTCTCCTTCCGCCCCACCGATGCCGACGGCGCCCCGGCGGCCAATGCGGTGGCCGGGGGCAAGCGGCCGCGCTCGTCGATGTCACCGGTGATCGTGCTGGATCGGGAGGGGCGTCTGGTGGCGGCTCTGGGCTCTCCCGGCGGAAACGCCATTCTCGCCTACAACGGCAAGGCGCTGCTCGGCCTGCTCGGATGGGAGCTGCCGCTGGTGAGGGCCTTCGGCCTGCCGAACCTGCTGGCGCGGGGCGACACTTTCAACGGCGAGGCGTCGCGCTTCCCCGCGGCAGTGCGCGCGGAGATGGAGCGGCGCGGCGTCACGGTGCGGCCCGGGGCCGGCGAGGCGTCCGGCCTGCATGGCGTGGTGGTCGGACCCGGCGGGGAGCTGATCGGCGCGGCCGATCCGAGGCGCGAAGGCGAGGCGATCGTTCTGGAGGCGGTGCGATGAGGAACTTCATTCTGGCGGCGGCCGCGGCGGTCGCGATGGCGGGTCCGGCGTCGGCCGCGCAGACCCCGGCGGAGATCGCGCCGGAGCGGGTGACCTTCCACAGCGTCGACGAGGCGCAGACCGAGCTGGTCGGCTACCTCTATACGCCGACCGGCCTCGAAGGGCCGGCCCCGGCCGTGGTGCTGATGCACGGCCGGGCGGGGGCTTACTCCTCGCTGGCGAACGGCGTCTACACCGCCGAGACCCTGACCATGCGCCACCGGTTCTGGGCCCGGTACTGGGCAGAGCGCGGCTATTACGCGATCATCGTCGACGGCTTCGGGCCGCGCGGCTATCCGGGCGGCTTCGGCCGCGGCAGCTACAGCCAGAGGCCAGCCGAGGTGAACGAGGTCACGGTGCGCCCGCTCGACGCCTACGGGGCGCTGAAATACCTGCGCACCCTGCCGGGCGTGGACGACGACCGCATCGGCCTGATGGGCTGGTCGAACGGCGGCAGCGCCACCCTGGCGACGATGGCCGACGACAAGCCGGGCGACATGCGCCGCCTGGGCTTCCGCGCCGGCATCGCCATGTATCCGGCCTGCGGCCTGCACAACCGTTTCGCCCGCACCGGCTACAACAGCTACGCCCCGGTGCGTGTGTTCATGGGCACCGACGACGAGGAGGTGTCCCATGACCGTTGTCGCGACCTGATCCGGACCGCCGGGGCCCGGGGCCATGATGTGGAGTTCGTCTCCTATCGGGGGGCCACCCACAGCTTCGACGACCCCGGCCGCCGTCGCCAGTCGGTCGCCGCCAACGCCCGCGCGACCGCCGACGTGCGCGAGCGGCTGGGCGCCTTCTTCGACGAGGCCCTGGCGCCGCGCGCCCGCTGAGCGACTCCGCTCCGGCTTCGCCATCGTCCATAGTCGACCGGACGCCCCGGTGCGGCGCGAGAGAGAACCATGCGATCCCACCTGCTGAAGCCGCTTTCCATCCTCTCCGCCGCCCTGCTGGCGGTGACCCCGGCCCTGGCCCAGGAGGCGCCGGTCCAGAACCGTCCGGCGGTCGGCTCCGGTGGCGACATCGTCAGCTATGGCCAGATCCATCATCCGGTCGTCGGCCGCGACGGCATGGTGGTCAGCCAGAGCGCCCCGGCGACCGAGGTGGGGGTCGACATCCTCCGCCGCGGCGGCAATGCGGTGGACGCGGCGGTGGCCGTGGGCTTCGCCGAGGCCGTCACCCTGCCGCGGGCGGGCAATCTGGGCGGCGGCGGCTACATGCTGGTGCACATGGCGGCGACGGCGGACCGGCCGGCGGCGGACATCGCCATCAACTATTACGGCGTGGCCCCGCGCGCGACGACGCCCGACCTGCTGCTGGACGACAACGGCCGCTTCGACCGCAGCGCCCCGGCGGGATTCCTCAATGTCTCCATTCCCGGCACCGTGGCCGGCCTGTGGGAGGCGCATACCCGCTACGGCAGCCTGCCGTGGGCCGAGGTGGTCGCGCCCGCCGTCGCCCTGGCCGAAAACGGCGTCGTCCTCAGCGACGCGGAAGCCGCCGCGACCGCCGGCAGGGCCGTTTTGCTGGCACGCGATCCCGGCGCCCGGGAGGCCTATCTGAAGCCGGACGGCGCCCCCTACCGCGCCGGCGAACTGTTCCGGCAGCCGCTGCTGGCGGCCAGCCTGCGCGAAATCCAGACCGGCGGCGCGGAGGCCTTCTATCGCGGCGACCTGGCCCGCCGCATCGTCGAAGGCATCCGGTCCGGCGGGGGGATCATCGACGCCCGCGACCTCGCCGATTACCGGGCCGAGGTGACGGCGCCGATCTGGTCGAGCTATCGCGGCCACCGCATCGCCTTCATGCCGCCGACGGCCTCGGGGGTCAGCGTGGCCGAGGCCCTGAACATCCTCGAGCACTATCCGCTGCGCGAGATGGGCTGGGGCAGCGTCGACAGCCTGCACCTTATCGCCGAGACCATGAAGATCGTCTCGGCCGACCGGCGGATGATCGGCGGCGGCCCGCAGTGGCGCACCCCGGCGACGGGGCTGGCCAGCAAGGAATTCGCCGCCGACCGGGCGCGCCTGATTGCGCTGGACCGGTCGCTGGGCGCCGACGACATCCCGGTCGGCGACCCCTATCCCTACGAGAGTCAGGACACGACCCACTATTCGGTGGCCGACGCGCACGGCAACGTCGTCTCCAACACCTTCACCCTGTCCAACTCCTACGGCGCCCACGTCGCGGCCCCGGGCACGGGCATCCTGCTGAACAATTCGATGGACAACTTCTCCTGGGGGCGGACGGACGACTGGGCCGTCGCCAACCAGCCCGCGCCGGGCAAGCGGCTGGGCTCGACGATCACGCCGATGATTATCTTCGGGGAGGACGACGAACCGTGGCTGGTCACCGGCACGCCCGGCGGCGGCTACATCATCGCGACCATGGTCCAGCTGGTGGTCAACGTCATCGACCACGACCTCAACATCGCCGAGGCGGCGATGCGGCCGCGCATCAACCAGGGCACGGCGGCGCGCCCGCTGGAGCTGGAGGGCGGCTATTCCCGCGATGTCGAGCGCCTGCTCGAGGCGCGCGGCCATGAGGTCCGTCCCTCGGCCACCATGGGCAGCACCCAGTCCATCCTGATCGACGGCGACCGCTTCCTCGGGGCCGCCGACACCCGCCGTCCCGACGCCCTGGCGCTGGGGGTGCGCTGATCCGCGAGAGGGGCAGGGGGGTCTAGCTGGTCGCCGGCGAGGGCGATGGCGGAGAGGGTGGGATTCGAACCCACGGTACCCGTGAAGGCACGCCGCATTTCGAGTGCGGTACATTCGACCACTCTGCCACCTCTCCGCGGGGCCGAACGCTTTGGTCGAGCGAGCGGCTTCTCTAATGGCGGTTGGCGTGGGCCGCAAGCCCTTCCGGGCGCCCGATGAAGGTTCGCTTTCTCAGCGCTGGGCGGGCAGCGGCAGCCCGAGCGTGTCGGCCGCCGACATATCGCCCTCGACGGTGCGGAACAGTTCGGCTGGCCGGCCGCCGGTGGCGGCGGACAGGCGGCCGGTCGGTGCGACCAGGCCGGTGCGCTCGACGCCGCGGCGGAAATTCTGCTTGTGCAGCGACAGCCCCGCCACGGCCTCGGCGGCGGCCTGCAGTTCGGACAGGGTGAAGGCCGGCGGCATCAGGTCGAACAGAACCGGCCGGTATTTCAGCTTGCTGCGCAGGCGGCCGAGACCGGTCGCCAGGATGCGCCGGTGATCCGAAGCCATGGCCCGGCCAGGCGCGCCCGCCGGGACCGACCGGCCGCGGTCGCGCGCGGCCTCCGCCACCAGCCCCGCCTCGTAGAGCAGTTCGTAGCGCTCCAGCACCCGGCCCTCGTTCCAGCGGTGCGGCGGAGCGGGGGCGAACAGGGTGTCGACCCGGGCCCGGCGACGGGCGTCGCCGCCGGCCCAGGCGGAGAGGCCGTCGAGCAGGGGCGGCAGGCAGGCCGCCGCGCCCTCTCGGCGATCCTCCCAGGGGAAGATCTCCAGCACCGGCGTCCAGCGCGCCTCGGCCAGGGGGGCGTCGGCCGCGTCGGCGGTCAGGGCCAGATAGCCGATCGAGACCTCGCGCCGCCGCTCGGGGCCCTGCGTCGCCCGCGGACTGTCCCGGCCGAGGTCGCCAAAGGTGTAGAGCTGCTCGACGAAGCCGAGGCGGAAGCCGGTCTGGGCCGTCACGAAGGCGCGAAGGGCCAGTTCGAAGGTGCGGTCGCGGGCCGGGTCGAAAGGCCCGAACGGCAGGGCCAGGGCGCCGTCGTCGCCCGGCGTGGTCAGGACGCAGGCCTGGCGGTCGCGGAGCGCGATGACCACCGCCGACAGGCCGATGCGCACGCCCTGTTCCGCCCGCGCTCCCATGCCTACTCCGTGTGCCAGGCGTCAGGGGCCGGAACCAGCCCGACCGCCTCGGCCAGCACGCGGAAGCGCTCCATATAGCGCTGCTGGGCGAGGGGGGCGGACAGGGGGTCGATGGTCAGGTCGTAGCCCGCCGGCGGCTTGCCGAAGAAGCCGAGGGCCTCCTTGCGGGTGAAGCCGGCCAGCTGGGTCGCCTCGAAGAAGGCGCAGGCCTTGTCGGCCTCCTTGATCAGCTTCTTGATCTCGAGCGGCGTCTTGGCCGGGAGGCCGAAGCGGATGTGGATGGCGTGTTCCAGCCGCGCCTCGAAATCCTTGTAGCTGACGCCGAGCGCCGCCTTGAACGGCGAGATCATGTCGCCGATGACGTATTCGGAGGCGTCGTGCAGGAGGGCCGCCAGGCGCCATTTCGGCTCCAGACCGGGGCGGATGTGGGCGGCGATCTCCTCGACCACGCAGCTGTGCTGGGCCACCGAAAAGGCGTGCTCGCCGATGGTCTGGCCGTTCCAGCGGGCGACGCGGGCGAGGCCGTGGGCGATGTCCTCGACCTCGATGTCGAACGGCGACGGGTCGAGCAGGTCGAGGCGACGGCCGGACAGCATCCGCTGCCACGCGCGAGGGGCCTTCCTGGAGGACGGGTTTCGGGGCGTAACGGCCAAAGGTGCATCCTGATCGCTGGGCAGGTCAGGTGACCCATCCCGGCGCTGCGATCAAGCCTGACCGCGGCTATTCCCCGACGTTGAGGGTCACCAGCTCCTTGGCGTCCTCGAACACCCGGCCGCGATCGCGGTCGCGGGCGCGGACGGTGGCGATCACGATCGGCCCGCCGGCCGGCCCCCGGGCCTCGTAGCCGACCAGCCGCCAGCCGGCTTCGGAGGGGCGGTTGTCGGTCAGGATCCAGCTGGCGCGGGTGGCGCTGCCGCCGGCGCTGGTGCGGATTACGGCAGCGTCCTGGTGGGCCTGGACGCTGACGTTGTCGCCCTCGGCCGGGCCGCTGATGTCGACGGTGCTGCTGTCCCCGGCGGCGTCGATCTGGAAGCCGCCGATGCGTACGCTGGCGTCTTCGCCGCTGGACTCGATGTGCAGGCCGGGCAGGCGTACGCTGGCGTCGTCGCCTTCGGCGCGGATGTCGACGCCGGGGGCGCGCACCCGTGCGCTGTCGCCCGAAGGGGCGGGCCTGGCCGCCTGGCCGCCTTCAGCGCGATCGGCCTCGGCGGCGGCGGCGGCCTGCAGCTGGGCGACAGCCTGGGGCATGACCGTGGACAGGCGATCCTCGAACGCCTTCAGGGCCTCGGGCGCCGGCGCGCCGTCGAGCTTGACCAGATGCAGGCTGACCTCCGAGCCGCGCGGCCCGGCATAGGTGCAGACCGCGCCGCCGTCGCTGGCCGACCCCTTGCGGGTCAGCGAGCCCATGGTCTGAGGGCACTGCAGGGACCGGACCACCTTGAGGGCGCCCCTGGCCTCGGGATCGTCGGTTCGCGTCGAGGTGATCCGTACGGAATCCCCGTCGCAGGCCGCGGTCAGACCGGCGACGCACAGGGCGGGGATCAGCAGGGAACGCAGGGTCATGTCTTGGTCCTTGTCGCCGTCATCCTGCGCCCCGTCCCCGGGGAATCCAGTGAAATCGCGGTAATCGCCATGTCCCGATCGGTCCGCCGGAGTGTCAGCCGCCGGGCCGCGCGCCTTCGCGGCGGTTGAGGAAGGCGAGACGTTCGAACAGGTGGACGTCCTGCTCGTTCTTCAGCAGCGCTCCGTGCAGCGGCGGGATCAGCCGGTTGGGCGAGGTCTCGCGCAGGGCGGCCGGGTCGATGTCGTCGACCAGCAGCAGCTTGAGCCAGTCGAGAAGCTCCGAGGTCGAGGGCTTCTTCTTCAGGCCGGGGGTGTCGCGGATCTCGTAGAAGGTCTTCAGCGCCTCGGAGACCAGACGCGGCTTGATGCCGGGGAAGTGGACCTCGACGATCGCCTTCATCGTCTCGTCGTCGGGGAAGCGGATGTAGTGGAAGAAGCAGCGCCGCAGGAAGGCGTCGGGCAGCTCCTTCTCGTTGTTGGAGGTGATGATCACGATCGGCCGGACGGCGGCGCGGATGGTCTCGCCGGTCTCGTGGACGAAGAACTCCATCCGGTCGAGTTCCTGCAGCAGGTCGTTGGGGAACTCGATATCGGCCTTGTCGATCTCGTCGATCAGCAGCACCGGGCGGACCGGCGAGGTGAACGCCTCCCACAGCTTGCCGGGCTTGAGATAGTTGCGCACGTCATGGACGCGTTCCTCGCCCAGCTGGCTGTCCCGGAGGCGCGATACGGCGTCGTACTCGTACAGGCCGTTGTGCGCCTTGGTTGTCGACTTGATGTGCCAGGTGATCAGGGGGGCGTTCAACGCCCGGGCGATCTCATAGGCCAGCACCGTCTTGCCGGTGCCGGGCTCGCCCTTGATCAGCAACGGCCGCTCCAGCGTCACGGCGGCGTTGACGGCGATCTTCAGGTCGTCGGTGGCGATATAGTTCGAGGTGCCCTCGAACCGGTCGCTCTGGCGGGTCATGCATGGCTCCGATGGTGACCTTGCAGGGGTAGCGAAGCCGCCCAGAGTAAACAACGATCATCTGACCGGGCGTGCCTGGCGGGCGACCGGGAAGGCAAGGCCACG
>Ga0079224_100005194_pt1 | contig 17054 bp, 13 predicted proteins | sample Stecom2015_FD_80414 | JGI IMG/M metagenome (GOLD analysis project Ga0079224, IMG submission 80414) | Agricultural soil microbial communities from Utah to study Nitrogen management - Steer compost 2015 | ecosystem: Environmental > Terrestrial > Soil > Agricultural land | place: USA: Utah... | reverse complement strand
TACAAACTGCCCGTTTTCTGTAACCGGAACCTGATCGATTCCTTCGCGGTTGAAGACCTGGATCGCATCGGTGACCTTCGCATTTTTCTCAACGGTTATTAGACTGTCTCTTCCGTTGCGTTGCTCCAGGATGTCACGTGCAGAGGCGAAAGTCCGAGTTTCAAGAAATCCGTGGTCTTTCATCCAGTCGTCGTTGTACACCTTGTTCAGGTAGCGCGTGCCATGGTCGGGTAGGAGGATCACCATCACATCGTCGGCTTTCATGTGTTGCTGTGCATATTCGAGCGCGCCATGGATAGCAGATCCGCTTGACCATCCGACAAAAAGCCCTTCTTCCCTTGACAGGCGTCGTGCCATGACAGCGCCGTCCTTATCGGTTACCTTTATGAATTGATCAATGACATCAAAATTGACATTCTTGGGGAGAATGTCTTCTCCAAATCCTTCTGTCAGATATGGATAGATTTCGTTCTCATCGAAGACGCCTGTTTCCTTGTACTTTTTGAATACTGACCCGTAAGTATCGATACCTACGCTCACGATATCTGCGTTCTGCTCTTTGAGGAAAGTTGCTGTCCCACACATTGAGCCTCCGGTGCCGACGGTTGCCACATAGTGGGTGATTCGGCCGTCAGTCTGTTTCCATATCTCCGGTCCCGTCGTTTCATAATGAGCTTTTGCATTCGAAGGGTTATCGTACTGGTTCGGATAAAACGAGTTTGGAATTTCCTTGTTTAGCTTTCTCGCTATCGAATAGTAGGAACGCGGGTCGTCCGGTTCGACGTTGGTGGGGCATACGATAACCTCCGCACCCACAGCCTTTAAAATATTGATCTTTTCCTGCGATTGTTTGTCGGCCATGGTAAAGATGCACTTGTAACCTTTTGAAATGGCTGCAAGGGCAAGGCCCATCCCGGTGTTCCCCGACGTGCCTTCGATGATCGTACCTCCAGGCTTCAGGATTCCGGCTTTTTCAGCATCTTCGATCATTTTCACGGCCATCCGGTCTTTAGTACTGTTTCCGGGGTTGAAATATTCCACTTTAGCCAGATAAGTACCGGGCAGCCCCTTGAATATCTTGTTGAGCTTGATAAGTGGCGTATTGCCGATTGTTTCAATAATGGAATTGTAGATCATGATGCGGGCATTAATGCATCACAAAGCTACGAAAAAGCAGGGAATGGGGAGTCAGAGAACTAAGGTCGGGCAGCGAGGAGATAGAGTACGGCCATACGTATGGCGACACCGTTTTCCACCTGATCGAGGATAATGGAGTGGGGTGAATCAGCCGCATCGCTGCTGATTTCAACACCGCGGTTGATAGGGCCGGGGTGCATCAACACTACGGGTTTCTGTAGTTCATCGAGCATTTTCCTGTCGATACCGTAGTAAAGCGAGTATTCGCGTAGCGACGGGAAGTACTTGATCTGCTGGCGTTCGAGCTGAATGCGTAGGACGTTGGCTACGTCGCACCATTGTAGGGCTTTACGCACGTCAAACTCGACTTGAACGCCTAGCTGACCAATAAACTTCGGTAGCAGCGTTGGCGGCCCACACACCATTACTTTCGCTCCCATTTTCTGAAGGGCGAAAATGTTGGAGAGTGCAACGCGGGAATGCAGGATGTCTCCGATAATGGCCACCTTCTTTCCCGATACACTTCCCAGCCGCTCGCGGATGGAGTAGGTGTCAAGCAACGCCTGGGTTGGGTGCTCATGTGTACCGTCGCCGGCGTTGACAATATTGGCGTTGATATGCCGGGCGAGGTAGTGAGGAGCTCCCGGACTTGCGTGGCGTATGACGACCATGTCAACTTTCATGGCCAGGATGTTATTGACGGTGTCGAGCAGTGTTTCGCCTTTCTTGACAGAGCTGTTGGACGCCGAAAAATTGATAACGTCAGCAGACAGGCGCTTCTCAGCCAACTCGAAGGAAAGCCGTGTCCGCGTCGAGTTCTCAAAAAAGATGTTGGCTATGGTGACGTCGCGTAAGGAGGGAACTTTACGAATAGGGCGATTGAGAACTTCCTTAAACGTATCTGCGGTTTCGAATATCAGTTCTATGTCGTCTCGAGTGATGTCTTTAATGCCGAGAAGGTGTTTTTGACTGAGTTTAGACATAGCCTAGTCCTTGTTGATCAACCAGATTTTGTTTTGCTTATGACCCTGAGCTTGCAATTCCACCAGCACGCGCTGTGATGCGAGAGTGTTGACGGTACGCCCGACATAATCTGGCGCTATGGGCAGTTCGCGGTTATACTTGCGATCAATCATTACAAGTAGTTCTACTTTTTCCGGTCGGCCAAAGGCAATCAGAGCGTCCATGGCGGCACGCACGGTGCGGCCTGTAAAGAGGACGTCATCGACGAGCACTACATTCTTACCTTCTATAATAAAGGGAATGCGGTTCTCCCGGGGCAGAATAGGTTCGTCGCGGCGTCGGAAATCATCGCGGTGAAAGGTGACGTCCAGATACCCCAGCGGAATATTGCTTTTGGTGTCTTTTTCCAGCCGTTTGTGAATGAGTTCGGCGAGAAAGATGCCGCGAGGCTGCATTCCGATAATTACCGTATCAGAAAACGTGTTGTGATTCTCAATGAGTTGCTGGCAAAGCCGGCTGACGGTAATGTCGAGGAGATTCGAATCTAGGATTAGTTTTTTCTGCATACGCGCCACCGCAAATATAGAAATTTAAGAGGAGGCAGCTCCATTTCGATAAAAAAATAGGGCCTCACAGCACCAAAACCCATTTTTGAGGCTATGGCGCCGAAACGCTGACTTTGTTGATAAAAAAGACCCGTCGCTTCATTCCGGTTCTCGGATCTCCTCGGGTAATCTCCTGTACTCCGTAGGCGTACAGGTAGTTTCCGTACCAGTATTCGAGCTTGTTTCGATTGTTTTTGGCTTCCTTGACGATGTCCTGGCTGTTGAGCGTCTCTAGGGGGTCCATCGCTTTTCCTTCCAAAACCTCCCCATCATGAATGATTTTCGTGCGGATATGATTATCGAAGAGGTAGATGAGAGCCAGCCGATCGGATCGGGCGTCAAGCTTGACGAACTGTTCCAATGTCCATGTTTTGATGTCATTGATCTCAAAGCTGTTGTCCCACCGGAGGTTGCCATGTTCATCGAATCCCATGACCACCGCATGTGTATAATAGTACCCGTCAAAGATTCGTCCATTCATGACACTGCGGTTCATCATTCCACCATAACTCGAAAAGAAGCCGCTCCGGTCGGGAGTTATGTACCGAGGATAAAATGCTTCGCCAAGCAGTATGTATTCGTCGTGGTGAGGGACGAGCTCGTGCACAAGAAATCTATAATTGAACCGGATCTTCTTGCCGCGTATCTTCTTTCGGGCGATACGTTGTTTGATACGTTCTTCGCGTCGCGCCTTCATGTACTTGAAAAAATTCTCCAGGTCCCCGAAGTTGTAGTAGCGGATTTCTTCGTAGCCTGAAGCTTCGATGGTGGCGATGAAGATGCCGCGGGAGTACTCCGATGATCTGCTCCCATAAACACCGGCGATGATTTGCCGGTTGTCATTCGTCTTGAGCGACCGACCGAAGATGAGATGGCGATTGTCTTCCGGCGTTAGCGGGAGGTTGCGGAGCAGTGTGCCATCGGAAGTATAGTTCTTAATCCAGATTGTTCCCTGACGTTTGAAGTTGGCTGCACTAATTAATACGTCAAACGATCCGTCGGGATAGGTTTTGATTTGATTCAGCTCTCCAATCTCCGTGAACAGCCCGGGTAGGACGTGTGAGCGGTGTGTTTCAAGGGAATAGTACAGTACAACGGGTATGCGATTGAAGTATCCACCGACAATTACTGCGTGGTTTGTGATCTGAAATTCGGAAGGGGTAAAGGCGATGTATCCCCTTATACGGTGTTCAACGTACTGGCCGGTAGCCGCGTCGATAGCAAACAGAATAAGATTGTTGTTTGTGAAGTCTCGATAACGGAGAAGCAGGTAAAGAGTTTGCTGATGGCACCGCCTTCCCATAATAACGTAGTTCTTGTCGACTTCGATAAACCCGGACCACTGTTGCTGGAAGACTGTATCCAGTCGAACAAGTTGAATCTGGTCGCGGTCAGGCGTGTCGAGGTGACGGTATAGGAAAAGTCCGTCGTGAGTCGACGGGACGATCTCGAATGATTCGCTGCGATGGCCGATAGGAATTTCAAATCGGGCGGTCTGGGAAACTTGCCCTTGCGCATAGGCCCGGGTGGCCGATGACGCTAGGACCATTAATACGAGCGACGTATTAATCCACCACCACCTTGTTGATGTAGAAAACATCGCGTACGCGGTTATCTCGGTTTTCGCGATTTCTTATTGTGTGATAACCCCACACGTAAAAAGAATTGCCAAACCAGTATCTTACTCCGTCTTCGACTTCCTTTTCCGATCGGACCTCATCGGACGAGGACTCGAGCATGAGCGGCTCCGAGTGTTCAACATCTTCACCCTCGCCCATCGTGATTATTTTGGCCCGTATCTCCGACTCCTTTTTATAAAGGAAGTAGGTCTTTTCGCCGTTATAGTAGAAGTCGGAGATCTGTTCCAGGGCCGGGCGTTTTATGTCGTCGAGGACAATACTCCGATCCCAGAGCGGTTTGCCTTCACTGTCGAATGCCGCGACAACAGTGGCGTATACCTTGACATTATCACTGCTGCGCGTAGAGTAACCGTACGGGTAGGGTCTATACATACGCATTCCTGGAAAATAGCCGGGCCAGAACGGATTGTAGTAATAATAGGGCGTTGCATACGCAGGACGACCATACGGATGGGTATGCCACGACGAGGGGGTCGCTGAGGGATTGTAAATCTCCGCAAGCAGGAGGAACCCGTCCGGAGTTTCTTCAAGGCGGAATGGCATTACATAGTGACTGAACGACGGCTTTCTCCCGTTATCAAGAGACTCTCGGGTACTCTTTCGGATTCTGGCGGCGCGTTTGGGGTTCATGTATGACAAGAAATCATCCATGAGGCCGAAGTACGTGTAGTTTACTTTCTGGTCGCGAAAGGGGTCGATCGTCAGTGAAAAGAAGCCGAGCGACTGTTTGCCCTGCTTGTCTCCCCATGTCCCCAGCATCATGAGTTCTTCCCGCCTCAACGCACTGGTGATGCTGTTCTGCAAAGACTTGTCGTCATCGACCGGGATTACGTCTTCCAGTAATAAGTTGCCGTTGAAGTCGAATGTACGGAAGGTCAGCTTTCGCTGAGAACGAAGGCTGCGATCGATCTGTACTACATTGAAGGTATTGTTTTCGTTGACGCGTAAGTCGACAAGTTCATTATCTTTCTGAAAGAAGCCCGGTAATACTTTTAGCGAAGCATCAACAGGATCGAAAATCAGAATAGCGGGCTCGTTGCTGACGTAGCCACCGAGAACGATGTTGGGGCCAACACAGTTGAAGTGAGTGATCTTGAAGTCAAGTTCGGGTTTGATCTCAAATCGGCGACTTTCGCGTCCTTCGTTGACTTTTATTTCGATGAGCTCCAGGTCCCCACGCGTTGTTTCACCCATACGGAAGAGCAGGTATAACGTGCCTTTTGTTACGTCGTATCCCAGCAGGCTATATCGATGGTTGACTTCAATATCGAAGTTGTTTTTTTCTTTGAGGTTCGTGTCAAGAATGATGACTTCCCACAGCTTCCTGTTGCCGTTGTACTTTTCCTTGTCGCGTATCAGGGCGAGTCCCTGATCATTCATCGACATGATATTATACCACGTATCGGAGTTCTTTCGTAAAATCTCGTAGCGTTCTGTTTGCTGAACCTGCGCATCGGCCAGTCCTAAACTCAGCATGAGCACTGAGCAAAAGAGTACGGACTTCAGGCGGGTCGTTGTCGATTTACGATACGTCATGAATTATTTCCCTCACTGAGCTCTTTGATAAGCTGATATTCATTGGCCTGGACGGGCTGTACGGAGAGACGTGACGCCCTGACCAGGACCATATCTTTTAAACGCTTATCCGACTTTATTTGTGCAAGGCTAACCGGGTTTTTTAGTGCTTTTCCCGCCTTGAGGTCGACCGCTACCCATTCTTCGTCAGCGGGATCGGGATAGGCAGCTTGTGCTACAACCGCTTCCCCCACGATAGCTTTTTCAGCTCCTGTGTGGTAGACAAAGACGATGTCGCCCTTTTGCATCTTTTTCATATTGCTACGAGCCTGAAAATTGCGCACGCCGTCCCACACCGTTTGTGAGTCGCGTACAAGGTCCGACCAGGAATAGGTGTCGGGTTCGGTCTTAACAAGCCAATAGTTCATAGGTCTGCCGGTTGGTAGTGTTAAAATAGACAATACCTGGGATTTTTTCCCGTCAGCAGATAGATTTCGCCGGCGATGATCGGAGTCGTTAGTAGGCGCGTACGAGCCTACCTTCCATGTAGTTGATGTACGAGCGGTTTACAACCTTTATACCGCCTGGTGTGGGATAGTTGCCGGTAAAATACCAGTCGCCGAGATGGCGGGGGCAGGCGCGGTGAAGGTTTTCAACGGTCTGGAAGACAACCTGAACCTCGGCCTTCATGCCAGCGGGTTTTACGATCTCGGAGATTTTTTCGGATACTTCTTCGTACGTAAACTGATCGTAGAGAATCTTCACGTAGTTCTCCTGATTCGGGTCATTTAAATTACGAATGCATTTCTCATAGACCTCACCCAGGAGGTAGTCCTTACCTCTTTCCTTAAGCAAGCTGATCATGGCGCGGAAAGCAAGAAAATCGCCCATCTTGCTCATGTCTATGCCATAGCAATCCGGAAAACGGATCTGAGGGGCCGATGATACGACCACAATCTTTTTGGGCTCCAGGCGGTCGAGCATTTTTAAAATGCTCTTTTCCAAGGTCGTCCCGCGCACGATGGAATCATCGATTACAACGAGCGTGTCTTTGTTCTTCTGGATGACTTCATACGTTGTGTCATAAACGTGAGCCACCATATCATCACGGTGATCGTCGTCGGTGATGAATGTCCGGAGTTTGACGTCTTTCTGTACAAGCTTCTCGATTCGCGGGCGGAACGAGAGCAGGTCTTCGATGGAATCAACGGTAGGTTTTCCTTCGAGGATGATTTCCTTTTGCCTGCGGATGAGGTAGGCTTCAACACCGGCCATTAACCCGTAGTAAGCGGTTTCCGCGGTATTCGGAATATAGGAAAAGACGGTGTTTTTAAGGTCAAAATTGATCGACTTGAGGACCTGGGGGACGAGCAGGCGTCCGAGTTCCTTTCTCTCCTTATAGATATCGGGATCGTTACCTCTTGAAAAGTAGATGCGTTCGAAGCTGCATGATTTTTTCTCTCCCGATTTGAGGATAGAGTGTTGGGCGAACTCTCCCGACTTTGAAATAATCAGTGCATGTCCCGGATTAATTTCCTCGATCTGACTGTACTCGACATTGAAAGCTGCTTTGATCGCAGGTTTTTCAGATGCAACAACGATTACTTCATCGTCAGCGTAGAAGTAGGCCGGGCGGATGCCGTTAGGATCGCGAACTACGAACGCCGATCCTGAACCGATGAGCCCTGCCATGGTATAACCGCCATCGAAGTCTTTACACGCGCGGCGTAAGACACGTTGCAGGTTGATTTCATCTTCGATGATGTCGGATATCTCCCGGTTGGAGTATTGGTCTTTGTACTTTTCGAAAATCCCCTGAACTTCTTCGTCGAGGAAATGGCCGATCTTTTCCATTACCGTAACGGTATCGACCTTTTCTTTGGGGTGCTGGCCGAGGTTGACCAGAATATCGAACAACTCTTCGACATTGGTCATATTGAAGTTTCCGGCCATTACCAGATTCCGGCTGCGCCAGTTGTTTTGCCGGAGGAAGGGATGAACGTTTTCGATGCTGTTCATGCCATGCGTCCCATAGCGCAAATGCCCCAGCCAGAGTTCGCCGGTGAAAGCCACATTTTCTTTCAGCCAGCGTTCATCCCGGAAATTCTCTTTGCCCAGTTTCTGGGCCTTGCGGTATTTTTTTCCGATTTTCCTGAATAGATCCGCTACCGGCTGGGATTTTACCGAGCGATACCGGCTAATATAGCGGTGCCCCGGTTCGATATCGATCTTAATATTTGCTACTCCCGCGCCGTCCTGCCCCCGGTTATGCTGCTTCTCCATCAGGATGTACATCCGGTGCATCGCATAGGTGGGGCCGTATTTTTCAATATAGTAGGAGAGGGGCTTCCGCAAGCGGATCAGGGCGATTCCGCATTCATGAAGGATCTGGTCGCTCATTGTATTAGGTTAAACACCTCCGGCTGTACACGCTTTTTGAACCAGGGAACTAAAGCACAAAGTTAATTTTATTCATCAATCCCATCAACAACCCGGGGAGGAAGAAAATGACAACAACTCCTAGAACCAGTATCAGCCCTAAAAAATTTTCAAAAGCGCCATTTTTTTCCTGGGCGGGAAGCTCTCCCGCCCGGAACCAAGCGTACCAGGGAATTCGGAGATAGTAAAACAGCGAAATTACGGTGTTAACAAGGCCGACGACAAGCAATACGAGAAGGAAAACTTTGCCAGACTCGAGGTAGGACTGCCAGAGCGACGTAAAAACGAAGAGTTTGGCGGTAAAACCGCCTGTGGGCGGGATCCCGGCCAGGGCGATCATCCCGAAGGTGAGCCCTGCGGCAGCCCATACCCGACGGGGACCCGCACCGGAAAATGTCGTCATTGCTCCGGAAACGCCTTCCCGTTCAAATCCCAGCAGGAGAGCAAAAACGCCATAGTTCATCAATAGATAAACAGCTGCGTAAAACAGCATAAACTCGACGCCCTGGGGCATGAAGGCCGCTAGCCCCACAAGGAGGAAGCCGGAGTGTGCAATGGAAGAATAGGCCATCATTCTCTTGCTGTCTTTTTGCCACAGAGCAGAGAGGTTTCCTGCGAGTATGGTGAGGACGGCAATTCCTGCGACTACCGACTGCCAGTCGTAGCCGCTTTGTCCGTAGCCGTGAAGAGCCACAGTAAACCGGGCCAGTATCCACAACGCTGCTACCTTTGGCGCTACCGAAAAGTAAGCGATCACAGGGATGGGGGCGGCCTGATAGACATCGGGTGCCCACGATTGCATGGGGACTGCTGCCATCTTGAAAAGGAACCCTGCTAATGCGAACAGCGCCGCGATAAAGAGGAGGGGCGTAGAATGCTCGATGATGGCGCTGATGAAAGACGGACTTGTAAAGTCAAGGGTGCCGGTAATGCCAAAGATGAGTGAGAACCCGTACAGCATCGCAGCAGAAGCTACCGAACCAAACAAGAAGTACTTGAAGCTACCTTCGCTTCCGTGCCGGTCAAAAGCGTAGCCTGCCAGCACATAGGAGGTAATGGAGACAAGCTCGAGTGACACGAAAACCATTACCAGATTGTTGCTCATAACCAGGAAGTGGCAGCCAGCGGCTACTGCCAGCAGGAAGGCGTAGAACTCTGAACGGTGTCGCCGGGGCGCGTTGCGCAATGAGAGTAGACAGGTAAGAGCAACGCTCACATCCACCAGAAGCATAATAAAATCTGCCCCGCCATCCCGGATTAGCATCCCGTTGGCAATTGAGTGGACAGACGACAAGTGGTTCCCTGCGATAAGAAGTATCGAAGTAAGAGATGTTGCCAGTGTAATGGAGGCGAAAAGGATGTTGCGTTGATTGTTGATCATGCCTGCGACGAGCAGGACGAAAAAACCAATCATGAGCGCTCCTTCCGGTATAAGGTGAAGGAGGCTGGAACTGATGCCTTTTAGAATGTCATGCAGGTTCTGCACGTCGTCAGCGGTTTGACGTTAAACGTTGCCCGGCTTCGAGTACGGAGCGCACAAATTCATCGGTAAAGGGATTCACCCACTCGAGAGCCAAATGGGGAAAGATGCCGAAGATAAAGGCGGCGCCGCAGAGCGGTACCATGGTGATCAACTCGCGTGGCGTCAACGGCGTTAGTTGATCAAGACTCATTTGTCCCTTTACATGCAGCGGCCCGAAGAACATTCGCTGTATGGTCCACAGATAATACCCCGCCGAAAGGATCAGGCCTAATGTGGCGATAACGGCAAAGCTTTCGGGAAGCAGGCCGTTCACTGAGTTCGACTTGAATGCGCCGAGAAAAACCAGCACTTCAGCAATGAATCCGGAAAAGCCCGGAAGACCGAACGAAGCGAAGAAGCCTATTAGTACAATGGCAAAGTATGCAGGCATTTTCGCGGCCAGTCCGGAGTAATGGGTAATTGTGCGATCATGAGTGCGATCGTACAGGACCCCAGCGATAAGAAACAAGAGGGCGGAGATGATTCCGTGGCTAAACATCTGATAGATAGCTCCCGTGACGCCCTCGGTAGTAAGGGCCGATAGGCCGAGAAGGACAAAGCCCATGTGCGAAACAGATGAGTACGCGATAAGCCGCTTCAGGTCCTTGCTTGCCATAGCGTTCAACGCGCCGTAGATGATGGAAATCAATCCGAACAGTCCGATGAGCCAACTGCCGGCCATGGCGGCTTCCGGGAATATCGGGAATGCTATGCGGATAAGCCCATACGCGCCAATCTTCAACAGCAGCGCAGCCAGAATGACGGAGATCGGTGTCGGAGCCTCCACATGAGCATCAGGTAGCCACGTGTGGAATGGAACCATTGGCAGCTTGATCGCGAAGCCGAGGAATAGCAATAGGAAGCCCCAGCTTCGGGCATCGAGAAAACCAATGTTCCAGGGGTTTGCCGGGTCGAATATGCTGCCTTGAATGAAGTTCGCGCTGTCCTGCATATGCAGGATGTTGAACGTATGTACGGCGGCATCCCCCGGAGTGCGAACCGATAGATATAGGCCGATAAGCGAAATGAGAATAAAGATCGAACCAAGAAGGGTGTAAAGAAGGAATTTGATCGATGCGTATTCACGTCTGGGTCCGCCCCACAAGCCAATGAGAAAGAACATGGGAAGGAGCATGAACTCGAAAAAGAGATAGAAAAGGAGAAAATCGAGGGCGGTGAATGTGCCAATAACGGCCGCATTGAGGATCAAAAACAGAACAAAGTATCCTTTTGCTTTTTCCCGAACTTCCCACGAGGCGATAGTCGCGATCAGCGTTATGATCACTGACATGCACACCAGGAGTATGTTAAGACCGTCGATCGCTACAAAATAGTTTGCCTGTAACAAACCCCAGTCGCCGAGATTTACTGCGAACCATGATCTGTTCTCTGTAAATTGGATCCCTTCTCCCGGGGCGAATGAATTTATTAAAGTGAGCAGAACAACCACCTGGAGTGCGCTTGCTGCAAGTGATACCCAGCGAAATGTTGATGACCGGGAAGTAGGAATGCAAAGAGCAATCAGCGCCGCAGCAAGTGGTGTAAAGATCAGTAGAGAGATTGAGTAATCCTGCATCTTCCTTGGTATCGAACGCTGAGTGGGCTGCCCGTTTAATTAAGCGCCCAAATTATAAAAATAATGATTGTGAAAATCGCCCAGAAAATATAAAGCTGCACATTTCCTCCTTGTATGGATCGCGCCGCCCGCCCAGTCCATCCGGTGACACGTACAGTGCCGTTGACGATGCCATCGACGATATGTTTATCCACCCACCCGGTTATATGAGCGATGATAACCTGGAAATATACAATGCCGTGTAAAGTTTGGTCAATGATTCGCTGTTCGGTAAAGGAAGTTACACGTTCATTCACTTGTGTAAACTTCTCTGCGAGCGCTGAGTACGCGGTGTCAATGTAGAACGCGTTTCGTAGCAATGAATTTGTCTCAGGTGTTCGTTTGCCGAAGATCATTCGTGCCAGGAACAACGCGGCGAATACCCATAGCACTGAAATAATTGTTAGCCAAAGTTCATGTGGACCTGCATGGCCAGTGTGGTGCATCCAGCCTTTGAAGTCGAAAGGATTCCAGGAGACAATCAACCACAGCGAACACGCCGCCAGGATGAGTGTTGGGATGCGCATTCCCGTCTCTACTTCGTGGACGTTTATCGTTTTTACAGTACGCGGTTCTCCGAGGAAGACAAGCGCAATCATCCGATACGTATAGAGCACAGTAAGAAATGAAACACTGAGGACGACCACGATCATCAGCCATGAGAGGGCGCTTGCGTGTGTGAATAGCGCGACAAGCATCGCTTCTTTCGATAGGAATCCGGAAAAGAAGGGGATGCCGGCAAGTGAAGCACCGCCTAGCAAAAAAGCGACGAACGCTGTTGGAAGCATTTTTCGCAAACCTCCCATGTTTCTCACATCTTGCGCGTCAAAATCAAAATGAGGTTGCTGCGCGTGAGCAAGCGCATGTATGACGATTCCCGCCGCAAGGAACAGACACGCTTTGAAGAATGCGTGAGTCAGGAGATGAAGGAAGGCGCCGTCAACGACACCCATGCCAAGGGCGAGGATCATAAGCCCGAGTTGTGACATCGTGGAGTAGGCAAGGATTCGCTTCAAATCGTACTGAGACATCGCGGCGAGCGCACCGATCAACGACGTGATCATCCCGGTTACGGCAACAACTACCAGGGCCGTTTCGGTGAAGAGAGGAAAAATCTTAATAAGTAGGAATACGCCGGCTGCAACCATAGTGGCGGCATGGATGAGCGCCGAAACCGGTGTTGGACCCTCCATCGCATCGGGAAGCCACGTGAAGAGGGGAAACTGAGCTGACTTTCCGATTACGCCGCCGAACAAACACAGCGCCGCGGCGGTCTGCCATCCTGAAGTAATAGGGAAGGACAGGGCATCGGTCAAGGTGAATGTGCCCTGCGTGCGCCAAACAATCATCAGTCCTATCAGAAACCCAATGTCTCCGATACGGTTGAGAAGAAACGCTTTGGTAGCTGCTGCGCCGGCGCTGCGTTTTGTGTGCCAGTGTCCGATCAGTGCATACGACGAAAATCCTACAAGTTCCCAGAATACAAACAGCAGGAGAAGATTATCGGTGACCACGATGCCTTGCATCGAGAAGGTGAAGAACCCGAGCATGGCATAGTATCTGGCGAACCCAGTATCTCCGCGCATATAAACCGCGGAGTATATATGCACCATGAGCGATATGAATGAAACCACCACCAGCATCAGCAGGCTTCGGTTGTCGATTGCGAAGTCGAGGGTAAGGACTTCCGTTCCTGCTGTGAACCAGGGGAGGGTGACATGGGTGACGGTGTTCCAGGTCGTGATCGCTAGCCATAACGCAGCCAGGAATGATATCGCCATCGTTCCGGTAGCCAGACGCACTGCCTGTCCCGGCATCAACCAGGTGACGAGGAAGCCGCCGAGAGGCGCCAGCAAGGCAATGCACATCAATAGCACGTACGAAGCTTCCACTTTTTACCCTTTTAATTCCGAGAACTGATCGGGAGTTGAACTTTGATAATAGCGATAAATACGAAGTATCAGCGCGAGCCCTACGGCGGCCTCACATACAGCGATGATGATTACAAACAATGCAAAAATATGACCGTCGAGGTTAGGGCCGTTAATTCGGTTGAATGCCACGAGGTTGAGGTTGGCAGCGTTGAACATAAGCTCGATACCTAACAGTACCATAATGGCGTTGCGCTTGATCACCACAATAAGGAGGCCTGTACAGAACAGAAAAGCCGCGAGATAAACCAGAATCAAGTGGGGCATCAGGTCTTGGATTTCAGTTCAGAAGCAATGACTGCGGCGCCAATCAGGGCGACAAGCAGGAGAACACCGGCGATTTCAAATACCAGTGAATATTGCGAAAACAGCTGTAATCCCAACGTTGATACCGGCTCGGGGCTAAGCATGTTCTTCTCAACCGTAAGGCCTGGTAAGTAGAGCGACAAAAGCACAAACAGGGCGACAGCGGTAAGTGCTCCACTGAGTATGTGTCGGTGTTCGACAACAAGCGGTTTTCCTGATATGCGTGTGGTGAGCATAATACCGAAGAGAAGTATGACCAGAATGCCGCCGGCGTAGATGAGGATCTGTGCTACTGCGAGGAACTCGGCGGTCGAAAGGACGTAGAGTCCTGCGAGGCTGAGCAGACATACGAGCAACCACAGGGCGCTGCGGAAAACGTTCTTCGAGAATACGATGGCTATCGCCGCCATGGCTGACAGTCCCGCGAAAAACAGAAAGATTGCATCAACGAAACTCATGTGTCGGCAGGAGGCGGTTTGGGCGGTCCAGGCGGTTTTATCTTCGGCTTGAAGACGGGCTTTATTCCTGCAGGTTTTACCGGCGCAGGTGAGGAAGCAGACGAGGCACCTGATGCAGGCTGTGGTGTCGACTGGGGCCGTGCTGTTTTTGCCTTTTGATGTTCTTCCAGAAGGCGCTTTTTTTCTTCAATCTCTTCGGCAGACATCTCGGCAAAGGCAAAGTTGTGCTCACGGATATCCGCAACGCTAAAGTCGAAGACTTTGGTCATCGTCAGGCACTCAGTAGGGCAAACCGTTGTGCACAATCCGCAAAAGCAGCACTTGGCCATGTCGATGTCGAACTTTGCGGCGTAGATGCGCTTCGGGGTACCGTCGGATGTCTTTCCAATCTCTTCTACCGCGCGTACCGCTTCGATTTCAATACAATCGACCGGGCAGATCTTGGCGCACTTGTCGCAGACAATGCAGTCATCGATTTCATTATGCAAACGATACCGGCCGTTGTCGGGCACCGGTATCATCTCATGAGGATACTGTATGGTCGAGATCCCGCTTGACTGATGAAAGTAGTCGGCGTTCTGAATAGGCACGATACGGCGAGGGCCAGCAGCGCGGCGCAGGTGGTCAAAGGTCAGTTTTAAAGCTTTTCCGAGGGTCAGAAAAGACAGCCTGATATTGCCGAAATATGTGTTGTTGTTGCTGCTCATGCCGCTCTGTCCGCGGCAAAAATAGCAAAGAAAATCCGAACAAGACCAGCGTCAGGGTTATTGTGGGCGTGGTATGGTAAAGAAGAAGACGCTTCCCTTGCCCACTTCACTTTCTACGTAAATACGCCCGCCGTTTTTCTCGACAAATTCTTTGCAAAGAATAAGGCCGAGACCCGTGCCTTTTTCGTTGGCGGTACCACGCGTGGTATAGGGAGCGGTTTTGTCGAAAAGGATTTTGATTACATCGTCGCCCATGCCTACTCCGTTATCGCGCACGGAAACAAGCCACTCCTGGTCGCGTGCCTCGGCGGCGATTGTCACCTTTCCGCCTTCGTTGGTGAATTTGATGGCGTTGGTCATGAGGTTGCGCAAGACCAGGTTGACGGTATTCGAGTCTGCGTAGGCTATAGCGTTTTCAGGAATCTGGTTTTCGATCTCGATATCTTTCGATGGGATAGCTTCCAATAATTGGATATTCTCTTCGACAAGTCGATGCAGATCGATTTGCGTTGGCTGCAGGTTGAGCTTATCCATCTGGAGAAGTGTCCAGTCCAAGAGATTGTTAAGCAGGGTCCGTGTGTGATGGAACCGCGACTTAAGTTCATGAATGTGTGTCGGAAGTTCGTCAGGGTGTATGGCGCCGCGGTCAAGCAGGTCAAGGATGCCGGCCAGTGCGTTGATAGGTGACCGCAGGTCGTGAGATATAATGGAGAAGAACTTGTCTTTTACTTCGTTCAAACGCTCCAGTTCTTCGCTGCGGGTTTCCATCTCCTGTTGGTGGCGAACAAGGAGATTGTTGATCTGACGCCGCCGTTGTCCGCTGCGATAGACCGTGACAAGAAGAATCACACTTAGCGCCATGACTACGACCAGGATGTTGCGGATGAATTCCTGCTTTTTGATGGTGTCTTCCTTCAGCTCCCGCTCAAGATTGAGTGCTGCAATCTCGGTATCCTTGTCCTCGGTTTCGAACCTGACCTGATCACGAAGGAGCTTGGCCTGCATGTCTTTACTGAAAAGGCTGTCTTCGAGTTCTTTGAACTTCTTGAAGTACTCCAGGGACTTTTGAAAGTCCTGTTTCTGTTCAAAGAGAGTCGATAAGGTGTGATATCCCTTTATTTCGAGGGTTCTGGCATTCGATTGGTTGGCCAGGCGGAGGCTTCGGTTAATTGATTCGAGTGCTTGCTCGGGTTTTCCTTGTTTGAGCAAAGCCTGCCCGCGCCCGAGTTCCACTTCAGCAATACCGAACCTGTTTCCGGTCTGCGCGTGTAGTCTGTAGGTAGTGTCGTAGTAAGCAAATGCGTTGGTATAATCTTCTTCAAGCAGGTATAGGGTAGCCAGCTTGATGAGTGTGGTGGGCTCAAGGGCACGCAATTGCAGGCGGCGGGTAAGCTCCAGTGACCTTAGTAAGACCTGTTTAGCAGAGTCGTAATGGCCCTGTCGCAGAATAACGTCGCCGATTTCGTCGAGTGAGTAGGGAGTACCGGCGGCGTCATTGATTTGACGGCTCATCTCCATGGAGAGCTGGAGGTGCGACAGTGCTTTATCGTATTGTTCAAGTTCTTTGAATACGCGGCCGACGTTGTGAAGGGCAATAGCCATCCTCAGGGAGTCATCGATCGCTCTTGCTACGCGGTACGATTGGGTGAAGTAATAGTAAGCCTCGTCATACTCACCAAGGTCGAAGTAGTCACTGGCGATATTGTTGTAGTCGATGGTCAGGTTCGAGCTGTCGCGATGTTCGAGGCTGTTTTGCAGTGCGAGGTTATCGTAGCGGAGCGCAGTGCTGTAGTCACCGCTGATCGCGTATAATGCTCCGAGATTTTGATAGGCGCGGATCTTCTGGCGGTAGCTGTTTGCTTTTTCGGCGATAGTGAGTGCCCGGATAGCCATTTCGCGACTGCGGTGTATATCCGTGTACTGGTACTCCCGTGAAAGGCTGATCAGCAACGCAATTTTTGTCGTGTCGTGGTTGGCGTTGTTGAGTTGCGACGACAGGCTGTCGGCCGGTGTCTGGCTCCAGACTGTTGTTGTCACCAACGTGAGAATGAGGCAGTATGGACGCAGAAATCGCACGATCTCAAACAAAAATTACTTTCCAGAATGCAAACACAACAAAGAGGACGAGAGCAATCGGGGTAAGGTATTTCCAGCTAAGTGCCATCAGTTGGTCTACGCGCAGACGCGGATAAGTCCAGCGTATCCAGATTTGCACG
>Ga0079224_100005193_pt1 | contig 17056 bp, 14 predicted proteins | sample Stecom2015_FD_80414 | JGI IMG/M metagenome (GOLD analysis project Ga0079224, IMG submission 80414) | Agricultural soil microbial communities from Utah to study Nitrogen management - Steer compost 2015 | ecosystem: Environmental > Terrestrial > Soil > Agricultural land | place: USA: Utah... | reverse complement strand
GGAGGACCTCCTTGGGGATCCCGAGCTGCTCGGCGGTGAGGATCTTGCTTGGGATCACCCGGAACACGCCGCCCATCCCCCGCAGATCGACGAAGAGATTCCCGCGGAAGCGACAGCGACCGGGAAGCTCGTAGGAGAAGTCGGTGTCGTGCGTCTTCGAGAACTCCTCGCGATTGCGCCGCGGCACGATCGGCCACAACATGCGCTGCACCTGCTCCGCGGTCAGCACCGGGCGATGGGGCACCGGGCGCAAATCGCCGTCGACTCGGATCATCGGTGGGGCCCCGGTGGAGACGTGGAGATCGGAGCCGTTGAGCTCGAGGATCATGCTCAAGAGCTCGTCGATTTCCCTGCTCGATCCGCCGCTCAGGTGAGCCTCGGCGACCTCGATCGGCGGCGGAGGGGGCTCGGTGGGCAGCGGGCTGCCCGCCGGCGCCGCCGCGGCGGGCGGAGCGGCACGAAAGGCCCGTGAGAGGGGGGCGCTGAGCACGGCGGGCACGTCGTGCGCGCTCGACAGACGGCGCGAAGCGGCGGGGGAGGCCTGCGGCGTCTCGGGCGCGCTCTGCCGGCGCAGGTCACGCGCCGTGGCGGCTTCCGCCGGACGGGTCGCGGGCGCCCCATCGCACTCGGTGAGCGACAGCACGACGTGGGGCAACCCGAGCTTCAGCTCGGCGGTCGCTCGCACGGTCCCCTTGTCGCTCAGCGCGAAATCCCACTCCGCCCATCCGCCCGCGAGGCTGCGCCGGGCCTCCACCGGCAAGATCGGCTCGAGCAGCGCGTTGATGCTGTCGGGGGTTTGAACCTCGCCGCGCACCTCGCTCTCGCCGCTCGGCAACACCACCACGGTGCGACGACCAGGGATCAAGCGCACCTGCAGCGCGCCGGCGAGCAGCGCCCGCTTCAGCAGATCTTCCAGCGACATGCGTGGGTTCAACGACGCCTCCTCTCGTTCGCCCACGACACGAACGAAAGGAACAGCGTAACACCCCCGGGCGCCGGGCGTCATCACGCGAAGTGACACCGCGATCGGGCGCACGGCCTTCAGCGCCAGCGATCTTCGCTCGGAGGCAGCGCTGGCGGAGACGGCGATACGCTCGGCTCTGCGCGCCGCAGCATGAACTCGTGCAGGCATTGGCGCGGCCGTCGGCCGCCGTTCACGCAATCGACCAGCTCCCGGTCGTAGGGTGTGGTCAGGCATTTGACCACCAGCTCGTCGAACGCTCGCTTCAGCCGCGGCGAGCGCAGGACCTGCTCCTCTCGCACACCCAGCGCCGCTTCGGCGAACTTCACGCACTCTTCTGGCCCGGGGGCTCGCCGTTCACAGCTCGCGATCAAAAGCAGGCCAAGCAACACACCGGCGGGCGTTCGGGCCATCGTCACAGGACCAAGTGAAGTCCGGCGAGGCCCGTGAGCGCGCTCGAGAACCCGGGGAACGGTCCGAGCGTGCCGCGCTGCCCGTTCGCGTCGAAGGCCTGCACGTCCTCGAACAAGCTGCCGCGTTCGTTCTCGACGCCGCTCGCCGACAGGTTGAGATCGATCGCCAGACGATCGGGGATCACATCGACGATCAAGCCCGTGGTCGCGATGAGCTCCAGCGCGACGCCGCTCCGCTCCGGCGCCGCCAGCTCGTCGTCGTGCAAGCGCTCCGTCCAGAGTCGGTTCCAGGAGAGGCCGGCGCCGACGTAAGCCCGCAGCCCGGAGGTGACGACCAGCGTCGGTTCGAGGTGTCCGCCGAGGCGCAGCAGGGTGATGTCCGGGTGGGAGGTGCGCGCCGAACCTGCCAGCGCGCCGGGACCCATCCGAACCGGCAGATCCGAGAGCGTGAAGAACAGTCGCAGCCCGAGCCAGCGCAGCGCCGCGACGGGGCGGCCGAGCCACTCCGGCGACTCGACGCGGAGTTGAGCGCCCCAGGTGAACGCGGGGCCGTACTCGAACGCGCCCGCTTGAGCCGGCCGCGATATGACGCCGAAGGCCGGACCTATGGCCAAGGTCCGCGGCAAGCGCGTGGGACCCGCAGGAGCGAGGTACGGATCGGGACGATCCTCGAGCACGAACGGGGTCTCCGGCGCCGTTTTCTCCTCGGGTGGCGATGCCTCGAGATCACGGCGCTCGGCGGCCTCGGCTGCTGCGTCGGCGACGGGCGGCGCGACGTCCGCGGGATCGGTGACCTCCCCGGTCGCGTCCTCGACGGCGTCGTCGGTGGCGCGCGACACGTCGCTGTCGACGTCGACCTCCGGCTGCGGCGTTTCGGCGGCCCTGGGCGCGTCCAGGACGTCCTGCCCCGGGAGATCGTCGTCGCTGACCGGGCTCTGGCTGGCGGCGAGCGGGGCCCAGCAGAGCACGCACGCGACCAGTCTGCCGGAGGCCCGCCTGCTGCCCAAACGTCTCAAGCCTTCACCCTCTGAGCTGGCCGCCGAGCTCGGCGACCGCGGCGATGACCCGTGCCTGCTGCCCGTCGACCTCCTCGTCCGTCAGCGTTCGAGCCTCCTCTGCGGCCGTTCGGGCCTTCGGGTCACGGTACACGAGGTGGAAGGCGAGCGAACGTTTGCCGGCAGCCACGGAGCCGCCCTTGAAGACGTCGAAGAGCTCCACCGACTCACACAGCGGCCCGGCAGCGGATTCGATGGTGCGCTGCACTTGCTGCACGGGGACGCCCTCGTCGAGCTCCAGGGCGAGGTCGCGCGTGATGGCCGGCAAGCGCGGGATCGGACGGTAGCGCGGTGTGCGACGGCCCAGCGCCTCGACGGCGGCCAGGTCGATTTCGACGACGAACGCGCTGCCGCCAAGATCGAAAGCATCCACCAGGTCGGGGTGCAGCGGTCCGAAGGAGCCGACCGCTCGATCCCCGACGACGACCTCGGCGGCGCCGCGCGGGTGCAGGTGCTGAAGGTCGGCCGGAGCGTGGCGAGCTTCGGGTCGGACCCCGGTCAAGCGCTCGACCAGCTCGAGCGCGACACCCTTGGCGTCGTACACATCCAGGTCTTCCGGCTTGGCCGCGAGGTAGCCGGGCCGGGAGCCCGCGAGGACGGCCGCGAAGGCGGGGCGCTCTTCGGGAAGGAGGGTGTCCTCCGCCCGCCGCGGCCTGGCCGCCTGCGCGGCGTCGCCCAGTGGGCCTCGGGGCGCCGCCAAGAACAGGCTGCCGACCGAATAGACGCGCACATTCGCCTCTCCGTGGCGCCGCGCGCGCCGCAGCGCCTCGAGCAAGCCCGGCAACAGGCTCGTCCGCATCACGCTGCGCTCCTCGGTCAAGGGATTGCTGAGCGTCACGACCGGTCGAGGGGCGGCGAGCCGCTCGAGGTCACGCGCCGACACGAAGGCGTAGGTGAGCGCTTCGCTGAGGCCGAGGTCCGCCGCCACCTGGGCCGCCCTGCGCTCGAGCAGCTCGCTCGTTCGCGGTGTGCCGGGGGCGATCGCCGGCAGGCGGGTGGGGATCCGATCGAGGCCGCGCACCCGCGCCACCTCCTCGATCAGGTCGACCTCCCGCGCCACGTCCGGTCGAAACGAAGCCGAGCGGACGCGGAGCTCGCTCGCGCTCTCCGTCTCGATCACGAAGCCGAGGCGGGACAGCACCTCGCGCGCTTCTGCGAGCGGCACCGCGGTGCCGAGCAGCGCCTCGAGCCGCGCGGCTCGGAGCGGGATCGAGGCGGGCGCCGGCAGCGAGCCGCGGGCGTGCACCTCGGGATCGACGGCGCGGCCTTGCGCCAGCTCGCACAGCAAACCTTTGGCGCGCGACAGCACCTTGGAGATGGCCGCGGGGTCCACGCCGCGTTCGAAGCGATGGCTCGATTCGGTGTGCAGGCCGTGCCGTCGGGCGGCCCGGCGCACGCCGCGGGGCTCGAAGTACGCGCACTCCAACAGGACCTGCCGGGTCGTGTCGCGGATTTCGCTGTCGAGGCCGCCCATGATGCCCGCCAGCGCGCTCGGCCCCTCGGCGTCGGCGATCACCAAATCGTCGTCGCTCAAGCGGCGCGCCACGCCATCCAGGGTGGTGAAGGGCTCACCTCGGGCCGCGCGGCGCACGATGATTTGCCGGCCGCGCACCCGCTCCAGATCGAAGGCATGCATCGGCTGCCCAAACTCGAGCAGCAGCAGGTTCGTGATGTCGACGACGTTGTTGATCGGGCGCACCCCGAGGCTCGCCAGGCGGTAGCGCAACCAGGCCGGCGAAGGGCCGACCCGCACGCCTAGCACCACCGCCGCGCCGTAGTGGGGGCAGCGCTCGAGATCGTCGTTGCGCACGGCGATCCACGCATCGCTGCTGGCGTCTCTTTCCAGGACGACCGGCGGCCCTTCGGGGGGCACGAGCGGCAGCCCGAGCAGGGCGCCAAGGTCCCGGGCCACTCCCAAGTGCCCGAGCGCGTCGGGGCGGTTGGGGGTGATGTCCAGCTCGAAGATCGTGTCCTCGGCGAACGCTGGCAGCTCTGAGAGCGGGGTGCCGGGCGCGGCGCTGCCCGGGGCGAGCACCAGCAGACCGTCGGAGCTCTCGGCGAGCCCGAGCTCCGCTTCGCTGCAGAGCATACCCTCGCTGGTCACGCCCCCGATGTCTCGCCGGGTCAAGACCCCGAACGTTGGCAGCTCGGCCCCGAGCGGCGCGAGCACCACCAGGCCGCCCGGTTCGGGCACGTTCGGGGCGCCGCACACGACGCGCTGCTCGCCCCCCCCGCGGTCGACGGTCACGAGCCGCAGGCCAGAGCGCTTGGGGTGTGGCTCGACCCGCCGGACCTCGGCGACGACGCAGGCTCGGGCGCCACCGCCGAACGTCCGGATCGCGTCGACGGCGAGCCCTGCGCCGGTCAGCGCCACGGCCACGTCGGCAGGAGTCGCTGCGAATCCGGGAAGGAGCTCCCGCAGCCAACGATACGAAACCAGCATGAGCCGCGCCCTCTTAGCATGGTTGTCCGCGGCCAAAAACCACCCGCTCGCCGGCTCACCGCCCCGCTCTCGGGCGGCGGCTCGGCGGCTCGGCACTCGACCCCGGCGGGCGCGGGGTCGCTGCCGGGCGCGGGCCTGCCGCCAGCGCTGCCCGATCCATGAGCCGCCCGGGGATCTCCGCGCAGGCGAGGCCCCGTCGTCGGCGAGGGCGCCGCTTCCGTCGGGGCAGCCCACTTTCTTTGCTCGCGGATCGGGGCTCTGGACCGTCTCATTTTCCGCGGCAAACGGTTTTGGTCTAGGGTCCCGCGATGGACGGCTTGCGCTGCAGACCGTTCGTCGCTCCTAGCCCCCGCCGGAGGGCCGTGACCGAAGCAAGAACCCCCGCGCGCCGCGTGCAAGACATCGACTGGCGCGCCTGGCGACCGCGCGATCGCGCCACGCTGCTGTTCGTCCGCAGCGCCGATCGGCTGCTGCTCATTCAGAAGCGCCGCGGCTTCGGCGCGGGCAAAGTGAACGCCCCTGGCGGCAAGCTCGAACCGGGCGAGACGGCGCTCGAGGCCGCCGTGCGCGAGGTCGAGGAGGAGGTGGGGGTCACGCCGCTCGAGCCTCGGCACCATGGCGAGCTTCGATTCCAGTTCACCGACGGCTACTCCCTGCACGCCAGCGTGTTCGTCGCGCCCGCCTACCGCGGATCACCGCGGGCGACGCCAGAAGCCGATCCGTTCTGGGTCCCGGTGACGGCCATTCCATTCGAGCGGATGTGGGCCGATGACCGACTTTGGTTGCCGCCGGTGCTCGATGGCCACTGGGTCGACGGCTACTTCGTCTTCGACGGCGATGCGTTGCTCGATCACCACTTGCAGCAGCGACCCATGCGGCCCGGGCCGTAGGAGCTATACGTCTCGGCAGCATCCGCGCCCGCTCGAGGGCGTGCTCGGCGTCCCGACGGTGGATGGAGACGCATGTAGGAGAGCGCGTCCGCCGCTCGCTGGCTCGGGCGTGCCCAGGCAGGCCCGCTGGATTTCGCGCAAAAATGCGGCATTATATCAGGATGTGTGTTGAGGGACGGGTCCGACGAAGCGTGCCAGATGGAGGGGGACGAACGAACACACTTAACCAGCCTTCGGGTCGAGCCGAAGTGAGCCGCTTCGGCGAGCGCTCCCGAACTACATGAGGGGACGGGTCAGGGCATGGCGGGCAAGACACTGGTTTTGAGCTCCTGGTACCTGCCTCACAAGATCATCGGCTGGCAGCAGGCCGTCACGCTCGTTTGCCTCGAAAAGGTCGAGGTCCTCGTCTCTTACTCCGAGGAGATCCGCTCACCCTCCACGGCGATCCGGCTGCCCGCCGTGGTGCGGCTGCAGCGCCAGACCCCGGCCGTCAAGCGACGCATCCGCTTTTCGCGCAACAACGTCTACGCGCGGGACGGCTTCTGTTGCTGCTATTGCGGGCGGCGGTTTCCGGTGAGTCAGCTCACCTACGACCACGTCATCCCGCGCGCTCAGGGAGGGCGGACGGTTTGGGACAACATCGTGACCGCGTGCCGGCGCTGCAATGCCGTCAAAGGGAACCGAACACCGGAGCAGGCGAGCATGGCGCTCACCCGGGTGCCCGTTCGTCCGTCGAGCTTGCCGCTGAGCCCCCCGCCCATCGACCTTTCGACCGCACCGAACGAGTGGCGGCAGTTCTGCGTCGCCTGACGCGCGTTCTCTGGCTCGTCTCCGCTCGATCGGCGCTCACGGCCCAGGCGGCGGCTTCGGCAGCGCGCTGGCGTCGCTCGCCTTGGCCGTGTCGCCGCCTCCGGGCGGGGGCGCGGCGTCATCGGCGGCTCGGGGCGCCGCGGCTGCGTCGCTCGCTGGCGGCGCTTTTTCTGTCGAGGCGCCTGCGTCCACAGGGGCGTCCGTCGGCGCCGTGCCGGGGTCGCGGGGACGTTCGGTCCCGGTCGCTCTGCTCGGCCCAGCGCGTCCCGCCCGATCCGCGTCACCGGCGGCTGGGGGCGGTTTCTTGACCGGGGAGGCCAGCACCGGCTCCGGGGCGACCACGCACCCGCGATCGGGCTCGAGCCGGTGCGACGTCATCGTCAAGAGCAACGCTCCATACTTGCCGTCGGCCACGATGCGCAGCGGCGTCCGCCGCTCGTCGGGAGCGAACCACAAGACGAAGTTCCGCGGCTCCGTGTCGTCTTTGGGGTCGGTCTTGACCTTTCGCGCGACGCCGTCGATGCGCAGCGCCGGCACCTTCTTGTCGTCGTCGAGCTCGAGCATCTCGCTGCCTACGAAGAGCACCTCTGAGCGCCACAGCGTGCGCCCGAGCACCACGTGGAAGTAGCCGCGCTCCCTCGGCTCCGGCCGCCACGCGCGCAGCAGCAGAAATGCAGACTGCACGTCGTAGGCGCGATCACCGAGAGGGACGGGCTTGGTGGCCTCCTGCGGCGCCTGGCCATCGCGCTCGTAGACATAGTGAAACTGTCCCGGCGAAAACTTCAGCTGATACCGCCGCTGCTCCCCACTGTCGTTGACGCGCATCTCCTGCTCGATCGGGAAGCTGCTCTTCGGATCGAGGATGGTGGATGCGGCGCCATCGGAGCGCTTGAACCAACGGATCACACCCGCGGTGTGCAGCGACGCGCGCGCCGTGCCGAGCGGGCGCCCTTTGGCCGGGCACGCCCCTGAGCTCACCCACTCGAGCGTGCCCGCCTTCAGACCGAGGAGCTCTGCTTCCGCGGAGATGGTCTCCGTCCCCGGCAGCTGCGTCGCCTGGCCTTCGGGGACCGAGACCCGGGGGACGTCGCGGTCCGAAGGCGCCGCGGCCTGCGAGACCACGGAGCCACCGCAGCCCGCGAGGGCGGCGGCGCCGAGGCCCGCCGCCAGAGCGCCCAGCAGCTTGCCACGCTGGCGCCCACCTGATCTCGGGGATCTCCCGCGGGCTAGGGGCTGGTCTGCGGCGAGCGAAGCCGCAGCCCGCTGACGGTTCGTCCCTCCACACGGTCCCGGTGTTGCGCGACGAGGCGCTCGTCGCTCTGGCAGTGCCCGCTTCATGATTGCTCGCTGATGGTGCCCGCGCCGCCCAAGTCTGGCCCCAACCATGTCGCGTCCCTGTGCCGTTCGCAACCGGCCGCTCGCGGCCCGAGCGCTCGCTAGGGGGCGTCGATGTAGGTGCACGCGGCGCATCAACTCCGAAAAATGACGATGCTTCAGCGGGCTGCTCGCCCCACGCAAGCCCGCCGTGTGTCGGTCTGCTTCCGTACGCCGCTTCCTACGAAGACGAGGTCCGAAGATAGGCCCCATGGGGCTCCCCCGTCTCTTTCACAGGAAGACCATCAGGGCCTTCGGCCCACCTCGAGCCAGTGAAAACGCATCTCACCACCGAGCTCGCGTCGTGCGTCGACGGGCCTAGATCGGAGATTGGTCACAGAGAAGACCATCAGGGCCTTCGGCCCACCTCGAGCCAGTGAAAACGCATCTCACCACCGAACTAGCGTCGTGCGTCGACGGGTCTAAATCGGAGATTGGTCACAGGAAGGATCGGACGAGCGGAAGGGGGGACCGACGTCGTCGGTCCCCAACTGGAGTTTCGATCTCGGCGGCGCGACTCGCCACCGTGGTGGCTACCGGACGCGAGGATCGCGCCGGGCGCAACCGTCGAACTTCCAAAAAATCTTCCGTCCTTCCGCCCTTCCTGTGAACAAAAACAGCGGAGCCCGTCGCGGCGGATTCCCCCGTGTTTTCGCTCGCTTCGAGTCTCGTTTTCGTAGGAGGTGTGGAAGATCGGAACCGATCTTCGATCCTCACCTTGCTGTCTCAGCGGTCGACGAACCCTGAACGACCTCGGGCGCCTGGGGTGCGCACGCCACAGCAAAAAGGCCGCCCCTCCGCGGGAGGGACGGCCTTCGGCTCGACCGAGACGACCGCGGGTCAGCCCGGCTCCATGCCGTGCGCCGGCATGGTGTCGGCCTGGCTGTCGTCCGCCTTCGCCTTGTCGTCGGCCTTCTGGAACTTCTCCGGCTTGGCCGTCGCCCAATCGGCAGACCAAGAGCTGATGCTGAAGATCTCCTCGGCACCTTCCTTCTGCACCCAGCGGCTCGAGCCCTCGGCGGTGCCGCCGACGTTCAGCACCTTCTTGGCGCCGTCCTCCAGCGTGATCGTCACGGTCGCCGCAGGCTTGTCCAGCCCGACATCGCTCGGTTGCTTGCCAGCCTCGGCGAAGTTGTCTGCCGTGAGGCCCTTGTAGGACCGCAGCATGTCCTTGACCTTGTTCTCGTCGAAGCGCTCGATGGCCTTCGGCGCACCGGCCTTGGCGGGCTTGAACTTGGCGCTCCACGTCTCCTGCTCGCCGGCGCCAGCGTCGCCCTCCGCCTGCTTCTTCTCCTTGTTGAACTGATAGGTGCCGTGCTCGTTCTCGATCGTCAGGCTCGCCACCTTCTTGTCGTCGAAGTCGAAGAGCTTCAGGTCGCGCCAGCCTTTGACGTCGCGCTCGTAGAGGAAGCTCGAGTAGCCCTTGAGCGCGAACACCCCGTCCTTGCCCCCGATCCGGGTCATCTGTCCGCGGGAGCCGCTCTCACCGAAGAACAAATCGGCGACCGACTCCGCGCCCTTGAAGAAGGTCGCGTGGACCGCCTTGTCATCGGACAAGCCATAGCGGCCGTAGCCGTCCTTGGAGCCATCGATGCGCTCGCTCACCTTCAGCGTCTTCAGGTTGTCGAGCAGGCTCTTGACGTTGGTGCCGTTGGCCTTGGCCTGGATCGGCTCGGCCACCTGCCACTCCTCGCCCTGCTTCTGCAGCACGATCTTGGTCGCCGCCCCGGCGTCACCCGCAGGTTTCTCCAAGACAATTTTGTCGATCGTCTTGACCTTCTCGTCGGTGACGTCGAGCTTCGGCAGATCGGCGGTGCGCCCCTCCAGGGTGTAGCTCGCCTGTTCCTTCTTTTCGTTCTGCTTCTGAACGTAGAGCGCGCCGCCGAGCACGACCAAAACGCCCACGGCGATGTACAGCTTCTTATCGGTACTCAGTGCCATGTGACGACCTCTCCTCAGATACGAGGCTCGGACTTCTTGTTCTGGCGCTGCCACCAGCGCCCGATGCCGAACAGCCCGAACAACAGCGGCATGCCGAACGTGAGCGACCATTGAACGCGGTTTTGCAGCGTCTGCCGGGCCACGCGGTACTCTTCGTCCTTCTTCTTGATGGACGCCTCGTCATCGGCGGCCGTGATCTTGGGCGGGTCGATGTCCGCGTAGGTGAGGTTCGGCTCCTGGAGGATCTTGGCGCTCGCCGCCAGCAGGTCCGTGTCGCCGCTCATCCAATCGAGCGTGTTTTTCACCGCCAGGATGGTGTTGGTCAAGTAGCGCTGCGCGTAGGGCTGCGCGATCATCTGCAGCTGCGGGTCACCGCCCACGCCGCCGAACATCTGGAACTGCGGCCCGAGCTCCGGTCCGTTGCCGGCGTACGCGAACGGGTTGGTCAGAAACAGGCTGGAGGCGACCACCAGGATGCGCGACGGCTCCTTGGCCTGCTCCGGGTAATCGAGCTCGCTCTTCGACCCGTTCGAGAAGGCGGCCTTGAGCTTGCCCTCGACGGCTGCCGCGATGGGCTGCTGGGTGTAGGGGGGCTTCGACAGCCACTCCCGCTTGAGCTTCATGTCGACGGTCGGCTCCGTCACGACCGAGGCGTTCTCCGTCGTCCGCGCGACGATGGTGTACTTGACGCCGTCGGGCTGCTTGCCGTCTCTGATTTCGAGCGTCGAGGGGAAGGGGAACGCCACCTCCTCCATCCGGAAGAACGCCGCGAACTGCGTGTCGAGCCGCTGCTCGTCTTCCTCGAACCGGGGGTCGGCGATCACGTGAGCGATGCCCGGATGCCGAATGGAATCGATCTTTCCGGTCTGGGTCATCACCGGCAGGCTGAACTGCGCGCCGTGGTCCAGAACGGCGTTCTTCTTCAAGTCGATGCCGTAGCCGAGCAGGAGCTTGTCCAAGTTGTGCAGGTTCAGCTCGGCCGTCATGCTCGCGTCTTGCGGCTTCAGGTTCACCGCCGAGGCGAACACGGCGAGGGACTTGCCGCCGCGCATCAAGAACTCGTCGATGCGCTGCAGCTCCCTGTCCGTGAAGTCTTTGCGGGGCTGGGTAACGATCAGGCCGTCGAGCTCCGCGTCGATCGCGGCGTCCTCTTTGAGCTCGACCTCCTCGATCTTGTAGAACGGGAACGACCGCTCGAGGATCGCCTGGATGCTGGGCGCGCCCTGTCCGCCGCCCTGCTTGGCGATCAGGTTGGTGTCGCTGAGCTTGAGCTCGTCCTTGCCGGTGACCACCCCGATGCGGTGCTTGATGTCCTCGGCCTTGTCGCGGATCTCACGAATTTTGTTGGTGATCCAAAACTCGAAGCCCTGGGTCTGGGAGGGGTGCAGCGGGATCACCTCTTTCTCGCTGCCGTACTTGAAGATCAGCCCCATGAAGCCCTGCGCGATGGAGGCCTGATCGCCGCCGCTGGTCGCGCTGGTCTCGCCGAAGGCCATGGGCTGCAGGCCCGCCTCCTGGCAGCGCTCGCGCAGCTCCTCCGTGTTCGCCTCGATGATGGTGAAATCGAACTTGTCGCCGCCGGCGCGATCGTACTCCTTGAGCAGATCCGTCAAATCGCGGACGAAGGCGTCGAGCTGGGCGAGACCCCGGGTGACGCAAGCTTCGACCTGGAGCGGCTTGCTGAGGTTGTTGACCAGGCGCGCGCTGCCTTTGCTGAGCGTGTGGCGCTCGGTCTTGGTCATGTCGATGCGCTTGTACCAGCCGGTCGCCAGCACGTTGGCCACGACGGCGATGGCTGCGATGACGGCCAGGTAGATGCCCGTCTGGGCGGCGACTCTTCGCTTTCGATCTTGGGTGGCCATGTTCATGCCCATTTGCGCCGCTCGAGCGCACGGAAAGCCACCACCAGCGCTAGCGCGGCGATGGACAGGAAGTAGACGACGTTGCGGGTGTCGATCAGACCGCGTTCGAAGCCCTCCAGGCGAGACTGGAAGCTGACGTAGTTCACGACGTTGGCGAAGGTGCCGCCCATGTTGTCGGCGAAGGTGCCGGAGTACCACAAGCCGAGCAGCACGAAGAAGGTGACGAAGAAGGCGATGGCCTGGCTCTCGGTGATGGAGCTGATCAGCAGCCCCACCGCGACCGCCGCCGCCGAAAACAGGATCAACCCGATGTAGCCGCTCACGATCGGGCCCACATCGAGCGGCCCCAGGTTCCACGGCCACTTGAACATGACCAGCGGATAGAGGGCGCTCGTGAGCACGACGGTCAGCACGAGCCCAAGCGCTCCGAGGTACTTACCGAGGACCACGTCGCTGTCCTTGACCGGCAGCGTGATCAACATCTCGAGCGTGCCGGAGCGCCGCTCCTCCGCCATCAGCCGCATCGTGACGACCGGCACCACCAGCAGGCTCAGCCCTTGCGGGAGGTACTCGAACATCAGCTGCAGGCTGGCGCGGTCGAGCTGCCAGAACCCGCCGCGGTACATGAAGAAGAACAGCCCCAGCGCCAGGAAGCTGATGCAGATGACCACATAGGCCAGGGGTGAATCGAAATAGGATCTGAACTCGCGTTTGGCGATGGTCAGCATCGGGGACATGCATCAATCCTTTCGGTTTTCCGAGCGCGCCTCGGAATCCTCGTCTGAGTCCTCGTCGCGGTCGGCCGTGTCGGACGTCTCGTCGCCGTCCTCGTCCTCACCGTCGTCTTCGTCGTCCGCCAGGTCGGACGTCTCGTCCTCGTCCTCGTCCTCGTCCTCGTCCGGCTCGTCGTACCCGCGGTCCCGGCGCTCGTCCTTGCGGGTCAAATCGCGGAACACGGCGTCCAGGCTCTGGGCGTCGCGCCGGAGTTCGAGCAACGTCCAGCCCTGGCCGACCGCGAGCCGGAACAGGTCGGCGCGCAGGTCGCCATCCTGTGCCCCGCTGATCTCGAACTTGAGCACGCTCTCGTCCGTCGGCAGCTCGCGGACGGCGTTGCTGCCCTGGAGCTTCTGGAGCGCCCCGGTCACCTCCGCCGACTTCGGCGCGCTCTTGCCGGCTTCACCCCCACGCTCGTCGAGCGTGATGACGTAGCGGACGCTGCCGGTCTTGGCGCGGATCTCTTCGAGCGGCCCGTCGGCGACGACGCGGCCCTTGCTCACGATGATCGCGCGGGCGCACGCCTCTTCGACCTCGCTCAGGTTGTGGGTGCTGAGCAAAATCGTGCGATCTTTGCCGATCTCCTTGATGTACCGGATGACCTCGGCCTTCTCGTTGGGATCGAGGTCGCTCGTCGGCTCGTCCAGGATCAGGATGGGCGGATCGTGGATCAGCGCCTGCCCCAGCCCGACGCGCTGCCGGTACCCGTGCGACAGCGTGCCGATGTCCTTGTTGAGCGACTGGGCCAGGCCGCAGACCTCGACCACCTTCTTCAGGCGCGACTTGAACGTCGAATCGTCCAAGCCTCGCACCTGCGCCGCGAAGCGCAGGTACTCCCAGACGGACATGTCCGTGTACAGCGGTGCGCGCTGCGGCAGGTAGCCAATCGAGCGCCGCACCGCCAGCGGATCGTCGAACACGTCGTGACCGTGCACGGTAGCCGAACCGGACGACGGCGACAGAAAGCAGGTCAAGATGCGCATCGTGGTGGACTTGCCCGCCCCGTTGGGGCCGAGGAAGCCCACCACCTCTCCGCGCTGGACTTCGAAGTTCACCCGGTCGAGCGCGCGCACTGGGCCGAATCGTTTGCTGAGCCCATTGGCTTGAATCATGACGTCGGTAGTCATCCGACCTCCATCGAGCAGTTCTGAAAAACCCCGAGACCCTTGAGAGCACCGAGCTCACGGGCGGGCCCTGGACCGCCGCGTTTCATCGGGCGGCGCATCCTAGCGGTGAGGCGATCACTGTCAACACACGAAACCTGGCCGGCCGAAATCGGCTGGCACCGCAAAAACCCTTGATTGTGCCGGCTATTCCCGGCTGAAGGTCAAAAACCGACATGCTGAAATTGGGGGCGATGCCCCCCAATTACCCGAGCACCCTCGGGTGGCGTGGCTGTAACCGCGAGGGGGGCACGATTGTTTCGAGGCGCCTCCGGCGACCGCGCCACGTTGGTCGGATCACGGCCCCACGCGGTACCCCGTGACGAGCGACTGCGCGAGCAGGCCCCAGCCGTCGATGGCCACGAACAGGAGCAGCTTGAAGGGAAGGCTCACCTGGGTTGGGTTCACCATCAACATCCCCAGGGCGACGAGCACGTTCGAGACCACGAGGTCGATGACCAGGAACGGCAAGTAGAGCGCGAAGCCAAGCGCGAAGGCTTCCATCAGCTCGGTGACGACGAAGGCCGGGATCAGCGCCACCAGATCGAGCCGGCTCACCCCGTCTCGCTCCTCCGCGGGGCGCGCTTGCCGAGCCACCTCGAAGAACCGATTGGTCTCCCGCTCCGAGGCGTTGGCGCGCATGAAGTCGCGCAGCGGCTCGCGCACGGCCTCGACGACGCCGAGGGCGACGTCGGCGCTGTCCTGCTTGCCGTCCAGCAACGGGGCGGCGCGATCCCAAATCCGCGATCCCACCGGGGCCATGGCGATCACGGTGAGCGCCGCCGAGAGCGCCAAAATGACCGTGCTCGAGGGGACGTGCTGAGCGCCAATCGCGCCGCGAACGATCTGCAGCACCGTGGAAATCTTCACGAAAGCCGTCAGCGCCATGAACGCCAGCGGCAGCACGGCCAGCAGCGCGAACACCAGCAGCAAGGAGGCTGGCTGCGACTCAACCATGGCGATCCTGCTCTTGCCGTGGCGCGGGACTGGCCGCAGGCCGCCCGAGCGCGCGCGCCAGAATGGCTCGAAAGTCCGACGGTTCCGGCGCCTGCAGCCCGCTGAGATCGAGGGCATCGTCGCGGAGCTCGCCGAGCTTGCGCAGCCCCGCCTCGCTGGCGCCGATGACGTACACGGCGTGGCCCACACGCACCAGATACACGACCCGACGCGGGTCGAGCGGGAGGCGACCGATCAGCTCGAGCGGCCCGGCGGGTCGTCCGACCCCCATCCGCCGCGCCCCGTAGAGGACCAGCACCGCGAGGACCACGATCGCGACGAGCGTGACGAAGGTCTCGATGGCGTAGCTGGTCAGCGGGCTCATGCCGTAGGGTCCCGGGGCGGCGGGAGCCTAAATCAGCCAGCCCGATTCCGCTACGACCGCGCTCGGCCCCGCCCCGATGCCGAATTTCGAGGAGCCGAGGAGGGCGCCCCGCTCGCGCGGGTTTGCCCGCCGCTGGTGGGGCGCCGCCGGTATCGCCCGTCGAATCCCGCGAAAGCGCCCGGTGACGCGTGGACCGTCATTGACGCGCCGGGCGCCGGGCGCTAGGCGATGGCCCAATTCCGTGGCCCTCATCGTCCAAAAATACGGCGGGACCTCCGTCGCCAACCTCGACAAGATCCGAAACGTGTGCGAGCGCGCCATTCGCACGCAGCGCGAAGGCCACCAGGTGGTCATCATCGTGAGCGCCATGGCCGGCGAGACCAATCGCTTGCTGGAGATGGCGCACAAGATCTGCGCGACGCCCGACATGCGGGAGATGGACGCTCTCGCCTCGACCGGCGAGCAGGTGAGCGCGGCGCTGACCGCCATCACCATCCAGGCCCTCGGTGGCGAGGCTCGCAGCCTGCTCGGCCATCAGGTACGGATCCATACCGACGGCGCCTTCACCAAGGCACGCATCCACACCATCGAAGGCTCGAAGCTGCTGTCGACCGTGCAGGCGGGGCGTATCGCCGTCGTGGCCGGCTTCCAGGGCGTGGACGCAGAGGGAAACATCACCACCCTGGGGCGGGGTGGTTCGGACACCACCGCGGTCGCGATCGCCGCGGCGATCAAGGCCGACGTCTGCGAGATCTACACGGACGTCGACGGGGTCTATACCACCGACCCGAACATCTGCGCCAAGGCTCGAAAGATCGACAGAATCAGCTACGAAGAGATGCTCGAGCTAGCTTCACTCGGGGCCAAGGTGCTCCAAATCCGATCGGTGGAGCTGGCCATGAAATATGGAGTTCCCGTGCACGTGCGTTCCTCCTTCAGTGATCGTCCTGGTACCATGGTCGTCGGTGAGCAGGGGCTCGAGGCGGTGGTCGTCGCCGGCATCGCCTACGAGAAAGGCGAAGCCAAGGTGCAGATCATCAACGCTCCGGACCGCCCCGGCATCGTGGCCACGCTGTTCAGCCGGCTCGCCGAGCAGAACGTGTCCGTCGACATGATCATCCAGAGCCCCTCGCGCGGCGGCAAGGGCAGCACGGACGTCACCTTCACCATCCCGAAGGCCGATCTGGCGCGCTGCAAGGCGCTGATCGAGGACACCCTGCGCGAGATCGGGGGCGCCTCGATCGAATACGATCCGGAGATCGTGAAGGTGAGTGTGGTGGGGCTCGGGATGCGTTCGCATGCGGGCGTCGCGAGCAAGATGTTTCGCCTGCTCGCGGACGAGGGCATCAACATCGAGGCCATCAGCACCAGCGAGATCAAGGTGAGCTGCCTCATCGCCTCGAAGTACACCGAGCTCGCCGTGCGGGTGCTGCACGAGGGCTTCGGGCTCGACAAGGCGCCGACCGGCAAGTGAACGCCGGCGCGTCCGGCGCGCCGTCACCGCCGCGCGCGACGGCGGCCGGCGCGGATCTGCGCCGTGCGGTAGCAGCCGACCACGTTGCGCAGCTGCTGCACCTGTGCCTGTGGCAGCGACCCACGGATCATCACGCGCGGCTGTCCGTCGTCGACGACCACCCGGACCTGAGCGCGAGCGACCGGCGGGCGGCCGACCACGTCGTTGATGTCGTTCAACAGCCGCTGCGGGAGCCGCCCGCGCCGCAGCCGCGCCGTGCCGGCGTCCACCTCCAGGACGAACAGCTCCGTGGACCGTTGCAGCGCAATGGCAAGGGGCACGCACGCGGCGGCCAAGAGCAGCAGGGCAAGGCCGAGCCCGGACATCGCGACCAAGTGTAGGCGCACCGTGACCGGGGCGCACGCGATTGCCCGCGCTCGTGGCCTCCCCCGCGCGGCCTGCGGCCAGCGCTTTTTCGCGGCGGATCGCCGCTCGTGCGCTCTGTTCTTGACCTGAGCGAGGGGCGGCTGCCATTCCTAACCCGTGACCCAGGCGGCCGCCGAACCGTTGCCGCGCCGATTCGGGCGCTACTTCTT
>Ga0079224_100005192_pt1 | contig 17057 bp, 20 predicted proteins | sample Stecom2015_FD_80414 | JGI IMG/M metagenome (GOLD analysis project Ga0079224, IMG submission 80414) | Agricultural soil microbial communities from Utah to study Nitrogen management - Steer compost 2015 | ecosystem: Environmental > Terrestrial > Soil > Agricultural land | place: USA: Utah... | reverse complement strand
GGAGATGATTTTTCTAGGAGAAATCGCTATACGCACAGTGGTTATGTTTGTGCTGATTCTTACCATCCTCCGTTTGTCTGGACGGCGCGGTGTTCGACAGCTCACAGTTTTTGAAGTGGCCATTATCATTAGTCTAGGCTCGGCAGCAGGCGATCCCATGTTTCAGGGGGATATCCCTATTGTACATGCTGTCATCGTCTTTATATGTGTGATCCTGGTATATAAATCGGTAACTTGGCTTGCATCCCGTTCTCAAAAAGTAACTTATCTGTTGGAAGGTAAGGTATTGCCAGTGGTAGAAGACGGTATGTTTGATATTAAACATGAAAATGACAGCGATTTTTCAAAAATGGAGTTTTTCTCCGAACTCCGAAACTTGAACGTGGAGCATCTTGGACAGGTGCGCAAAGGGCTGTTGGAAATCGACGGCACACTAAGCGTACTTTTTTATGCTGATGAAGAAGTTCGATACGGCCTGCCGTTGTTCCCCTCAAGCTATAAAAAGGTTGATATTGCCAGCAGTGAGTGCCCTTTCGCCTGTATGTATTGCGGAATTGTCGAACACGAATTAAACGAAGCATTGCCACAATGCAGGCGTTGTGGAAAGGACAATTGGACCATAGCCATCAATACAAAGAGGTACAGTTAATAGGGTATGTCATACGTATTTGTACTTAATGTTAAGCAAATAGTACGCTTTTTGATTGGAATGGACAACGCTCATCTTACAGCGTTGTTCAACAATTGATCATGGCTACTAAAGCCTTAAATTACATCATATTATGGCAACAACAATGAAAAGTTCAACAAAGACTCCAACTACAGGTTCTAAAGCAAAGACAGGAACAAAGGAGTCATCCACTTCGGACATGAAGAAGGAAAAAACTAACACGGGCGCTGCAAGCGCAAAGGTAAAGGCAAAAGCTGATGCAGCAAAGGATCTGCAGGATCTATTTGAAGACGGTCTTAAGGATATTTTATGGGCAGAAAAGGCTCTTTTGAAAGCACTTCCAAAGATGGAGAAAAATGCTACATCCGAGAAGCTGAAAAGGGCTATTACCCAACATATACAAGAGACAGAAACACATGTACAGCGTTTGGAAGCGTGTTTTGAAAGTATCGGTAAAAAGGTGCAAGCGGAGAAATGCGATGCGATGGAAGGATTGATTGAGGAAGGAACAAGCATCATGGAAGAAACGCAATCTGGAGCAGTGCGTGATGCCGGAATTATCGCGGCTGCTCAAAAGGTAGAACATTATGAGATTGCAACATATGGCACACTTGCCGCTTTTGCTAAAGTCTTAGAGCACGAGCAGGTGCTCAAATTATTGCTGCAGACCTTGAAAGAAGAAAAAAAATGCGATGAGGTATTGACGAGCATAGCAGATACCAATCTCAATTCGAAAGCCGAGTAGAGGTTTATAGTTAGAGGCTGCCCAACACAAAAATATGTTCTTCTTTTTTATTATATACGGTAAATAATAAAGTAGATTTTAGGGCAGCCTATTTTTTAAATTTCAGTTATAACCAGATATGGAACAAGCGGTGACCAATAGAAATATCAAAATAATTAGACGTGTTGAAGCGCTCGATAAACTAACACATAGTGAAGTGTTATTTGGTGAGTATAGCGATGACGATCAGGTTTTAAAAGCTTTGAAGGAGCTTGAATACAATTATTCGGAGAGTCCCATCTACGAGAAGTTGCATGGGCTTGAAGACTATCTTTCGATAAGCTTTAGACATAAAGATTCGCATGAGATCATCAGCTATGCGACTGAAGATTGATTTATACGGCCTTACACCTTGTCTAGGAAGAAGAGACGAACTAGCGCCCTCTGTACTGGACACATTAATACCTCTACTTCGCATCACTAGATAATGCGTTTTGCGAGGTATAAGCCGATACCAGTGCCCTGATGTTCCGCGGTGTTACTCGCTCTACTGAAAATACAGAAGATTTTGTTAAACTCGGATGAATACCTATATCGTTGTCTTTTATGAAGTATGCCGCACTTTGTCAGTTTGCTCAGTATAAATATCAATTTCCGCATGATCGGAAATCTCTTTCCTTCTACCTGGAATAGAGAGTGGGACGAATTCGTGGTCTATTTACAACAATTTAAGGAGATAGCTTTTGTTCTTACCAAGGGCAATCACGATATTCTTCCCGAAGCGCTATTATATCAGCTTCCCCTTCAGGTGGTAGATTACCTCCGGCTTGGGGATCACTTTATTCTATCGCACGAGCCCTTGACCGGCATTCCTATAGAGACATTGAATATCGTGGGCCATCTTCATCCGGGTATACAGATACAGGGTCGAGGGAGACAGTTATTTCGTTTGCCCTGTTTCGCTCTGCAGGATAATGTATTTATACTTCCCGCATTTGGTCGTTGGACCGGGCTATACATCCTAAAAGAAACCGCTTACAGTCGATTATTTGCTGTTGTCGGTAATGGCATTATAGAGATCTTTTGAACTTTTATCAATGGTACGTGTTCATTCAACAAAAAAGATTGATATGGCACATTTAGAAGTAAAAAGAAAAAAGCCTACGTCTTGGTGGATATGGTTATTGCTAATACTGGTCCTGCTGGTTTTATTAATTATGTGGATAAGGGGAGATAATCCCTATCCGTCTACGGATAAAATGTCTACAGACACTAGCGGTAATCTAGCCTCTGATCAAACGGAAGCTATAGCTATTACTGAACCAGACTGGGACAGAATAGACTTTAATGCTCCGGAGATTAAAGCCCCTGAGATTAATGTACAGATTATGGTATTTCAGGGCGCACACCGATATAATAAGGTAATTTAATATATATGATTATGGCACGAGAGGAAAATAAATATAATCGCCTTACGGAATTGACTGGTAGTGATTACGAAGTTGTGGATGGTGAACCTGATATTAGAGGTTGGGATGTTCAAGATACCCAAGGCAGAAAAATCGGCGAGGTCATTGAATTGCTTTTTGATCCCTCATCACTTCGCGTTCATTACATCGTAATAGATGTAGACTATGAAAATTTTGCTGCAGGACTTGAAAAGCAGATCCTGATACCAATAAGGATTGCAGAGTTTCGTGAGGAGAGCAATACAGCATCGGACAATATTTCAGCAAGCATAATTGATGACTCGGATCATCCTGAAAATATTCCACTACATGATGGGACTAAATCATTCTGTGAGCAAGGCATCGTAATAATTCCTATTACTTTAAGGCAAATCATGGATCTACCATCGTATGATTCGAATCGGATAAATTCGAGTATGGAGTTGGCCGTACATAAAGTTTTAGAAAGTTCATTTAAAGAGTATACCGAAGGCGACGAATGGCAAAGAGGCGGGCGTGTGGGGCTTAGACACGATTAATAAAGTTTTATGCCACATTCTAATATTAGACGAAATAATAGTTCAGGATGGTATCTATGGTCAATCCTTTCCATTGTTGCACTATTGGTCCTAGTTATGTGGGTCAGAGGATGCCGCAGCACTTCCAAAGAAAGAACTGATATTGTAGAGATTAAAGCTGATCCAGTAATGAGGGACGGATAATTGGGGGATGAAATAACCTTTAAGAATTAAATCCAGTTTGTTATGGAAATTAGAAGTTTAGTCAAATCAAGAAATGAAAGTTTACAGGATGAGTTATTCCGACTATTGGCATTATATGCTGGTCAGCGATTGTTGCGGGGTAGTAATAAGCGTGCGCCATCCCTTTGGCGATTAGCATCTGGAGGCCTATTGCTTTATATCGCAGCCACAGGTAAAGTGCCTTTTTTGTCGACTCTACGTCGATTAAATACGAATCATGGGCAGGTTAACTTTAAAGAACAGCTCATCATCCAACGCACGCCTGAGCAGGTGTTTTCATTTTTTCACGATCTCAGGAACCTAAAGCAATTGTTGCCTTGGCTGAAAGGCGCCAAGGCGCTCGATATAGAAAAGACACATTGGGAGATACACGGAGAGATACTCGGAAAGTCTTTTATAAGCGAACTGTTTGTCGTTAAGGAAAAGGAAAATGAGTTCTTAGGATGGTCAGCTCGTCAAGATGCATTTATATACCACACTGCGCGTATTGAGCTGCGTGAGGGCGTGGTGCCGCAGGTCACGGTAATGGATTTTGTTTTTAGTTATACTCCTCCTGGAGGAAAACTGGGAGATTTGGCTTTTAGCGGGATGCGGCGTATGTTTAGGGGAGAGGTGAATCGTTTTTTAAGGGATTTTAGCACTTTGCTTAATTCAGGTATGGACTTTAATGTATAAATGTATAGCGAATGAAGAAGTTTCTGGTTTGTTTCGTTCTGAATCTGTTTATGGTGTATTGTGGAGCACAGACTATTGATTCCACTATAGATAGCTCAAATGTTGCAAAAGAAGAATTGTCCGGAACGGAGGTCCAGCAATGGCAAGGACTGCTAAATCAATGGTCTGGAGAAGTGGACAGCGTGAAGCGTAGACTATCCTGGACAAAGAACCTATCGGATACTTTATTTATAGACAGTGCACTGCTCTTTCTATCTGACATGCAGAGACCCCTAAAAGATTTAGGGCAGATGCTGCACGAAGCTCGTTTGAAGGAGGAAATTATACGGAAGAAGCAGAATTCCAATGATACGATAGGATTGGTTGAATTAGCAATCAGTGATTCTCTTAAAGTACAGATCCCCAATTTGTCCGATTCACTTCGCCGTATGGAGACACGATTGGAACGACTGCATCAAGAGGTGGAATATCTTCAAGAATCTACCCTCAGACGAAGAGAGGAGCTGCTAGCGATGCAAGTAGTAAATAAAAGTCGTTCCTCCGGACAGCACATTTTGAAGACGATGGAAAAAAATTGGATTAAGGACGGGGCTTCATTAACCTATTTTGATATGCCTTCCTGGAGTAACCGCCTATTTGTCCTATTAATAAGCTTCTTTTACTTTTACTGGATATTTAAAATAGGAAGAAGAGCCCCTGAGAATCCAGAAGAATTGCCCATCCATAAGAATGATCCCATATGGATACCCATCCTAAAATCGTTCATTTTATTTTTGATATTACTTCCCTTTACGAACTTAACTCTGCCAGTTGTTGTATTGGAAGTTAGTTATCTCCTCATATTTATCTTTCTATGTCTGATTCTTTACAAGGAGCTCTCCGTTTTAAAAAAGAGAATCTTACTCTTTACCTTTGTGTATTACGCTGCAATAGTGTTTAGTAATCTAATGTTGTCCGAATCCGATTGGACCAAGGTAAGTGCCGGTATTGCAAATTTAGCTGGAATTTATTTATTATGGAGTTTTGGGAAACGTACAGATCTGGATAATCCCATCGGCTATCTGCACAAATTCGCACGTATCGCGATCGCTGTAGGTCATTTTCTAGCCATCATATTACTCTTGACGGGTTATTTAAATATAGCTCGGATGTGGAGTTTGGTAGCAGCTATTGGATTGTTACAGGGACTATCTTTGCAGGCTTTTAGAGACATGTTGCTCCATGATCTGCAAAAGCAGTATGACTTATCAGGCAGGGAATCCTGGTTTAGGCGATTTGATGCACGGCAAATGCGTGCTACAGCTGATCGCATTATTCGCTTCTGCTGTGCACTCTTAGTCATATTGGTCCTGCTCAACGGGTTGCATCTCACCCGCGAAGCATCAGTTGTATTTGATAAGCTTTTTAACAGTGCACATAAATTGGGTAATATTACTTTTTCCTATGGTAATTTATTGCTTGCGGTTGTAGTCATCGTAGTAGCTAATTGGCTGCAAAAAACGCTGAAGAAGATAGTTGATATCCCGATTGGAAAAGAGCAGCACAGCAAAAAGATGGCTCTCTTTCCAATTTTTAGGCTATTGATCGTGGTGGTTGGCTTTTTGATTGGAATAAGCATTCTGGGACTGGGCATAGACAAGTTGACTGTCATTATTGGCGCGCTGAGTGTAGGGATAGGATTGGGACTTCAAAATATCATTAACAACTTTGTGTCAGGTATTATACTTGTGTTTGAAAAGCCTTTCAAAATTGGGGATTATGTAGAGCTTGCGGATAAAAAAGGGCAGGTTCTGGAAATAGGTATTCGTTCGAGTACGCTTTTGACGGATCAAGGAGCTCGTGTCATTATCCCAAATGGGGATTTACTTTCCGGCAGGTTGGTCAATTGGACATTTTCCGACTCCGATATACGTGTCAATATGCAGTTATCCGTAGAAAAAGGGATCGAGTTGGAAGAATGGAAAAGATGGCTGAGAGAAGTTATCACTTCTTTTGACGAAGTGGATAAAAATATACCGATCAAAATTTGGACGCAATCGATGACCGCGGATAATTATCAGGTGTCGTTACAGGTGGGTGTAAGCAATGTTGGATTAATCGACCGGTTCAAAAGTCAATTTCTGGAATCTATACAAAAAGAGATGGATGCCCGAGGTGTCAAAATAGCCTCTTCATAATCTATTTCTCTTTTTGTTATGAAGCTCGCCTCTGTTTTTGAAACGCACAATGAAATAAAAAACCGCAATTATAAATACGATGCCAAGTAAAATGGATAAAAACATAACTTTTCTGATTTAACGATGTATCCATTGAACATGCGAGATCGAGAATAGTTGAGCGTCGTGTGTATGTATATCCTATTTCTTACTTAATTGGGAAGTTTATGGTCACCGAGGTCCCTTCATTCAAAGCACTCTCTATCACTAGCGAACCACCCAGCATCTTTACCAATTGGTTCACCAATGTAAGCCCTATACCCGCGCCGGCGTATGCTGATGCATTCTTACCTTTATAAAACGCATTTTTTACCATACTTAATTCATCGGATGGTATACCTATACCATTATCTGTTATTCGATATACTACTGTTTCGTCTTGTTGGTCGCTCGATATTCTAATTACCGGAGCTTCGCCTCCGCTAAATTTAACAGAGTTATCTATAATATTGAAAAAAATCTGTTTTAACGTACTTTTTTCACCATAGATAGGGATTAACTCACTGACTTCTAGTTTGCAATGTAGATTATTATTGATCCTTTTGCTATCCTCGAACAATTTAATTATCATAGGATGTATAGCGATCTGTTCTTTTTTGATGGGAGTATGTTTGGATCGCATAAAAGCGACCGTTTTATTGATTAGACTTTCCATGCTTTCCAAGCCTGCTTGTATGTTTGAAATGCATTCATTTTGAACTTCTCTCGATATATCAGGTTTTCTTAGCAATAATTGTGTACTCAGTTTGGCAACCGATAAAGGGTTTTTAAGATCGTGAGAGAGGGTGTATGTGATCATTTCCAGTTCATTATTCGTAGTGATCAACATTTGGTTGATTATTGCTTCTTCCTTGGCTGCTAAGAGCACTGTTTTCGTAATCATTTTGTCAAGACTCCGGATAAAAGAGAGATCTTCTTCATCCCAAAATGGTGCAGTATCCACTATTTCTGTTTCTTTTAGGTGAAAGCCCCATTTACTTTTCACCTGGTTATCACCATTCAGAGATTCGCATATTTCCATCAGCGCAGTTTTGCTTTCATTTCTAAACCATAGTATGACGTGCTCTTGGTCATTGGCAACCTTTAATGCCGCAACTCCGGCAATAGGTAGTGGCGCAGTAAAAAGGTGTTTTCTCTTAAGTCTGAAATTGTTGTCTTTAAAAATCTTTTTATCGAGTTGCTTTATCAGATCGATGGTTTGATTGATTTGTATGTTAGAAGGGGTGCTACCGTATTTACGGATCACGCCATAATGATAAATAGCTACACCATCTGCTTTTGCTAGTTTTGATATACGCTCGATATGTTGTACTAAACAATAATTCAGCGATCGGCCATCCGTAACATGATCATCAAATTCCTTTTTTGTCTCCTTAATAATCTTATCAAATTCAATTCCTTTCTTCTGCAAAATCTCGTCGTGTCGTATCGAGGCATTTTGTACCAATAGTTGACAAAGCATCCTCTTTTGATAATCTATTTGCCTAGTACTTCGATGGAGACACACTACGATTCCCCATAGGCTTTTGTTTATTACTATAGGGATGGTGAAAGTCGATTTTGCAGCAGTTAAATTAGAGAATCTAGGTTGTTGGGGTAGCGGCAAGTATTCAAGGGGAATAGTCTGCACAGCCTCCTGACAAAAGATTATTTGCTGACGTCTCTGCATGTTAGGGATATACATCAGTTCGTTCTTTAAAAAGAACTCATATAGCTCCTGTGAGATAAAGCTCTTCGCAAAGAGTTTCTCTAGGTATGCAAACTCTTTATCTGTGGTCGCTATTATCCGGCTTGTACGATCTTCAAAAATCTGCGCCACGAGTACGTTATCGGATTCTGTTATATGTTGTATATTTTCCAATAGTTGACACCATATGGAGGACTGTGTGTCCGTATCAACCGTTGTGAAGTCATTCATTTCAGAAGAAAATATAATTTCGGATACCTTTTCTTCTATCCAGATGAATAACTGTTCCGCTGTTTTATGCACATGCAGATAGTAAGCGGTTATATTATCTTTTATAACAAAAGTTCTTCCACTAGGGCTGATTTTGGAAGGGTCACTTAATAGCGAAGAGAGCTCGTGTAAAGACGAAAATCGGTGTTGAAGAAAAGCTTCGAGTTCACTACCTATCACATGATTTACATCTATTCCATTAGGCAATAAGTTTTCACTAACAGCTATTATTTTTTTTGTAATATCAGCTATTATAAAATGCCCATGCGCTTTCACTCCAATTGGATGTAAAGAATTTGAACTCATCGAGTTTTTTTCAGTCATGTGATAGATGTGTAGTTTGGATGTAAGGTAGACCTATTTTATGGCAATACCAAATAGATCTCCCTTGTCATTTTTTTTGTAGGGCTAGTTCAACCTCGAATCAAAGCAAAAAAAAAATAATCTAAGAATTAGGAAGGTTAGAAATGATGAGCCCTATTCAGCGATTAATGATTGGCGTCCAAGGAGTCACCATCCTCTTTGAGCGTGTGTAATCTGGCATCCTTTTGGTCGCCTTCATAAGGCGTTGCGATATCCTCATCTTCTATTTCTTTATCATCTGCATCATTTTCTGGAGGCACACCTCGTTCTACCCGCAGTGGATCAGCATCGACTAGATCCGAATCACGTAAACTTTTAGATGGATTATTCCGATATACATCATCGGCACCACCCTATAACCGGATTCTTATTAATATCTCGACTATCGTCCTCATATTCCTCGTCGTCATTCGCAGATGAATAGTCCTCATCGCGCTTTACGGGTATTACACTGAATACGATGAGCCCTAGGCTATATCTCGCAATTGATGTATCTATATTTCTCATCGCTTATAGTTTTAATCCTGCCAATACTCCTACTAACGCTCAAGAGGGATAAAGGTTGTGTTTTTAAATGAAAATTGTTTTAAACGTTTTCTGGTTATTACTGTTCTATGAGCAAACAATCTATTTGAAGCCATGGTATTATAGCATTGGCTACTATCGTTGTTCTTGTTATCCATAGCTGGATTAATAGTAGGTGGTGTTTCTTTAAAGAAACACCACTTTTTTTAATCTTCATGATTATCAACTTTGTTGGGATTGGGGGGCAGGGGATTGGTATCTTTCTCAGGACGCTTACCGGTGTCGCTTTCTACTTCCGTTTTGGTGTTACGATCTTTGTACTCCTTTTCCTTCTCCTGCTGTACTTTGGTGGTTTTTTGCTTTTTCATATTGAAATTGTTTAATATATATTAATGGGTATTTCCTAAACCTTCAATCAAGGCCTTCCATTGGGGAAACGAAGCCCCCATCTTGGCACCTAGGCCTACCATAAAATTCCTGAAATTGTCCATCAATGAACTGTTGTCTGTATTGATCACTTCATTCCGCCCTGCGTAGTGCAAAAAGATGTGTTTGTTCTTTTGCTCAATCAGAATCGAAGAGGTAGCCAAGCGCTTAAAGAAATGTGCTGTGTCGGTATTTTCACGGGTAGGATCGTGGCTAGGCCTCAATGTAATACAGATCTTACGGTTATTAGGAGTAGATTCTTCATGGATGGACTCTACGCGTACCCAGTCATATCCCTCGGAAGACGGGAGCCCTGGTCCGGGTATATCTATTTGTATGTAATCGCCTTGTTGTACCAGACGATCCAGTTCCAGTCCGTGTTCATCTTTTATTTTAAAGGTGGCAGATGGTGTTCCTGTGGTATCGTCCCAATGGTTGACATCCAATAGCCTGATCTTTGCCTTTTCAAAAAGCTGATTGGCTTCGGTGGCAGTGGAAAAATCTACGCTTTTAAAATAATCAAAGGCCTTGCCTTCGATCTGTTCTGGAATTTGTTCAGCCATAATTGTTTTGATTTTGTGTACGTAAGGGTTTAACAGTTCGATTTGCATCCGGTTGTGGTATAAAATACCCGATTTGGATATAAAGTACCCACTACACTAGGAATAAATACCTGTCTGTAGTCTACCCCTCAAGGGTATTAAAAACCTTCCGGACAGTCGATTGTTCAGCTGCTATACAATATGGATATGGCCAAGCTAACGACATACAACAAGAAGCGCGACTTCGACAATACCGATGAACCCAAGGGAACATCTTCGTCAAAAAAAAGTAGCAATGCGCGTAAACTGCGATTTGTGGTCCAGCGGCACCACGCATCACGGCTACACTACGATTTTCGACTTGAACTCGATGGCGTATTAAAAAGCTGGGCAGTACCCAAAGGCCCGTCCTTGTATCCCAAAGACAAACGATTGGCCATGCAGGTCGAAGACCATCCTATAGATTATGCTTCCTTTGAAGGGAGCATACCCAAAGGTAATTACGGAGCAGGAACAGTTCATATTTTTGATTCGGGTTATTACGAGTTTTTGGAGGCGAGGGATGAAGCTGATTTTTTGAAGAATTGGCACAAGGGATCGTTGAAATTCAAACTGTTTGGACATATTCTACGAGGAGAATTTGCTTTGGTACAGTTGAAAGGCGATGAAGGGAAGGCTTGGCTGCTGATCAAGCATCAGGATCGATATGCAACAGATAGTCCGTACAACAGTGAAGACCAGATAGCAGATAGCGTCAAAGAGGCCGGTATCGCTTTCAAGGAACAGCCTCCTCCAAAACCTATGCTTACTAAACTCGTCGATAAGCTCCCTGCCGGAGATGATTGGGTGTATGAAAAGAAATATGACGGTTTCCGGATAATAGCCGTGCGATCTCCAAACGGAGTATATCTTTATTCGCGTAGCGGAAAAAGCATGAATCATTTATTTCCTTCTATCGTTCAGGAGCTAGCAGCGTTGGATAAGGAAGTATGCCTAGATGGCGAACTAGTGATAGAAGACAAGCAGGGACATCCTTATTTTCAACTTATCGCTAGTGGTGAACCCATTCCGAGCGCGTTGCAGCTCCGCTATTATGTATTTGACCTCCTGAGTTTGGAAAAAGAAGTGCTTACCGAATACACCTTGACGCAACGTAAAGAACTACTGCTACTATTGTTTAAGCGCTTGAAGGGCCGTAAGCTGATTCAGCCTGTTGAGGAATTGAAAGGCAATACTGATAACTTACGCCAAAAAGCGGAACAGCAAAACTGGGAAGGGATTATTGCCAAAGAAAAAGAAAGCCGCTATCTCGAGGGGGGGCGTAGTGGGCAATGGGTAAAGTACAAATTAAGATATAGTCAAGAGGCCATTATCTGTGGCTATACCAAACCACAAGTTAGTAGATCGCATTTCGGAGCACTGGTGTTGGGTATGTATAAAGATGATGTGTTGACGTATATCGGCAATTGTGGGGCGGGGTTTGATGACGCCTCATTGGAGAACATCTACAAGCGGATGAAGGATATAACAACCGATAAAAAGCCTTTTGCAAAAGGGGTAAAGGTGGCAAAAGAGAAGGAGGTGACCTGGTTGAAACCCGAGCTTATCGGCGAGATCTATTACTCCGAATGGACAGCAGATAGGCATTTACGGCATCCTGTTTTTAAGATGTTACGCACCGACAAGAAGCCTCAGGAAATCGAATCCGAAGAATTATTACATATGGAAAATAAAGACGAAAGTATTACAATTGGCAGCAAAACAGTACAGCTAACCAATCTGGATAAGGTATACTGGCCACAGGACAATTATATTAAAGGACAGATGATCGCTTATTACGAAGAGATGGCAGACTATATATTACCGTATCTGAAGGATAAACCGATTTCTTTACATCGCTTTCCTAACGGTATCGATGCCGACAGTTTTTTTCAAAAAGATGTCGACCCGGATAAAATACCGGATTGGATAAAAACAGTACCTATCCATGCCGAGAGTACAGGAAAGGAGATTGATTATATCGTCTGCAATGACAAGGCGACCTTATTGTACATAGCCAATCTAGGTTCTATTGAAATAAACCCGTGGCTCGCTACTTACAAGAAGCCAGAAAACCCAGATTTCGCAGTACTAGATTTAGATCCCAATGGCGCCGATTTTGAGGAGGTAATCCGCGTAGCACTGCTGGCGAAGGAGTATTTGGACAAGATGGGGGCGTCATCCTTTATAAAGACATCGGGATCCACAGGTTTACACATTTATCTGAATGTTGCTAAAAAGTATGATTACGATATTGTACGTGATTTTATTCAGCTATTGGCCGAGATGCTGCACGAGCGATGCGCGGATACTACCAGTATTGTACGCGATCCTAAAAAACGCAAAGGAATGATCTATCTTGACTTTCTGCAGAATAGAAGAGGGCAGACCATTGCTGCTCCGTATTCTTTAAGGCCCAAGGAAGGAGCCACTGTCAGTGCACCACTCACTTGGGATGAAGTGCGACCAGGCCTAGATATCAAAACTTTTAATATTAAGAGCATGTTGAAGCGCGTGAAGGAAGTCAAGGATCCTTGGGCAGACATTTGGACCAAGCCCGTTGACATTAAAAAATCCTTGAAACGATTAAGCTAAACTGGCTTTAAGTTTTTCCAATAAGTCGGTCGACTTGGTGTGTTCGACACTGATTTTACGGATAGACGTATGCTTGCCTTTGGCCTTCTGTTTGATAATTTTAAGCAGGTCCGCGGTATATTCATTTTTATAAGAAGAGATATCAAAGGCCTGCGAGTGCTGCTTTATCAATTGTAGGGCCATATCCATTTCTTCCTTTTTCATTTTTGTATAGGCGGGGAGCCGTAATTCGTCAGCACTACGGATCTCTTCTTCAAAACGCAATTTGTTCAGCAATAATAGATTGCCGTGAGGCCTGACCAGAGCCAGATTTTCAACACTACGCATCACAAAAGAGCCCAATCCCGCTGTTTTACTTTTCTCGAGTGCTTTAAGCAGTAGCTGATAGGCTTTTTCGCCACCCTTTGCCGGCTCTAAATAATAGGGAGTCTCAAAATATATACTATCTATTTCTTCTATTTTGACAAAGGAATGCAAGTTTATCATTTTATTCTTCTCAGGACTGGCCTCCTCAAAGTCTGTATCTTCCAACACGATATATTTGTCTTTTAGTAGATACCCTTTGACGATATTGTCCCAACTTACTTCCTTACCGGTATTTTCATTGACCCGTTTGTATTTGATATTGGATTGATCCTTGCGATCTAGCATATCCAGGTCTAGACTGCTGCTCTGCGTGGCGCTGTAGATCTTTATAGGGATATTGACCAAGCCAAAGCCGATCGCTCCTGTCCATAATGCTCTCATAATAAATTTCCTTCTTATTCTTCCTCATTAAACAAGTAAAAGGCGGATTAGTTTACCCTATCCGCCTCATCTCCTAAATCTTAATGCAGCACTACATGTAGTGCGAAAACTGCTTTTGTAGACTTTTCCGTATCAAGAAGATGCGCGACTTGATCGTGCCTTCCGGCAGACCGTATAGTTCCGACAGTTCTTTGTATTTATACCCCTGCACGTGATATTCAAACATTTCTTTATGTTCTGTGGGTAGGTGTTTCAGCGCCTGTTCTACATCCTTCAGCACTAAGCTCTTTTCTACCGTATTCTCGGTAAATGGTTCATGGCAGCCTAGATCCTGTAGTTGTGATACCTTTTGATTTTCATAAAGGTGCCTATGCTTGCGATTCCGATAATGATTGATATAGATGTTTTTCATAATAACAAACAACCAGGATATCACCCGTGGATTATGAAAAAACTGATCTACGTATTTTAAAGCACGCATTAGTGTCTCCTGTACTAAGTCTTGAATGTCCTCAGGATCATTGGTAAACTTGTAAGCGAGACTTTTTAATACCGAACGGTATTCAACAAGCTGTAGGTTCAAATCTTTGTTTTCCATGTTGAAGTTATTTTAGATGTACCAAGCCTGTTACAAAAAATATGCAAGAAGCCCTAATTTTCACCAATTCAGGTATTCGTCGCCCGAGAAAGGATATATATACGCAGATCTGGTAAAAAATACGTTGGCCATTTAACTTATTGGGGCGTATAGCAGGTGTTTAACAGTGCAAATGCTGTTGTAAGTACGGTTTGTCCTCGAATGACAAGATAATGTTGAACAAATCACTTCGATAATTGTTACTTGTAAAAGTATATTAATGTAAATGAGTTGGTTATGAATATTGAGGTTTGGGCATTGTTGTTTTTATTTATTATTCCGATGCCGCGTTCAGAGGCGCAAAGTGATCCACGGGAATATGATGTACTCCGTACGATTGTATTTATGCGCACGGAGGGTTTGGGCATGATTGATCTTCTGCATTCCCACAGTCATAATAAAGAAATAAAAGCGCTATGTCTCCGCATGAAATCGTACTATACAGAGACCCAAGCGGGAGCTGTGGAATTGTGTAAGGGTAAAGATTTGCAGCTTTCCGAGAAGGATGTAGATGTACTGTTGGATCGGTTGAAAAAAGGTTTTGAGAACTACAACGTGGAGAGAGAAAGTGATTATCTGCAGTTGTTTGAAGAGCATATCAACAAAAGCATACAGCTCTATGCAGAGCTGGTCCAGGAACAGCGTTGGGAAGATATAACACATTTCTCCTTTAAGGCGCTTCCGGAACTTTTCAACTTGCAGCAAAAAATCCGCAAAATAAAGAAGCGATAAGGTGAACTTAAGCTGCTGATTTATATATCTTAGTACAAACCAGCCTCTGTTTAGGACCGTCTATTTATTACCAACAAGCACCGTAATCGGTCGTATTAATACGTGGGAGCGGGAGGATAACTACCCCTTTTTTATTGGAATGCAACCTTTTTTGAGTTCGCCTGTACATAAGGCAGTTAGCATATAAACTACATCTGTTCTGAAACAAAACGACGAGAAGGTTCGGGCTTAAAAGAAGTTAAGACCTCCCAGGACATCAATACAGATGGAGTGTTAGCTACCCATCAGGAGTTGCGTATCAAAGATGATCTTATTGTAATCCGACCAATCGCAAAATCATATTCTATTAATTTTTAAACTTCAAAACATAATGACTATGGAAAATGTAGAAAACAAAAACCTAAAAGAAGGGGAGATGACCAAGGAGATTGAGAATCAAACCGCGAAGATCCCCTCCAAGGTGTACTTGTGTACGGCTGTAACAGCTATGGCTGCTTCTTTGGTTCTTAAATGCATGGGGCATAAACATACTTCACTATTTGTTGGTCAATGGGTTGCTCCATTATTATTGTTTGGCATTTACAACAAAATTGTAAAAACACAGGGACACGATTAATCAAATCAATACTATTGCCAATTGAATACTATATCAGTTGGCAATAGTATAAATGATAAATACCCACTACTAATTGAATAAACTGTTATTTACCAAACTTTAAGATGATACACTTATGAAAAAGATAGAATTCCTGACTATAATACTGTTTGTTTTTAGCTTAAGCGCTTGTACAAATAGAAACGATTCAAACGGCAGCGATACTCAAGAACGTGAACCCGTAAATCAATATAATGCTCCTACAGACACACCAGATAGTGCAACAGATAGCATTATCCCGTCAACGCCAGCCCCTATCGATAATTAATAGGTTCAATAATTATGGCTAATACAGAAGAAAGTAAATATCTATTCGAAATATTCCTGCCTTTAATGGACCAAGGTGGTCTTAAATTTCCAGAAGAATATTTCAGTGAACTGCGTGACACCTTATTCAAAAAATTTGATGGAGTCACCATACATCAGCGGTCACCTTCTACAGGTGTGTGGAGTAATCCCGATAAAGGCTATGAGGAAGATAAATTAATTATATATGAAGTGATGGCCTCGTATAGGGAAGACGCCTTCTGGCGCAATCTCAGAGAAGAGTTACGGGAAAAATTTAAGCAAAAAGAGCTTCTTATTCGCTGCTCAAAGATTTTATTGATTTAATTATTCTTAAAAATAAAAAATTTATGAACGTTTTTATAAGACAGCTGTTCTAAAGATAACAACAATTAAAATTTACATTAATAAAAGGAGAAACATTATGGGCGAATTAACTTGGAAAGGACGTTGGAACGAACTTAAAGGAAAAGTCAAACAAAAGTATGCGGATCTCACAGATGATGATCTATTGTACGCAGAAGGTAAAGAGGACGAATTATTGGGAAGACTGCAGAAAAAAACCGGTAAGACCAAAGATGAGGTAGAAAGTTGGTTGAACGATTTATAATGGTTCTTATTGGTTGCAGAAGTCTATTAACAGTATAAGCAGTATACCGATCAGTGGTGCTTCCTAGGAAGCACCACTTTTATTACAAATAATATGCTGTGCTCGCAAACAGTATATTAATCATATGTTTTTTAAAAGGGTAAAAAGTTATGGGGATGGAATTCAAAAAAGTGAAGCACGTGCTTTTGAATAAACTAAAGCAAAAAGGCTATAACGCCCTGACATCTAATAACGAGCTTTCGGATCGGCAGATCTATTGGTACCCCGAAGAGGTCGATAATGTAAACCAATATATTGATAAACTAACAAATAGGGGATACCGAGCACCCTTAAATCAACCAATGATTTTATGGATACAAGATGCAATAGATAACCTTAGAGATTATGAACTGGCCGGGGTAGTATTTATAACGGATTAGAGGTTAAAATACTTATTTAGCTGTATTAACT
>Ga0079224_100005191_pt1 | contig 17058 bp, 18 predicted proteins | sample Stecom2015_FD_80414 | JGI IMG/M metagenome (GOLD analysis project Ga0079224, IMG submission 80414) | Agricultural soil microbial communities from Utah to study Nitrogen management - Steer compost 2015 | ecosystem: Environmental > Terrestrial > Soil > Agricultural land | place: USA: Utah... | reverse complement strand
TTGCAACATGAGGACGAGGGCCGAGGGCCGGGCGCCTTCCGGTACCGGGTCCATCGACGGGGTGGAGATGGCGTAGGGCAGGTGGGCGACGACCTTGAAGTCGCCGGCGTCGGCGGGCAGCGAGGCGTGGGGCGACTCGACGGCGTCGCCTTCGAGCAGGTGGAGTTTGCCGGGGAAGCGGGGCGAAAGTTCGGCGGCGAGGAAGGCGTGCAGGGCGGCGTCGCGTTCGACGGCGAAGACCTCGGCGCCGGCCTCCAGCAAGGCGGTGGTGAGCGTGCCGAGGCCGGGGCCGATCTCGACCACGCGGTCGCCGGGGGCCACGCCGGCGAGTTCGAGCGACTTGCGCACGATGTTGCCATCGACCAGAAAATTTTGCCCGAGAAAGCGTTTGGGCTGATGCCCGAGTCGGGCGAGCAAATCGCGGGTGGCGGAGGGAGAGAGCGGCATGAGTGGAGGCAGAGCTCAACGGCCGGGGCGGGTCACGTCAACCGGCGCTCCCTGTTCCCCGGCGTCTTTCTCGTTCTGGCTCTTCTTTCTCTTTCTGCTTTCTCGTTCTCCCGGATCGCAGGCGGGGCACGGATCGTGGGGGCGAAGGGGAATAAAGAGAAAGATAAAGAGGAAAGAGAAGGATGGGGAAGCGTGGGGGCGGGGCGTTGACCTGCGAGTGAATGGGCGCAGGGTAAAACCCGTTATGCCGGAAAACACTTCAACCACCTTTCAAGACATCATCGACTCCACGCTGGCCTGGCTCGCGGACAACGGCCGGGAGTTTTTGCTCAATCTGCTCGTCGCGCTGGTCATTTTCTTCGTCGGAAAATGGGTGGCCAAAAAGCTCAGCCGGGTCGTCGCCGGGATGCTTGAACGCGGGAAAGTTGACGCGACGTTGTGTCGGTTCATCGCGCGCATCGTCCATGTGCTGTTGCTGACCGTCGTGGTGCTGGCGGCGCTGGACCGGCTCGGCGTCAAGACCACCTCGCTCGTCGCCATCATCGGCGCGGCGGGTCTGGCCGTCGGTCTGGCCATGCAGGGGTCGCTGTCCAATTTCGCGGCCGGCGTGATGATCATCATCTTCCGCCCGTTCAAGGTCGGCAACTTCATCGACGCGGGCGGCACCAAGGGCATCGTCGAGGAGATCAGCATCTTTCACACGATCATGCGCACGCCCGACAACCTCGCGGTGATCGTGCCCAACTCGCAGATCAACAGCGGCGTCATCACCAACTTCTCGGCCAAGGACACGCGTCGCGTGGACATCACCTTCGGCGTCGGCTACGACGACGATCTTAAGGTTGCCAAGGAGACCATCTGGAAGGTGCTCAACTCCGACGAGCGCATCCTCAAGGACCCGGCTCCCATCGTCGGCGTCATGAACCTGGGTGAAAGCAGCGTGGACATCGTCTGTTGGGCCTGGGTCAAGTCGGCGGACTTCCTGCAGGTGAAGTTTTTCCTGACCGAGACGGTGAAGACCGAGCTCGAGGCGGCCGGTTGCAGCATTCCGTTCCCGCAGCGCGACGTGCACCTGTTCACCGCCGGCAACCAGCCGGCGGCCTGAGGTCAACGACCTGAGGCTTTGCGTTTTTCACGCCCGGGTGGTGTGGCCACGGCTGTCCTCAGCCGTGCGAGCGACGGGTGTCGGCGCATCAAGATCCAACACGCCCTTGGGGACAAGGGCGGCTATATGGTCAGCCCACGCGGTCGAATGGCTGCGTCGGTGAGGCGATGCCGCCGCAGTAGATGCAGCGGCCCTGGGTGCGCCCGACCACGCGGCCGCATTTGGGGCAGTTGAGCGGCGGGGTGTTGGCCTTGTAGCGACCGTCGAGCCGGCCGTCCTTCAGGTCGGTGAGATTGATCCAATCGTTCAACTCCTCGTCGGTGTAACCGTGACGGTCCTTGAGCAACTCCCAGAGCGAGTGCGTGATCAGTGAGAGGCGCTCAAGCTTGAACTCGATCTCGGTCAGGCGGCCGTTGTCGAACGATCCGCCGCCGCCGACGGCCGGCGCGGGCGGCGGGGTTTGGCTCATGCCTTCGCGAATATCCAGCGCGGCGTCCGCGAGTCGGAAGAATGATCGAAATGCGTCGGGGGAGGACATGGTTCAACGGAAGCTTGCCATGAGCGCGGCGGGATCGTCGGCGCGCATGAGCGCCTCGCCGCAGAGGATCGCGTGGGCGCCGCAGGCCTTGGCGCGGGCGGCGTCGGCGGCGGTGTGGATGCCGCTCTCGCTGACCGCGACGACGTGCTTGGGAAACCGCGGGATCAACCGCTCGCTGAGGCCGAGGTCGGTGGTGAAGACGGAGAGGTCGCGGTTGTTGACGCCGATGATGGCGGCGTCGTGGGCGAGGGCGCGTTGCAGCTCGGCCTCGTTGTGAATCTCGAACAACGCGTCCAACCCGGCGGCGCGGGCGGCGGCGTGCAGCGTGGCGATGTCGGCGTCGTCCAGCGCGCGCACGATGATCAGGATCGCGCTCGCCCCGGCCTCGCGGGCCTCGAGCACCTGGATCGGGTGGACCATGAAATCCTTGCGGATGCAGGGGCGCGCCGGCGGATTGGCCGTGAAGTGCGCGGTGACCTCGCGCAGGTCGTCGAGCGTGCCGCCGAAGTATTTCTCGTCGGTGAGCACGGAGAGCGCGTCGGCGCCGGCGGCTTGATAGCGGCGGGCCTGATCGATGGCCGAGGCGCCGGCCTTGATGTCGCCGGCGGAGGGCGAGCGGCGCTTGATCTCGGAGATGACCGCGAGCGCGCCGTCGGTCCGGCGCAGCGCGCGCGCGAAGGACGGCGGGGGCGGCAGGGCGGCGTTGAGCGAGGCCAGTTCGTCCAGGGAAACGGGGCGTGCGCGCGCGGCGACCTCGCGGCGTTTCCACTCCATGATCTCGGTGAGTTTGTCGGACATTCTCGGCCCACGGAACACACGGAACACACGGAAGACAAAGCCGAAAAATTTCCGTGTGTTCCGTGTGTTCCGTGGGCAAGTTCCGGACTCATGAGCGCTGTTGAAAGTCTTCGAAAAACCATTGCCGCCCTGCGCGCCCCGGGAGGCTGTCCTTGGGATCGGGAACAGACGCACGCCAGCCTGACCCGTTGCCTGATCGACGAGGTCAGCGAATTGCTCGACACCATCGACCGGCTGGATCGTCCGCACATGCGCGAGGAGCTCGGCGACGTGCTCATGCAGGTGGTCTTCCATGCGCAGATCGCCGAGGAGGATGGGCACTTCGACCTCGAGGCCGTCGCCGCCGAGGCGAACGAAAAACTCGTGCGCCGCCACCCGCATGTCTTCGGCGAGCACGCCAAGCTCGGCACCGCCGCCGACGTGATCGTGAAGTGGGAGGAAATCAAGGCCGCGGAAAAGAAGAACGGTCCCGCGCAATCCGGCCGCTTCAAGCAACTGCCGCCGCGCCTGCCCGCGCTGATGTATGCCGAGGCGGTGTGGAAACAGATCGAGAAGCACAACCTGCCGGTCGAGGGCGTGGTCGATGCCGACGCGATCGCCGCCCGCGCCGACGAGCTCGACGCCGCCACGCTGGGTAAACAGCTCTTCGAGCTTGTCGCCGCCTGCCGCCGTCGTGGGCTCGACCCGGAGGACGCGCTGCGCATTGAGGCCGACCGCGTGATGCGCGCGGTGGACGCCAAGGCGGATGCGGCGCCGGTGGCCGGCCCCTGATTTTTTAATGACCACAAAAGGCACAGAAGGCGCAGAAAACGGATCTCTCTGACGTTTGCGCCTGCTGTGCCTTTTGTGGCCAAACTCCCGATTTTGTTTCCCTGTTTATGCCTCCCGCCAATCCGTTGCCGCCGCCGCCCGATGCCGTGCTCGCGGAGTGGTGGGAACCCTTTGCGGATTTTCTGGCGAAGGAGCGCCGCTATTCGCGCTACACGCTGCGCAACTACCGGCAGGCGTTCGACGATTTTTACCGCTGGCTGCGGGCGTCCGGTTTGTGGGAGCGGGGCTTCGACGCGCTGACACCGCGCGACCTGCGCGATTTTGTGATCGAGGCGCAGCGACGCTTCGACCGGCGCACGTTGCACAACCACGCCTCGGGACTGCGCGCGTTCTTCAAGTTCTGGCTGCGTCACGGCCGGGTGGTTCGCAATCCGTTGATCGGCGTGCCGCTGCCCAAGCTCGAAAAACGCCTGCCGAAGTTTTTAACCGAGACCCAGATGAAGCTGCTGCTGGCCGGTCCGGAGCGCCTGCTGGCCAACGGCGCGATCGACGCGCGCACCGCGTTGCGCGACCGGCTGGTGATGGAGCTGCTCTACGGCGGCGGCCTGCGCGTGAGCGAGCTAACCGGCCTGAATCACGGCGCGATCGACCCGGCGTCCGGCGTGGCGCGCGTTCTCGGCAAGGGCAGGAAGGAGCGGGTGTGTCCGCTCGGCCGGGTGGCGACGGCGTTGCTGGCGAAGTGGAAAAGTGAATACGCCGCGGACGTCGGCGCCGACGCGCCGGTGCTGGTGAACGCGTCCGGCGAACGTCTGCCGGTGCGACAGGTGCAGTTGTTGTTGAAACGTTATCTGGCGCTGGCCGGACTGCCGCTGGACCTGACGCCGCACAAGCTGCGTCACAGCTACGCGACCCATTTGCTCAACGCGGGCGCCGACCTGCGTTTGGTGCAGGAGCTGCTCGGACATGTGAATCTGGCGACCACGCAGATCTACACGCACGTGAGCGTGGCGCGGCTGCGGGCGATCTACGACCAGGCACACCCGCGGGCGTGAACGGCGGGCGGTGGCGGGCGGGATCGTGGGCATTCCTGCCCACGTCGTTGGATGCGATGACGCGGTTGATGGTCGGGCGTCCGGTTTGAGGCGATCTCACGTCGCTCTCGTGGGCAGGAATGCCCACGATCCGTTTTTCATCCCGCGGGCCCTCACTGGTGGCTGCGGTAAAACAGCACGTAGGTGACCAGGAAAATGGCGGCGAGGATGACGAAGACCGCGCTGGCGAGCACGATGCAGCCGCGTTTGGTGTCCTCGGGCCGGATGGCCTCTTCCTGCTGATAGCGGGCGATGATTTCGTCGGCCATGCGCATGGCCTCCTCGGATTTGCCCTCGGGGGCGACTGGCCGGGGCTCTGTCGGCACGGGTTTCGGCGCGGATGCGCCGGGCGGTGCGACGGGGGCATCGGCGACGGCCTCGGACGGAGGTTTTTCGGTGACGGCGGGCGCGGGTTTGGCGACGGATGGCGGAGGCGGCGCGCCGAGGGCCGCGGAGGTGGCGGTCCGGGCAATCTCCTGATCGAGCCAGTTGAGGTGTTCCTGAAGCAGTTGTTTCTGCCGGAGCAGTTCGGCGAGGCGATCACTCATGATGGGGATGCGTTTATGAGCGCGGCTTGGCCGGCGTGGTGCAAAACAAAAAAGCGCCGGGCGGTGAGGCCCGGCGCTTGCTGGAAAGCGATACCGTTGAGCGGCGCGTCAGGACGCGACGACGTTCACCTTGCGGTGGGGCTTGTCGTAGGCGACGACGCCGTCCTTGAGGGCGAACAGGGTCCAGTCGCGACCGACGCCGACGTTGGCGCCGGGGTGGAGCTTGGTGCCGCGCTGACGCACGAGGATGTTGCCGGCGACGACCTTTTGGCCGCCGAATTTTTTGACACCGAGACGCTTGGACTGGCTCTCGCGTCCGTTGGAGGTTGAACCTGCACCTTTTTTATGGGCCATGACGAATGATCTCCTGGGTTAAAGTTGTTTAGGCCGAGATGGTCTCGATCTTGATGACCGACAGTTCCTGGCGATGACCGCGCTTGCGCTCGTAGCCCTTGCGCTTGCGTTTCTTGAAGACGACCACCTTGTCGCCACGCTTGTTTTCGAGGATCTTGGCGGTGACCTTGGCTCCGGAGAGCAGGGGGGTGCCGACCTTGAAGGAGTCGCCTTCGCCGCTGGAGAGAACGTCGGTGATTTCGACGGTGGAGCCGGCTTCCGTGTTCGGGTAGCGGTTGACGATAAGAATGTCGCCTTCGGACACAGCGAACTGCTGCCCTTGGGTTTTGATGGTCGCTTTCATAAATAAAAAGAAAGACAACACGCCTTTGCGGGGCGGCATGCAAGGAGATTTTGGGGGGATTTTCGCACCGTTGGTCTTCGAGCTTTGGGATGGCGCGGGGAGCCGAAACATTGCTTAGTCGGGCTATCATGCCCCTTCCCCTGACGATCGTCCGTAAACTTTGGTTATGTGTTTTGCTGGTTCCGCTTGCGGTGGCGCAAGCCCGTGTCGGAGACGGGATTCGCGACATGGACAGGCGTATCTTGCAGCCCGATCTGGGGCGTCATTTTTCGTTTCGTGGGCTGGATGAGCGCCAGCGCACCCAGATGGTCCGGGAGTCGCCGGTCACCGCGTTCGCGGCGTTGTTGCCGCCGGATTCGCGCGAGGTCGTGTATTGGAAGTCGGCCACGCGGCGTCAGCTCGACAACGACAATGGCTGGCGGGTGCACGTTCATTTTTGGAAGGATCGCTCGGTGTTGGAGGCCTATCGTCGCGTGGGCGAGTCGTTGAGCGAGTTCGAGGTCAACGCCATCCTGGCGTTGCATCGCGGGAGCGGGGCTTGGGAGCGGGTGGAAAAGGGGCCGGGCGGAAAACAGGACCCGGCGGACACGGTGATCGGTTACGATTTCCAACTGGGCGAGGACGGGTTGCGCGCCCGCGTGCAGGGCAACTGGATGCTGATTTACCTGACCCGCTTCGACAAGATGCTGGTCGAACGCAAAAAGGTGCAGGACGAGCTCGCGGCGGTGGAGAAGGAAAAGAAGCGTCTGGAGCAGCAGCAAAAAGCCCCCGAGAGCATCGAGGGCTTTTGAGGCGTGCGGGCGGCGGGGTGGGGCGCGCCGCGCGTGACGATCCTGATGAGAATCAGGGAGCGGGGTTTTCCTTGGCCTTGGCGGCGGCCTCGGCGGCTTCGAGGCGGCGGGCGTTTTCCATGAAGACGTTGAGGTAGTAGTGCGGGCGGCGTTTGAAATCGGGGCCGAAGATGGTGCGGTCGAGCAGTTCGACCCGGGTGTTGGCGGCGGCGAGGGCGGCGGCTTCGCGGGCCTCCTGTTCCTGGAGCGCGGCGAGGCGGGCGGCTTCGCGGTCGGCCTCCTCGCGTTTGGCCTGTTCGGCGGCGGCGAGTTTGGCGAGGGCTTCTTCGCGGGCCTTGGCGGTGGCAAGGGCTTCGCGTTCGCGGGCCTCGGCGATGCGTTGGAGTTCGGTCGCGCGGGCAGCCTGTTCCTTGGCGAGGCGTTCGCGGGCTTCGGCGGCCTGGCGGGCGGTCTCGGCCTCGGCGGCGAGGCGGGCGGTCTCGGCGGCGGCTTCGGCGCGTTGACGGGCGAGTTCGGCGGCGGCGGTCTCGGCTTGTTGGCGGGCTTGCAGGGCGGCGAGGCGTTGGGCCTCGGCGGCGGCTTCGGCCTTGGCGCGTTCTTCGGCTTCGCGTTGGAGCTGGGCGGTTTGTTCGGGGCCGAGGGTGGCGGTGTCGTCGGAGGCATCGCCGTCGAGCCGGAGGGTGCGATAGCCGATGACGGCGATGACCACGGCCAGCAGGAAGACGAGGGCGAGGATGAGGGGACGTTTCATGAGTGTGGTGTGGTGTTAGCGCGGGGGGAGGGAGCGGGCAAGCAGTCCAGAGGGAAATCGGCGACGCCGGGGTGGGCGGCGTTGGCGGCGGCGTAGGGCAGGGCGTGGCGGGCGGCGGAGAGCGGGTCGAGGTCGAGTCCGTGGCGTCCGTGCAGCCAGGCGGCCAGAAAGACGTCGCCGGATCCGGTGGCTGAGACCTCGCGGATGGCCGGAGGTTGCAGGGTTTCGGGTGTGGCGGCTCCGGGGGTGTGGATGGTGACGGCGCGCGGACCGTCGGTGATGATCCAGGTGTGCCGATCCGGGGGCGGGGCGCCGAGGGCGCGCAGTTCGTCGGCGTTGATCTTGATGGTGATGGCCGGGCCGGCGACGAGGTCGGCAAGGGGCGGTCCGTAGGTGTCGGCGATCAGGCGACCTTGGTCGGCGAGTTGCCGGAGGCAGGCGCGCAGCGGCGCGGCGGCGGGGCTGGTCCAGCCGGGGAAACTGCCGCAGAGCGCGACGAGGTCTCCGGAGGGCAGGGTGCCGAGGTGCGCGGCGAGGGCGGTGAGGGCGTCGGCGTCGGGCGCGGTGTCGGGTCCGAGAAAAGTGGTCTCGGCGGATTGGGCGGAGCGGACGACCAGGCCGACGCGGGTGGGCGTGGCGGTGGGGAAGAGCCGGTGGGGAAAGGGCTGGGCGGCGAGCCAGTCGCGGCAGGTTTGTCCGCTGCCGCCGCCGGCGAAGGCGAGTGCGCGGACGGGGTGTCCGAGGCGGTGGAGCATTTTCGCGACGTTGATGCCTTTGCCGCCGACTTGGAATGAGGCGGTCTCGGCTCGGTGGGTTTTACCCGCGGACCACGGGTCGCAGGTGAAGGTGTATTCGGCGAGCAGGTTGCCGGTGAGGGTGTGGATCGTGGCCGGGGCGGAGGCGGGCATGCACGCAGTCAGGCACAAAACGGCCGCGAGTTGGAGTCTGATGGTGGTGGGTGGCATCGGCCGCGTGGTGGCGATGCGGGTTGCACGTTTTATACCACCCGGGTTCGCGCGGGTCGGAGGGATCAGCGGCGGTTGGGCCGGTAGAAAATGTAGTCGGCGAGGAAGCCCAGTCCGAAAATGCCGCTGAGCGTGCGGATGTTGCGCATGGCGCCGACGACATGACCGAGCGAGGCGGCGGCGGGTTCGTGCACGCGCAGCAGGAGGAATGCGCCGGAGAGCGCGATCACGGGCTGCGCGAGGAAGCACAGGTGATAGACCGAAAGAGGGTTGCCCGAGCGGGCGAGCAGGGTTTCGAGCACCGCGCCGCCGAGGGCGGGGGCGATGGCGGCGACGAGCGAGGTGAGCGCGAGGTTGCAGCCGATGGCGAGGTTCTTGGCCTTGGTCGGGATGAGCTTGAGTTGCAGGGTGAAGAGCCCGAGCACGAAGCCCGCGCTGGTGATGCCGCCCCAGGCCCACATGCCGTAGAGCAGCTCGCGGTTGTCGGGCGTGAGGATGCACCACAGGAGATTTTGTCCCTGCCAAAGGATCAGCGAGACGGTCATCACGGCCTTGTTGCCGAAGCGGTCGAGCAGCGCGCCCCAGCCGGGCATGGACAACGCGCCGCCGAGCGCGGCGGTCGTGGCGAGCAGGCCGACCTCAAAGGCCGACATGCCCAGGTGTCGGAACATGAACACGTGATAAAACGGGCCGAAGCAATTCGCCGCGAACGACCACACCGCGCCGAACAGGATGAAGGTGCGGAACGACCGCGCCGCGAGCACGGTGCGCAATTGCTCCCTCAGCGGCAGGCGGTCGCCGCCGGTGTCGAAACGCGCGCCGGTCGGCATGCGGATCTGCAGCCAGATGGAGAGCGCGCGCAACACGACCGCGCCGGCTGCGAGCAGCTGGAAGGCCGGGATGGCGTAGTCCCAGCGCGAGAGCGACCAGCCGGCCAGCAGCCAGAAGCACAGGCTGGACAATTGCAGCAGGCGGTTGCGCCGGCCGAAGTATTTGCCCCGCAGTCGGCCCGGCACCCACTCCTGCACCCAGGCGTTCCAGGAAACGCCGGTCACCGAGCCGAATAGGCTGGTGATGAAAAACCACGCGGCGAACCAACGTCCCGCGCGTTCGCCGTCGCCGGGCGGGAGGGTTTGCAGCAGGACGATGAACGCGATCCAGCCGCACATATGCAGCGTGCCGAAGGTCAACGAGACGGTCTTGGGCGACCGCCAGCGCGCCAGCAGCGGGGTGACGCCGATCTGCAGGAAGTTGCAGACAAACGGCAGCGCCGCCAGCAGGCCGATCATGCCGGCGGGCAGCGCATAGACCTTGGTGAAGAGCGCGGCCAGGACCACGTTGACCGGCAGCGACATCGAGACGATGGGCATGGCCGCGACGCCTTCGGCCGAGCAAAGGCGAAAGGAGGTGGCCAGCGATTGTTTGGCGGCGCGGCGCGTGGTCGGGTTTGCGTTCACGGAAAATTTGAGCCGGTCATCTTGTTGCATGGCCCGCATCTTGAAAGCCAAAGAATGGAAATCCCGCGCGACGCCGGATCTCGCGCGCGGACTGCTGGGCCGCGTGCTGGCGACGCGCCTGGAGGATGGCGCGATTTTGCGAAGGCGCATCGTGGAGACCGAGGCCTACGACGGGCAGGCGGATCTGGCGTGTCATGCCAGCCGTGGCCGCACGGCGCGCACCGCGGTGATGTTTGGGCCGGCGGGCGTGTGGTTTGTGTTTCTGTGCTACGGGGTGCACGAGATGCTCAACCTGGTGACCGGTCCGGAGGGGCACGCGGCGGCGGTGTTGATTCGCGGGGTGGAGGGGGCGGTCGGGCCGGGGCGATTGACGAAGGCGCTGGGCATCGATCGGCGTTTCAACGGCCGACCGGCGGCGCGCGAGGCGGGGTTGTGGATCGAGGACGACGGTTGGGAGATTCCCGCCGGCTGGGAGATCGCGGCCGGTCCGCGCGTGGGCGTGGCCTACGCCGGGCCGGACTGGGCGGCCCGGCCGTGGCGATTTCAGTTGAGGGAGCCGGCCGGGAGGTGAGCGGGGTTATTTCGCGCCGGGCGTGTGTTGGGTGAGCAGGGCGACGGCGGTGCCGACCTTGAGCTTGACCTCGAAACGCACGGGCAGGCGTTCGCCGTCGCGGGCGAGCCAGACGTGGATCGCGCCGCCGCGTTTGAACATGCCCTTGGGCTTGCCGATGGGCTCGGGCGTGACGCGCAGGGCGCTGACTTTGCCGTCGGCGGTGCGCACGGTCTCGTAGTCGCCGGCGCGCAGATTGAGCTCATAAAACTCGTCGTCGAACAGCACGGTGATCGCGCGGACGTCGCCGGGCTTGAGATCAAAGTCGCGCGCGCGGATCAGGCTGGTGATGAGCTCGGCCGGCGGCTGGACGGGCAGGGCGAGGGTGGTGTTGCGCTTGGGTTCGAGGTGGTCGGTGTAACGGGCCTCGGCGGCGGCGTAGTCGAAGACGATGCTGGCGCTGGTGTTTTTGCGGCGCGACTCGGTCGTGGCGGTGGCGCGCAGCAGGCGTCCGTCTTTTTGATCGAAGAAGGACTCGGCGGCGCCGTCGAAGGGGAAGAGCATCCGGGCCATGCCGGACGAGCTGGTGGTCACGGTGACCGACGTGGTGTCGGGGTCGGTGGTGGGCTGGTCCTGGACGTTGATTTCGCCGACTTTGCCGAGAAGGCCCCAGGTCACCCGAAAGGTGAACGCCTCGCCGGGGCGCAGCGTGGGTTGCGCGAGGAGCGGGGCGGCCAGGGCGAACCAGATTGCGGAGAGAAGCGTGAGGCGGAGGCGGGGCATGGTGGGTGGCGGGAGTGCAGACAAACCGGGCGGCGTCGGGTTTCAATTTATCATTCCGCGTCGCCGGGCAGGAGGAGTTCCAGCTGGTTGTCGCGCCCGAGGGCCCAGGCTTCGCGGCCGAGGCGGCGCAGGTCGCGGGCAAAGTCCTGGGCGAAGCCGTGCACGGTGAAGACGCGGCGCGGGTTGACCGCCTCGACGAAGCGCAGCAGGTCGGGATAATCGGCGTGGTCGGAGAGCGGGAACACGGCGTCGCAGCGGTAGCGATAACGCGCGCCGTCATCGAGCGCCCAGCCGCTGACGACGGCGGTGCGCGGACGGGGGATGTTTTTGAACCAGGCCGAGTCGGCGGTCTGGGACGGACAAACGACGACGCGGTCTTCGGTGACGGTGTCGTCAAAGATAGCGCCGGGCGCGAAGGCGAATCCCAGTTCTTCGTAGATGCGGGTGATTTCCAGCGCCTTGGGATGAAGCGTCACCGGCAGTCGCGCGTCGGCGAGTCCGGCGAGAAGTTCCTGGCTTTTGCCGAGGCTGTAGGCGAACAGCACCGGCGTCGCCCCGTCGGCGAGGGCGTCGCGGCAAAAGGCGACGATGGCGGCGAACACCTCGGCGGAGGGCGGCAGCGTATAGCGGGGACGGCCAAAGGTGGTCTCCATGATGAGCGTGTCGGCCGGCGGGATGGCGCAGGGCTCGGCGGCGAGGCCGGGGCGGAGCTTGAAATCGCCCGTGTAGAGCAGGCGTCCGTGCGCGGTGTGTTCGAGCAGGATTTGCGCGGAGCCGAGGATGTGGCCGGCGGGGTGAAGCGTGACGGTGCAATCGGGCGCGAGGCGTTCGGTTTGTCCGAAGGGCAGGATGTGTTCCTCGCGCCGGCCGGGCAGACGGGCGCGCACGAGTCGGGCGGTGGGGGGGGAACAAAGGATCTCGCGGTGGCGGGCGACGTGGTCGGCGTGTGCGTGGGAAACGAAGCTGCGCGCGACCGGGCGATGCGCGTCGAGCCACCAGTCGATCTGCGGCAGGCGGAGGCCGTTGCGTTGGGATTCGACTTGCCAGCTCATCGGGGGAAACGCGCGGTGACGCGGGCGCGGTCAGGAGCGCGCGTCGAGGGAGTATTTGCCCGGACCGGTGAACAGCAGCGCGAGACAGACCACGAGCATGGCGACGGGGTGGGCGGCGGCGTCCCAGCCGCCGAGAAACTTCGGATAAAACTTCCAGATGCTCGCGACGAACATCGTCACGGACAACGCGAGCGCGGCGGGGCGGTGCAGGAAGCCGAGGATGAGGCAGGCTCCGCCGACGACCTCCGACATGGCGGCGAGAAAACCCCAGACGGTGTAGCCGAACTTGATGCCGAGGTAGCTGACCGCGCGTCCGGTGGCGGTCCAGGCCGAGCTGCCGCCGGCGAGTTTTTCCCAGCCGTGCAGGCAGAAAAACATCAGGCCGATGCCGACGCGCAGGACGAGGAGCCCGAAGTCATGAAACCGGTCGAGTCGGGGCCAGCGGAGATTCATCGGTCGGAAGGAAAGGCCGCGGCGGGCTCAGAGCAACCGCAGCGCGTAAAGAATCGCCCCGATGACCAGGGCCAGCGCGACGGCGGTCCAATACCAGGGCAGGCCGTTCTGCGGATCGCGGGCGGGGAGGGGGCCGCGCCCGGCGGTGTTGTGCTCGTCGTCCCAGGCGGAGTCCGGCAGATCGAGACCGTCGTAGGCGTCTTGCTCGCGCCAGCCGGTGCGTTCGTCGGCGCCGCAATCGGGACAGGCGCGGGCGTTGCGCGGGATGTCGGCGCCGCAGTTGGCGCACTCGGCCGGTGGCGGGGGTGGGGCGCGCCGGGCCATGGTTCAGGCCTTGGCGGGTGCGGCGGACGCGGCCGGGGTGACGGTGAAATACTTGCGCTTGGCCAGGCGCCAGGCGGTGACGAAGAAGGCGGTCAAGGGGATCGCGAGGATCATGCCGAGGATGCCGTTGAGCGCCGCGCCCCAGAAGAAGATCGAGACGATGATCATCACCGGATGCAGGCCGGTGCGGTCGCCCATGATCTTGGGGGTGAGGAACCAGCCCTCGATGTTTTGCACGATGACGAAGACCACGCCCACCCACGCGACCAGCGCCCAGCCGCCGCCGGGTTGGAGAAACGCGAGCGGCAGCGCGATGCTCAGGCCGATGATGGTGCCGAGGTAGGGCACGATGTTGAGCACGCCGAGGGTCAGGCCGATGACCAGGCCGAACTTGAGGCCGACCAGCGAAAAGCCGACCGCCAGCAGCACGCCCATGATGAGGCCGATGAGCAGTTGCCCGCGGAAAAACGAGACCACGATGGAGACGAACTCGCGGGCGAGAAACACGATGTCGTCGCGCACGTCGGGCTGGAGAAAGGGCAGGTGGTCGCCGAGGTCGCGCACCGGGTCGGTGCGGCCGGAGAGCAGGAAAAAGAACAGGTAGATCGGCAGCACCGCGAGGTTGGTGAGAAAACCGAACACGCCGACCACGCCGAGGCCGGCGGACTTGAGCGAGGGGAGCATCTGCTTGAGCGCGCCCTGCACCTCGTTGAGCGCGCCGTCGAAGATGCCCTTGATCGTCGGGTTGGCCAGACGGCGCTCGGCCAGGGCGATCCACTCCGGGTAGTGGTTTTGCACGTAGTTGACCGCGTTTTTCCAAAACACCGGGATGAACGCGATGAAGTCCAGCTCCTGCTCCACCAGCGCCGGGGTGATCGCCAGCGCGATGCCGGCGACGAGCAGCACGAAGCCCGCGAAGAGCACCATCACCGCCCACAGGCGTTTCATCTTCCACTTCGTCTCCAGCAGGTGGACGACCGGTTGCAGCATCAGCGCGAGGATGCCCGCGGCGGCCAGCGGCCAGATGACGCCGTAGAATTTGCCCAGCAACTCGGCCACTTTGCCCAGCGCCACCGCCAGCATCCACACCGTGCCGAGCAGCGCGAGCAACCCGAGGGCGAATCCCACCAGCTTCCTTTGGGTGGGCGTGAGCAACGGCTGGCCGGCGTCGGTCGGGGGCGTGGTCATGGGAACAGGGCTAAGGCCGCCCGCGCGCGACGCCAGCCGATTTCTCCCTTTTGCCCTTACAACCTTGCGCCGGTTGTGGAATGGCTAACGTGCCGATTACCACCATGCAGGCCGCCACGCACATCCACATCAAGGGAGCCCGGGAACATAACCTCAAGAACCTCGAGGTCCGCCTCCCGCGCGGCAAACTCATCTGCGTCACCGGCCCTTCCGGCTCGGGCAAATCCTCGCTCGCCTTCGACACCCTCTACGCCGAGGGCTACCGCAAATACATGGAGTCGCTCTCCACCCAGGCCCGCCAGGTCCTGGAGCAACTCAAGCGCCCCGACGTGGACTTCATCCACGGCCTCTCCCCGGTCCTCGCCATCGAGCAACGCACCGGCAACGGCTCCCCGCGCAGCACCATCGCCACCGTCACCGAGATCGCCGACTACGCGCGCCTGCTCTGGGCCCTGCACGGCGAGCAACGCTGTCCCAAGGACGGCGGCCGCGTCATCCGTCGATCCCTCGACGACAACATCGAACGCGTGCTCACCGAATGCGCCGGCCGCCGCATCATGATCCTCGCGCCCGCGCTCACCGCCAAACCCGCCGTCCTGCGCGACGAACTCCCGCGCCTGCGCCAACGCGGTTTCCAACGCGTCCGCATCGCCGGCGAGATCATCACCCTCGACGACCTGCGCAACCTTCCCACCGGCGTCGTCCCCGTCGCCGTGGATCTCGTCGTCGATCGCCTCGTCGCCAACCCCGACCAACGCAGCCGCCTCGCCGACTCGCTCGAACTCGCCTTCCGCGAAGGCAAGGACCGCGCCTCCATCCTCTCGCAAACCGCCCCCGACGCCCCCTGGACCGAGCTCACCCTCAGCCAATCCCTCGCCTGCGAAATCTGCGGCGACGTCTTCGAAAAACTCACCCCGCGCCACTTCTCCTTCAATCACTCCGAAGGCGCGTGCCCCACCTGCGGCGGCCTCGGTCGCAAGCTCCGCTTCGTGCCCGAGCTCATCATCGCCGACCCGACCAAATCCATCCGCGGCGGCGCGATCAAACCGTGGCGCATCGGCGGAAAAAACCTCATCATCAAACACAACGCCGTCCTCAAACAGCTCGCCGAACAACTCCCCTTCGATCCCGAGCTGCCCTGGAACGAACTCCCCGCCGCCACCCGCGAACTCCTCCTACACGGCGCCGGCGAACGCCTCTTCGCCTTCAAACTGAAACGCATGCGCGAACCCAAGGCCATGCCCTTCCCCGGCATCATCCCCGACCTCGAGGAAAGCTACCGCGAGACCGGCAGCGACGGCTTCCGCGCCCGCCTCTCCACCTTCATGATCAGCGGCGCCTGCCCCGAGTGCCACGGCAGCCGCCTGAACGCCCGCAGTTCCAACGTCCGCCTGCCCGCGCCCGGCCTCACCGGCCTCGACGCCGACGGCCTCGCCATCACGCGCTTCTTCAAACTCGACGTCGAATCCGCCCACGCCTTCGTCACCGCGCTCGCCGCGCAACCCGTGCCCGCCGGCCAGTCCTCCTCCGCTCGCGAAGAGATCCTCACCGGCATCGAGCAACGCCTCCGCTTCCTCCTCGACACCGGCCTCGGCTACCTCGGCCTCGACCGCGACTACGACACGCTCTCCGGCGGCGAGGCCCAGCGCGTGCGTCTCGCCACGCAACTCGGCATGGGCCTCATGGGCGTCATCTACGTGCTCGACGAACCCAGCATCGGCCTGCACCCGCACGACAACCAAAAGCTCCTCGACACCCTCCGCGAGCTCCGCGACCGCGGCAACACCGTGGTCGTCGTCGAGCACGACGAGGACACCATGCGCATCGCCGACGAGATCATCGAACTCGGCCCCGAAGCCGGCACCGAAGGCGGCAACATCCTCTTCCAAGGCACGCCCGCCGAGCTCATCAAACTCGACCCAAAACTCACCCGCACCGGCCCCTACCTCGCGCGCAAATTGTCCGTCACCCGCGACGCCAAACCGAAAAAGCCCAAGGGCGAATTTCTCACCGTGCGCGAAGCCCGCGCCAACAACCTCAAGGGCATCGACGCCCGCTTCCCCGTCGGCCTGCTCACCTGCGTGACCGGCGTCTCCGGCTCCGGCAAGAGCACCCTCGTCAACGACATCCTCGCCGCCGCCGCCGCCCGCACGCTCAACGGCGCAAAGTCCCTCCCCGCCGCCCACCGCCACATCGAGCACCTCGAATTCTTCGAAAAACTCGTGCAGGTGGACCAGTCGCCCATCGGTCGCAGTCCGCGCTCCAATCCCGCCACCTACACCAAGCTCCTCGACCACCTCCGCGACCTCTACGCGCAGGTGCCGCTCGCCAAGGTCCGTGGCTACAAGGCCAGCCGCTTCTCCTTCAACGTGCGCGGCGGCCGTTGCGAACGCTGCCAGGGCGACGGCGTCATCAAGCTCGACATGCAATTCATGGCCGACGCCTACGCGCCGTGTCCCAGCTGCGAGGGCAAGCGCTTCAACCGCGAGACGCTCGAAATCCTCTTTCACGGCCACTCCATCGCCGACGTGCTCAACATGACCGTGCGCGACGCCAGCGTGCTTTTTCGCAACATACCGAAAATCATGGACCGCCTCGAAACGCTCAACGCCGTCGGTCTCGGTTACCTCACGCTCGGCCAGTCCGCCACCACGCTCTCCGGCGGCGAGGCGCAGCGTATCAAGCTCTCGCTTGAGCTCAGCAAGCGCCAGCAAGGCGACACGCTCTACATCCTCGACGAGCCCACCAC
>Ga0079224_100005190_pt1 | contig 17059 bp, 12 predicted proteins | sample Stecom2015_FD_80414 | JGI IMG/M metagenome (GOLD analysis project Ga0079224, IMG submission 80414) | Agricultural soil microbial communities from Utah to study Nitrogen management - Steer compost 2015 | ecosystem: Environmental > Terrestrial > Soil > Agricultural land | place: USA: Utah... | reverse complement strand
TATTCGTTGGGATTCACGTCGTTGATCATCTTATCCGTGGTCGGTACAATCGCAATTGCTTTGCTACCCCGGAAGAGACTTGAAGAAGTGAAGAGTTGAGACACATGGTGCGCAGGAAGGTCGCCCGCAAAGAGAAATCCATGCGAAACCAATCACCAGAAACTTTTGTTACTTGCTCACCGTAGAACAAAAGGACTCCCGAATGAAGGTACACGATATCAAACCGGCTCCCCTTCTAGACCCCTTCATTTCGGGCTACAAGATTATTGAAACCGACGCGGAGCGCATCAACCGGATCTTGCCAAGCACTTCAATTGCGATGGCAGTCCGTCTCCGCGGAAAAAATATACTGATAGACAATGGAAGAACGCGGGCACTGCCGCAGATCGTAATTTCAGGATTACAAAAATCACCGCGCCACATTGGCTACGGAGATGACACCCGAACATTGATTGTCCAGTTTAAACCGGGCGGCGCGTCTGCATTTTTCAGGGAACCGCTTCATAAGTTGTTTGGTGAAACTACTTCCCTCGATGATTTGATCGCCCCGGCGGAAGTCAGCACAATCAACGACAGAATTTCTTCCGCCGAAAGTGACCCACAAAGGATTTCCATCGTTGAAGAGTTCCTTACCAGCCTGTGCCATAAGGGCGAGACAGACAAGCTCATCTCCACTGCCATTCTGCAGATCAACCACGCCGGTGGATTTATCAGAATTAAGGATCTCCGCGACCAGCTCCACATTAGCAAGGATGCATTCGAAAAGAGGTTTCGGAAGATTGTGGGCACGTCGCCCAAGCAATACGCGTCGCTTGTCAGAATGTCAACGATTGTTGGCCATGGTCGTGGACGTGACCAGCTCCTTGACGCTGCCTTTAATGCCGGATTCTTCGATGAGTCCCATTTCATAAAAGCATTCAAACAGTTTACTGGTCAAAGCCCCACAGATTTTTCCAAATCAGGTCCAGCCTGGTAAGCCCCTTATGTTCCCTGCGTGATCTGCCTATGCGACCGGTGTGGTTCAAACATGAGGGTTAACATCAATGCTTTTTTACAATCATTCCTTCGGCTGTTCACGCAACTTTGAGTTATCAACTCAGTTGTATGAGATCTCTACTCAAAGCCACTGTCATTTTTGCAGCCGTGAGCATACCAACATGCTCATTTGGGCAACTGGCATCAGATTACGCAGACAAAAACACAACAACCATGGAGGAAATCATCAAGACCAATAAGGAAGTCGTAATTGACCTTTACGAAGTCATTCTAAATCAAAGAAAATTCGACCTGTTGAACGATGTCATCTCTGAAGATTACACAAACGTTCAGGGCGAACGTGGCGCTGCTGCTTTTGGCAAAGTGGTCCGAAGCATTGTCAAGGCATTTCCCGATGCCCAATGGACGCTTGGACCCGTTGTTGCCGAGGGAAACTCGGTCGTTGTTAAACACACGTTGACCGGAACGCATCAAGACACTTTTCAGGATATTCCACCCACCGGTAAGAGTTTTTCTAACGACGGCTGGGCATTGTACGAGTTCTCCGGCGGGAAGATCATTCGGTCGCAACTCCTGACAGACAGACTTAGTTTTCTCCAACAGATCGGGGTATTGCCGCAAGATCCCCTTATTCATGCGCGACGACTGGATTCCTTTGTGTATTTCGTCGATAAGTTCGTGGTGCCAACGAAAGCTATTGAGATCTTTACCGAGCGCATGAACTACAACAGATCCTTTATCAAATCGCTGCCAGGGTTTATCAGAGATGAAGTGATCGCGACCGAGCTTGGAAACGGCGATTTGAATTTAATGACGATCGCCGTTTGGGAAAGCGAGGCTCACCTGGAGGAGGCGAGGAAGCGCGTGCAGGAAGAGTACAGAAAGATAAATTTTGATCCTGCGGATTTTACAAAAGCCCATGGAATAACCATGGAGCGGCAAGTATACCACCCTCTTGGAATGCGATAACATCCGTCGTTAAATAAGGAAATCACCGTTCGTAAACCAGATCGGTGATTTCCGCTTCTTCACTGCTGACGTAATTAATGACGAGCTTATTATTGGTAACCTCCTTGACCGTGAGGTCGACCGACTCATCAAGGATCATCTTAGAACTTTCAATCCGATGGCTGCCACTAAACACGTCGTCACCCTACAACTCAACATATGTCCCGTTTGCATTCAATTGCAGGAAATAAGTACTGGCTTCGCTGGGATCAACAAGTTCCTCACTGTACTCCCAGATACTTCCATGCTGGTAGGGTTTTGATGATGTACGGCTTGGCAGGAATGACACTATCTCCAAAAAGACTGAGATTGTCCACATGGCGCAATATCCATTTCCGGATATTTTTCCGCGCAACTCCCTGAAAGAAGGTATTGTGCGGCCTTAGTACATTCTCTAAGTTCGTTACACACCAACCCCCAAACCTTGCGGACCCTCATAGGCATCCTCTGTCTTGCCCAGAGTGAATCGGAAACTCCGACAAGCGGCTCCAACGATTTGCTGGACGGCATTATTTACGGCACTATCGTTCTTTTTATCCTCAGTGTCATAACGGAAAAATTCACACAGCTCGCAAGAATGTATCCTTCGCGATTCCGCATCGCGGGTATTGTAGTCTGCACCCTGGTGTTAATTCCGATAGGCGCCGGACTGTCAGCAGGCTGGTGGGCACCGGAAGGTTACTTGAATGGCAACACTAAGGCAAGTTATGTATTAGGTATTGTCTTGCTTCTGCTCTCCGACCTATTCTGCCTGATAATGCTTATTGCTAACACCGATGTTATACAAAGACGATTTGCCAGGGCCTTCTCCAGCCTCAGCGTGTTGAATAATGTCCGCAAAAGCGATGCAGGGGATTTGATTGTTGAGGACAAGACCACAGTTGAAAGGGAAGTAACCATACTCAGCTTCATCATAGGCTTCATTGTGGCTTATTCCTTCAACGCACACCTGTTTGGTCTTTTGGACACCAAGCCTCATTTAGGCTGGGGCGATGGTAAGCCCTTATTCGTAGAAACCGTAAAGTTTCCGCTACCAAACCCGGAACTTTTTTCCTTCGACGCGATGAAAGCGGTCGGCTTTGTTCTCACGGCCTTTTTCCTGGCATTCGGTTCGAAGTTCTTTCACGACTTGCTGGATACGTTGCTGCAGGTAAAAGAATACAAAAGAAAAATGAACGACAGGGAAACGTATCAAGTCAGCAATATCAAGCAGTTCGACGAATACTTTTATACGGACTATCTTCAACTGGCAAAAATTTGTCTGGAACAAAACAAGGCTACGGTCGCGGCATTGCCAAATCTGGGGGCATACTTCGTCGGGGTTTCATCCGATCCTCTTAACCGACGGCCTGTGATCATACTTCATTCCACCCTTCAAAACAACGCGGGATATCCCCCCTCGTTTCAAGGCCGCCTGGACTCAGGCAAAATCTATAACGTGAAGACTGAAGTTGTATATGGATTTACGGAACCCGAAATTCACCTTGACCCCGGAGATAGCATCAGCCACAAGGACTTTTCGCATACGCCCGGGACAATTTGCTGTTGCGTAAAAGACAACCAAAGAACCTACTTGCTTACCTGCGCACACGTAATGACGGGAGGCGCCCCCGTTGTCACTGTTACAACCACGAACGGTTGGGTTAATCTCAAAACACCAGATGACACGAAAAGCGCTGACACCAAATTTGCGCCTATAGGCACTCTGGCCTTTGCCCTAATCGATAATGAGTTAGACGCGGCGCTCTCTGAAACAACAGAAGTCATTCGGCCTGTTGTGAACATAAATGTGCCCCCTGCGGATTACACTGACGCACTAAACGGAGCCGAAGTGCGCATAGAGGGAAAATTGAATAAAACCCAAGCCTTCGTTCAAGGTTACTCTCAGGAACCTATCAAATTCAGGTACAGCGGTGGCAGCCACAAGCTCGGCGGACTGATACTTATCTCCAACAACAACATTGGCACGCCCGTAACAGCGACACAAAAAGGCGACTCCGGCGCCATGGTGTACCTGGTAAAAGACAGAGTCGCGCTCGGAATGGTGATTGGCGGCAATAGCCAATATACGTACGTAATCCCGCTATCCAGGATTCTTCTCAGAACAAAAACCCAACTAACCTGATATTTCCAATGCACCCAAAAAGACCCTACCCAATAATTTCCCTATTACTCGTCGTATGTATCATCAATACAGCATCAGGGCAAAATGCGTCAAACAAACCTCCGAGGAGTCCTTTTACTGATTGGAAAGAAATGACATCGGATCCTGGTCAACAAGCGGCGATCCTCAAGGCATACGGCTTTGCTAGTGTCGGCGCTGTTCAGGCGTTCAATAGCAAATACAACGTTAACTTGCCCATACCGTCTACCTTCGATGACAGTATAGACTCACTAATCTTCCCTCAAAGTGGCTCTCCAAGTTCTCTTAGCATCTCAAATCCCGCGGCTGCTATTGACGCCGTGGGTACCTTTATTGCCAATCGATTCAAGCAGGAGATAAATGTTGCCTTTCTCAACAAACTCAAGAGCGACCTTAACAATATTCCCTACTTGGGCGAGTTCTTTCCGACCTCTAAACTCGTACTTCAAACTACCGACCCATACAATTACGCAGTCTACATGGAGACGCTAAGAGAAGCATTCGAAAAAGACGTAAGTGTACTTCCTTCCGCGTTACCAAGCCTTATCTCGAAAATAGCGCCCCGCGAGACAACTCTCCAATCATTTCCCACACAACTGGCAGTTAAACTGGTAGACATCCAGTCGCCTCCGAATATGGTATCTGTTATCACCTACCTTGCCCAAGACGCTCAATCTATTGCGGGAATAGACACGAATCTAAAGCAGGCCCTAATGGGACTAAAGCTCGTCGTCACTGCATTATATAAGGAGGGGCCGATCATGTTCCTGAGGGAAGAGGAGTTGAAATCAGCCCTGCAAGATGGCCGTTCGATTTATTTTGGATTATTGATTAAGCAAAATGAAGGCTTCTTTATAGAAAACTTAGAGAAGATCGAGACATTCAAACAAGTAATAACACACCTATGCCGCAGCTACAGTCAGCTAGCCGATACGATCCGAAACCTTCAATCCGTGGCCGAAGAACAAAACCTCACACCACGAAAGTTCGCTAGCGCAAATTCTTTCTTGATACAAAATCTACGTAACACAATAGCTGCACTTGAAAGCCATGGTCTAAGTTCCAGTTCAAGCTTGACTGAAATTCTAGACCGAATAGAAATTGCCAATAGCGCTTTCCCCTTAATTGTAGAGTACCTTCAGGATAAATCGTACGGGCTCGCTCTTTTGAACCTGGCCGAATTAATTACGGCACTAGATAGCCGACTGAATCCGGACCAAGTCGTGCTTGTAAATAGGTACTTGACATTCGTAGGAAACCTCCTAAAGGCGAAAACGAAGGATGAGTTGGTTCAGGCGCTGGAGACCTCTGCAAATCCCGTTGGAAGCTATCGCGTAAAACGAAACTCCACGCTTAATATCTCCGTGAATGCCTACGGCGGTGCGTTCGGTGCTGACCACACTTACGGCGCCACTGCACCCTTAGGATTTTACATAGGCTGGGGCAATATTAATAAGAGTAGCAGGTCGACCCTGTCTGATGATAATGGTAAATCAATTGGACTGTTTGCTTCCGTGATTGATGTAGGCGCAATCGCCGCCTTCCGTTTGATAGATGGTGAAGCCGAATCACCCGATGTCACATGGAGTAACGTCTTCTCGCCTGGCGTATACGCCTCGTTTGGTTTCGGAAGATGTCCCGTTTCTCTAAATATCGGGTATCAGCAAGCACCCGAGCTTACATCAGTGGACAGCAACGGAAACGCAGTATTCATCGAAAAAGAATGGCAGTGGCGGGCGTCTATCGCAATTGATATCCCAATTATCGATTTCTATATAAAACAAAGGGCATTCAAAACGAGGAGGAAGGAAAGGGAGCCACAGGTACCCACAGAGCCTATCAAGCATCCGCAAAGAATCACCAGCATTCAACGATGACGTGCAGAGCGCATCTATGAAACGTTGCGACGATACCTTTGGTCGGATACGCTGTTATGATCCTGCAATGCAAAAATAATAGTACGTATGGTAGATACACACTATGCCGAACGCAAGCTCTTCCAATCAAAAAAAATTAATCCCAGCTTTCAGGGATGAAAGAATTGGAACCGAGTGAAATCACGCAGTTCCATCGCATCGGCATCGTGTTAGTCGCTTGACGCTGCAAGGTAAACCTCTTAACTTAATTACTATCAAGCCCTCTCGTATGAACCGCCTGCCTAACATCAAGGGCGAAACCTTCTCCCCGATATCCGGGACGTTCATACTGCGCGCCGACAAGCCGATCAACCTGTTTGCTTCCACTCAGGAAACTTCGCACCGAATAATTTGTCGTACCATTTCAACTATCACATAAACTTCAGGTAACATCAAACAGCGGATAGCATGACACAACCTGTTTTATACCTGGCCTTTGCAAACAATCAACATCATCCCTTCCTGAACTTAAGTCGGGAGCAACAGAAGATCTACAACCTTTTTGTTGCCAACCCGGCTTTGAAGGGATTTCAGATTCATACCGATTCTTTTGCCACTACCGAAAGCCTGGTCGACTACCTCATTGAGTTCAAAAACCGGGTTTCCATTTTTCACTACGCTGGTCATGCCGACAGGGCAAACCTCGTGCTCTCCGATGACAACGCCGGACGAAATGGCCTGACGTCTCTGCTGGGTCGACAAAAACACCTTAAGTGCGTGTTTCTCAATGGCTGTGACACAACCGGATTCGTCGAAAAATTATTGCGACAGGGGGTGCCGGTGGTCGTCGCGACCGACCGCAAAGTCGATGATGAATCAGCCCTAACCTTTGCCGAGACGTTCTACAAAGTGTTGATAAGCGGAGAAACCCTTGAAACGGCATTTGATGAGGCAAAGGCCGCTGTGGACCTCAAAAATGAAGGAAAGGTTAAGGTACGAACGCAGGTCGGCCGCCTCATAGATGCACAGCAAGAAGGGTGTCCCTGGGGATTGTACTACAATGATCCGACGGCGTTACAGTGGAAGCTGGAAGATGCGAAGCAGGACGTTCTCAACCTCCCCCGCAAGTTTTGGATCCGGTTTGTCATATTAGCTGCACTGCTATTCGCCGCGTTCACGTGGTCAAAGATTGTTATCGGCAACTCCCCTACTCAAGCTATACTAGCTAGTGGCCCCCTGGCCGTGATCGGAATTTGCTCTTTTCTGGCAAAACACCTGGGTACCAACTTTCCCAATATCCCAAGACAGATAGCCTGGTTCTTTCTGAGAACGCCTGTTCTCGCATTGCTCGTCGCGGCCTTTGTACTGATCAGTGCAAGCAGCTCCTCGGTCAGGATCAACCATAACGGACAACGCGACCTGAATCCTTACCTGAAAAATAACCGCGGAAAAAACTGGGCGCTCGCCTGGGCCATGCGCGGTGAAAGCGAAGATCAAACCCGGCTGTTTGCTATCGGATCGCCCTTCGGCAACAAAGCGAACTTGCACATTGACGGATACAAACCGAAGCAGATTTCTCTGCGACCGTGGACAACGACAGATCTGGACATCCGGAATTTTGAAGTACTGTCGTCCCTTCTGATAAGAGTAGCACCCATGGATATGCCTTTGATAGGGCGAATGAAAATCGAAGTGTACAAACCTGGCGACAAAGCGATTGTAATCGAAAGCCCGGACGCGCCATCAATCATTATCGGGGCTCGTTCACAGGTACCTGAAGATGTGAAAAGCGAATGGGAGGCATACTTTTCTGAACTGCAAATCCCCGATGACCTGAAGGAACGATGCATAAACAGATGGAAAAAACCGAAACAACTATATGATAAAGTGTTTTTCGTCCCTGAAGACAAGTGGAACGTCAGGATGTACATCAACAACACATTGCGCATCACCAAGGAAATTACAATCAAGAACCAACCCGTAAACGATGTATTACTTCAACATTAAACGACTCATGTATCCTTTCGCGGTAGTGATTACCGCCTGGGTAACGCAAGCATCCGCCCAGAACAGGACCGTGGATGTCGACCTGGTCATAAAGGAACCACGATGTATTGCGTACTATGAACCCGAAGGGATAAAGGCCATTGAGGAGCAGGGTGCAATTCAACTCGCGGCACGGATGCAATCGTACCTGCCCTTCATCCAGTTTTCCGGAAATACAGGCATTCACAAACTTGTATTTACGGTCGATCGCGAGAAGGAAGTCGGCATCTATTCCATCCACCTTCTCATGCAGTTGCAGCTTAATAATGGTGCACATTACAATACGACGCCTTATGTTTTTAGAAGCGCTGCCGACTTTGACGCACCTCTGCCAGATGATTACCAGGGTTTCATTGGGGCTCTTGACAATGCCCTGGATACATGGCTGAGCAAAGAGCAGTCAGCCATTATCAACGACGTGTTCAGCAATGTCAGCCTTGGAGAAAAAGCACACCCAATAAAAAGTAGTCAGGCATGGGCTCTACCCTTTAGTACTGAAACCCACAAGATTGGGTATCACAGCGAGTTCCTGATCAAATCGGAATATACCGACAATGTTGCTGAATGGGAACTCCTCTATCCTGTTGAAGCCAAAGGGCGTGTGCTGTCTGCATCGCCCACCTGTCCCGCGGAATACGTAGGTAACCTCATGGCCGCCATGAAGGACCTCACCGATGTTGACAAGATAAATCGTGTATCGGTGAAGGGAATTTACCTGACCAAGTATATCAAACCAGAATCCGTGACGCTCCCTCCGGACGACAACGATCTGTAATCCTAACAACCATGTCACGATCATCATTTCACCTTTTGCTCGGGCTGTTATTCTTCCTCGCAAGGTTCACTGCGTGGGCACAATCTCCTGATACCCAGCAGGCCCAGCTTCGCGAGCGTACTCTCCTGGCAACCAACAACGCCCGGGCTCACGCCGCCAGTGGAAACTGGGCAGAAGCTATCTCCACGCTCCAGAATGCAATCAATAGCCTGTCACCTTCAAACAGTACTACGGCTGCGTATCGTCACTACCTGTATTTTAATATGGGATACTTATATGAGCACCAGCCCGATGCGGATGCAGCCACACTCAAACTCGCAGCACAGGCTTACGCGCAGGCTTTGTCCAATAAACCAGACGATGTAAAAACGCTGAACAACCTTATCCTGGTTAGCAGAGCAATTGGAGACAACCTGAGCGCGCTTACTTACATCGACCACATCATTCGGTTGGATTCGTCATCGGCATATCAATGGCACCTCGTCGCCGGCGACATCTATCGTTCTGAAGGCAGACAGGATCAGGCCTGGAAGGAATACAAGAAGGCGATAGACCTTAACCCCACAAACCGCACCGCCGCACAGAAGATAGTTGATCTCTACGAGACTGGTCCCGCAGACGATCAAAAGCTGCTGGAACAGTGCAAAGAATTTCGGCAATCCGGAATGGCGGAAATGGCACGAATCGGGCTGGAGGAAATACTTCGGAAAAACTGCGACACGTGGTCTTCTGATCCGCAATACAATGAAGATGCGTTGCTGGAATGGGCGGGCGTACTCATTGAAAACCGCTGGGTACGACGTGACATTTTCGATGGCATCGCCGCAATGAAATGCAATTCACGCCCACTTGAGGACCTGCAACGTAGCATCAGGGACGGATGGTACAAAGTTGGGTTTGCCCCCTCACAACAATCCTGGTGGCTCGAAAACGAACGGCGCGCATTCTACTATTTAGCCATGCAGAAAAGCTGGACAGATTACTTGCTCACAACCGGCAGGCAACGCGAAGCCATGGAGTTGTATGAAGCCGCGTGGGCACCACTCAATCGAATCCAGGACCGCAGCAGAGAAATTTACGGACGCAATGGCGTCGTGCTGATCGATCTATTGACACAGTTGGCGAGAGTTTATACCAATAAGACGCTGGATCCGAATGGCATGAAATTCCGCGAAATGGAATCGCGCCTGTTTGAACAAAAGGGTGCAGCAATATCAGCTGACGATCTGCCGGCAATGGAGAAATTTCATACTATCCTCGGATACATCTATGTTGAGCGGAAACAATGGCAAAATGGCGCACGGGGCGCAAAATTTCAGCTGGAACACGCCATTCGCGCTGCAAAGATGGCTGCTCAGGACGATCCAACTCACAGCAAACCAATTCCCCATTTATATCACTACCTGGGTCTGACGTACATGAACATCGGCAACCCCGGCGAGGCAACGAATGCATACCTCGATGCAGCCATCGGCTACCTGGAGACGGATAATTTGCGTCTCGCCGGACAAATGGTCAAAACATTTGATAGCATAGGTGTAATGACGCCTGTCACACAGGCCAAAGCGACCTCGGTAAGAACACTCGTCGCCGCACGAAGTCAAATTAAGCAACTGGACGTGGAGTCGTTTGAGCCCGATAAAGGCAAATACTTTCGCGCACAAGCGACGTATACGTGGATCGACAATCCCAACGGGTTGGAAGGCATACCCGATGATGTCCTGAAACGTCAGCGCTTTAAGGCACTTTCCGATTTGAGTGAACAGGCAGATAACGTCGGTGCCACAGATGTGTCTCAGGCCCTGAAACAGCGAGCACTCACATCGCTTCAGGAAGTTACCGTGCTGTCTTCACCGCAGGATGTAGTACGCCTGAACAAAGTGAAAAATACGAGTCAATTGACAGAATACAACGAGGTGGGTAAACACCCCAATGTGAATTTTGACCCGAAAAATGAAGTCTACGTTCCAACAGAGGGACGCGATTATAAAAAGGTGATCTACTTCAAGGAAGACATTGCCGAACGACATTGATGCCCGGATACACCCACCATTGAAACTTACAGACACAATTATCAAATAACAATGCCAAAGGGATATTCACTTCACATCGGCCTGAATACGGTCAACCCTGATCATTACGACGGTTGGGATGGTCGATTGGTCGCCTGCGAATCGGACGCTATTCAAATGTCCGAAATTGCCAAGAAAATGAATTTCGCATCCATAGATGTGAAACTCACGAAAGAAGCCACCCGCGATCAGTTCAAAGACATCGTCAGGTCATACAGTAAAAAATTGCAGCCGGGAGATCTTTTTCTGCTCACGTACTCAGGTCATGGAGGTCAGCTTCCTGATCTCAACAACGACGAAGCCGACGCCATTGACGAGACCTGGTGTATGTACGATGGCCAAATTGCTGATGACGAAATTTATGAGCTGTGGTCAGGATTTAAAGAAGGCGTCCGAGTCTTGGTATTTTCCGACAGTTGTCACAGCGGAACTGTCGTCCGCGACATGCTCGCAGGCATCACCAGCAATATCGTCGGCGAAAACGGAACCGAAATAAGGTATCGGTTCATGCCCTGGAATGTTGCCAATAAGACGTACATGAAAAACCGATCGTTTTATGACGAAATCCTTTATAACCCGAAGACAAAGGAAGATGCTAAGAATATCAAATGCACGGTACGACTGATCTCGGGATGTCAGGACAATCAATATTCGCTGGACGGTCCTTTTAACGGACTGTTTACAGGCACCTTGCTGCGCATCTGGAACAACGGAAGGTTCAAGGGAAACTACGACAAGTTTCACAAAGCGATTCTGAACGTCATGCCGAGGAGTCAATCGCCAAATCATTTCGTGATTGGGAAACACGATCCGGTGTTCGCTGATCAAAGTCCCTTTCAGATCTAAACCTGGGCGACTTTAGATTAGCCAGCTGTTAAAAAGACAAAAAATCTATTAAGTCTATTGATTTAGTAGATTATTATTCATATGTTTGCCTCGTACTTGGTGAAAAAGCCCGATTCCGTGCTAAAACAGCGGTTTTGGGCCCTGCCAACGTCCAAAAACATCGCTTATGAACCGATTTGGATTGTTTGTGCATGACGGTTGTTGTCGTTGATCATTCCCATGAAATCAACTCACAACAACAATTAACTCTTATAATAATATGGTATCCCCAGCACAAATACATGATCAGAAGCAGTACCTGGTACTTGCTGAAGAAGACACAACGCCAAATCGCACCATTTCGGCCGGAGAATCCGCCGCCACCAGTTTGTCAGACAACGAATTGTTTGACAACGTCTCAGCTTTCTACTACAACGACCGCGTGCGCGTCACATTTCTCGTAGCCGAGAGATTCAAACCCGATTTCAGCTTGCTCCGCGGCTTGATTGAATTCAACCGCCCCCGAAATCTCATGTTCACATACGACCGCCACGCCACGTCGGTAAGCATCGATCTTGCGAAAGATCACTTGACTAACCTGGACGTTCTCCTGACCAACGTACGCAACTGGCTTGTGAAGGAAAAACTGTTTCGTAAGGCTCTTCGGACAGTGATTGAGTTTGAAAAGCATTACCAACAAGAACGCGATAGGATATACAACATCCTGAATAATACGACTGTCGCCGCAGCAACAGTCTGACATAGCCTCTTCAAATCAATTATCCACCTAATTGATTTTATTAAGAAGAAGGGAGAGTACAGGCTCGACGAACTTCTAGCAACCTGTTTCCACCAACAAGGTGCTTAAACCTGGCTCAACCCGATGAGCGATCGGGAGGGAACAATAAAATTAATTTTAAGATGGAGAAAACCGTTACGCATTTCGATCAATTCCTCTGGGCTTTTGCCCGGGGATTCTTTGCTAGCAACACATTCTGTTCCTAGCTGACCTACTACCATCCCTGAATTGACCTTCCTGTCCGCACTACGGATGGGACGGAAAACCTATGTCCTTACATGGCTTGTGGGCGCGTCTGACCCTTTGAGGTGGGTGGACACTTCAAATGGAATGATGCGCCCTGCAGCCACCAAAATCCAATCAATAAGTCTAACTAATCAAAATCATGAACCCTCTTTACAGAAGAGCGATACCTCTCTTTGTCCTGATTTCATTCACGCTCACAGCATGGCCTCAGGAAGTGCTCAAAGGAAGAGTGATCGACGGGGCAACGACTGAACCCCTCATCGGAGCCACGGTACTGGTTAACGGAACCGGCGAGGGCGCAATGGCCGATGTGAACGGCAACTTCGCATTTGAGCTAAGACAACCGCTCCCCGTAACGATCACGATAAGCTACGCTGGCTATCAAAGTCAGCAAATCGAGGTCTACGAAACATCGTCAGAGCTCGAAATAAGCCTGGAGTCGCGACAGTTACTTTCGGAAGTAGTCATCACCGCCGTGGGTATACAAACCGAACGACAGGCAATCAACTATTCCGTGCAGACGCTCAAGGCTGCGGAACTGCTCGAAACCCGGGAACCCAATATTGTCGCAGCGATCAGCGGAAAGGTTGCCGGCGTGCAGATCAACAACAGCAGTGGTCAACCCGGTGGATCCTCCACCATACGTGTTCGCGGAAGCACCTCTATTCTCGGTGAGAACTCTCCCTTGTTTGTACTCGATGGTATGCCTATTGACAACTCAAACATCGGGTTGGCAATACAAAACGAAAATCAGATCGTAAACCAGTCGAACCGCGCTGTCGATCTCAACGCCAACGACATCGAAAGTATCACTGTACTTAAGGGACCCACAGCAGCTGCATTGTATGGCATTCGCGCGGCAAACGGCGCGGTGATTGTCAATACGAAAAAGGGATTCGCTAGCGATAAGCCCGTTGTTACGTTCACGACATCATACAGTGTTGAATCACTCCTGCGCAGACTGCAGCCGACCCAGGATAAGTATGCGCAAGGAATCAATGGTCAATACGTTGAACCTGGTTTAAACGGTTCAGAAGATTCCTGGGGTCCACTCCTCAGTACACTGACCTACAGCGATGTCCCAAGCAAATGGGATGTCAATGGCAAGATTGTCAGCCAGGACGATCCGCTCTCCAACGGAATTCCCGTCAATCGATACAACAACATCGACAAGTTTCTGCAACAGGGATATACAACAGACAATCACCTTAGCATTGCTGGTGGTTCGGATAGAGCAAATTACTATTTCTCTGCCGGCAGATTCTACCAGGAAGGCATTGTTCCCACAACGAACTTTTTTAAGAATTCGGTACGACTAGGTGCCGGGTATCAGGCGTCCGACAGACTTCACCTGATGGCTTCAATAAATTACTTCAACACCGGCTCCGACAACAGGATGTTGCCCGGCGGCGCTCCTTCCGGTGTCATGCGCGGCCTGATCAACACACCGCTAAACTTTGACAACTCCAATGGACGCGCAAATCCTTCCGAAGATCCGCTCGCCTACTCGTTTGAGGATGGAACACAACGCGCTTACCCCGGTGGAAATCGCGGATTCGACAATCCATATTGGTCGCTTAACAAAAATCCGCACTCTGACGACATAAACCGTTTCGTCATAGTTCAGGAAAGTCAATATGGCCTTACTGATTGGCTTACAGCAACCTTACGCCTCGGAACTGATTTTTCAAACGAAAGACGCAAAGGAGCGTTCAGTAAGGGATCTATCGCATTTCCCGCAGGGGTTATCGTCGACTATGGCTTCTCCAGGAGAGACATCAATACAGACCTCTACCTTACCGCGAACCGACAAATCAATCCCAATTTGAACATAACAGTCGTTGCAGGCCACAACTTCTTCGACTATCACCGATTCAACACGGTAACTCGAGGTAACAACCTAAGCATTCCCGACTTCTACAACATCAGCAACGCATCTTCGGTGACTGCCGACCAGTCGACGTTCCGTAAGAAACTCGTTGCAGTCTACGGAGATGTGCAGCTTAACTACAAGAACTGGCTGTTTGTTGAAGTCGCTGGTCGCAATGAATGGACCTCCACATTACCTGTTGGTCGTAATTCATTTTTCTATCCTTCGATCAACGCAGGGCTTGTGTTGTCAGAAGCCCTGGACATACCATTGAACAGTTTGAGCCACCTTAAGCTCCGCGTATCATTTGCCCAGGTTGGCAATGACGCCGCACCTTACTCGCTAGACACGTACTACTCCACGACAACTATTGGTGGCGCAGCGCAAGGTCAGGAGTTTACTTTTCCGTATCGCGGACTCTCAGGATTCAGTCTGGATAACAGCAAGGTCAATCCCGACCTTAAACCCGAAACCATCACAGCCTACGAGGGAGGGGTGGATGCCTGGTTTTTGAATGACAGGATAGGGATCGAGTTTACCTGGTACAAATCCGAAAGCCGCGATCAAATTCTGCCGATTAGCATTCCCACATCGACTGGTTTTAATGGCTACATCACAAATGCCGGACTCATCACAAACCAGGGCATTGAAGCCGTAGTGTCCGCCGCCCTTGTTAGACGTGAGTCCCTCCGTTGGGATGTTTCTTTGAATTTCGCGAAGAACAAAAGTGAAGTCGTTGAGCTCGCGGAAGGCCTAAGTCAGATCGGCTTGTGGAATACGAACAACGTAACGGCAAGTATCATTGCCGGATATCCCTTCAGCGTCTTTTACGGAACGCGGCTTCTTACCGACGATGAAGGTAATGTTGTGATCGACGACCGAGCAACCATCGGTGGTTCTCCCAACGCCAACTACGGCTTCCCCATGGTAGATCCTGATCAAACGGTAATCGGCGATCCGAATCCGCTTTGGAACCTGGGATTGCGGAACTCAATCACATACAAGAGCTTCACACTGTCGTTCCTTTTCGACTCCCGCTACAAGTTCGACATCTACAACAGCGCCCATGCGCAGATGGTGACGAATGGCGTATCAAAGATCACGGAAGATCGCTACGATCCGTTCGTGTTCGAAGGTGTGAAGTTTAGCGACGGAGGAATTAATGACATTGAAGTAATCAAAGGTGAACGATGGTACCGATCGACCATTCAGTATCCCGAACTGTACGTTGAAAAAGATCTCTGGTGGATTCGTCTACGTGATGTTAATCTCACGTGGAACGTCCCGAAAGCCTGGATTCAACGATTTTCCCTTGAAGGCCTTAGCATCACACTTACCGGAAGGAATCTTTTCCTGAGCACCAACTACTCGGGACAGGATCCTGATGTAAACCTCCGGGGAGGCTACACCAACGGATATGGTGCCGACTTCTTCAACTATCCTACCAGCAAAAGTGTAGGAGCTCGTCTCCAGGTAACATTTTAATTCATGATGACTATGAAAATCAGAAATACAATCGCGTTAACTGTCCTCATCCTGGTCACTTCCTGCGATCTCGGGGAGGTGAATATCAATCCCAACAAACCAACGGTTGCACCGATGGGTGGGATTTTGTCGGGTGCGCAAGCATCATTGGTGTACGCATATGGTGCGGATTATGCGTTAAAGACCTCAGTCTTTATGCAGCAGATTAGCGGAATCGGAGGGTTCGCCGTCAATGATGACCGTTACAACTTTGCTACGTCTGCATTCGATGGTGCATGGGGCAAAATCTACACCAACGTGCTCAATGAATTGAAGGAACTCACTGCTCTCGCGCAGGAAAGAAATTCACCGCACTATGAAGGCGTAGCTAAAATCCTAAGCGCTTTGGCCCTCGGAACGCTGACCAGTTCGTATGGTGACATACCCTGGACGCAGGCGCTCGATCCCTCGATACTGGCGCCTTCATTTGACTCACAGGAATCGGTCTATAACGCGATCCAGCAATTGCTCTCCGAGGGTATCAACCTCCTCAATGAAACGTCGGTTTCATCGCCAGGCACTGACGATATGATCTACAACGGGGATCTGAACAAGTGGAAAGCGCTTGCATGGTCGTTGAAGGCACGATACGCACTCCACCTCAGCAAGCTGAATGCAGCAGAAGCCGCACAGAACGCATTGAACAATTTGTATGAAGGTGGACCGGGAGGCACCTACAGGGGTATCGCATCCAACGCAGGCGACTTCGACCTCGTTTTCGGCACGGCCAACAACCAGGCGTCACCCTGGTACACTCAAAACGCAGGAAGGCCCGGTTGGTACGGAATGGGTTACTTCTTTATCGCTTTGTTGAATGGCGACCCTGATAACGGCGTACCGGTTGATCCGCGTCGTGCCGCTTTCGCAAATCCGATGCCTCCTCCAGCACCGCCTCACAC
>Ga0079224_100005189_pt1 | contig 17060 bp, 12 predicted proteins | sample Stecom2015_FD_80414 | JGI IMG/M metagenome (GOLD analysis project Ga0079224, IMG submission 80414) | Agricultural soil microbial communities from Utah to study Nitrogen management - Steer compost 2015 | ecosystem: Environmental > Terrestrial > Soil > Agricultural land | place: USA: Utah... | reverse complement strand
GGCTCCACGTGCAGCTCGGAGCTCATGCCGCCGTCGTTGACGGGGTAGTTGTCCCAGATGAGCGGCTTCCGACCGAGGGCCCTGGAGAACTCATCGACCTCGTGCGCCCCTATCGTCGTCGAGCAGACCTCGGTGCCCGTGTAGAAGACGTCGATCTCGGGCGACAAGCGCTCCCCCAGCTCGTGCAGGTAATCGCCGAACGGCGGTGCGCCGTGGTACGCGGTCGGGCACATGACCAGCGAAGCGTCGGTGCGTTCCTGCTTCAGCCAGTCGAGGACCTCATTGCACAGCTGCGCCTGTGCGTGCGCGAAGCTGCCGAATACCTTGCCGTCGTCTCGATGTCTGAAGGTAGGGTTTATGTCGTCCAAGAACAACCCGAAGCTTCGCACCCCTACGCGCATGAGAGAAGTGAGTTTCTCACGTATGGCGAAGGAGTCCTCGTCCGAGCTGTAGCGGACGTCGAGGCCCGGGCTCAACGTGTAGACGAAGTCGATACCGGCATGGCTCGCGACCCTGACGGAGCTGGCGAAGTCCGCCAGCGCCTGGTCGCCGTAGTGCTCGCGCCAGCGGGCGCGGTGCTGTCGGTCGTTCTTGGGCCCGTAGTAGTAGGTGTCGTAGCCATGTGCCCCCAGGAAGCGCAGCATGTCCTCGCGCTCGGCCTGCGTGTACGCCGCGCCGTAGAACCCCTCCACGACGCCCTGCACCTCGAAGGCACCCATCAAGCGCCCCCAACGCTCTCGGCGCGACCGGCGCTGAGGAGGAAGCTCGTCATCTTCTCTCGGGTCACGAGCTCTACCGCTGCCCGCGCCGCTTCCAGGTCGTCCTCGCTCAGCACCCGAACGTCGGCGTCCGTCATCCGCCGTTCGGAGCCGATCGCCGCCAGCATGGCCAGCTCGAGGTCGGTCGCCAGGTTGACCTTGGAGATGCCGCCACCCGGCACGGCTATCGCCGCTGCCATGGCGGAGGCCGGCACACCGGAGCCGCCGTGGAGTACCAGTGGCACGCTCGTGCGCTTGCGTATCTCGGCAAGCCTCTCGAGGTCCAGATAGACGGGCGAGCCGTTCCTCACGCCGTGCATGGTGCCGATCGAGATGGCCAGCGCGTCGACCTCGGTCTCGCGGGCGAAGCGGCCCGCCTCCTCCGGGTCGGTGTACGTGCTCGTGAACGTCTCGTCGGTCTCCGAGAACGCGTACGCGCCCAGGGTTCCTATCTCACCCTCGACCGATACGCCGTTCACGTGCCCAAGCTCGACGACACCGGAGGTGAGGGCGATGTTCTCGTCGAGCGGCAGGTCGGACGCGTCGATCATCACGGAGCTGAAGGAGGCGTCTATCGCGCGCCGGATGATGTCCAGGTCGTGGGTGTGGTCCAGGTGCAGCGTCATGGGGACGCTCACCCGCTCGGAAGCCAGGGTCTCGTAGAAGGCCTCGGCGAACTCCTCCACGCCGACCCCGCAGCGGGACATGTCCTTCTGAGAGATCTGCACGATCGCGGGAGACCGGAGCGCCTGCGCTGCCCTGAGCACCGGCAGGATCATCCGAGGGTAGCGCGGTGAGAACGAGCCGACTGCGTACCCCGCACGCTGAGCGACGGGTAGCAGCTCCGCCAGCGTGACCACGTTCTGCGGCCTAGCCACGCCCCGCACCCAGCCCCTCCAGGACGTCGGCAACGCGCTGGGCTGCCAGTCGGGGGCTGGTGAGGAACTTGGAGCGCTCGTCCTCCGTCAGGCTCTCCAGGACCCTCGCCATCGACGCCTGTGCCAGCACGACGACGTCGTTCGAGTCCGCGAGGTCCCGCAGCAAGACGGACAGCTCGCGGTCATGACCTTCTTTGTCTCCGCGGGACAGCAGCGCGTACGCATCGTCGGCCACGCGGGCATCGAAGACCGCCTGCACGCCTGCATCTGCTGCCTTGGAGCGCAACAGGGCGAGCGTCGGCGCCAGCGTCGTGCGTAACGTGGCGGCGACACCGATGCGGGGCCCACGTCCGACGGCCGCGTCAGCCATGGCCTCGTCTATGCGCACGACGGGCACGTCCACGACCTCGCGCATAGCGCCCGCGACGCCTCCGACCGAAGAGCAGGCGCTTAGGATCACGTCCGCCCCGACCTCCTCGGCGTTCCTCGCGTACGTAAGGAGGCGGCCTTCGACCTCGTCCACGTTCCCGCCGTTGTGGGCGAGCTGTGGGAGGATCGAGTCGTCCAGGAGGTTCACGACGCTCACGCCCGGCACCAGCTCCTCGAGCAGCTCCTTGAGAGGAGCGATCGTGAAGGGCGAAGTGTGGATGACCGCCACCCGGGGGCCCGTCACGAGGGCGCCTCGGTGCCCGTGACGCCCGTTCGCGTCGACTCGAGCGGTGCGCCGAGCGGTGAGTCCCCGTCGGGCACGCCGCCCCAAACACGCCTAATGAGGTCGTAGTCCTCCGCCAGCAGCGGCTCGCCGCTCGTGTCGATGTGGCTCGAGTAGTACAGCGACGGCACGCCTAGCTCTAGCTGCAGCGGGAGGTACGCCCGCCACGAGCTGCGGTCGGGGATCGGCCAGTTGTCGGTGTCGATCAGCGCGTGCGGACAGGCTATGCGCGCGACCTTGGCCCGGTGGCGCATGGCCTCGTTGACGTCCGATCCCTTGTTGATGTCGTTGAGCCGGATCATGTCGAGCTGGTCGGCGAGGTAAGGATGTGGCGTGTGTGTCATGAACAGCGAGTCCGACTTGACGCTCTTCGCCTCGGAGTACAGGATCCCGAGGTAGAGGCGCATGAGCTCGAGCCCCCAGACGTCGCCGTGCATGTCGAGGCCCGGGCCGCTAGGCATGCGGGCAGTGAAGTCGAGCTTGAAGCCGTCGGCGTCGTAGCCATCCGGACCCAGCATCCGCCTCACGCTCTCCCGCAGTCTGTGCTCGTAGTCGGGGCTCGTAGGATCACACGCGACCTGCACACCGGCGGCGTTCGTCACGCACTCGCCCGCCGGCAGACCCTCGAGGTCCCAGGCCTTGAGCCACAGCAGGACCTTCCGTCCCGCCGCGTGCTGCTCGGCGATGAAGCCCTTCATATCGGGCCACTTGCCCTCGTCGGCCTCGTTGCCGCCGTAGGTGCTCTGCCACTTGTCATCGATGACGAGCACGCCGGGAGACACGCCGTTGCCGGCGAGCGTGTCGAGGAACGACCGGTAGTTCTCCTCCGTCGCCAGGTCGGGAGCGTGGACGCCGCTGCGAGCCGACAGGTGGGACTGGGAGCCCCAGCCGCAGAAGATGGGCCGGCACCACCACGTCGGGAAGGCGCGCGGCGGCACGTCCGGCACGAGGAAGCGCTCCTTGAGGCTCTTCACGTGGGCGGCGAGGGCCTCGTACGGGCCGTCTGCGAAGTGGATCGCCAGGTCGGGCAGGCGATAGGAGCCGTCCACGCGAGTACGGGCGTCGAAGCTGAGGCTCAGATGGAAGGCGCCGCGCTGGGCCACGTAGCGCAGGTCTGTGTAGCGGTTCTCGCCGGGCTGCGCCTCGACACCGAAGCCAAGCCAGCTCTGCGGTCCTTCGAAGGCCAGGCAGTAGGGCGGGGGCGTGAAGAACCAGCCGGCCTTGCCCGGTAGCGGGACGCCGGTGGCGTCGACCTGAGCACCTGCGTCCGGTGCGAAGTAGCGCTCCTCGTGGACCGTGGGCTCGGGGTTGAAGCCGCGCCGCAGGCTGGTCCCGGACCAGAAGAAGCCCGTTCCCCACCTCGGCTGACCGGAGTAGTTGCCGCCGAAGTAGCGGACGTCGGTCAGGTCACCTTCGCCCTCGACGTGTGTCTCGAACCGGATCTGCGCCTTCGAACAGTGGATCCTGTATGTCTTGCGTTTCCAGACGGAGCTGGTGGCCTCGAGCTCGAAGGTCGCGCCCTCGGCCGTTGCCGTCTCCTTGAGCTCGCTCAAGCTTGTCGTGTCGTCGAGCGCTCCTAGGGTATCGACGCCGAAAGGCACGAACAGCTCGACGAGGGGCTCGCCCGACGGGGTCATGAGCCTGACGTATGGCCTGTCGGACAGGATCTCCAAGCGGTACTTGCTGCTCTGGTAGTGCGGCTGCGTAGGTATGCGAGTTGACATTGGTATCGACCGACGGCTACCTGCCGCCCATGCCGGTGATGGTGATCCCTTCTATGAAGTAGCGCTGGAACGCCAGGAAGACGACCAGGACTGGCAGCATCACGAGCAGGCTAACCGCCATGAGCCAGTTCCAAGCCGGCGCACCGCCGGCAGCGAACTCGAACTGTCGTAAGCCCAGTTGCAGGGTATAGAGCCGCTCGCTCTGCAGGTAGATGAGCGGGCCCATGAAGTCCTGCCAAGCTCCCTGGAAGCTGAAGATCGCGATCGTCGCGAGCGCGGGCTTGGACAGGGGCATGACGATGTTCCAGAAGATCCGGAGCTCGGAGGCGCCGTCGATCTTGGCGCTCTCGGAGAGCTCCATAGGGATCCCACGCATGAACTGGCGCAGGAGGAAGATGTAGAACGCGCTGCCGGTGAAAGCGGGCACGATGAGCGGTAGGAAGGTGTTGACCCAAGTCTCCGACCCCTGGAAACCGAAGGCTGGCAGGCGGGCGAAGATTATGAACTGCGGGATCATGAGGACGACGCCTGGCATCATCATGGTGGCCAGCACGACGCCGAAGAGGATGTCACGTCCCGGCCATCTGAGACGTGCGAACGCGTACGCCACCATGGCGGAAGACAGGACCATGCCGACGACGGAGAGCAGGGTTATGACGACCGAGTTGTACGCCCACCTGAACCACATGCCGTAGGACAGCGCGTAGGAGAAGTTCTCCCAGGCGAGCCGCTGCGGTATCCAGTTGTTGCGCATCAGCTCGCTCGGCTCCTTGAGCGCCGTCGAGATCATCCAGAACAGAGGGACGAGGAAGAGCACGGCGATGCCGACGAGCAGTAGCCAAGCCACGAAGTGGCCGACGGACGCGAACGGACTGTAGCTACGCCGAGGCGCCAGGAGCGGCGCCGTCGGGGCCGGCACGGGTGGGGGAACGCTCGAGACGGCCACTCTCAGCGACCGTCCGTCTCGTAGTGGACCCAGCGCCGTGCGAGCCAGAGCTGAACGAGTGTGACTATCAGGATGATCACGAAGAGGATCCAGGCGAGCGCCGAGGCGTAGCCCATCTGCAGGCCGCCGGCGCCAACCTTCCCGAACGCGCGGTTGTAGAGGTAGAAGACGTAGAAGAGCAAGGACTGGCCCGGGCCGCCGAGCGCGACGTCACGTCCAGCGGCGCCCGCGATGATGAACGCGGTCTCGAATATCTGGAAGGTCCCGATGATGCTCGTGACGACCAGGAAGAACGTGGTCGGCGACAGCATGGGAAGGGTGATGTAGCGGGTCTTGGCCCAGCCGTTGGCGCCGTCGATCTCGGCCGCCTCGTACAGCGACTTGGGTATCCCCTTGAGGCTCGCTAGATATATGAGGACCTGGGAACCGATCCACCACGTGCTCATCACCACCAGCCCCGGTTTGGTCCAGGCCGGATCGGTGAACCACGCCGGACCACGCACGCCAATGAGGTCGAGGCCGGCGTTGAAGAGGCCGTTGGGAGCGAGGATCCACTGCCACAGGAAGATGGCCGCAACGCCCGACAGGACGTTGGGCAGGTAGACGATCGTCCGAAAGCCGCGGGCTCCTGGCACGTCGAGGTTCAACAAGATAGCGATGGTCAGGGCAGCAACGATGACGATAGGCGTCTTGACGACGACCATCCAGAAGGTGTTCTCCAGCGCCCGCAGGAAGCTGGGGTCGTTGAAGATGATGTTCTCGTAGTTGCGCAGCCCTATCCATCTCGGATCGCCGATGATGTTGTAGCGGGTGAAGCTCGTGAACAGCGAGTAGAGCATCGGCCAGAGCGTGAACACGACGAAGCCGATCAGCCAGGGCAGCGCGAAGAGGTAGCCCGTCAGCCCCTGCTTGAAGCGGCGGCGGGAGAAAGGCCGCTTCACCTTGGTTGAGCCGGCGACCTCGAGGGTCTCGTCTGGCGCGCTTACGGCCACGTCTGCTCACCTCCCTCGCGCTTGCGTTCTAGAGAGGGGAGGGGCGCTGGTGGCGGCCCCTCCCCTGCCCGCTCTACCTCAGCGGTTCTGCTCGATGACGGACGCGATCTCCTGCTGGGCGGACGAGAGAGCATCCTCTACCGTCGCCGCGTCGGTCCAGACGGACTCGAGCCGCTGGTTGAGCTGCTCGATCCAGTTGGAGTACTCGGGGACGAACGGGACGTTCACGCCCACTTCCATGGCGTCGATGAAGAAGCCCCAGGCGGGGTCGGCCATCAGGACCGGGTCACGTGCCGCGGAGATGTCGCTGGGGATGGAGTAGGTGTCGCGAGCCCAGGAGACTTGGCCGGGCCGGCTGGCGGCGCACTTGATGAACTCCCACGCCGCCTCGGGGTTCTCGGCGCCGCTGGGGATCGATAGCGTGAACCCACCGCTCCAGGTCGCCGGCGTGCCGTTGTGAGGCGGCAGGCTGACACCCCAGTCCATGTTGGGCGTGCTGCCATCGGCGAGCATGGCGCGGGGCCGGTAGAAGTTGAGGATCGAGTTGTACCCCGCAACGTCGACCTTCATGACGACGCCGCCGGCCATGAACGCGTCGTTGGGAGCTGCGCCGTACTGCGCCAGGAAGCGCTGCGTCTCGGCCCAACCGCCGTAGCGGTCGATCCAGCGCTTCATCCACTCGAGCGTCTCGGCCATCGCCGGATCGTCGACGACCGGCTGACCGTCAACGACGAACTCGTGACCGTTGCTCATCGCCCACAGGTCAGCACCAACGTTGCCGTACAGCGGGAAGAACGCCATGCGCGCCAGGGTGCCGTCGTCGTTCCATACGTCGAGAGCGTCGGCCGCTGCCCACAGCTCCTCCCACGTGGCTGGCGGGTTCTCGGGGTCGAGTCCGGCTTCCGCGAGGACGTTCTTGTTGTAGAAGAGCACGCGCACGTCGGTCTCGAACGGCAGGCCGTACGTTTCGCCTTCGTACAGCGTCTGCTGCCACGTGAAATCCCAGAACGCGCTGGGCTCCACACCGTCGGCGGCCGCCAGGTCGCCGAGGCTCTGGTAGATGCCGTCGGCCGCGTCGCGCGGGAGCTGTAGACGGTCGGCGACGATCACGTCAGGCATGCCGGAGCGCGCCGCGACGGCTGCGATGTTGGCGGTCCAGATGTCACCGAAAGGTTTGAAGGTCTCTGTGACGGTGATGTTGGGTAGCTCGGCCTGGCACTGCGCGACGACGCGGCGGATGCCGTTGCGTCTTACCGGCGAGCCCCAGAAGTGCCAGAACTCGATGTCGCCAGACACCTCGGGGTTCAACGGGATCTGCCCGTCTTGCGCAGTGCCCATCGGCAAGGCAGACAGCACCAACAGCGCCGCTGCCAGCGCCGCCACGGGTCGGCGCCAAGCCCACTTGCGAACGGTTACTCCCATAAGACTCCTCCTCGTTCCTGCGAGGCCATCGGCCTCCGCATCTCCTCTTCGACACAGTCCCGCATGTGCGGGTGGCTGCCGCGTTGGTGGTACGCCCGCGCAAGGCGAGCATGGGTCGGGGTCATCGAACCGCTGCCGTGACCACCTCCACCCCGTTCGCTTCCAGGCGCATGCGCCAGTCGCCGCTCAGCCGCTCATCGGAGACGAGCACGTGGACGGCGGCGAGCGGCGCGACGCTGGCCTTGGCCACGCGTTCGAACTTGGCGGAGTCGGCGACGACGACGGCCTTCTTGGCCACCCTGATGCAGTGGCGGAGGGCGAGGGCCTCGTCCTCCTCGGTGACGGTGTAGCCGGTGTCGATGTCGACGCCGCTAACGCCGACGAAACTGACGTCGGCGAAGAGGCGGTCGAGGTTCAGCTCTGTCCAGTCACCGACCGTGAGCTCGGCGTCGCTGCGGTAACGCCCGCCCGTCAGCCAGACCTCGGTCTCGGGGCTGGCGACCGTGCGGGCCACGGCCATGCTGTTGGTGACGAGGCGGATGGCCATACCGTCGAGCAGCGTCGCGACCGCCTCCGCCGTGGTTCCCGGACCCACGACGACCGTCATGCCAGGCTGCACGTACCCGGCCGCAGCCTTCGCGATGGCGAGCTTCTCCTGGCGGTTGACGAGGGTGCGGTCGCTGAACGGCGCGCCGTCCCAGTTGATGAGTGACCCGCCGCCGTGGCTCTTCGATACGTGCCCCAGGGCGGCCAGCTCCTGAAGATCGCGCCTGATCGTCTGGTCCGAGACGTTGAAGCGGCGCGCGAGGTCCATGGTGCGCGCGTAGCCACGCTCCTTCAGCAGGCTCAGGATTTGCTGGCGTCGTTCCTCGGCGAGCATGCGCGAGTCTCCCTCTTGTCGGTGGCGCCGAGATTATCACATGTTCCTCTAAATTTCCACTCATTCCAACATCCATGAGGCTGCAAGGACCCAAGGCTTGTTGGAATCCGTTGAATACGCATCGTTTCCTACGGCTTTTCCGACGCAACGCGCCCGGCTACGGTGTGCAAGAGTTGGCGACCATGGAAGAACAGGCGGCCCATCCGTTCTCCTACGAAGCGCTCGAGCCGACCGACGAGGTCACGAAGACCGCGCGGCGCATGGCGCTGCCCGCCCGCGTTGGCATCGTCGGCGCCGGCAACATAAGCGACCACTACCTGCGCATCAGTCTCGGGTTCGAGAGCTTCTCGGTCGTGTCGATCGCCGACATCGACCCAGAGAGGACCCGCCTGAAGGCGGAGGCGCACGGCGTACGGCCTTCTTCTGTCGCCGAGCTGCTGGCAGACGATGAGATCGACGTGATCGTCAACCTCACGGTCCCCGCCTCCCACGCGGCCGTCAGTCACGCCGCCCTCGAGGCAGGCAAGCACGTCTACAGCGAGAAACCCATATCCACCGATCGGGCCGCGGCCGGGGCGCTGCTGGCGCTCGCGCAGGAGCGCGGACTCCGAGTCGGATGCGCGCCCGACACTTTCATGGGCGCAGGGCTTCAGACGGCGAGGGCCGTCGTGGACGCTGGCCTGATCGGTGAGCCAGTAGCGGCCACGGCGTTCATGATGAGTAGTGGTCCGGAGCGATGGCACCCGGACCCCGCGTTCTTCTACGCCCCCGGCGCCGGGCCGCTCTTCGACATGGGACCCTACTACCTGACAGCGCTCGTGAACCTGTTAGGCGCAGTGGCTCGCGTCTCCGGATCGGCGGTGATCGGCCGTGAGTCCAGGCCCATCCTCAGCGGCGCGCTGAGGGGCAGTGCCGTGGAGGTCAGCACGCCCACGCACGTGAGCTCGCTCCTCGAGTTCGCCTCCGGGGCGACCGCCACGCTGGTGACGAGCTTCGACGCGCCGGCCTCTCAGCTTCCGTGGTGCGAGGTCTACGGCACCGAGGCGACGCTTAGCCTTCCGGACCCCAACACGTTCGGTGGCCCGCTGCGAGTGAGACGAGCGGGCGACGCGGAGTGGGAAGAGCTGCCCATGACCCGACCGTACGCCGTGAACAGCCGCGGCGTCGGGTTGGCCGACATGGTCCTCGGCCTGGCAGAGGGGCGCCCGCACAGAGCGAGCGGCGAGCTCGCGTTCCACGTGCTTGACGCCATGCAGAGCGTCCTGGACGCGGCGACCGGCCACGCTTGGCTGACTCTCGACAGCAATGTCGAGAGGCCGGAGGCCCTGCCGGAGGGAGCGCGCTACTGACAGCCGAGAAGCGGGCCCGACGCCTTCTCAGGGCGTGCCTGCGCGCTGCTGAGCGATGAGCCGCCCGAGCGGCGAAGTCCCACGCGTGCTGTGCGTGGGCCTCACCACGATCGACCACATATGGCGGGTGGACGAGTTCCCACCGAGGCGTTCGCGAACGCAGGCGTCCGACCACGTGACGTCGGGTGGAGGTCCCGCTGCTACGGCGGCCGTTACCGCCGCCCGGCTGGGTGCCGACACCGCGCTCTGGACCCTCGTCGGCACCGACGTCGCTGGGGACCGAGCGCTGACGGAGCTCGCTGCTCACGGTGTCGACCTGACGGTGTCGGAACGACTGCGCGGTGGCCGCACCGCGGTGAGCGGGGTCATCGTCAACGCAGACGGGGAGCGATACATCTTCCCCTTCTTCGGCGACGCCCTCCGGGACGTAGGCGGTGAGGACGTCGAGCTGGCCCAGGTCGAGCGTTTCCAAGCCGTGCTCGTCGACATGCGCCTACCTCAGCTCACCACCGCCGTGCTCGAAGCGGCCACTCGGGCGGGAGTGCCCACCGTGAGCGACGTGTCCGCCGCTCGCTACTGGGAGCTCGCCGGTGGGGTCGACCACCTCATCGCCTCGCAGGAGTGCGCGGCCGAGGTGCTCGGCAGGGACGACCCGGGGGCCGCCCTGGCCGCCCTGCGCCACCGTGAAGGGCAGGTGGTCGGGATCACGCTGGGCGAGCGCGGCTTGCTCCTCGAGGTGGATCGCACGGCAGTGGTGGTTCCTGCCTTCGCGGTCGCGGCTGTGGACACGACCGGAGCGGGCGACGTGTTCCACGGTGCGTACGCTTACGGTTTGGCCCGCGGTTTGAGACCCGTTAGAGCCGCTGAGCTGGCGTCTGCCACGGCGGCGCTCGCCTGCACGGGCATGGGGCGGGAGGCCATCCCAGACCTGGAGGCCGTCCACGCGCTGTTGGCCCGCAGCGAACGCCGCACGAGCACGTGAAACCGGCCGGGACGCCAAGGGCGCTCCGGCCGGTGATGCAGTGACGCCGGGCTTGGCCGGCGCGAGACGCTAAGGGCGAGCCAGGCTCACCGGAAGACGACGTCGTCGATCTGGAGAGAGAACTCACCCGCTTCGCCGGACGAGAAGATGACGGCCATCACGCCGGTCGGGTCACACCCACCGACCTCGTTCAGGGCGATCTCGTACTCCTGCCACTGGTCGGTCACATCGAACGTCGTCTCGCCCGGAGCCTGCCCCAAGTTCTGGCAGAAGAGCTGAACGCGGTAGGTGCCCGGGTCGCCCATCGCGCTGAAGGTCAGGTTCGACTTGCTTGACAGGTCGGCGGGGGCGAACGGCTGGGCCCCTGGCATGAACATGACCCCGGACCAGGGCTGCGAGAAGGCCGAGCCCACCTCGCCCGTCACCAGCAGCGAGTAGGCACTTTCGCCGGCTCCGCCCTCGATCACGTCGATCGTCGCCGTCGAGTCGCCGCCGGCCTGCTGGTCGGTCGTCGCCACCCACTCGTTGCCGAAGCCGACGCTCAGGTCCCCGGCCTCGAAATCGCTGACCGGAGCGGTCTCCATCTGGGCCAGGGCGTCCGCCTGTGCAGCTGCCGACTCCTCGGCTGCCGCCAGCGCCTCTCTGTACGCCTCGCGGTCCATGCGCACGCCGCGCTTCCAGATGCCGGCGATATCGCGCGTGGCGAGGACGTCCTGGGTCGGGTCGCCGTTGACTAGTAGCAGGTCGGCGGCCATCCCGGGCGCGATGCGACCGCGGTCGCTGAGCCCGAACGTCCGTGCCGGCACCGAGGTCGCGGCAGCCAGCGCCTGTTCAGCGGTCAGTCCCGACCTTGTGAGCAGCTCCAGCTCGCGGTGGATCGACGCCCCGTACGCCGTGCCGGGGTTGGGCGCGTCGCTACCGGCGAGTATCGGCACGCCGGCCTCCCTGAACTTCGCGACGCCATCGCTCGCCATCTGGAAGCCGAGCGTGCCGTCGACCTGGAACGGGTTCGCGAGGCTCTGAAGGTCGGCAGATGTGAGGAAGGGCGCGATGTTGGGGTCGTTCGCCAACGTCTCGTCGACGGGATCCTCGGGACCGATGCTCTGGAACACGGAGAGTGTCGGGATCACGAACGTGCCCTGATCGACCATCTGCTGAACGAGCGCGTCCGGAGGTACGGCGTCCGAGAACATGTGCGCCAGGCCATCGGTGCCGGCGTCGACTGCTACCTGCGCGGCCTCGAGCGTCTGAACATGGGTCACGGTCAGCAGATCGCGCTCGTGAGCGGCCTCGATGACCGCGGCGACAGTCTCCGCGTCGAGCGTCGGGATGGGCGGTTCGCCCGTTCCGCCCCAGGACTCGATGACGAGCTTGATGTAGTCCGCGCCGGCGTCGACACGCCCCTGTACCCACTCGTCGGCCTGGTCAGGGCTCGTCAGGGTCTCCAGGTCCACACCGAACTGCGTGCCGTGCCCGCCCGGGGCCGTGGCCAGCCATCCCGCCGAGTACAGGTCCGCGCGGTAGTTCGCGGTGCCCTCCTCCTGCTCCTGCCGCATCTGCGCGGCGAAGCCTTCGTCCGTGAACATGTCGAGGACCGTCGTCACGCCGAAGACCAGCCCCTGCACGAGCATTTCCGGCGTGAAGGTGTGCACGTGGGAGTCGATGAGGCCGGGTAACAGCGTGCGGCCGGAGCCGTCGATCACCTCGGCGCCGTCAGGCACGGCTATCGCGGCGCCCACCTCGGTGATCCTGCCGGCCTCGATGAGCACGTCGACCCCGCCAAGGGAACCCTCACCGTCGAAGACGTTGGCTCCTTGGATAAGGGTGGCCCGCTCCTGCTGAGCCTGCTGTCCTGCCCCTTCGCTCTCCTGCGCGAACGCGAACGCGAAAGCCAGCAGCGTCAGCCCTGCAACGAGCGTCGCGAAGCTTCGAACTGTTCTCATGGGTACACTCCCCACCGGCGCGCGGGGCGTTCCTGGTACGGCTGCCCTAGCGACGCCGATGGCCAGAATCCAACACGTGTCTGTACGCCGCGTGAGCGCACAGCAAGCGGGTGCCTGTCAACGGCGAGCGTCGACCGGCGCCGCCCGTTGGCGGGCTCGCCACGGTATTATGGCGCTCCAGGGCGGTTAGCTCAGCGGGAGAGCGTTCGCCTTACACGCGAAGGGTCGGGGGTTCGAATCCCTCACCGCCCACCACTCACATCCTGCGTGAATCACATCCTGGAGGCGCTTTCTACCTTCCAACACCTATGCGTCTGTCTTGTGGGGGTCCCTGACATCGTCGGCGGAGCGTTGCCGGCGCGCTTCACGACTCGACCTATCCGAGCTCCGCTCCTCGAGCATCTCGAGGAAGACCTTCACGATATCGGGGTCGAAGTGAGTGCCTGCCTGCTCCTCGAGGTACGCCAGAGCGCGCTCGTTCGGCCACGCCTGGCGGTAGGGCCTGTCGCTGGTGAGGGCGTCGTAAACGTCGACGACGGCGAAGAGGCGCGCCGCAACGGGTATGTCCCTGCCCTTCAGCCCTAGCGGGTAGCCTGTGCCGTCCCAGCGTTCGTGGTGAGCGTGAGGTATCGCCAGCGCCGGCCTGAGGAAGCGGATGCCGTTGAGCAGCTCGAAGGCGAGCGTAGTATGGCGCTTCATGGTCTCCCACTCGTCCGGATCGAGCTTGCCCGGCTTGAGCAGGATCTTGTCAGGGACGCCCATCTTGCCGATGTCGTGCAGAAGGGCGCCGCGCCTGATGTGGACCAGCTCTTCGCCCTTTAGGCCAAGTCGGGCCGCCAGTTGGACGGCCAGCTCGGTGACCCGCCTGCTGTGACCCTCCGTCTCCTCGTCCTTGAGGTCGAGCGCACGAGACCAGCCTTCGATCGTCGTGTCGTAAGCGAGCCTCAGCTCGATGTTCGAGCGCTCGAGGTCATCGAACAGCTTGGCGTTCGACAGGGCTATGGCAGCCTGCACCGCGAGGACGTCGAGGAAGTCGTGCCAGTCGTCGAGTTCCGGGAGAGGTTCGTCATGGAAGATCTCCAGAACGCCCTGGAGCTGCCCCTTGGCCACGAGAGCCACACCGACGTAGGCGACGATCCCGTTCTCCTGCGAGCGCTGGAAGCTCTCGAACGACCGCCACACCTCGTCTGCGCCAGCGATCGTCAGCTTCTCGCGGTCGCGCGCGACCGTCCCGCTCGGGCCTTCGCCGAGGCGGGCCCGGAACCCACGCATGCCCGTGCTGGGCAGACCCTTGCTGGCTCCGAAGCGAAGCGCCTGCTCCGTCTGGTCGAAGAGCAGGATGCGCGCCGCGGTCACGTGCAGCTTGCTCGTCACCTGGTCGAGCATCACGCCGAGCGTCAGGTCTATATCGAGAAAGCCGATTATCGCGCGGTCGATCTCGCGCAGGGCCGTCAGGCGCTCGACGCGCTCCTGCAACGCCTGGTTGAGGGAGTCGATGTGGGCTTGAGCGCGGTCGATGTCCGTGCGGTCGACCCCCGTCTCGACGAGGTACTGCTTGCCGCCCTGTGCGACCCTGGTCCCGCTCAGGAAGTACGGGTGCTTCTCGCCTGAGCGGGCCGTGATCCTCAGGTCCGCGGAGGCCGATCCCTCATCGAACACCTGTCGTATGTAGTCGCCGACGAGCGACTTCGTGTCATCGTCGAAGAGCCCCAGCGGGTCGAACTCCGCCAGCTCATCGTCCGAGTAGCCGGACACCCGCTGGAACCTGCGGTTCCAGCGCACGTAGCGACCCTCGTCGTCCCGTACGGAGAACACTCCGGGCAGGCTCTCGATGATGGCGTCCGAGAAGCCCTTCTCGTCGAGCAGCTCGGCCTCCGTCTCGGCCTGCTCATTGAGCGCGTCACGCATCCCCCGCTGGAACCGCAGCCCGAACCGGTCGAGCAGCAGCGACACGACGATGAGCACCAGGGAGAACTGCAGCGCCGCCAGCCAGCCCTGCTCCGTGGGGCCGGAGTCGCCGAGACCGAGGGGCAGGCGGTGGATCATGGGAGAGGCGAGGGCAACCACCATCGCCCAGCCCGTGGTCAGCGCCAGGGCGAACCTACTGATGAGCAGCCCGGCGAGTACGACCGGGATGAAGAACAGCACGAGCGCGATGCCGCCAGACTCCAAACCGGTAACCAGGGGTGGCAGCGAGGCAGTCACCATGACGAGGCCGCTGGCGATGCTCACGGCCAGGCGCATGCGCCCCGAGTTGTTGAGCGCGATGGTGGCGGCCACCAGCAGCAGCATGCCGAGGTTCGTTCCCAGGGTCACCGGGGAGATGAACTCGGTGCCGAGCAGTACGGCGTTGATGACGACGGAGAGTGCGACGATCGCGAAGAGCGTCCACAGGAAGCCCTTCACTACCTGTCTCTGCTGCTCCCTCAGGCGAGCCAGCACACGTTCGCTGTTAGGCACCTGACGACACGACCGATCGTGGTGCCACGTTGGCCTGGCGGGGCGTCAAAGCGCAGCGTTCAGTTCGTTCGGCAGATCCCCATCCGCCGTCACCTATTCGGTCGCAAGAGACCGCTTCTGCCTCGGTAGGCATCCCCCGACACCATGCCCATCTCCCCCATTACCGGTTTTACAGGGTACTTCAATCCGCGATCCGTTGCGCAGGTCACGCGCGCTCGCGCAACCAGCCCATCGTCTTCTCCGCCAGTCGGTCGAGGGCCACGACCGACATCTCCAGGTGCTCCTCCTCGGTGTCCTCGATCTTGTTGTGCGAGATGCCGTGAAGGCTCTGAGTGAAGAGCATCACCGTGGGAACGCCAGCCCGCGCCACCTCTGCAGCGTCGTGTAGCGGGCCGCTCGGCAAGCGGTGCGACTTCCCGGCCGCCTCCGTGACCGCCTCGTCCGCCATCTCGATGAGGTCCGGATGGAACGGCATGGGGTCGATGCTCCACAGGTGGCTCCAGGACACCTCGACGTCGCCTTGGCGTGCGAAGCGCTCGCTCGCTTCCTTGGCGTCGGAGAGCATGCCGGCGAGCTGCTCGCCGTCCAGGTGCCGCTGGTCGAGCGTGATGTCGCACTCCGCGACGACCGACGTGACGATCCCCGGACGCGTCTGACACGATCCGATCGTGCAGACCCCGCCGCGCCTGTCCGTGATCGCGTAGATCTCGGGGCTCATGCGCGCCGCGGCGAGGAAGGCGTCCCGCCGCCTGTTCATCGGCGTGGACCCGGAGTGGGCCGCCTGACCGCGGAAGTGTATGGCGTGCCTCTCGACACCGAAGGTCCCGAGGACGACGCCGAGGGGAAGGTCGAGGTCGAGGAGCACCGGGCCCTGTTCTATGTGTAGTTCCAGGTACGCACCGGCCTTCGCGAGCTCGGCATGCGCGTCGTTCATGCGGTCGAGCTCGACGCCGCAGCGGCGCAGGGCGTCCTCGAGCCGCACTCCGTCCGCGTCACGCCTCTCCCGCTCCTCGTCCGGCACCAGCGTTCCGCCTGCCGCGCTCGAGCCGAGGAGGCTCCGACCGAACCGAGCCCCTTCCTCGTCCGCCCAATCGACGAGACGCACGGTGACCGGGGGTCTTCCGCCGTACTCCTCCTGGATGCGCCTGATGACCTCGAGCCCGGCGAGCACGTTGAGACACCCGTCCAGCCAGCCGCCACCGGGAACCGAGTCCATGTGGCCACCGATGAGCAGCTCCACGTCCGACTCACCTTGAAGCGTCGACCACACGTTGCCGGCGGCGTCGGCGTGTGTCTCGAGACCCAGGGCATCGAGCTTCTCCCTCAGCCATGCCCGTGACGCCAACCAGGTGTCTGTCCAGGCGACACGCCATGCGCCGTTCTCGTCGGCCGTGCGCGAGCGGAGGTCCTTGAGCTCGAGGACCGTGCGTTTCGGATCGAGTGGAGACATCTTGACCCCTTCCGAAAGGTCGCGGCGCCAGAACCACCGGTCCGGCTCCACGGCCCGCTAGATCGTCGGTGACGCGATCCTAACGCCGTTGCCCGGCCGGACGCGACCTTCGGCTCAGCCTCCGGCGGAGACCCGGTCGCGACCACTTCGCTTCGCTTCGTACAGGCGGCGGTCTGCCAGCTTCAGCAGGTCGAGCGCCTGCGCTGCGCCCTCGAGCTCGCTGAAGGCCCCGATACCGGCGGAGACCGTCACCTCGAGACCGTTCGCGATCTCTCCCCAGGGGACCATCTTGATCGCCTCGCGGGCCTTCTCTGTCACGGGGCCGGCCGACGCCTTGCCCGTCCCGACGAGCAACACGGCGAACTCCTCGCCGCCCCAACGCGCCACGACGTCCGTGCGACGGAAGGTGCGTTCCAGCACCTGAGCCGCGACCTTGAGGACCTCGTCACCTATCAGGTGGGAGAAGCGGTCGTTTATCGCCTTGAAGTTGTCTACGTCGAAGAGCACGAGGCACAGGTCCGAGGCTCTGTCCTGGCGGCAACGCAGTACCTCGTCCTGAAGCCT
>Ga0079224_100005185_pt1 | contig 17062 bp, 16 predicted proteins | sample Stecom2015_FD_80414 | JGI IMG/M metagenome (GOLD analysis project Ga0079224, IMG submission 80414) | Agricultural soil microbial communities from Utah to study Nitrogen management - Steer compost 2015 | ecosystem: Environmental > Terrestrial > Soil > Agricultural land | place: USA: Utah... | reverse complement strand
TGAGCGTGGGGATCGGCCCCGGCGAAATTTGGCGACCTCGGCCGATCGAATCGAAACTGCGTGTCTACGCCGCTCTTTCTTGTCCGCCGATCCGGGCCTAAACTCACGCTGGGCCATCGGGCCCCAAGCGCCTCATTCATAGCAAGCACAACGACTCCACCGAGCTTCGCCTGAGTCTTACCCCCCGGACACCAGGAGCGAAAAGCCGTGGCAAGTGGTAACGCCATCCGTGGCACCAGAGTCGGATCAAGCCCCGTACGGTGGGTCGACACGACCGCCGAGCGCATGGAGGTGGTTCCGCGCCGGAACGTGACGTACTGGTGCGGCAACGGCCACCGCAGCGAGCGGGCCTTCGCCGCAGACGTTGTGGCGCCGGCCATCTGGGACTGTCCCCGCTGTGGACAGCCTGCCGGCCTCGACCCCATGAACCCGCCCGCGAAGCCCGTCACCGAGCCGTACAAGACGCATCTGGCGTACGTGAAGGAGCGGCGCAGCGACGCCGACGGCGCGGCGATACTCGCGGAGGCGATGCAGCGCCTGCGCGAGCGTCGCGGCGAGGAGGCGGCGACCTCATACCGCACGGCGCGCTCGCGGCGCGTTCATGATGCGCTCATGACGCTGCGGCGGGCATCAGCGGAGGCTGCGTGCGCTCGGTGACACCTCGCTGGCGCTCGCCCGGTCGAGCAGCCATAGCGTCCGTTCCACACCGTGTACCCCGGCGGCAGGGAGCTGCACCGGCCCGGCGCCGGTGAGCGCCATGCCGACGGCGCCCGCCTTCTCCGGTCCGGCGGCCATCAGCCACACCTCCTCGGCGGAGTTGATCACGGGCAGGGTGAGGGTGATCCGCACCGGCGGGGGCTTGGGACTGCCGCGGACGGCAACCACGGGCCGGTTGTCGTACGCCGCCGGGTGCTCGGGAAAGATCGACGCGACGTGTCCGTCCTCGCCGACTCCGAGCAGCAGGAGGTCAAGGTGCGGCGTCCGCGCCGTCCCTGGCCGGGCGGCCTCAGCCAGGAGCCGCGCGTAGCGGTCCGCCGCCGCCTCCGGATCGTCCCCGTCGGGACCGTCGGAGGATGGCATCGGGTGTACCCGCTCCGGGTCGAGCGGCAGCCGATCGAGGAGCGCCTCCCGGGCCTGCGTCTCGTTACGGTCGGGGTGCCCGCTTGGCAGGAAGCGCTCGTCGCCCCACCACAGGTCCACCCGCGACCAGTCGACGGCGTCGCGGGCCCGACTCTGCAACACCTCTCGGTAGACGGCGGCGGCGACCCGCCCGCCGGTGAGGACCAGGCACGCGCTGCCTCGAACGGCTTGTGCGTCGAGGATGCGCACGACGAGACGGGCCGCTGCCGCCTTGGCGAGGAGCTCGAGGTCTTTGTGGACGAGTACGGCCGTCTCGGTCATGGGGCTAGCAACTCCTCGGGGTGTCGGCGGTTGAGTACCGCACGCAACCCTAATGGCCGCACGGTTGAGGGTCGTCGCTACGCGCTCGGTTGCGGGTCGTGCCAGACGAAGACTCGCGACGCCGGGCGATTGGCGATCCCATAGACGCCGGTGGCGGCTTCCAGCGCGGCGGCGTACGGCTGGTCGGCGTCCAGCCGCCGCAGCTCCTCCGCGAGCTGGTCGCCGAGCTGACGACGTGGCAGCGGGATGATGCGGTCCGGCATGCCGGTGCGGCTGAGGGTGGCGTTGCCGTTGCCGCGTACCAAGGAGACCTCTTCGCCGTTGGCGAGCCGCATCGCCACCGACTGGATCTGGTGCCCGCCCGGCTGAGCGGCCGGCTCGACCCCGAGCCGCGCCTTTAGCCAGCCGCGCAGCAGGGCCGCGCTTGGGTCCGTCGGCGCGGCCGTGACGGTGACGCCGGTGACCGGGGCGGTGAGCGTGTCCAGCGCCGCGGCGAGCTGCGCCCGCCAGGGGGTAATGCGGGTCCAGGCGAGGTCGGTGTCGCCGGGCGCGTAGTCCTCGGCACGCTGGCGCAGCGCGGCGATCGGGTCGGGGCACTGTGAGGTATCGGTGATCCGCCGCTCGGCCAGGACACCGAGCGGATCGGTGGCGATCCGGTCCGGCGGCGAGTCATGCCACCACGTCACCACCGGGACGTCCGGGGCGAGCAACGGAATTACGACGGACTCGGCGTGCCGGGTGAGGCGTCCGTGCATCCGCATCACGACCGCCTCGCAGGGGCCGAGCCGGCCACCGACCACAATCTCTGCGTCCAGCCGCGACTCCTGTACGTCGCCGTTGGGAGCGTGAAGGCCGTTCCGTACGACGATGAGCAGCCGGCACGGATGCGCCGCTGCGGAGGTGGCGGCGGCCGTCTCAGCTTCCCTGACCCGCCGTTCGTCCACGGAGACCACGAGCGTCAGGGCCAGCCCGCTCGCCACCCCGCCGGCGTTTCGCCGCTCCGCCGAGAGCGCCTTCACCACCTCGTTGCCGGTCGTGTCCCACAGCGCAATCATCAAGACCCCCTAAGACACGTGTGGTCGAGGAACGCACTGACTGGCCTCGGGGCGGCGCGGTCTGGACTGAGGAGCGCCGGGAGCGCAGCGACTAAAGCGACGAGGGAAGACGGCGCCCCTAAAGCCCCGAGGCCCGCGCGAGCGTAGGCGAGCGCCAGAATCATCACGAGCGCAAGAGTCACGGCCGGCGCCAGGCTCGCCCGTCGCGGGCCAGCATCTCGTCGGCCGCCCGCGGACCCCACTCGCCGGCCCGGTAGGTGAACGGGGTCGTGCCCGCCCATGCCTCCTCCAGCGGATCGACGACCATCCAGCCGGCCTCGACCTCCTCAGCCTCGGGGAAGAGGGTCCGATCGCCGATGAGCACGTCCAGCACCAGGCGTTCGTACGCCTCCGGGCTCGACTCGGTGAACGCCTCGCCGTACTGGAAGTCCATCGTGATGTCGCGGACCTCCATCGTCGTGCCCGGCACCTTCGAGCCGAACTTCAGCGTCACGCCCTCGTCCGGCTGCACCCGGATCACCAGTTGGTTGTTGCCGAGCAGTTCCACATCGGACGCTTGGAACGGCAGGTGCGGCGCCTTCTTGAAGAGCACCGCGATCTCGGTGACCCGGCGCGGCATGCGCTTGCCGGTCCGGATATAGAACGGAACCCCGGCCCAGCGCCGATTCTGGATTCCGAGGCGTACCGCGACGTAGGTCTCCGTTGTGGAATCCGGTGGCACGTTCGGCTCGTCGAGGTAACCGACCGCGCGCTCGCCCGCTACCCACCCCTGCTGGTACTGGCCGCGTACGGTACCGGTGGCGATGTCCTCGGGCAGCCTGATCGCCCGCAGCACCTTGAGCTTCTCGGTACGGATTTCGGATGCCTCGAAGCTCGTCGGCTCCTCCATGGCGACCAGCGCCAGCAACTGCATGAGGTGGTTCTGCAGCACGTCGCGGGCGGCCCCGGCGGCGTCATAAAACCCGGCTCGGGTGCCGATGCCGACGTCCTCGGCCATGGTGATCTGGACCGAGTCCACGAACCGGGAGTTCCATACCGGCTCGAAGAGGGCGTTGGCGAAGCGCAGGGCGAGGATGTTCTGCACTGTCTCCTTGCCCAGGTAGTGGTCGATTCGGAACACGTCCTGCGGCGTGAAGACCGTGTCGACGAGCTCGTTGAGCCGCCGGGCCGACGCGAGGTCCTCGCCGAACGGCTTCTCCACCACCACCCGGCGCCAGCCGCCGGCCCGGTGGTTGTCGCACAGGCCGGTCCGGTCCATCTGTTTGAGCACCACGGGAAAGGATCCGGGTGGTATCGACAGGTAGAACGCCGCGTTGCCGTGGATGCCATGGCTTTCGCGAAGGCCGGCCAGTGCGGCGCCGAGGCGGTCGAAGGCGGCATCGTCGTCGAAGGTGCCTGGGACGAAGCGGATCCCCGCGGCGATCCGATCCCACACCTCCTCCCGCCACGGCGTCCGGGCGTGGGCCTGGGCGGCCTCGCGGGCCATCGCCTCGAAGTCCTCGTGGCTCCAGTCCCGCCGGGCGAACCCGACCACGGCGAAGGCCGACGGCAACAACCCGCGGTTGGCAAGGTCGTAGACGGCCGGAAGCAGCTTCTTGCGGGCCAGATCGCCGGTGACGCCGAAGATGACGAGGGCGCAGGGCTCGGGGATTCGCGGCAGCCGCCGATCCAACGGATCCCGCAGCGGGTTGACCAACGGGCGTTCGTCCGCGGAGGTCATCGCCCCGTTCCCTGGCCCGAGCGAGCGGTCAAGGCCTCGGCGGCCGCGACGAGTTGGGCAATGCCCGCGGCCCGGTCGGTAAGGTGCAGCCACAGCAACGGCCGCCCCCGCTCCGCCAAGGCTTGACGGTCACCGGCGGCCTGGGCTGCCTGCAGGGTCGCGAACCCGTACGGGCGGCCCGGCACATCCACGTCGATCGAGGCCTCGCCGGTAATCTGGAGGAACGAACCATTCGGCGGGCCGCCCTTGTGGTACTGGCCGGTGGAGTGCAGGAAGCGGGGACCCCACCCGAACGTCACTGGCCGGTCGGTGACCCGGGCGAGGGCGGGCCGAAGGCTCGCCACCGCCGCGTCCCCGAATCGGTCGAGAAACGCCATCACCGCAAGGTATCCCTTGGTGTCGATCCCCTCAACGATCCAGGCGAGGGCATCGGTGAGCGTCGAAGCACCGCCGAGATCCTCGCCGTGCACCTCCACCGCGCCCTCGACGAACCGGGGCTTACGCTCCGGCAGCCCGCCCGAGAGGATCTTGCTCGTATTCTCCTTACTCTCCGCCACGTTTGGCTGGTCGAACGGGTTGATCCCCAGCAGGATCCCAGCGAGGGCGACCGCGGTCTCCCAGACCAGGAACTGGGCACCGAGCGGGCCGTTGACGGCGACATGAGGCCGCACGCCGCTGCCGGGCACGGCCGACGGGGGTAGCGAGCCTCCGATGGTGACGGTGAGGACGTCCTCCCCGGTGGCACCCGGAGCCGCGGGGTTCTCGACCACCACAGGGAGCAGGCCCTTGCCGTCCTTGCCGGTGGACTCGGCGATCAACTGCTCCGCCCAGTCGCCGAGGCCGCGGATGCCGGTGCCGTCGTCGATGAGGGCGATCTTGTCCCGGCCGGTGCCCGCGCCGAGGGCGGCGGCGAGTGCGAGCGACGGGTTGTCGCTGTCCTTGCCGATGCTGCCGGCGAACTCCTCGGCCTGGTCGAGCAGTTCGGCGACGTTCACGCCGGCCAGTGCGGACGGAACCAAGCCGAACGCCGTCAGGGCGCTGTAGCGTCCGCCGACGTTCGGGTCGGCGAGGATCACGTGGGCGCCCATCTGGCGTCCGGTCTCCTCGAGCGGCGAGCCCGGGTCGGTGACGATGACGAACCGGCTGCCGATGCCGGGCAGGCCGGCGTCTTGGAACGCCTGCCAGTACGCCCTCCGGTGGGCGTCGGTCTCCACGGTGGTACCGGACTTGCTCGCCACCACCACGACGGTGCGGTCGAGGCGATCGGCGAGCACGGCACTCACTTGGTGCGGGTCGGTGGTGTCGAGCACGGTGAGCCTCGCACCGAGCGTCTGCGTGATGACCTCGGGGGCGAGCGATGACCCGCCCATGCCGGCCAGCACCACATGGTCCAGGCCGGCCAGCTCGTCGCGGAGCGCGGCCAGCTGGGGGAGCAGCTGCCGGCTGCGGCGGAAGGTGTCGATCCAGCCGAGCCGGATCGCCGCCTCCGGCTCCGCCGCCGGACCCCATAGCGTCGGGTCCTTTTCGGCCAGCAGGCCCGGTGCACGGGCCGCGACGAGCCGGGATGCGGCCTCGGCCGCGCCGGCCACCGCACCCGCTCCGCGTACGGCAAGCCCGGCCGCTCCGACTACCTCGTTCACGCGCCCCCCAACTGAGTCTCGACGCTCTTGTGCAGCTCCAGAGCGCTCGCCTCGAACTTCTCAACGCCCTCGCGTTCCAACGTCCGGATGACATCGTCGTACTCGATGCCGAGCGCCGCGAGCTTGTCGAGCACCTCTTGGGCCTCGGCGTAGGAGGACTGCACGATGCCGGTCTTCACCTCGCCGTGGTCGGCGAAGGCGTGCAGGGTCGCCTCGGGCATGGTGTTCACCACGCCGGGCGCGACCAGCTCCTCGACGTAGATGACGTCGCGGTAGTTCGGGTTCTTCGTGGAGGTCGATGCCCACAGTGGACGCTGCGGCCGAGCACCGGCGGCCTCGAGCGCCTTCCATCTGTCAGCCGCCGAGCGACGCTGGTCGGCTCCGCGCTCGGTCCGCTCCTCGCTTCGCTGCGATGCTCCCTCGCTGTCGCCGACGAAGACGCGCTCGTATCGCTGGTACGCGAGCTGAGCGTTCGCCACCGCCGCCTTGCCCCGCATCGCCAGCGCCTCGTCGGAGCCGATGGCCTCCAGCCGCTTGTCCACCTCGGTGTCCACCCGGGAGACGAAGAACGACGCCACCGAGGCGAGCTTGGACAGGTCGTGGCCGTTCGCCTTCGCCTGCTCCATCCCGGCCAGGAATGCGTCCATCACCTGCTCGTACCGGTCCAGTCCGAAGATCAGGGTGACGTTGACGCTGATCCCGGCCGCGAGCGTCGCGGTGATGGCGGGTAGGCCGGCCTCGGTCGCGGGAATCTTGATGAAGAGGTTCGGCCGATCGACCAGCCACCACAGCGCCTTCGCCTCGGCGACCGTCCGTTCGGTGTCATAGGCGATCGCAGGATCCACCTCGATCGAGACGCGGCCGTCGACCCCGTCGGAGGCGTCGTATGCCGGCCGCATGACGTCGCAAGCCCACCGCACGTCGTACGTCGTGATCAGCCGGCCGGCCTCTTCGGCACCGACTCGGCGCAGCGCGAGGTCGTGCAGCTGCTCCGCGTAGTCGTCGCTCTCGGCTAGGGCCTTGGCGAAGATGGTCGGATTGGACGTCACCCCGACCACGTGATGCTCCCGGCGCAGCTTGTCCAGCCCGCCGCCGATGAGACGGCCGCGGGAGATGTCGTCGAGCCAGATCGCGACTCCCGCCGCGGAGAGTTCGGCCAGTCGGTCAGTCATGTGCGTCTCCTTCTCTCGCGCCGTCCACTCTCGCGCCCCCGGCCGCCGCGGACGCCGCGCCTAGTTGCCTGTCGTCGAACCTTTGATCGCGCCGACGCGCGACAGCGAGGCGCGCGCGGCCGCGACGACCCGGTCGGCGGTGAAGCCGAACTGTTCGAAGAGCACCTGGTACGGCGCGCTCGCGCCGTAGTGCTCAATGCTCACGCACTCGCCGAACTCGCCCACCAGGTCGCGCCACGACATCGCCACACCGGCCTCGACGCTGACCCTGGCCTTGACCGCGGGCGGCAGAACGGTGCCGCGGTAGGCGGCGTCCTGGGCGCGGAACCACTCCTGGCACGGCATCGAGACGACCCGGGTGGGGATGCCGTCCGCCTCGAGCCGCTCCCGGGCGGCGAGGCAGATCTGCACCTCTGAACCGGTGCCGATGAGGATCACCTGCGGCTGCCCGCCGGTCGCGTCGGCGAGCACGTAGCCGCCCTTCGCCACCCCCTCGGCGGATGCGAGCTGGCTGCGGTCGAGGACCGGAAGGTTCTGCCGGGTCAGGCAAAGGGCCGTTGGCCGGTCGGTGTGCTCGAGCGCCATCCGCCAGGCCCACGCCGTCTCGTTGGCGTCGGCCGGGCGCACCACGTCGAGGCCGGGAATGGCGCGCAGCGCCGTCAGGTGCTCGATCGGCTGGTGGGTCGGCCCGTCCTCACCCAGCCCGATGGAGTCGTGCGTCCATACGTAGATGACGGGCAGCTTCATCAAGGCGGCGAGGCGCACCGCGGGGCGCATGTAGTCGCTGAAGACGAGGAACGTCGCCCCGTACGGGCGGGTGGCGCCGTGCAGGACGATGCCGTTGAGGATCGCGGCCATCCCGTGCTCGCGGACTCCGAAGTGGAGCGTCCGGCCGTACCAGTCGCCGGTGAAGACCTTCGTCGAGTACTCGGGTGGCAGGAACGAGGGCTCGCTCTCGATCGTGCTGTTGTTGCTCTCGGCGAGGTCGGCGGAGCCACCCCATAGCTCGGGCAGGACCGGCGCGATCGCGTTGATGACGATGCCGGACGCCTTGCGGGTGGCCATTCCCTTCTCGTCGGCCGGGAACTCGGGCAGCGCCTCGGTCCATCCGGTCGGCAGCTCGCGCGCCCGCAGCCGGTTGAGGAGGGAGAGCCGCTGCGGGTTGGCGGCGGCCCACGCGTCGAACCCGCGTTGCCACTCCTCCCGGGCGGCGTGAGCGCGCTTGATCACCGCGCGGGCGTGGGCGAGGACGCTCTCATCCACGTCGAAGCTGCGGCTCGGGTCGAAGCCGAGGACCTGCTTGGTGGCCGCGACCTCGTCGGCGCCGAGCGCGCTGCCGTGAATCTTGCCGGTGTTCTGCTTGTTCGGGGCGGGCCAGCCGATGATGGTGCGCAGCGCGATGAACGAGGGCCGGCCGGTCTCCGCCTTCGCGGTGAGGATCGCGTCGTAGAGGGCCCGGACGTCCTCGTGGTAGCCGTCGGGGCGCCGCCAGTCAACGGTCTGGACGTGCCAGCCATACGCCTCGTAGCGCGCGGCCACGTCCTCGGACTTGGCCACCGTGGTGTCGTCCTCAATGGAGATCTGGTTGTCGTCGTAGATGACGATCAGGTTTCCCAGCTTGAGGTGGCCGGCGAGGGCGCTCACCTCGTGGCTGATGCCCTCCTCGATGTCGCCGTCGGAACAGAAAACGTAGATGTGGTGATCGAACGGGCTCGCGCCGGCCGGTGCCTCGGGATCGAAGAGCCCGCGTTCGCGCCGCGCCGCCATCGCCATGCCGACCGCGTTGCCGAGGCCTTGACCGAGCGGGCCGGTCGTCGTCTCGACGCCTGCCGTGTGGCCGTACTCGGGGTGGCCGGGCGTGAGCGAGTCCCACTGGCGCAGCTGCTTGAGGTCGTCCAGCCCGAGCCCGTAGCCGCTCAAGTAGAGCTGGATGTACAGGGTGAGGCTCGAGTGTCCACAAGAGAGCACAAACCGGTCGCGCCCGAGCCAGTTCGGGTCCGTCGGATCGTGTCGCATCACCCGCTGGAAGAGCAGGTACGCGGCTGGCGCCAGGCTCATGGCCGTGCCGGGGTGGCCGTTGCCTGCCTTCTCCACCGCATCCATCGCGAGTACGCGGATGGTGTCGACCGCCCGACGATCGACGTCGGTCCACTCGAAGTCGGTCTCGGCCGCGGTTGATGTCTCCTGTCTGCTCACGCTTGGCTCCTCGCTGATCCGCGGTAAGCGTCCGGGTGGGGCTGCCGCGCTGCAGCACGGACCCGGCTGGCCGTCCACTCTTGACCCTACCCATGCGGCGGGTCGCCGATGCACCGCAGGCAAGCGTTTCCCACGGGGTGCGCGCCCGCGTACCCGTTGGCCTCACTGACGGTGGCTGCGCCGGTGCGGCTACGCTGCCTGAAGCTAGTGCGCCCGCTCGAGCGTGTTCGCGCATCGGTCTCGGTCTGGATTGTGAGCCTGCATGTCCTTGCGCCCGTTGGTTCCGGTGGTGTTGGCGGCTAGCCTCCTCGCGGTCGCCGCGTGCGCCGAGGAGAACACGGCGCCGCAGGCCCCGGTCGCATCGACGGAGAGCACGAGTCCGGTGCCCACGCTGGACCAGCCTGGCGCGCAATGCCCGGATGCGGCGGAGGCGGGCGAGGCGGTCCGGCTCACCAACAGCGCCGGGCACAGCCTCGCCGCGGTCGAGCTCGGCAGCGGACCGTTCGGCGTCGTGCTGGCGCACCAGAGCGAGGGGAGCCTGTGTGAGTGGCTGCCGTTCGGGCGGTTGCTCGCCGAGCGGGGGTATCGGGTTCTCACCTTCGACTTCGCCGGCTACGGCTCCTCGACACCGACCCGCCAGAAGACGTATGTCGAGGACCTCCGGACGGCCGTGGAGTACCTGCGTGAACGCGGCGTCACCCACGTCGCGATCATGGGAGCCTCGATGGGGGCGACGATGAGCGTGGTCGCCGCGGCCGCGATCGATCCGCCCGTCGACGCGGTCATCGCCATCTCGCCGCCGCTTGACTTCGATGGAGTGAATGCCGAGGTGGCGGCGGCCTCGCTCAGTTCGCCCGCGTTGTACATCGCCGGGGACATGGACGGCAACTACGCCACGTACGCGGAGGCGATCTACGCCGCCACCCCGGGCGAGGAGCGGGCCCTGCTCGTCCTCGAGGCGCCACACCACGGCATCCAGCTGCTCTCGGCCGAGACGAGGGCCGCCGTGGAGGCGCGGACCGCCATCGAGCGGTTCCTCGCCACCCACCTCACCGACTGAGCCCCACTGAATTTCCCCGCGATCATGAACCGCAGGTCATGATCGAACCGATATGTCCGCTTTCAGGTCATGATCGTGGGGATCATGGTGAGCGCGTGTGCTGTTCGGGTGGCCTGGGCCGCAGTTGCCTGGGTTCGGCGGGAGCCCGTCTGAGCCGGGCGTACGCTGTCGAAGGCGTACCGAGTTGATCGTGTGCGCACGTCGCCGTCGACGCCGGAGGTTGGAAGCCGTGACTGACGCAATCGTGAGCGAGCGCTCGACGGCGGCGCCAGGGAGCCCATGGTGAGCACGGTCGCCGACCGCGCCCCGGCCAGGTCCGCCGAGTCGCCCTCTCCCGTCAGCCGCCGGGCCATACTGCGGGCAAAGATCAAGGCGTACGTCGCGCTCACGAAGCCACGCATCGTCGAACTGCTGCTCATCACTACCGTCCCCGCGATGGTGCTGGCGGCCGACGGGATGCCGTCGCTGCCGCTCGTCGGGATCGTCCTGGTCGGCGGTGCCCTCGCGGCTGGCGCGGCGAACGCGCTCAACTGCTACCTGGACCGCGACATCGACGAGGTCATGCGGCGCACCTCGCGGCGCCCGCTGCCCACGCACCGGGTCTCGCCCCGGGCGGCCCTGATCTTCGGTTTCACGCTGGCCGGCGTTTCGACCGGGATCATGGCGCTGTTCACCAACTGGCTCGCGACCGCGCTCACCGTCGCCGCGATCGCGTACTACGACCTCGTCTACACCAGGTGGCTCAAGCGGCGTACGCCGCAGAACACGTTCTGGGGCGGGGTCTGCGGCTCAGCACCGGTGCTGATCGGCTGGGCCGCGGTGACCGGCTCCCTCGCACCAGCGGCCTGGCTGATGTTCGCGGTGGTCTTCTTCTGGCAGATGCCGCACTTCTACGCCCTCGCCGTCAAGTTCCGCGACGACTACGCCCGGGCGGGGGTGCCCATGCTGCCGGTCGTGGCGTCACCCCGTCGGGTGGGCATCGAAACGGTGCTGTTCACCTGGCTCACCGTGGTCTCCTCGATCGCGCTGTGGGTCGTCGCGATGGGGTGGGTCTACCTAGCGGTGGCCACCATCGCCGGCGCGCTGTTCCTCCGGGAGGCGCACACGATGCACAACCGCATGCGACGGGGCGCGCCGGCCAAGCCCATGCGGCTGTTCCATTGGTCCACGACGTACCTCACCATCGTCTTCGTGGCGATCGCCGTGGACGCCCTCCTTCGCACCTGAAACGCCCGAATCGCCACGCCTGTCGGGGTTCTTACCTTCAATTCTGAGGTGTTTGCCCGGTTTTGTAGGCACTGATCGGCTGATTTATGTCAGTCCCATCACAGAAGAGTGTCCGCTTCACGTCTGTGCGCCCGGCTGCCGCTTACTGTTTCCCGCATGGCAGATGGTTCCGATACATCCATGACCGATTCCTCCGTCAGCTCCAGCCTCGTCGCCGGCCTGAAGTCCTTCGCTGCCGGCCACGGTGGTGCGACGGCGGTCATCGAGTACGTCGGGCGCCGGGGTGCCCGCATCGTCCTCGTCGGCCAGGATGGCACCTGGGGAGACCAATTCACCGAGAGCACCGCTATTGCCCGCGAGGCGTGCGCCAAGGCTGGCGTGAAGGTCGAGAACTCGTGGGAGCGCGAGCTCGTCGAGCAGATGAGGCCGAGCAACGACCTGTGGCGGTCGATGGGCCGGCGCGTCTTCAGCCGCTGACATCGGCTGCAGCCCAGCAAGAGCCTCACCAAGGGCACTGACCAAGCAACATCACACCGCGATACCCGGGTAGGGGGCGTCGTCGCACGCCCACGTACGGTCGGGCGATGACCACGACCGTCAACGACGCAGGCCGGTCGGCGGGGCACCGGCGCCGTCCCGGTCGGTCCGACCGGGTGGCGTTGGTGACCTGCGCCCGGCTGCCCGACCTCGACCCGGACGACCGGCACCTCGTGTCCGCGCTGGAGGCGCTCGGCCGCACGGCGGAGCCGGTGGTGTGGGACGACCCAACGGTGGACTGGTCGGCGTACGCCGTCGCCGTCCTGAGGTCCACATGGGACTATGCCGCTCGGCGGGACGAGTTCCTGGCCTGGGCCGCCTCGGTGCCGCGACTGGCCAACCCGGCCGACGTGGTGGCCTGGAACACCGACAAGCGCTACCTCGCTCACCTGGCCGAGGCGGGGGTTCCGGTCGCGGCCACGGAATGGATCGAGCCGGGTCAGCGCTGGGACCTGCCCGAGGCTGGAGAGTGGGTCATCAAGCCGGCCGTCGGTGCGGGCAGCATCGACGCCGGTCGGTACGACCTGGCCGATGCCGCACACCGGTCGATGGCGGCGGCGCATGTCGAGCGGCTCCACCGCGCGGGTCGCGTGGTGATGCTCCAGCCGTACCTGCACTCGGTGGACACGCACGGCGAGACGTGCCTGATCTTTCTCGCTGGCGCGTACTCGCACGCGGTCCGCAAGTCGGCGTTGCTGGACGGCCCGGACCTTGGCACCACGGCACTGTTCAAACAGGAGACGGTCAGCCCCTGCATCCCGACCGATGCCGAGCATGCGGTCGCGGCGTCCGCGCTCGCTGCGGTCCCGGGTGGATGGCGGCGGCTGCTGTACGCGCGGGTGGACCTCCTGCCCGGTCCGGACGGCGATCCGGTCGTGGTCGAGCTGGAGCTCACCGAGCCGTCGCTCTTCCTCGGCACCGCCGATGGGGCGGCCGCGCGGCTCGCCCGCGCCGTCGCCGCCGCGGCCGGTGGTCAGGTCGTCGCGACGCCGTAGGCGAGCACGAGCATCGCGATCGCGAGAAGGACCGCGCCGGCGACCGTCACCGTGTTTCCGGTTGACCACGCACCCTCGCGACCGGTGAAGGCGTGCAGGAACATGCCGCCGGACTGAGCAAGGATGCCCACCAGGAGCAGCAGGCAGACGAGCCACCGCGCCCCGGTACCGAGGTCGGTGCCGCTCAGCAGGACGAGCGAGACCAGCGCGAGCACGAGCAGCACGCCAGCGTGAGCGTGACCAGCGCGGAAGAACGCGTGCTGGTACGGCGTCAGCTGGCGCGTGGCGTTGAACCGGAGCAAGGCGAAACCGCCGAACATTACCGTCGGTAGCGACACGAGCGCGATAACGGTGAAAAGCTTCACTGGGTCCATGTCCCGATCCTCCACTGCGGCCGGTCGTACCCGCACGTGGAATTGCTCGCGCTCCTCACAGACGGGCGCCGCGGCCGGTCGCGGGGAGGTCTGCGGAGATCCGGGCGGCGGTGGCAAGCAGCGGCGGAACGAACTGGCGGCGCATCGACTCGAGCGACATGCGGCTCGCCTGGGCGGAGATGTTGATCGCAGCGACCACGCGGCCGGAGCGGTCCCGGATCGGGGCGGCGACGGCGCGCAGCCCGTCCTCCAGCTCCTGGTCGACCAGGGCGAAGCCCTGAGAGCGGGTCTTGAGCACCTCGGCCCGGAGCGCGGCCGGGGTACTGACGGTCCGGCTGGTGAGGTGGGCCAGCTTCACCGACGCCAGGTACTCCTCCAGCTCCGCGTCGGGCAACCCGGCGAGCAGGACCCGACCCATCGACGTGGCGTACGCGGGGAAGCGGGTGCCGACGCTGATCGCCACGGTCATGATGCGCGAGACCGGCACCCGGGCCACGTACACCACGTCCTCCCCGTCGAGCACGGAGACCGAAGACGACTCGTTCACCTCCGCGACAAGCGCCTCAAGGTGCGGTTCGGCCACCTCGGGCAGGGTGAGGCTGGACAGGTACGCGTATCCGAGCTCCAGCACTCGCGGCGTGAGGGAGAAGTACCGCCCGTCGGTGCGGACGTATCCGAGCCGGGCCAGGGTGAGCAGAAAGCGCCTGGCGGTGGCGCGGGTGACGCCGGTCGCGGCGGCCACCTCGCTCAGGGTGAGTTCGGTGTTGTGCCGGTCGAAGGCGCAGATCACCGCGAGGCCGCGCGCCAAGGACTGCACGAAGTCCGAGTCGCGTTCGTTGGGGGCGGCCCGGCTAGGGGCGCGGCCTGGGCGGTCCGGTGCCCGACCGGCCGCGGCCCGGGTCATCACGTCCCCCCTTCCAGGTCCCCGAAGTCATGGGGCCGCTCCGCCTCCGGCACGGCCAGCTCAAGGAGGACGCGTTGGGCAATGCCGAAGGCCGCATTGGCCGCGGGGATGCCGGCGTAGACGGAGGTGTGCAGGAGCACCTCCGTGATCTCCGCCGGGCTCACACCGTTGCCGATGGCGGCGCGGACATGCATGGGGAGCTCACCCTCACACCGCAGCGCGGTGAGCAACGCCAGCGTGAGCATGCTGCGCGTGCGCCGGTCGAGCCCTGGGCGAGCCCATACCTTGCCCCATGCGGTCTCGGTCAGGTACTCCTGCCACGGTCCGGTGACGGCGGAGGCCTCCGCGAGCGCGCGGTCGACGTGGGCGTCGCCGAGGACGGAACGGCGCACCGCCATGCCCGCTTCGAATGGTTCACTCATCGGGGCTCCTCAGGAAGTCGGTGAGTAGCTGCGTCACCACCTCCGGGCAGGTCACGTTGGCGAGGTGGGCGGCGCCGCCGAGCAGGACGAGCCGGGCACCGCCAATACCCTCGGCGATCCGTTTCGCGTGCTCCGGCGGTGTCGCTACGTCTGCCAGGCCAGCGACCACCAGGGTGGGCGCGGTGATGCTGGCGAGTGCGGGCTCGAGGTCCATGTGCTCGATCACGCCGCAGCAGGCGGCGTATCCCTCGTCCGGCGTGGCGAGCAGCATGGCCCGCAGGCGCTGACAGAGCTCGGGGTCACGGGCGGCAACCTCTGGCGGCACCCATCGGCCCACCACGGCGTCGGCGATGCTGGCGAGGCCATGCGCGCGCACCTGCGCGGCCCGGTCGGACCACATCTGCGGCGGGCCGAGCTTGGCCGAGGAGCAGATGACGACGAGCCGGTCCACCCGGTCGGGGGCGTTCGCGGCCAGCCACATCGCGACCATGCCACCAAGGGAGACGCCGGCGAGGTGCGCCCGGTCGACCCCGAGCCGGTCCATGAGGGCGAGCACGTCGCCCCCCAGGTCGGCGAGGGTGTAGGGAGCGGGCGGCACCGGCGACCGGCCGTGGCCACGGTGGTCGTAGCGGACGACGCGGAATCGCTCGGCGAGGGCGGGTACCTGAGCCTCCCAAAGCTGCGTGGAGGTGCCCAACGACGGGCCGAGCAGCAGCGCCGGCCCGTCCGCCGGGCCATCCACAATGGAGTGAAGGGGAACGGGACTCACGTCGGCCCTCCGGTCTGCCGGGTTCGCAGGGCTTGATCGACCAGCGCCGCGGCCATGCCGGTGTCCGGCTCCTCGGTGCCGAGCACGTTGAGCAGCCGGTCAAGGTTGGCCCGCATCGCCTCTGGGTGCACGGCGAGCTCGGACAGGCAGGTGCGAAGCCACGACGCGGCCGAGCCGGTGGCGATCAGCAGCTCTCGCAGCGGGCGCCACTCCGCGTGCCAGGAGCCAGCGGCGCGTTCGTGTTCGTGCACCATGGCACCGAGCAGGGTCGCCACCAACCCGGGGGCCTGCGCCGCACCGGCCAGCGCGCTGATCGCGGCGACCGGATTCTGCTTGTGCGCCATGGCGGAGGAGCCACCGGGCGCCCCCTCGCTGACCTCCGCCACCTCTCCCTGGGCCAGCAGCGTCACGTCCCGGGCTGCCTTGGCGACCGCACCGGCCGCCTCGCCGAGCGCCGCGGCGACCTCGGCCAACCGGGTCCGGTCGGTGTGCCAGGGCAGGACGGGCGCGCACAGGCCCAACGCAGCCGCGAGGCGTTCGACGATCTCAACTCCCTTTCCGTCGAGACCGGCGAGGGTGCCGGCCGCGCCGCCGAACTCGACGGCGAGGCGCTCCCTGCGGACCTGGGCGAGCCGATCGCGCGCCGTGTCGAGCGCGTGCATCCAGCCGGCCGCCTTGAGGCCGAACGTCGTCGGCAGCGCCTGCTGCAGCAAGGTGCGACCCGCCATGACGGTGTCCCGGTGGCGGCGCGCGAGGTCGGCGGCCGCATCCGCCGCGCCGGCAAGGTCGTCCAGCACCGTCGAGAGCGCCCGTTTGAGGATCAGCATGCTCGCGGTGTCGAGGATGTCTTGGCTGGTCGCCCCGAAGTGCACGAACCGCGCGTGCTTGGCCGGGACCTCCGCGCGCAGCCGTTGGACGAGCGGTACCACGGGGTTGCCGCTCTCGGCCGCGGCCGCCGAGAGCTCCGACACGTCAATGTAGACACTCGCGCACGCGGCCGCGATCGCCTTCGCCGCGGCGGCAGGTATCACGCCAGCCTCGGCGCTTGCTCGGGCGAGCGCCGCCTCGGTGTCGAGCATCGCCTGGAGCCAGGCGTCGTCGCTGAGGTCGCCCGGGACGGAGCCGCGGGCCAGGACGCCATCGAAGAGCCCCACCGGCGCTCGCGCTGCGGGAGCCGCGGAGGTTGCCGCGCCACGCCGCCGCGTGGTACGAGTCCGCTTGACCGGCGCTCGGTACTCAGATGGCGAAGAAAACGGTCTCACCCTCTCCTTGCAGTCGAATGTCGAATCGGTAGCCGTCGCCGTCCGGCTGGGCGAGCAGCGTGCCCCGCCGCTCCGGCGGCACCTGGCTCAGTATCGGGTCGGCCTCGTTGGCGGCCGCCTCGTCGGCGAAGTACACGCGGGTGACCACCCGATCGAGCAGGCCACGGGCGAAGACAGAGACCGCGAGGTGGGGGGCCTGGGTCCCGCCCCCTGGTGCCGGGCTGCTCGCCGGCTTGACGGTGAGCAGGGCGTACTCTCCTTTCTCGTTCGCCGGTGCCCGGGCGAAGCCGCGGTGACCGGGCGGCGAGACCTGCCAGGTCTCGACGAG
>Ga0079224_100005184_pt1 | contig 17065 bp, 16 predicted proteins | sample Stecom2015_FD_80414 | JGI IMG/M metagenome (GOLD analysis project Ga0079224, IMG submission 80414) | Agricultural soil microbial communities from Utah to study Nitrogen management - Steer compost 2015 | ecosystem: Environmental > Terrestrial > Soil > Agricultural land | place: USA: Utah... | reverse complement strand
CTGACGCCCAACCCTTGTTACCAGCCGTTTTTTTCTGTCGCTCGTTGTGTTGCTATTTTTTTTCTGCTATGTTCCGTATTTGTGCAGGATAGCGTTCGCCAATGATTTTTATTGTCGCCAATTCTGCGTTTATTCTGCTTAACTCGTCCGTTGTCAATGAAACATTTGTCGCACCAATGTTTTCCTGCAAGCGATGCAATTTTGATGTTCCCGGAATGGGGACAATAAACGGTTTTTGAGCCAATAGCCAACCTAATGCAATTTGTGCAGGTGTAGCATTTTTATCTTTCGCAATAGAAACTACCAAATCAACTAATGCTTGGTTGGCTTCTCTGTTTTCTTTGCTAAAACGTGGCGACATATTTCTTGCATCAGTTTTATCCAATTCTACATCTGCGTTTATTGTTCCTGTCAAAAATCCTTTGCCTAATGGACTGAAAGACACAAAGCCGATTCCTAATTCGTCCAATGTCGGAATGATTTCATTTTCGGGGTCACGATAAAACATGGAGTACTCGCTTTGTAAAGCCGTTACAGGTAGAACAGCGTGTGCCTTTCGGATGGTTTCTGCATTTACTTCGCACAAACCAAAATTTTTCACTTTTCCCTCTTGTATCAAGTCTTTTACAGTACCTGCAACATCTTCAATCGGAATATTTGGGTCGTACCTGTGTTGATAAAACACATCAATTACGTCTGTCCTCAATCTTTTCAAAGATGCTTCGGCAACGGCTTTTATAGTTGAAGGTCGGCTGTCTAAACCCAATCTGCCGTCTCCGTCTTTGAAACCAAATTTTGTAGCAATTATAACTTCCTTACGCAATGGTTCAAGTGCTTCGCCTACCAAGAGTTCGTTTTCTCCATAACCTTGTGCCGTATCAAATAAAGTAACACCGTTTTCAACTGCCGAACGGATTAGCTTTATACTTTCTTCTTTTGTAGGTGCGTTTGGAAAACTTAATCCCATAGCACCGAAACCCAATGCAGATACTTCTAATCCACCTTTCCCTAATTTTCTTGATTTCATCTTTTTTGATTTTATAATTTGTTAGTACAAAGTTGTCTCAATAAAAAATGAAACCATTTGCCATTTGGCAAAAAGTGATTTTAGCGGATATTTTTTCTTATTCGACTTAAAGATGATTGTGTAATGCCCAAATAAGAAGCGATGTAGGACAAAGGCACACGGTTTACCAATGTCGGAAACTTCTCGATAAAGTCAAGATAGCGTTCTGTTCCGTCCTGCGAAACTAATTCGCTTCTTCTTGCAATTTTTTCGCCGTGATGCTTTGTGATTATTTTCTGAATAATGCGATCCCAGCCAATAATCGTTGCGGAAAGGTCTTTCCAATTTTGCTTTGAAAAAACAACTAATTTGCAATCGGTAATGGCTGTTAGATATTCGGAAGGCGTAAAAACTTCATCAACTGTGTTTCCAGATAAAATCAAATGGTTTTCGTCAATGAAATAGCGTGTAATTTCTTCGCCTTTATTATTGTAATAAAAAACACGGATAACACCGTCTGTAAGAAACCCAATTTGTCTAACTGTTTTGCCCGCTTCCCAATAATATTCGTCTTTTTTGAGTTCTATTTCTGTCGCTTTGCTTGTAATCAAGTCTATCTGCTGTTTGTTCAAATTGCCAAACTGTAAAATATATTCAATAAATGTGTCCATTTTGCAAAGTTAGAAATTGTTGTCTGTCGTGCATTTGTCATTTGGCAAAAATGTAGGGGGGGCTTTGCGAAGTGGCGGAAAATCGAAGACGAAAGTTTCGATTTAGGCAACACGTAGCAAAAACCAATTTTTATTGGCTTTTTTTAATTTTGGATTACAAATTGCACAACGGTCTTGGGCTTGGCGTTCGGGCAGGATTTTTGACACGAAAATTCCGAGTGAGCGACAAATCTCAAATATACGAAAAAATGTCGAACGGGAACGTTTGACCCGTCTGACACCAAACTCTTGTTGGCGGTTAGTGTTTTTTCTTCTGTTAAAACTCTTCTTCTGTCATTGTATTGTTTACTACTGCACCTGTAACATTTCCTGTCGCTACGGCATTTGCTACTGAACGCATTGGACTTGCATTGTCGCCACAAGCAAAAATATTTGCAATGGTTGTCTTTTGAAGCATATCTACTTTTAGTAGCCCTTGTTCTGTTAGTTCGCAACCCAACATTTCGGGAATTTTGCAATGCTGTTCAAAGTCGGGTCGTGAATAAATTGCTTTTAAGTCGAATGTTGAATTGTCTTTGAAAACAACTTGTTTCAGATAACCATTTTCGTGTTTTAGTTGAGCAATTTCTTTTTCAATTATTGGAATGTTGTGTTTAGAAATTATGTCTGTTTGTTCTTGGTTAAGGGTAGATTTTCCGTTGGTAAAAATGGTCAGTTCTTTTGTCCAATTACGAATGAGTTGAGCGTAGTGAAAAGCAAAATTCCCGTTTGCTAAAATTCCCGTTTTTTCGCTTTTTACTTCGTAACCGTGACAATACGGACAATGAATTACTGTAGTACCCCAACACTCTGAAAAACCTTTGATGTCGGGCATTATGTCTTTTACGCCTGTGGCAAAAACAAGTTGTTTAGCTGTAAATATTTCGCCTTTTTTTGTGGAAATAACAAAACCGTTTTCGGTTTTCTTTCCGCTAATAGCAAGGTCATTGTGAAATTTTACAGTTTCATATTTCAAAACTTGTGTTTTAGCTTTTTCTGCAATCTCACTCGGTTTTACTCCGTCTTGCGTAATGAAGTTGTGCGAATGTGGTGTTTGTCGATTGCAAGGCAAACCGCTGTCAATGATTAAAACACTTCGCAATGCTCGTCCCAAAGCCATTGCCGATGAAAGTCCTGCGTAACTACCGCCAATGATGATTACGTCAAAATTTTTATGGTCTGTCATAAGATTGATTTTTGAAAATGATGTCAAGAAAAGGCAACGCCAATACAGTTAAATCAAGTCCGCCTTGTTTTATGATTTCTCGTCTTGTCATTACCTGATTTTGGGCAAAGATAAGAAAGTTTTTATTATTGCGATTGTGTCGCAATAATTTAATGCAAATTATTTGCATTAAATTTGCACTAGAAAAAATCGAAATGAAACGCAGGAATACTCCAACGAAAGAGGCTGTATTTGATTTGTTGGCAAATGCAGGAAAAGCAATGAGCCGTGATGCTATCGAACAAAAATTAAATGTAGAAATTGACAGAGCTACTATTTACAGGGTTTTAAACCGTTTTTGTGAAGATGGAATGGTACACAAAATTGTAGCCGAAGATGGAAAACAATACTTTGCCGTATGTATCAAATGTGATGAAAAAGCAATGCCTGTTAATCATTTTCATTTCCGTTGTACAAACTGTGAAACTATAGAGTGTCTTCCTGAAGCTGTTCATTTTTCTGTGCCTAATGGCTACAATGTCGAAAGTGTTAATTGTGTGCTAACAGGAATTTGTAAGGATTGTTCTTAAATCTGTTTTTTTGTCAGCCGAAAATTTGATGTCTGCACGGTCGTCCTACCATTACCGCCAACACGATGTTACAGACAGTTCTTATTCTTTTTTCGTAAATCTTAAATTTGTATCCCTTTGAAAAAATTCCATTAATTTTTCTTCAATGTTGAATATCATTTTGATTTGTGCAGGTTCAAATTTAAATGTGTTATTCTCATACGCATCTAACGGAAATGCGCTTTGACCTTCTGCCTGCGCCATTAATATGCTTTCTTTTCTGAAAACTGTTATTGTAAGAGGGATTTCTTCATTTACATAAACACCCACGTATTTGTCTAACTCTTCTAATGTTGGCGTTGCAGGTTTAAGATTGTCAGTTTTTAAAGGTTCGTTGTACAGTATTCTTCTGACTTCCTTTATTGGTAGTGATGTTAATTCAGTTGAATTATTTTGAAGAATAATAATTGTTTTATCGTTGTCTAAATGTCGCTCTATATAGGTAATGTATCCAGCCCAACCACCAGAATGATTTACTATTTTTCCATATTTTTCAGTATTTTCAATGAACCAACCAAAACCATAATTGGTTTCTTTTCCGTTTTTGGTTTCAGCTGAGCCAAAGATTAGTTGTTTGTCATTCGAGTTGACTAATTTGTCTGTATATAGAGCTCTGTCCCATTTTAGTAAATCCTCAGTTGTAGAATTTACCATGCCGTCGCCTACAATTCCGTCTAAGTAATAAGTATAGAATTCTTTTCCAAAACTATCAAGAAACACTTTGTTTCCAGTACTGTCTGTGACGTAGCCTAATGCATAGTTTTCAATTTTTTTAGGTTCAAATCTACTTCTGTAAACCTGTGTATGATTCATTTCCAATGGTTTGAATATATTTTTATTTAAAAAATCGGCAAAAGATTTCTTCGATACTTTTTCTATAATAAGTGCTAATAATGCATAACCAGTGTTGCTATATTCGTATTTTTCGCCAGGTTGGAAAATTAATTTGGGTTTATACAATGCTAATTCATTCACAATATCTTGATTAGTAGCGAACTGTGACTTATCCCATTTTTCTTCCAAGAGTTCCATATAATCAGGAAGTCCGCTTGTGTGGTTTAATAAATTTCTTATTGTGATAGTTTCGTAAAAGTCTAATTCCGGGATGTAAGTAGAAATATCATCATCGTACTTTAATTTTCCTTGTTTTTCCAACAAAACAATTCCCATTGCGGTAAATTGTTTTGAAACAGATGCTAACTCAAATATTGTTTCAGTATTGAGTTTTTGTTTTGCTTCTTCATTTGCAAGCCCATAGCTTTTTTCGAACATTATTTTGCCTTTGTCTGCAATTAAGACGTTTCCATTGAACATCTCTTTTTGATATAATGTGGTGAATAAGCTGTCAAGTTGAATTTTTTCAGAATTTTGTGCAAACGTAATATTGGAAGTTAATGATATTAGGATTGGTAAGATTATGTTTTTCATTTTTTTAGAATTGCCTGTAACGTTTTTCGGCTTTTTGTTCACGGGAATAGGGAAGCTGAAACTTCGACAAAACCTGAACGCAACAAAACCGTTTTTCTGCAACTAAGTTAAACAAAAATTGAAAGAAAACGGTTTTGTGTGCAAATTTTTCCGAATGTACGCCTGTGGCATTTCCGCCCGTGTAACACAAAGCCGATGTTAGCGGTAGTTTTTTATTCAGTAATTGTTTTGAAGGCAGGTTCACAAACAATAGCGTGCCAACCTCCAATCAGTAAAAAAAATGCGTTCATTTTTGTCAAGTAATTCTTTTGTGAGTTTTATGATGTGCTGATCTCTGAACTTGTTTGCTTCTTGATTTATTTTGTTGAAAATAGTGTTATTATATTTAGACTGTATTTTTCTAGAGTCAAATGTTTCAAACTTTTTTTGTCCTATAATTTAATCAAATGATTAAATATTTTGGTTAAATTAAAAATTAGTTTTTATATTTGTTCATAAAATGAGTCTTAACCTAAAATAGTGAAAAGTAAAGAAGTAAAAACATTAGATACAACAACTGAAGAAAAGATAAAAGCTGCGGCTCGTGTCGTGTTTCATAAAAAAGGGTATGCTGCCACACGAACGAGGGATATTGCAGAAGAAGCGGGCATCAACCTTGCTTTGCTCAATTACTATTTCCGCAGTAAAGAAAAACTATTTGACATTATAATGTTTGAAACCATATTCGGCTTTATGCAGAATATGACAATGGTACTGAATGATGAGAAAAGCACCTTAGAAAAGAAGGTAGAGATGATTGCTTTCAATTACATAGACTTTATTATCAAGGAGCCAAATATTCCGATTTTTATGTTGAGCGAGTTGCGTAACAATGCAGATAGATTATTAGAGAAGTTGCCAATCAAACAATTATTAATGACATCTGTATTTTTCAAACAACATCAAGAGGCTGTTGCAAAAGGAAAATTAGTTGAGCCGAACCCATTACATTTTTTCATGAATTTATTGAGTTTGGTCATTTTTCCTTTTATCGGACAACCATTGTTACAAGGAATAAGCGGATTAAATGAAACAAAGTTTAACGAACTGATGCAGGAACGTAAAAAACTGATACCTGTTTGGATAAAGAAAATGATGAAATCAGAGTAAATTTTTTTATCACATAATTAATCAAATGATTAAAACTAAAAATTAAATACAATGATTAAATTAATAAATAAGCAAAAATCAAAATGGCTCATTGGTGTATTGCTGATGTCCAGCCATTGGGCTACTGCACAGACGGAAACTGTACTAACCCTTAAAAACTGCCTCGAAATGGCAAAACAAAATTATCCTTTGATAAAGCAATACACACTGATAGAAAAGACAAGGGAATATTCTATTGCCAACGCTCAAAAAGGATATTTACCGCAATTCAATATAGCAGGACAGGCAACCTATCAATCCGCAGTTACACAAGTTCCCATCTCATTGCCCAACGTGGATATTCCTACAATCAGTAAAGCCCAATACAGACTATATGGCGAATTGTCACAGTCCATTACAGACTTGTTTACTATAAAAGACCAAAAAGAATACATCAATACCAATTCCGAAATCGAAACGCAGAAAACAGAAGTAGAGCTATACAAGCTAAGGGAACGTATCAACAACCTTTATTTCGGAATACTCTTGATTGATGCACAGATTCAACAAACCGAACTACTTAAAAAAGATATTCAAAGCGGTATCGAAAAAACAAATGTAGCCATTGCCAACGGAGTAGCTTTAAAAAGCACAGTCGATAATCTAAAAGCGGAATTATTGAAAACAGAACAACGCACCATAGAACTAAAAGCCATACGAAAAGGCTATGCAGATATGTTGGCTTTGTTTATCGGCAATCCGATTGATGAAAATACGGTACTCGAAAAACCGCAAAGGCAAATGCTTACCCGCACAATCAACCGTCCCGAATTAAAGCTTTTCGACTTGCAGAAAAAATCTTTTGATGTTCAGGAAAAACTAATTACCGCTAAAAACCTGCCTCGCTTGAGTGTTTTTTTTCAGGGCGGTATAGGAAGACCTGGTTTAAATATGCTAGACAATGATTTACGAAGTTATTATATCGGTGGCTTGCGATTGACTTGGAATATTACAGGCTTCTATACTTATAAGAACGAAAAGAAAATGCTTGCTAATAATCAAAGTTTGATAGACATAGAAAGAGAAACTTTTTTGTTCAATATCAACCTTATTCTAAAACAGCATAATGCTGATATAATAAAAATGCAGGAATTGATAGAAACCGATAAAAGCATTGTAACACTTCGTGAAAATGTGAAGAACACAACACAAAATCAGCTTCAATATGGTACGGCAACTACAAACGATTACCTCATTGCGGTAAATGCGGAAGATCTAGCAAAGCAAAGTTTGATTTTACACGAAATACAGCTATTGATGACAGAGTACAACGCTCAAACAACAGCAGGAAATCAGTAACCATAAAAAATCAGAACAATGTATAAAATAAAAACAATCGCAGTAGTGGCAAGCATCTCAACAATGCTTACAGCGTGTAATGACAACAAAGTGTCATTTGATGCTTCGGGAAGTTTTGAAGCAGAGGAAACCATTATTTCATCGGAAGCCACAGGTACAATCAAAAGGTTTGAAATAGAGGAGGGGGAAACATTGGAATCAGGTGAGAACATTGGCTACATTGACAGCTTGCAGTTGTATTTAAAGAAAAAACAGTTGGAAGCACAGGTTATTGCCATCTTAGGGAAAAAGCCCAATATACCTGTTCAGCTCTCAGCTTTGCAGACACAATTACAAACTGCCGAAAAAGAAAGAACAAGATTAGCTAATTTGGTAAAGGGTGATGCAGCTACACCCAAACAGTTGGACGACATCAACGCACAAATTGAAGTGCTGAAAAAACAGATAGGAGCACAGCAGTCCACATTAAGCATTTCAAGTGAGGGCTTAGGAAAAGATGTAGTGCCGTTGCAGGTGCAGATTGAGCAACTGAATGACCAGCTTGCAAAATGCATTATCATTAACCCAACCAATGGAACCGTGCTTGCCAAATATGCTGAAACCAACGAAATGACAGCAGTAGGAAAACCGCTTTACAAAATTGCCGATTTATCAAACATGATTTTGAGGGCTTACATCACAGGCAACCAACTGCCACAAGTAAAGCTGAACCAACAAGTAAAAGTACTTACCGATGACGGCAAGGGCGGTTACAAAGAAACAACAGGTACAATAGTTTGGATAAATGACAAGGCAGAGTTTACACCTAAAACCATTCAGACCAAAGACGAGCGAGTAAATATGGTATATGCTATCAAAGTGAAAGTAAAGAATGACGGTACTTACAAAGTGGGTATGTATGGCGAAATAAAGTTCCAATAACAATGGCAGATGTTGTATTAAATAACATTGTAAAGACCTACAATAAAGGCGAAGTAAAGGCAGTAAACGATGTTTCCTTTGAAGTAAGCAAAGGCGAACTGTTTGGCTTGATTGGAGCAGACGGAGCAGGGAAAACGAGCATTTTCCGCATACTCACTACATTGTTATTACCCAATAGCGGTACAGCTTCCGTAAATGGTTTTGACGTAGTGAAAGACTATAAAACTATTCGCAAAAATGTAGGTTATATGCCGGGCAAATTCTCACTCTATCAGGATTTATCCGTAGAGGAAAACCTCAACTTTTTTGCAACGGTATTCAATACCACCGTAGCAGAGAATTACGATTTGGTAAAGGATATTTATGTACAGTTAGAGCCATTTAAAACACGCAGGGCAGGAAAATTATCGGGCGGTATGAAACAGAAATTAGCCTTGTGTGGTGCTTTAATCCATCGTCCTACGGTACTCTTCTTAGACGAGCCGACTACAGGTGTCGATGTGGTTTCAAGAAAGGAATTTTGGGAAATGCTGAAAGGATTAAAACAGCAGGGCATTACCATTTTGGTTTCCACGCCATATATGGACGAAGCTACACTTTGCGAACGCATTGCACTGATACAAAACGGCAGTATGATGACGATTGACACACCCGACAATATCATAAAGCAATTTCCCGATAAGCTGTTTGCCGTAAAAGCAGACAATATGAGCAGGTTGCAGAATGTTTTGCGAAACGACCCGCAAATAAAAAGCTGTTTTTCATTTGGCGATTTTCATCATATCATATTTAAAAATGGCAATGAACATTCACAAAACGAACTGATACAAACCTTACAGGAAGCCAATTTTCAAAATATCGAAATAAAACATATCACACCGAGCATTGAAGATTGCTTTATAAAGCTGATGAATTAATATGACAAGCGAAGTAGTAATAAAAACAGACAAGCTAACGAAACGTTTTGGCGATTTCATCGCCACAAATGAAATAACCTTTGAAGTATATCCAGGGGAAATATTTGGCTTCTTAGGGGCAAACGGTGCAGGTAAAACAACCGCAATGAAAATGCTTTGCGGACTTTCTACACCCTCATCGGGTAATGCTACTATTGCAGGATTTGACATATATAAACAAACCGAAGAAATAAAAAAGCACATCGGTTATATGAGCCAAAAATTTTCACTCTATGAAGATTTGACGGTAATAGAAAACATAAAATTCTTTGGCGGCATCTATGGCTTATCCGATAAGCAGCTAAAAGAAAAAAGCAATGAACTGATTGAAACATTAGGATTGCAGCGCGAAGCAAAAAAGTTGGTGGCTTCATTGCCATTGGGTTGGAAACAGAAATTGGCGTTTTCGGTAGCCGTAATACACGAACCTAAAATCGTTTTCTTAGACGAACCCACAGGAGGTGTTGACCCTATAACAAGACGGCAGTTTTGGGATTTGATTTACCAGGCTGCGGATAGGGGCATTACCATTTTCGTTACTACGCACTATATGGACGAAGCCGAATATTGCAACCGTATTTCAATAATGGTGGACGGAATAATAGAAGCATTGGACACACCAGATAATTTGAAAAAACAATTTTCCGCTACCTCAATGGATGAAGTTTTTTATGAATTGGCAAGAGGGGCAAAAAGAAAATCAGATTAAAGATGAAACAGTTTTTATCATTTGTAAGAAAAGAATTTTATCACGTTTTCCGTGATAAGAAAACGCTGTTGATGCTGTTCGGTTTGCCGATTGTGTTGATAGTCTTATTTGGCTTTGCAGTAACCAACGAAATCAAAAATGCAAAAATTGTGATTTGCGACTATGCCGAAGATGAAGCCACACAGAGAATTATCAACAAATTGGAAGCAGGTAATCAGTTTAAGATTACAAAATCAATAATGAGCCACACAGAAATTGAAAATGCTTTCAAAAAAGAAAACATCAAATTGGCTATTATTTTTCCTGCAAACTTCAATAAGGATTTGTTACATCTGAACAAAGCACAAGTACAAATTATTGCCGATGCTTCAGACCCGAACACCGCCAACACATTGACAAATTACGCAACCGCAATTATTATGGATTATCAACAGGAATTGATGAAAAACAATACCATTCCGCTTCGCATTGTTACCGAAACAAGAATGTTGTACAATCCGGAACTGAAAGGAGCGACCAACTTTGTTCCGGGCATTATGGCATTGGTACTGTTATTAGTGTGTGTACTGATGACAGCCGTATCCATAGTTCGGGAAAAAGAAACAGGCACAATGGAAATTTTGTTGGTTTCGCCCATTAGTCCGTTTTTGGTTATCATTTCAAAAGCCATTCCCTACTTTTTCCTATCGCTTATCAACCTTTCGGTAATACTTATATTAAGCGTTACTCTGTTAGAAATGCCGATAAATGGCAGTCTTTGGCTGTTAGTAGCGGAAAGTACTCTGTTTATCATTTGTGCCTTGTCGTTGGGCTTGCTGATTTCCAATAATACGCAATCGCAACAGTCGGCAATGCTCATTTCAATGATGGGTATGTTAGTGCCAACAATGTTGTTTACGGGTTTTATGTTTCCTATTGAAAATATGCCTGTTCCGTTGCAGGTTATAACCAATATTGTCCCGTCAAAATGGTATTACATCATTGTAAAATCAATAATGATAAAAGGTTTGGGCTTTTCAGCGATATGGAAAGAAACGCTTATCCTGTTCGGGACAACTTACTTTTTGCTGTTTGTCAGTTTAAAAACTTTTAAAAACAGATTGGTATGAGAACGCTAAAATTTTTATTGCGAAAAGAGTTTAAGCAGATATTTCGCAACAAAGCATTGTTACCAATGATATTTGTTGCCCCGATAATTCAGTTGCTTATACTTCCGTTGGCAGCAGATTATGAAGTAAAGAACATCAACATTTCCATCGTTGACCACGACCATTCCACCTATTCCCAACAACTGATTTCAAAAATTACCGCTTCGGGATATTTTCAGTTGGCAGATTACGGCACATCATTCAATGAGGCATCTCAGCAAATAGAAAAAGACAAATCCGATTTGATTTTAGAAATACCACAGGGCTTTGAAAAGAATTTGGTGCGTGAAAATTCGGAAAAATTATTTGTTGCCGTTAATGCAATCAATGGTGTAAAAGCGGGATTAGGCGTAGCATATCTCGCACAGATTATTTCGGCATACAACAACGATATTCGCATGGAATGGGTGCAACAACCAAAATTTTACCCAATACCACAAATTGAAGTCACATCATCTAATTGGTTCAATCCACATTTGAATTATCGTTTTTTTATGGTTCCAGGCATATTGGTTGTATTGGTTACTATGATTGGGGCATATATGTGTGCATTGAACATAGTAAAGGAAAAAGAAACGGGGACAATAGAGCAAATCAACGTTACACCAATAAAGAAATATCAGTTTGTACTGGGTAAGCTCATTCCGTTTTGGATAATCGGTATATTTATTTTTAGTGTAGGCTTGTTTATTCTCACTCGTTGGGTTTATGGCATCGTTCCTGTTGGCAGCTTACTTTTATTATATGCTTATTTGTCGCTATACTTAGTGGCACTCTTAGGACTAGGCTTGCTCATTTCCACATTTTCCGATACACAGCAACAGGCAATGTCTATCACATTCTTTTTCATTATGATCTTTATGCTGATGAGTGGCTTGTTTACCTCGATTGACAGTATGCCAACGTGGGCTCATTACATAGCAAAGTGTATTCCTGTAACGTACTTTATCGAAGTAGTACGAATGATAATATTAAAAGGAAGTGGATTTGCCGACCTTCAATACCATTTCTTGATTATGGCAGGATTTGCCGTTTTATTAAATGGTTTGGCGATTTGGAATTACAGGAAAACGAGTTAAAGATAAAGAAGCGGATAGAAAGTTGGAATATCTTACTGCATACACACAAATTGTAGTATTGGATATTGACAAACTTACACTGTCTTTGTAAGGTATACCGTCCAATACTGCCATTGCACTATGTCCTGTACCCAAAAATCCATTTTGCCAATGGTTTTGGGTTATGATTGAAATGTTCTGCGTATCATAATTGTTGTATATTTTTAGTTGAAAAAAGTCTTTGTTTCAATTCAGGGAAACGAATAAATGCTGTAATCCAAAGTAGGATTTGAATAATAACCGCTACAGCAATTGGCTCTTGATGCTGCAAATGCGTAACAATAGCTCCGCCCAAATAAGCTACTAACAGCATTGTACCCAATATTCCTGTTCTTGGAATAATGAAGAGTATCAGCGAGATGATTTCAATAATCCCAATGAACTGATAAGTGGTAGCATCAATCCCGAACGAAGAAGCCTGTACCAATGCCGTTTCGTTTTGCGTGAGTTTCATAAAAGCACTCATAGTAAATAAAAGTCCTAAAATAATGGTCATCACCCATCCTGTAATTTTGATTGTTTTTTCTGACATAAGATTTTGTTTTTAAATTATGATGCAAATTTCCAAAAAAATACTATACATTTGTTATCTGTTACAAAAAGGATAGTACTTACAAAAAGAATAGTATATGGCAAAACATACGGTTGAAAGTTGTGCGAAAGCTAAAATGGCCATCAGAGATACTTTGGATGTGGTAGGTGGAAAATGGAAATTGGTTTTGATTTCGGTATTGAGAAGCGGCAAAAAAGGGTTTAATGAACTGTCGAGAGAAGCGGGGATTTCTCCACGTATTTTGTCTAAGGAATTGCAGGAACTAGAGATGAATGGTTTGGTAAATCGGGAAGTCTGCAACACCAAACCAATTACCGTTCAATATGAACTTACAGATTATAGTAAAAGTCTAAATGAAGTTTTGGCTGCAATGGAAAAATGGGGATTTCAGCACAGACAAAAAATTGTTTCTGGTGATTGAGTAATTGTCAAAAAAGGTTTGTGATTGCTTGTCTGCGGCGGATTGATAGCATTACACATAACGGGCCGCGGCTTTGCGATAGTGGCGGATTAGAAAGCCTTAACTTTCAATTTTTACTATGCTAAGCAACAGCTTTTTTATATTTACTAAAATAAGAAAAAAGGAAATATAAAAAGCTGTTGCGAATAAAATGCTTAAAACTTTTATATTTCCCTTAACCCGCCATTTCGCAAAACCGATGTTGTGCGATGTACTACTTTTCATCCCTCTAATATAACTTCATCTGACATAGAATAAGTAAACTGCAAACTCAATTATATTCAATAAATCTTCATTGTTTATTTCACCGTAATTCATTTTAAATTCAGTTTCCATTTGCTTAATATTAAAATCAGATAAATCAGCATATTCTAAATTTGATTTAGTGAAATATTTTGATTTATCCGACAAGGAAATTTCATTAAATAAATCATTTCTTAATGAACGGATGTAATCAATTCTTTGCTGATTATACTCCCAATTAATTGATTTCAGTCTTTTCCTAATTTTTGTCTCTGTATTTTTTTTAGCAGATGAATCCCATTCATAAGCAAGTTCTGAAAAACAAATAAAATCGTATGTTTCTTTTCTATAATCCATAGATTTAAAATTCATTTGCTAAACGATAATGCATTAGAAAATTTTTCCGCCACTGTCTTTAAATTTTTGCAGATACCGTGTTTCTTCCTCTTCGTTTCCCAGTTCTCCATAAAGGTAAGCGAGTTCCCAGTAAGTGTATTCAGAAGAAGAACCATATTGTTCACTTATTTTAAAGGCTTCTATTGCTTCTTCCAATTTGCCTTCGTCAGTCAAAATATAGCCAAGATCTTCGGCAATAACATTTTTCTTTAAAGAAATGCTTAGTCCTTCTTTTAAAACATTAATTCCTATTTGTGGATTTTCTTTAGAATAATACAATTCATAATCTCCATAACAATCCGAAGCCATTGCCGGAATCGCTTTCAGATTTTTTTCATAAGCATTGTCAATTACAAATTCATTGTTTATCATTCTGAAAATGAATTCGGATATTCGTTCAGGAAGACAAACATCGATAAAACAATTTTCTGTTTTATCACCTTGGATTAAAAATGCCCTGACGATGAGAATGGCTCCATACAGTTTATCATCATCAGCCGGATCCGGAATCAAACTGTATTTGGTTTTCTCTACTTCCCAATCGGTAATTTCTTCGGTTTCATAAAAGTTTGTAACTCGGAATATCTTTGTTTCATTGTCTGTAAAAATTTCGTCAATACTCATAGCTATTATGAATTAATTAGGTTTTTATTCATCAAAACCCGTTGTGCATTATGAATTAGGATAAAAAAGTTGTTCATCTGATTGAAAATCAGTAAATTGTTTTAGCTATAAAACATTTACAATGAACAACTTAATTGCAAATTACGAAAGAATTTTGGAAGTATTAAGAAAAACATCAACTGATACACTTTTGAGTTATCAAAGAAGAACTCCCCAATTGAAAGATTTACCATTTGGGTCAAATTCAAAGTAACCACCTACAAACATAAGCTCAAATAATAATCCTAACTCTGTTTTGTGAAAACTTCATAAAATCTCAATTTTATCAATCTCTTTCATCAACCTATCCGTTTCTGAAAGGGCGACAATGATTTTTTGATAGTGCAAAATGTCGTCAAACTCCAATTTGCGGTCTTTTCGGTCTTTTAGCCATTTTTGAGCAGGTTGGTAGCCACCAATGTAAAACTCCCAAGCCACCTGCGGAACATTATCAAAATACTGCGTGTCGTTGATGTAAACTTTGCCGTCTTTGTACTTAATTTTCCCTACCACATTATCTCCGTCAATTGGATATTGCGTAATGTATTGCTCAACTTTTAGACTTTCCAATAAATGAATTTGTCGTATTTCTCCGCCCAATTTTACCAATTGCCAAAACGTGTCTTGGTCTTTTGGGTAAGGCACTCGTGGGAAGTCAATTTTTAAAAACTCTTTGTACTTTTCTCGGTATGTTGGCGAATGTAATACCGCATAGATGTAATCTAAAATATCTATTGGTGCAAAAGTATTTTCAGTAGCTTCTTTCTCGTTGGTAAACGTTAAACCTAATTTCTCCGCAATTTGATTTATAATTTCAGCTTTTAGATTTGGTGTTCTTTCTTGACCTTCGGTAAACAAATCTTTGTTCTTTTCGTCTGGGTAGATATATAGTGGAAAAGAAATATTATTTGCAAATGCACTTTCAAAAGTGCAAGACTCACAAGGCTTATCAACTAAAAATACATATGAAAATGCTTGCTTGCATTGCCTTTTAAATAATAAAGCGATATTCTCTTTAAGAAGTAATGAATTTACTTTAGTTCCAGGAGTTCCAATAAAACCTTTTGAAGTTCCTGTAAAATATGTATGCCTCTCATCAAAAGGCCGATATACCACCTTTTTAAATAAATTTAAATCGTTATTATTAAGTAAATCATTTTTTGCTCTCAAGACACCCCAATCACGAGCATCTTTTTTTAGGTTATATTTTACTCTTATTTCCTCTTCTGTTAAAGACTTAAAATCATTAATAACTTTTTCTATATCATTTTTTGTAAAATGAATTGTAACAGAATCTCTTTCAGTTTTAAATCCAGAACCATATATTTCAAATAGGTCAGTCACTTTAAAACCGTCGTTATATTTCTTTTCAAGTTCAAAATCTCTTGGAACAAAAAATAAATAATTGTTATCTAAAGGAAGTTCCAACCATTTTTCATTATAAAAATTAAGCCCATTAAGAGTTTTGTATTTTATATCCCGTTTACCGTATAAATCTGAATGAAAAACTTTACCAAGTGAATCTTTACTTTTATTACCTGTCTTTACAAATATGTTTATTGATACACCTTGCATAATATCAAAAACATTTTGGTCAACGCTGCCGTCAGGGGAAGTTTCCTTTATCCTAGAGTTTCCGTGTAAATCTAAGATGTAAATTTTATCAAAAGTCTCTAAAAGGTGTTTACGCATTTGACGGTGTGTAATTCCGTCAATAAAGCTATTATTTGAAATGTAAGCCAAAACGCCACTTCCATTTTTGTCAATATAATGTTGTCCGTAGCGTATAAACTTTATGTAATCATCATCCAAATTGATTTTACGTTCATTGAGATTTTTCTTGTAGTCAGAAATTAAATCTTGAATCCAATCATTTTTATTGGTGCTACTTACTGCATAAGGCGGATTACCAATCACACACATTACTGGTGTATCTCGTTTGATGTGGTTGGCTTCATTGGCTTCTGTACTCAACCAATTTGCAAATAGAGTTCCTGTGTCTTTGTGGTGTTCTTCTAAGCTGTTGGTCAGATAAACTCTGAAGCGTTGGTTAGAAGTTGGTTTAAATCCTGTTTCAGTCAAAAGCAAATCCAACTTTAAATGTGCCATTGCATAACTTGCCATTAGCAACTCAAAACCGTTTAAACGTGGCAATAAATGCGTTTCTACATAATTGCTCCAAATGCCTTGTTGTCCTTGAAATTTTTTGTGAATATGTTTTACCACTTCAGCCAAAAAAGTTCCTGTTCCTGTGGCTGGGTCAAGAATTTGCACTTTGTGTACTTCTTGCTCTACTTTTTTGCCTTGAACATCTACTTTTATTTTTGTTTTGCTCGTGTCGGCTAAACCTTGTGGCAAATCAAATTCCGTTTTTAGAATGTCGTCAACTGCTCGAACAATAAAATTTACAACGGGTTGCGGTGTGTACCAAACGCCACGAGATTTACGCAATTTTGGGTCGTATTCGCTTAGG
>Ga0079224_100005183_pt1 | contig 17065 bp, 14 predicted proteins | sample Stecom2015_FD_80414 | JGI IMG/M metagenome (GOLD analysis project Ga0079224, IMG submission 80414) | Agricultural soil microbial communities from Utah to study Nitrogen management - Steer compost 2015 | ecosystem: Environmental > Terrestrial > Soil > Agricultural land | place: USA: Utah... | reverse complement strand
TGCGCGATGAGCTTCATATATGAAAGGATAACACAAATGTGCGAACTATGCAACTGGCGCTCCGCGCCCCGTTTTTCCTCCCCACAGCTAAAGCTGCGGGCTTCCAAACGGAGGGGTCGGTGAGCGCAGTCCCGCGCTTATCAGGGTGATTGCTTTTGCGGGCAGTCTGTTTGCCCGCCAACAGGGTAAACTTGCTGGAGGGCGCACGACGCGCCCTCCAGTGTTGTTGGTGGTTTCGGAACGCTTATGCCGCAACACATGACAGCGCCGCATGAGCCGCGCGCCCGATCACGGTCTGCCGTCCGGCCTGCGCCCGGCGGAAACAGCCCATGATTGTCCTCATCCTTCCCGATTTTCAGGCTGAAGATCGCCTGCTCGCACGGGCGCGCGCCGGAGACAACGCCGCGATCAGCCAGATTTACGACGATTACTTCCCGCCGGTTTACCAGTACATCCGGCTGCGGGCCGGCGATGCCGGGCTTGCCGAGGATCTGGCCGCCGAGGTTTTTGTCCGGCTGGTACAGGCCCTGCGCGGCGGCAACCCGCCTCGCAGGAGTCTGCGTGGCTGGCTGTTTCAGGTGGCTCGCAACCTGATTTATGATCACCGGGGACAGGCCGACCGCCTGCCGCAAGCGACGCTCGATGACTGGATCCCCGCCGCCGCCGAATACGAGCCGGAAACGCAGGTCATGCGCGCCTATACCGTTGACCGGCTGCGGCAGGCGCTGGTTGCGCTTCCGGCAGACCAGCAGGAAGTCATCATCCTGCGCTTCGGCCAGATGCTGTCCTTGCAGGAAACCGCCGACATCATGGGCAAGAGCGTCAGCGCCGTCAAAGCCTTACAGTTTCGCGCGGTGCAGGCGCTGCGGTCGCTTCTGGAACCGACCACATGAGGCAGACGATGGAAAACCCGACGCTCTCCAACGTCTTTAATGAATGCCTCGACCGGCTGGCCGCCGGAGAAACCGTCGAGCAGTGTCTGCGTCGCTATCCGGCTCACGCCGAAGCGCTGCGCCCGCTGCTCCAGACCGTTCGTCTTGTGCAGTCGTCGCTGCCGGAGGGGGATGAAGTGCGGGCGGCCCGGCAGCGCGCGCGTGCGCGTTTCGAGACGGCGCTGGCGGAGAAAGAGGCGCGACAATCCAGCGTGTCATGGCGTGCCCCGCGCTGGCTGGCCCTTGCCGCCATGCTGGCTGTGGTCATTGCGGGCGTGGCCTTCGCCGCCAGTGGCAGCCTGCCGGGCGACCCGCTGTATGGCCTCAAGCGCGGCGTTGAAGCGATCGGCCTGACGCTGGCGGACGACCGTGAAGCGGCGCTTGAACGGCTGAGGCAGACGCGGCAGGAAGAGACGCGCCTGCTGCTGGCGCTGGGGCGGGAAGCAACGGTCAGCTTTAGCGGCGTTCTTGAAACCATCCACGGCGATATCTGGCGAGTCGACGATCTGGCGCTGGTGGTGACCGCCGGTACGCACATCGACGCCGCGGTGCATCCCGGCGACCTGATCGAAGTCACTGCCCGGACGACGGTCGACCGGCGGCTGATCGCTGAGGAAATTCGCCTGCTTGAGCCGCGCCTGCCGGCGGAAGAGACCGTGCTACCGCCAACCCCGGCTTCGACAGCTCCGTTAACGCCGGAAACCCCAGCGACGGGTGAACCGGACGCCAGCCTTCCATCGACGCTCACGGAAACCGCCAGCTCCACCGCAACGGCTACCGGCCGGCCAACCATGTCCTCGACACCGACGCTTGCGGTTACGCCGGCGGCTACCGACGAACCCGGACTATCAGCGCGCGAAGGTTGCGTGCCCGTTCTCCCCGAAGGCTGGGAGGTTTACCAGATCAGGCCGGGCGACACCCTGTATGAACTGGCGCAGGCGACGGGCACGACCGTTGAAACGGTTGTTTCGACGAACTGCCTGCCCGCCTCTGACATGATCCGTGTCGATCAGTTGATCTATCTGCCGTCCATCCCGTCGACGCCCATTCCCGCCCCGCCCGATTCCGGGAGCCGGCCTTCGCCACAGGACGACGGCAGCGGCAGCCGCGACGACAGCAGCGGAAGCTGAGAGTCACAAAACCGGAACCCTGCTCGTCTTGTCTTTAGCGCGATGTGATAGTGTTGGAGACAAGACCATGTCCCGTATCATCGTCCTCGGAGGCGGTTACGCCGGTCTGATGGCTGCCGAACGGATCGGCCGGAAACATCAGGTGACGCTGGTCAACGGCGACGATTCGTTTGTCGAGCGCATTCGCCTGCACGAAGTCGCCAGCGGCAAACCGGCCCGGCGTCACCCGATCCGGCGCATGCTGCGCGGCACCGGCGTGGAATTTGTGCAGGGATGGGCGCAGGTGCTCGATCCACACACGCGCACGGTCACGGTCCATACGCCTGCCGGGCCGGCAACCCTGAGCTATGACATTCTGGTGTACGCGCTTGGCAGCACGCCGAACGTCTATAACGTGCCGGGCGCGGACGCGCACGCTTATCGCCTGACCGCCAGCGGCCCGCGATCCGCTCAGGCGCTGGCGGAGCGCGCCCGTGAGCTGGCGGCGCGGTCCGGGCGGATGGTGGTCGTCGGCGGCGGGCTGACCGGTATCGAAGCGGCAGCCGAATTCGCCGAGACGTATCCAAACCTGCGCGTGTGGCGCGCTTCCTGATGAGGCTGGTACGGCTCGCGCCGCCCGGTTTCAGTGTCGACATCATGCCGGTGAACGCGAAACCCGCGCTCGCCATCCGCGATGCGAACGGGCGTATCGTTACCGTCATCAACGTCGACATTCGTGATGGCCGGATTGCCGGGCTTCAGTTCGTCCTCAATCCCAACAAGCTGGCGCACCTCAACCGTTAACCGGATGAATGTCATCTCGAAAAGCGAAGCGTAACGCTGGCATGCTCATAACGGAGGCCGCAAAATTCAATGCCGGGGATTCCGGCATGGGGGGAACGGCGCGGAAACGGTTTGTGGCCTGCCGCGCCTGTTCGACGTGCTTCGCCTCGCATCGGGGGAAGCGGCGGGTTGTCACAAGGCGGCCCGCCGCTTTTTATTGCGGCGGTTCCTCCGGGGCAAGCGGCAGGATGAAGCCGAAAACGCTGCCTTCGCCATACACGCTTTTTACGACCATCTGCCCGCCAAAGCGTTCGATGGCGCTTTTGACCAGATAGAGGCCAAGCCCCGTGCCTTCAATTCCGGCGGTTTCCTCGGTGGTGATGCGCGAGAACGGGATAAACAGCCGGTCGAGTTCGGTTTCGGGGATACCAAAGCCGGTGTCTCGCACCTCGAAGCGCGTTTCGCTGCTTGCGACAGACAGGCATAGTTCGACCTTCCCGCCTGCCGGCGTATATTTGATGGCGTTACCCACGAGGTTGGTGAGCGCTTCCGCCAGATAGGCGTAATCGCCCTCCACGTAAACCGGCGTTTCTGGTAGCGACAGGCTCAGTTGCAACTGTCGCTCCTGCGCCGCAGGTTGAAATTCCTGAAATGCTCTGGAGACCATATCGCGCAGGTCGATGCGCTCGGTTCTGCGCTGCGCCAGCGCTTCCACCCGCTCCAGCGAGAGGATGTTGTCGACAATGGATTGCATTTTGTTGATGGCGGAGTCCAGGCTATCGAACGCCAGCCCGCGTTCTTCAGGCGTTAGCTCATCCTCTTCGCGCAGAAGCTGCACGAATCCGGTGACGACGCTGAGCGGGCTGCGGAGATCGTGCCCGGCGATGCGGATGATGTCGGTAGTCAGGTCGAGCGCCTGGCTCAGATCGGCATTCGATCGGGCCAGTTTCTGCAACATCTCGTCGTGTCGCAGCAGCGCTTCCTCCGCTTCGAGGCGCAGGCGCTGTTCGCGCTGGCGCTCAAATTCCGAAATGGCCATCTGCGCCAGCGTCTCCAGAATGTCGACTTCCTCTACCTGCCAGCACCGGGGCTCACCTTGCAGGCCGCACAGCGCGCCCAGAACAAAACCGGGAGGCGCGCGCAGTGGCACGCCGAGATAGGCGATCGCGTTCAGCGCGGTAACTACTGGGTTGTCCTTCAGTGCTGGGTCCTGGCGCGCGTCTTCGATGATCAGCGGTTTGCCGCTTTCAACCACATGGTGGCAAAACGCGCTTTTAAGATCGACTTCTCGTGTTGTTGCAAACGGTTCGTGCAGGCCGAAGAAACTTTTGAAATAGTGGCGGTTGGCATCCACCAGTGTCAGCAACGCGACCGGGGTAGACAGAACCCGCGCAGCAAGGCTTGTCAACCGGTCAAATACCTCTTCCGGGGGCGTATCCAGCAGCATGAGACTGTGCAGATAGGCCAGCCGATCAGGGTCTGTAATTACACTCGCATGGTGGCCATGCGCCATCGAAGCTCCTGCTGCTCATCGGCCAACGCCGTCTCGATTGTAACGCCAGAGCAATCGTTTACACATAAATTTTATAAATTTTTAAGACATAAGTCAGCGGTTGCCGACAGGCTCGAACAGTGGCAGTTCAAACCCGAACGTGCTGCCCTGTCCTTCGACGCTGTGAAACCGGACTGTGCCATGATGGCGCTCGACGATGCTTTTGACCAGATACAGCCCGAGGCCCGTCCCGTCAATCGCCTGTGTTTGCAAGGTCTTGACCCGGAAAAACGGCTGGAACAACTGGCCCTGCTGGTTTTCCGGGATGCCGATGCCCGTGTCCGCCACATCCAGCACGGCGCGCCCGTTTTCCACCCACAGAGACAGCGTGATGGAACCGCCGGATAGCGTGTACTTGATGGCGTTGCTGAGAAGGTTGGTAAGCGCTTCGTAAATCTGCACCGGATCGACTTCCACGACGACGGGGTGCGCCGGCACGTGCAACTGCAGTCGCAGGCCTTTCGCCTCTATCTCGTGGCTAAAATCGGCTTCCGCCCGCTGGATCGCGGCCCGAAGGTCATACAGTTCCAGCGCTTTCGTCTGTACCGCGTGAATGCGTTCCAGCGACAGCACATCGCTGGTCATTTGTTCCATACGCCGGACGGCACGATTCATGGTTTCGAAGTACCGGCGATATTTCTCGTCTTGCCCCAGCTCGCCCTCAAGCAGCGTCAGATAACCGGCGATCACTCCCAGCGGATTTCGCAGGTCGTGGGCGGCGACGCGTATCATGTGCGTCTTGAGCTGCTCCAGCTCCTTCACCTGAGTATAGAGTGCCTGCAACTCGCCCAACTGCTGGCGCGTGACCTGATACAGACGGGCGTTGTCGAGCGCGACGGCGATGCGCGCCGCCAGCAGTTCCATGAATTCTGTCTGGTTGCGAAACGCGCCAACCCGATCGTTTTCCAGACCGAGCAGCCCGACGAGCGTTTCGTGCGAGACAAGCGGCAACAGCAGCATGGCACGTGTGTCCGGGCGCAGCGGCTCATGACCCGGTTCAAGCTGCACGTCGTCCACCAGCACCGTCTCGCGAGAGGCAAGCGCGCGGGCAAACAGCCCGCTGGAAAGAACGCGGCGCGATCGCTCGTCTTTCAGCGACGGGTATCCGGGCGTCGTACGCTCATAGCGAATTTCATCGCCTTCCAGCACGGCGACGAAACCCGCACTTGCCCCGCTCATCGTCACGGCGGTGTCAAGCGCCACCACCAGAGCGTAATCCATATCCAGCGATTTGGTGAGATCGTCGTCGACTTTCTGTAACGCGGCGAGAACGTTGATGCGGCGCTGCAGCTCGAATTCAGCCCGTTTGCGCTCGCTGATGTCGCGCACCAGCACCAGCACCTGCTCGTCATCCAGCGCCGTGAACCGCGCTTCGTAATAGCCTTCTATGGCCTCGAAGCTGTATTCCATCGTTTGCGGTTCGCCGGTGGCCAGCGCGCGGCGAACCGCGCGCAGCCCGACGTGCTTCAGCTCGTCGGGAAGCGGCAGATCCCAGATGCCCGACCCGATCACGCGTTCTCGCGGGATCAGCAGTTGGTTGTCACTGTTGGCCTGATAATCGAGGAACGTGCCATCGGCGGAAACGATCAGCATCAGGTCGGGGATGGCTTCCAGCAACTTCCGGGTACGCTGTTCGCTGCGCCTGAGCGTCTCGGCATCGCGCTTGCGGCCGGTGATGTCCAAAAATGACGACACGACCGCTTCGGGCCGCTCCGGATCCGCGCCCCACACCGGCTGTGTATTGACGGAGACCCACGTGAGTTCGCCGTCCGAGCGCTGAAAGCCCATCACGACATTGGCTTGCGACTGGCCCGTGCGGAATGTCTTGGCGATCGGAAGCTCGTCGGGAGGAAAAGGCGCGCCCTCTTCGTTGATTGCCCGGATCGCAAAATAGTCGATTGACCGGCCGACAAGCTCTTCCAGCGGTATTCCCAAAATACGCTGCGCCGCTTCATTGGCCGCCAGCACCATGCCATCGGCGTCGACCACCGTCACGCCCTCGGCCAGTGTCGCGATCATCGAGCGATAGTGCTCCTCGCTCTGGCGCAGCGCGGTTTCAAAACGACGCCGTTCGTTCGCGTCGTGCGCGATTCCGTGGACGCCGGTTAAAGTGCCGTCCGGGCCATGCGCCGGCAGCAGGTGAAGGTCGTAAAGGCCGTATTCCGTCTCGATAGTCGTGCTGATATTCGCGCCTACCAGTGCGCGCTGAAAAATCTCCCTGTACTGATCGAGGCGATGGTGCTCAAGCAGGTCGAAAATGCCTTTGCCAATCGAGCTTTGGCCTCGAAGCGGCGGCAGGTTGCCACGTATCGTCAGCACCACGCCGGACGGGTCGAGGGTGAAAAGAGTTAAGGGGGTGGGATCATCCATAAAGGCGTGTGTTCACCCGGCTCGCAGCAAAACAGACTAATTGCTGCCCCCCGCCGTACTGGAGAGGAGCGCATGTTACAGCCCTGTAATTACAGGTTAGCATGGAAGCAAGGAGGCCAAAAGTAAGATATCGTTAAGTTTGTATAGCATGTGTGAATAATATGTCCGTCTGCGATCAGGTTAGAGTATCGCTTCAGCCGGCCCGACCGGGAGGTTGAAGGTTCGCGCCACTGCCGGATGCATGACCTGTCCTCGATAGACATTCAGGCCTTTCGCCAGTCCGGGGTGGCTACGCAACGCCTCGTGCAGGCCGAGGTCGGCCACCCGCATCACGTAAGGCAGCGTCGCATTCGCCAGACCGAGGCTGGAAGTACGCGGCACGGCTCCCGGCATATTGGCCACGCCGTAGTGCAGCACGCCATCCACGACATAGGTCGGGTCGCTGTGTGTCGTCGGGTGGGTGGTTTCGACACAACCGCCCTGATCGACGGCGACGTCGACGATCACGCTGGACGTGGGCATGGTCTTCAGCATATCGCGCGTGACCAGATGCGGAGCCCGCGCGCCCGCGATCAGCACCGCGCCGATGACGGCGTCCGCCGTGGCCACGGCTTCGGCGATGTTGGCGGCGTTGGAATAGAGCGTGGTGATGTGTCCATGCAGCACATTATTGAGGTAACGCAGCCGTTCGATATTGATGTCCAGCAGGGTGACCGATGCGCCCATGCCGAGGGCGACTTCGGCGGCGTTTGTGCCAACCGTTCCCGCGCCGAGCACGACGATGTGCGCCGGGCGCACGCCCGGAATGCCGCCGAGCAGGATACCGCGCCCGCCCTCCGGCTTTTGCAGATATTGGGCGACGATCTGGGCGGCCATGCGTCCCGCAACCTCGCTCATCGGTTCCAGCAGCGGCAGGCGGCCATTCGGGTCTTCGACGGTTTCGTAGGCCAGTCCGGTCACGCCGCTGGCGAGCAGCGCGCGCGTTAGTTCCTCGCTGGCAGCCAGATGCAGATAGGTGAACAGGATCAGGTCTTCGCGCAGATACGGATATTCCTGCGGCAGCGGCTCCTTGACCTTGACGATTAACTCAGAGTCCGCCCACACGTCGGCAGCGGATGAAACGATCTGCGCTCCGGCGTTGATGTATTCTTCGTCCCGGAAACCGCTGCCCAGCCCCGCCCCGGTTTCGACGAGGACGTCATGACGCCGGGTCAGCTCGCGAACCGCGCCCGGCGGCAGTGCCACACGGTATTCGTTATCTTTGATCTCTTTTGGAATGCCGATACGCATACCACGCTCCTGATGTTGATAGCACAACTCTATTCCCATCATACATGATGCCCAATATCATGTATCTATAGTTTAGGCAGGCTGTACGAAATTCGCTCGTCAGCGTGGAATGGGCAGGCTGTTCAGCGACACAAGCCCTGCCTGATCGGCGAAATACAGCGCGCCCGCGCCGAGGAGAAACAGCACGCCCAGAGTGATAAAGACCGATGCAATACGCAGCAACCGGCCGATCTGGCGCATGCTAAAACGCAGCACGACGAAGATGATGGACCCGGCGACCGCGACGACCGGCAGCGCGGCGGCGTTGAGCACGCTTTGCAAAGCTGGCGTCACGCCGCTGCCAAGCAGGTCTGCCGCTATCGTGCCGAGCGGCAACGCGCCGTTGCCCAACACGTAGGCCCAGAGCGCCCAGCCGATGACAGCCAGCACTGCGCCGACGATGATGTCGGCAATCAGGCCGAAGTAGGGGATACGCAGGAGATAGACGACGATGAAACTCAACAGACCGGCCATAAAGACCGTGTTGCCTGCCAGTTCGCCAATGATGGAAGTCAGGTCAGGCTGCTGCTGGTCGGCGATGGCGGTCATGCCGGCGAAGACGCTGGCCGCCGCGATCTGGCCAAAACCTTCCGGCAACCGCCCTCGATAACCGGAATAGAGGGCGCGCAGCAGCGCCGCCGCCGGAAACATATACTGCCCCGCCAGTTGCAACAGCGATGCCAGCGTCGCCTCGTTGATCTCGATCATGTTTATCCTCACCACAAAAAAACAGCCGCACATTTATAACACCACGGCGCGTCATTGTGGGCGTTGTCGCAGGCGAGGCCGCGAACCGTGACCTTGCCGCTTCGACATGAATAGGGTACTTTTGCGGCGGAAAGCGAGAAATTTGTATGGCTGATCTACAACAGCGACTCGAGGAGTTGCGCGCTCATATCCGCCAGTTGGGCGATGAGCCTGACGCCGAACGGCTGGCAGCGCTGGAACGCGAGGCGCGCGCGCTGCTGACGGATGCCAAGAATACGCCGCAGGAACCGGCGGCGCAGGCCCTGTTCGCCGAACTGGCGCGACGCAGCAGCCCGACATCGCCGACGGCGGCGACCGTGCGCGGTTTGGTCCGGCGCGCGCGTATTCGTTTGGAAATCGCGGGCGACGATGAAGACGTCGATGAGGCCATCGACATTTTGGCCGAGGCGCTGTCTCTCAGTCCGAACGACCCGGATGTGGTCGCGATTTTGCAGGAGGCCGGGCGACATAATTCGCAGGCAGCGCAGCGCGTGAACGATCTGTTCGCGCGTCATGGCATTACGCCGCCGCAACAGCAGACGACGGTTGCCGAGCCGCCGGTCCCGCCCGCGCCCGACGTGCGCCGCTCAACCGTCACCTATCCGACCTCCTCCGGCTATCCGCCGCCGGAACGCGAGCTGTTTCAGGACGGCCCGCCGGTGCGTCGTCAGGGAGGCCAGTCCGCGTCGCAAACAGGCAGCGACATCGACGAGGCCATGTCCGAGATGACGCAGTTGTATTATGCCGGCGACTACCAGCAGGTCGTCGATGTCGCCAATCGCATCCTCTCGCAACAGCCCGGCAACCCAACAGCGCTGGAATATCGCCAGAAAGCCGAAGACAACCTGATCCGCGGCGTCGTGCCCGACCATCGCATCCCGTTCGATGCGCGCGTGGCCTATAACCGCGCCAACTCGCTGGTACGCGCCGGCAACTATGATGAAGCCGAACGCCTTTACCGCGAGGCGCGCGATCTGGCCGAGCGCAGCGGCATTGCAAGCTGGAAAGACGCCGAACAGGCGCTGCTCGACATTCAGGATCTGGCGCTGGCCCGCGAACTGCTGAACGAAGGTGACCGGCTGGTGGCCGCCGATAACTGGAACGAAGCGCTGCGGAAATACGAAGGCGCGCTGCGCGTCGTGCCCAACGATCCGCAGGCCGAGGAACGGATCGACCGTTTGCGCCGCGTGCAATCGGACTACGATCAGGCGTCGGTGCAGTTAAACATGCTCAGCGGTTCGCTCACCGATCAGGCGGCGCAGCTTCAGAATATCCTCAACATCGTCGCGCGGCTGCGGCAGGATCTGCCCAATAGCCAGCGCCTGACCCAGTTGTCGCTGGACGCTCAGAACCGGCTCAACGGCATCAAGTCCCAGCTTAGCGATCAGGCACAGGCCACGTTGATGCGCGCCAGCCATGCCACTTCGCTCGAAGAGCGCCTGAACCTGACCAACGACGCGCTGCAATTGCTGGAGTTCGGCATCAAGCTCGATCCAAGCGACAGCGAGCTTTCCGAAAAGCTGCTCGAAGCTCGCTCCAACGCCAGCGACATGCAGCGCGCCCGTCAGGTGATCGAGCGGGCGGCGGCGCTCATCAGCCAGAATTTCGATAACGAACTGATACAGGCGCGGGCAATGCTCGCCGGGCTGCGCGATTACACGCAGGACAGCCGCTACCGCGTCGTCGTCAGCGATCTGCAGCAGCGGCTGGTCGAACGCGCGTCGGCGGCGCTGGAAGAAGGCGATGCCGACGAGGCCGAAACCTGGCTGGAAATGATGCGCGAGGAGCCGTTCAACGTGCTGGGCCGCCGGGCCGAACTCACCCGTCTGGAAAACGGCCTGCGCGAGTTGCGGACGCGCAAGCGCCTGCGGCTACTGGGCATCATCATTATCATCATCATCGGCGGCACGCTTGGCCTGATCGGCACGCAGCCGGTATGGGAGCCGATCATTAACCCGCCGCCCACGCCCACGCCGAGCGATACGCCGACACCAACGGCCACCTTCACCCCCTCGGATACGCCGACGGCCACGCTGACGCCGTCGATGACGCCGACCGACACGGCGACGCCGACGGCGACCTTCACGCCGACCGATACGCCGACACCGAGCGATACACCCACGCCCACGGATACGCCGACGGCGACGCCGACGCTTGTCGTGCAGTGCCGGGTGTTCAACGGCGCGCTCGAAGGCCGGAATATTCGCTCGCGTCCCACCACCTCGTCGGCGCATGTCGGCTTCATGCCACGTGGCACGGTCGCCGATGTGCTTGGCATCGAGCGCGGCGTCAATCCGAACGAGTTGTGGTATCGCATCTCCATCGAAGTCGAGGGCGCGGTCATCCAGGGCTGGATTCGCTCTGATCTGGTCGTAGAGGTCGACGACTGCCCCGACCTTGGGCTGTGATTTTCGACAGGAAAAGCCCCTCTGAATTTTCCCGGAGGGGCTTTCTTTTATGATTCAGGGCATTTCAATACAAATGTCAGGGTTATGGCGTGCGCCATAACCTTGTCTTTCCGCGTTTTTGTGTTCCTGATTGCGGCGTTATGGGGGTTGTGCGAAAATATGATTAGCTACTTTTGCTGAGGAGCGTGAAAGCGCACCATCGGCAATTTTCCCCGTGGCGTCCGCTTCCAGCCCCCCAAGCCAAAAATAGCAGCCGTATCTTTCATATCTCCTCTGGATGATGGAGAGCATCACATCATGCGTCCACTAAGTGAAACTGAAAATACGCTGATATTCATGGTTCTGGGCATTGCCGTGGCGGGCCTCTTGTATGCCGCGTGGCTCACGCGGCAAATCCTTTCCGAAAGCAAAGGATCGGCCCGCATGCAGGAAGTCTGGAGTTATATCAAAACCGGCGCTAACGCGTATCTGCGCTCGCAGTTTCGCATTATCGCCGTTTTGATTCTGGTTCTGGTAGTCGTGCTGTTCTTCAGCGTCTATGTCGTCAACCCGACGCCCTACGCCATCGAGCACTTCTGCCCGGAGGTGGCTGAAGAAGCCCGTGCCACCGTCGACGCCGACGCCATTCGCGCCGAGATCGCGGCGACAAACGGCAGCCTGAGCGCTACCGAACTCGCATTGTTGCAGGCTAACGCGGTTGTCTATGCCGAGGAAGCGGCCATCGTGCAGTACGGGCTGAATGCGTGCGACGCGGCGCGCATCAACACAGCCATTGGCCGCGCCGGCGCATTCCTGATGGGCGCGATCTTTTCGGCGATGGTCGGTTTCGTCGGCATGAACATGGCGGTTCAGGGCAATGTGCGTGTTGCCGCTGCGGCGGTTGACCCGAAGCGCGGCTATGCCGATGCCCTGCGTATCGCCTATCGTTCCGGCACCATCACCGGCATGTTGACCGACGGTCTGGGGCTGTTCGGCGGCACGATCATTTTCATCCTGTTCGGCATCGCCTCGCCCGACGCGCTGCTTGGGTTCGGCTTTGGCGGCACGCTGCTGGCGCTGTTCATGCGTGTTGGCGGCGGTATCTATACCAAAGCGGCGGATGTCGGCGCGGACCTTGTCGGCAAGGTCGAGGCAGGTCTGCCGGAAGACGACCCGCGTAACGCGGCAGTCATCGCTGACCTGGTTGGCGACAACGTCGGCGACTGCGCGGGTATGGCGGCGGACATCTTCGAGAGCTATGAAGTGACGATTGTTTCGGGCCTGATCCTTGGTCTGGCCATGGCGACCGTCACGCGCAGTCCCATCTGGATCGTATTCCCGCTGGTCGTACGCGGTATCGGCGTGCTCAGTTCCATCATCAGCACCTACCTCGTCAGATCGACGCGTGGGCGCGACGCGCTGCAAGCCATCACGCGCGGTTTCTACACCGCGGCGGCGATCAGCATCACGCTGTTTGCCATCTTCACCGTCGCCTACATGCGCGACCCGAACATCAACAGCGGCAATATCATCTGGCAGCCACTGGCGACGGTGATCGTTGGCGTGCTGCTCGCGATTGTGATCGACCGGGTAACCGCCTATTTCACGGGAACCGAGCACGAGCCGGTACAGGAAATTGCGCGTAATACGCAGACCGGGTCCGCGACAACGATCCTCAGCGGGCTTGCGACGGGTATGGAAAGCAGCACATGGGCGATCATCGTCATTGCCGGCAGCATCCTCGCCAGCGTCGCGATTTTCATGGCGTTCCCGATTACCGACGCCAACGGCGTGCAGATTGTCGATACCTTCACGGCGGTGCTCTACGGCGTCGCCATGACCGGCATCGGTATGCTGACGCTGACTGGCAATAACGTGTCGATGGACGCCTTCGGCCCGATTTCGGACAATGCACAGGGCGTGGCCGAACTGGCGGGCGAAAGCGGCGGTGCAGGCGGCGAGACGCTCGAAAGCCTCGACGCGGTTGGCAACACGACCAAGGCCATCACCAAAGGTGTCGCCATCGGTTCGGCAGTCATCGCGGCGGTTTCGTTGTTCGGCTCGTTCCTGACCGATACGCGCGTGGTGCAGCTTGGCCTTCAAATCCCGCTCGAACGTACGCTGTTCAGCACCGGCATCAACATCGCCGAGCCGCTGGTCTTTATCGGTTTCCTCATCGGCGGCGGCCTGATCTTCCTGTTCAGCAGCCTGCTTATCCGCGCGGTCAATCGCGCGGCGTTCGAGATGATCAACGTGGTGCGCCGCCAGTTCCGCATCCCCGGCATTCTGGAAGGCACGCGCACGCCCGACTACGCGGAAGCGGTTAGCGTGTCGACAAGGGCGGCGCAGCGCGAACTGCTGCCGCTGGGCGTGATCGCCGTTCTGATGCCGGTTGTCGTCGGTTTTCTGCTGGGCGCGGCGGCGCTGGGCGGCTTCCTGGCGGGGATCATTCTCGCCGGTCAGTTGATGGCCGTCTTTATGAGCAATGCCGGCGGCGCGTGGGACAACGCCAAGAAATACATCGAAGAGGGCAACTACGGCGGCAAGGGCAGCGAAGCGCACAAGGCGGCGGTCGTCGGCGATACGGTTGGCGATCCCTTCAAGGACACTGCCGGCCCGGCGCTCAACCCGATGATCAAGGTGGTCAATCTGGTCTCGCTGCTGGCGGCTCCGCTGGTCGTGACTGCCGCCGCGCCGCAGAATGCCGAATCGTCGCGGCTGGCCATCATCGTAGTCATGATCGTCCTGCTGGCGGTTATCGTCTGGGCAGTGATGCGGAGCAAGCGCGAAGACACGTCTGTCATCGAGATTGTCGAGCAGGTGAGTCAAACCGGGGCGGCTGACTAGCCGGCTCTTCTCAACCCTTTGACCTCTGACAGCTTGTATGGACTCCCCGTCTCTGGCGGGGAGTTCGTTTTGCTGTCTTGTGTTGGGGCTGGGCTACAGCGGCGGGACGCGGCCTCGCCCTGTAATGCGACTAGGTGCTTGCGCCGCTGGCCAGTTTTTCGGCCTGATCTCTGGCGATCAGCTCGTCGATAAATTCGTCAAGCTCGCCGTCCATCACGCGCGGCAGGTTATAGCTTGTCAGGTTGATGCGGTGGTCGGTGACGCGGTTCTGAGGAAAGTTATAGGTGCGGATTTTCTCGGCGCGTTCGCCTGTGCCGACCTGTCCCCGGCGCTCGTTGTCCAGCGCCGAGCGCTGCTTTTCCAGTTCAAGCTCGTACAGCCGGGCGAGCAGAATCTGTTTGGCGCGTATGCGGTTCTGAAGCTGGCTGCGCTCGTCCTGTACGGCGACGACGATGCCGGTTGGGATGTGCGTCATCCGCACCGCCGAGCCGGTCGTGTTGACCGACTGGCCGCCCGCGCCGCCGCTGCGATAGACATCGACGCGCACGTCGTTCATATCCAGCTCGACGTCCACTTCGTCGACTTCGGCCAGAACGGCGACGGTGGCGGTGCTGGTATGCACGCGGCCCTGACTTTCGGTTTCCGGGACGCGCTGCACGCGATGCACACCGCTTTCCCACTTCAGGCGGCTGTACGCGCCACGCCCTTTGACTTCGAACTTGATTTCCTTAAAGCCGCCGACACCGGTATCGTGCTGATCGATGACTTCGATTTTCCAGCCGCGATTCTGGGCATAGTAGCTGTACATGCGGAACAGGTCGGCCACGAACAGCCCGGCCTCATCGCCGCCTGCTCCGGCGCGGATTTCCATGATGACGTTTTTCTCGTCGCGCGGGTCTTTCGGCAGCAGCAGCAGCTTCAGGCGTTCGTAAAGCGCTTCCGTGCTTTCCTCCAGCTTGGCGATTTCCTCCTCGGCCAGCGCGCGTAGATCGGGGTCGCGTTCTTCGGCAAGTAGTTCGCGCGCGTCTTCCAGTTCCTGAAGCTGACGCCGGTACTCCTGATAAACGGTGACGATTTCTTCCAGGTTGGCGCGTTCCTGCCCGTACTCGCGCAGTTTTTTATGGTCGCTCATCACGGCAGGGTCTGCCATCAGCGTTCCCAGTTCGTCGTAACGCGCCTGAATACCTGCCAGTTTGTCTAACATAAGTTGCCTTGTGGATAATCTCGATGGGTGTAAAACGGAATAAACGTATTATACGTGCGCGCGGGCGCTGTTTGTAGATGCGGGTTGTGACACCATTTGTCACAGCTTCCGCGTGCGCGCGTGAGATGCGTTACCATTGCTGGCGCGGCGCTGCTGCCCAAACCGCGAAACGAGATGCAACGGAGGCGCATTGTCCGACCAGACCGCCTTTTCACTGCCCGAATATCTGCATTCTCTGGCCTATTTCGCCGACCTCGACGCTGCCCAAACGGAGGCGCTGGCCAGCCGCGCCCTGCGTTTTACCTACGAACCCGACGAAACGATCTTCTATGAGGGCGACCCGGCGGCGGGCCTGTGGATTGTCGAACAGGGGCGCGTGAAGATTTTTAAGGTTAATCCGGACGGGGAAGAGCATATTCTGCATCTTCGCGGCAACGGCAACACCTTCAACGACATCGCGGCCCTCGATGGTGGGCCTAACCCGGCCAATGCGGCGGCGCTCAGCCGCGCGACAGTGTGGCTCATCCCCGCCGAAGTCCTACGCGAGCTCTTGCTCTCCGATGCCCGCGTTGCGGCGCGCGTCATTCAAATTCTGGCGGCGCGCGTGCGTTCGCTGGTAGACCAGATCGAAGACCTTGCGCTCTATTCGGTCGTCATCAGGCTGGCGCGGTTCCTGATCAAACAGGCGGAAGATCCCGCGCTCAGCGGGCCGGGTGTGACGCGCGTCGCCATCGCCGCGCACCTCGCTACCACGCCGGAGAGCATCAGCCGGGCGCTGCGCTCGCTGGAAGAAGCCGGGGCGATTCGCTTCGACCGCCACCGTATCCTGATCGTGCGCGAAGACATCCTCAAATCTATCGCCGCGCTTTGAGTTTGCGTCTTGATGTAAGTCAAGGACGGGAACGCCACCTACGACTATGCTGGCAGCGTAGGCTCGTGATGAAAGGCGTTCGTTGTGTACGGACCGGAATGGTTACCTCAGATCGACCGCAAAGCATGTACCGGCTGTGGGGAATGTGTTGCCGTCTGCCCGGTGTCGGCGCTTGGGATCGTTGACGGGAAAGCGGCGCTGGTTGATCCGCAGGCCTGCACTTACTGCACCCTGTGCGAGAACATCTGTCCGGTCAGCGCCATCGAATTGCCCTATCTGATTGTGAAGGCCGGTCCCGAGGCGGATCGGGCGTAGGTAGATAGCCCTCATCCTCCGGGCCTCCGGCCCCTGCTTTCTCAGGGCGAGGGGCGCGCGAGCGCAGGGGGGAGGGCCAAGACGTAAACCGCATGCCACGATTGTCACGGTTGTTCATCAAAGCTGGTCTGGTTTATTTCGTTGTCGCGCTGGCTATGGGGTTGCTGATGGCGGCGCAGCCGATGCTGGGCCTGCCCCAGTTTATCGCCACGCTGCGCCCGGTACAGCTTCACCTGCTGATGGTTGGCTGGATCACCCAGTTGATCATCGGTGTGGTGTACTGGATGTTCCCGAAGGAATCGCGGGAACGCCCGCGCGGTTCGGAAACGATCGCCTGGATGGTGCTGTGGCTGCTCAACTTCGGGCTGATCGTACGCGCCATCTTTGAACCGCTCGTGACCGTACGGCCAGACCTGAATGCCGGTTGGACGCTCGCGCTTTCGGCGGTGCTGCAACTGATCGCCGGTTGGGCATTCGTGTTCAATACATGGCGACGGGTCATAGACCCCACGCCTAAAGGCGGGGGCTTGTCCCTGGCGCGACGCCCGCAGGCGTCTCCGAGACAATAGGCGGTATGACAGCCGCCCATGCAATGTTTCTAGCAGCGTTGACATCGGCA
>Ga0079224_100005182_pt1 | contig 17066 bp, 18 predicted proteins | sample Stecom2015_FD_80414 | JGI IMG/M metagenome (GOLD analysis project Ga0079224, IMG submission 80414) | Agricultural soil microbial communities from Utah to study Nitrogen management - Steer compost 2015 | ecosystem: Environmental > Terrestrial > Soil > Agricultural land | place: USA: Utah... | reverse complement strand
GCGGCACGCGCGAGGCGCTGGGCGACGACGGCGAGGTGGTCGCGCAGCTCGGCCGGCTCCTCGACGACGAAGTCGGCGTCGAGCTCGGAGAGGGTCGCCGCGAGCCAGTGGACCGAGTCGCCGTCGAGGAGGAGCCGCGACGTCTCCGCGTCCACCGGCTCCACCTCGCCGATCGTGGCCCAGCGCCGCATGAGCTCGCTGTCCGCCGGCTCCCGCACGAGCACCACGGCCTTCTCCCGCCACAGGTCCCGCACCCGGCGCTGGAGGTAGGTGCCGGCGTCCTCGTCGGGGAGCTCGCGCGGCGTGAACCGCCGGCCGAGCGGGATGCGGGGCCGGAGCCGGTCGACCCGGAAGGTCCGCCAGTCCTCCCGCTCGAGGTCCCAGGCGACGAGGTACCAGCGCCCGGTCCAGGCGACGAGGCCGTAGGGCTCGACCTCACGACGGGACTCGGTCCCGTCCCCGCGGACATAGTCGAAGCGCAGCACCTGGCGGTCGCGGCACGCCCCCGCGACGGTCATGAGGACCTCGGGGTCGACGACGGCGGCGCCGGGGAGGTGGACGACGCTCGCGCCGAGCCGCTGGACCCGGGCCCGCAGCCGGGAGGGCAGGACGTACTCGAGCTTGCCCAGGGCGCGCTGGGCCGCCTCACCCACCCCGTGGACGTTGCTGCTCGCCGCCGTCGTCAGCGCGATCGCCGTCGCCACGGCCTCGTCGCTGAGGAACTGCAGCGGCGGGAGCCGGCCGCCGTCCCCGAGCCGGTACCCTCCCCCGACGCCCTTGATCGCGTGGACGGGGTAGTCGAGCTCCCGGAGCTTGTCGATGTCGCGGCGCAGCGTCCGGTCGCTCACGCCCAGCCGTTCGGCGAGCTCCGCGCCCGGCCACTCCCTCCGGAGCTGGAGCAGGCTGAGCAGCTCGAGCATCCGCCGAGAGGAGTCCACCATTCCCCCGATCCTCCCCGGTACAGCGGACACAGGGTGTCCGGTTCGGCTCCTAGCGTGGCAGGTGCCAGCTTCTTCCGGAAGGACGTGCCATGGACATGCATCTGCTCGACGCCTTCGCAGCGCGGAGCGTCGACACGACGCTCGCCGACTTCCACCGCAGCCAGCGGGTCCCGGTCGCCCGCCCGCGCCGCGCCCACCACCGCCGCCGGCACACCGCCGTGGCGATGAGCACGACGCTCGGGCTCGCGGCCCCGGCGGTGGCGGCCGCCGTCGTCGTGGTCGCGCGGTAGGAGCTCGGCGGCGGGAGTTGGCTGCTCCCGCCGCCGCCACGACCGTGCGGTGGAGGGCCGCGCGGCCGTTGCCGTGACGGCGCCGGGGACTAGGGGTCCTCGGCGCCGTCACGGAGGAGGGCGAGCGCCGTCGTCGTGAGCCACCCGGTGAGGACGACGACCACCCCGGTGTGCCGCACCGCGATCGTCCCGGGGTCCGCCGGCCAGCCGAGCGCGGCGCAGGCGAGCGCCGCCACCGCACCGACCGTGACGAGACGCCGCCGGCCCTTGCGCCACCACCCGACCGAGAGGACGACGACGGCGAGCAGCGCCGCGTTGATCGCCACCCCGGTCGCGACGTCGTGGAGGCGTCCGTGCCACGCCACCGGGTCGAGGACGAAGGCACCGATGCCCGCGACCCCCGCTCCCATGACGACGAGCAGCGTCCCGCCCGCCCGGGTCAGCGCGTTGCCCCGCCGGACCCGACGCACACCGAGGCCGGCGGCCCCGACCAGCACCCCGACGACGACGAACGTCACGATCTGCACCCAGCCGTCCGCGCCGAGGCTCAGCGTGCTGATCGCGTCGGTGCCGAGGTCGTACCGCGGGTTCCACATCGCCTGGCCGAGCAGGACGACGACGAGCAGCGGCCCGGCGAGCACGCCGCACCACAGCAGGGCCCGGGTCCGTCCCACCCCACCTCCTCCCCCGTCGGCGCCGTCGCGGGCCGGCAGCGCAGCCCTGCCGCCCGGCCACCCCGGCCGGCCGTCACGTTCCTGCCACGAGGTGCCCGGGCTGGGCCGTTGCGCGACAGGTGTTCCGGCGTGTCGCCCGCGTGTCGCCGACATCGTGGCAGGTTCCGCACGAGCCGTCGCGGGGGCGCGGGCGGCCTCTATGGTGGTGCCTATGGCGACGGAGGAGCGGGAGCTCATCAACGACCCGGAGCGGATCCGGGCGCTGTCCCACCCGCTGCGACTGCGGCTGCTCGACCTCCTCGGCGAGCACGGTGAGCTCACCGCCACGCAGTGCGCCGAGCTCACCGGTGAGTCCGTCGCGAGCTGCTCCTTCCACCTCCGGATGCTCGAGAAGTACGGCTTCATCGAGCGCGCGCCGTCGCGCGGCCGGGAGAAGCCGTGGAAGCCGGTGTCCCGCGGGGGTTACGCGACCGGGATCGACCCGGACGTCCCGGGCTCGATCCAGGCGACCGTCGAGCTCGCCCGGCTGACCTTCCAGCAGCGGGCCGAGCGGCTGTGGGCCGCGATCGAGCGCCTCGACCAGGAGCCTCCGGAGTGGATGGAGGCCACCCACCTGATGAACAGCAGCATGTGGGCGACCGCCGAGGAGGCCTCGGCGCTCGCCGACGAGATCATGGAGCTGTTCAGCCGGTTCGAGCGGAGGGACGACCCCGCCGAGCGCCCGCCCGGCGCCCGCCGGGTGCGCCTCATGGCGACGATCCACTCCGAGCCCCCCGAGGACTGACCGGGCCGGCGGGCCAGGCCGAGGCGAGCGCACCGGCACCCTCCGGAGCGTGTGCCGCTGGTCTCGCGGCCCGACCGCACGGCGGTCACCGTGCGCCACCGTTCGCGTGTCGGCAGGGCCTTGCGAGGACACGGCGACGGGAAGCGCGCGCGGCGTCCGCGCCGTGCAGTCGCGCGGACGGTCTCCACACCCTGGGCGAGCGGGACGCCGCGCGCTCCCCGCGAGCCGGGCACCGCCCCTGCGCGGCCCTCAGCGACGCACGCCGTCGACAGCGCCTCGCGACGGGCCTGCTCGGGACCTCCTCGTGCGCCACGGGCCTCCGCCCGCGCGCAGTCCCGGACCTCGCGAGGGAGCCCCACCGGCCCCGTCACACCGCGCAGAACTCACCCTCAAGAACTCTTTCTAAAGAACTCTTGCGCAAGAACTCTTTAGTCTCTACTGTCGAAGACATCCACCCGACCCAGCCGAAGGGCTCGCCCCGATGTCCGAGCAGCTCACCGCCCCCGCACCCGTCGCCCCGCACCGCCGCCGCGGCCCTGCCGCGCTGGGCAAGCCTGGCTTCCGTCAGCTCGCGGGCGCCTGGGTCTTCACGAACATCGCGGACAGCGCGCTCTACCTCATGGTCGCCGTCTGGGTGAAGGAGCTCACCGGCTCCGACGGGGCCGCCGGCTTCGTGTTCGCGGCGCTCGGCCTGCCGACCTTCCTCGCCCCGTTCATCGGCCACCTCGCCGACCGCGTCTCGCGCAAGTGGCTGCTCGCCGCGGCGAACGGGGTCATGGCGCCGGTCGTGCTCAGCCTCGCGCTCGTGCGCGACGCCCGCGACATCTGGCTCATCTACGTCGTGACCTTCGTCTACGGCGCCATGGGGTTCGTCACCGCCGCCGCCCAGTCCGGGCTCGTCCGTGACCTGCTCGACGACGACGAGCTCGCCGGGGGCAACGGCTTCCTCAGCACGGTGGACCAGGCGTTCCGCCTCATCTCCCCGCTCATCGGCACCGCTCTCTACGTCGCCGCCGGCCCACGCGCCGTCGTCGCCGTCACCGCTGCCTGCTTCGCGGTCACGGCCGTCATGCTCACCCGCGTCGTCGTGGCCGAGTCCGCACCCGAGTCGGCCGCGGCCACCGGGTTCTGGACCGAGCTCGCCGGAGGCCTCCACCACCTGCGGCGGACGGCCCCGCTCGGCGCCCTCACCGTCGCCCTCGCGATCGCCACCGGCGCCACCGGGCTCGTCAACGTCGCGGTCTTCCCGCTCATGGAGCAGGGCCTGGGCGTCGACACCTCACTGCTCGGCGCCTTCGTCAGCATCCAGGGCGTCGGCGCGGTGGCGGCCGGCCTCACCGCCGCCCGGCTCATCGGCCGCCTCGGGGAGTCCGGGGCCGTCGCCACCGGCCTCGTGGTCATGGGGGTCGGCATGACGCCGTTCGTCCTCGCCGGCCTCGTCGGCCTCCCGACGGCCGCCACCCTGCCGGTCGCCGCCCTCGGCCTGGCGCTCGTCGGCCTCGGCGCCCCCTGGGCGGTCGTCGCCTTCGTGACGATGCGCCAGCGGCTCACCCCGCCGCGGCTCCAGGGCCGGGTCGCCGCCGCCACGAACATCGCCCTCAGCCTGCCGCAGACGCTGGCGACGATGCTCGGCGCCGCGGTCATCGGCGCGATCGACTACCGCCTGCTCGTCGCCGTGACCATCGGCTGCACCTTCGTCGCCGGCGCGCTCGCGCTGCGCGTCCGCCCCGCCACCACCTGACCTCGAGAGGAGACGTCATGGGACCGCACCTGCTCCACGACTTCGTCGCCCGGACCACGGGCACGACGATGGCCGACTCGGCCCTCGTCCAGCACCTCGCCCCCAGCCGGCCCCGCAAGCCCCGCACCACCGTCGGCTGGCCCGGCCGCCGGCGCCGCTGAGCGCACCGACCCGGGCGCCCGACCCGCCCAGGTCGGGCGCCCAGGAATGACTCGCCCTCCGAATGTGCTGGCACGGGTGTGCGAGTGACCGGACCGGCTGACGGGCGGAGCGCCGGAGGGCGCGAAAATCGCTTGGCCCAGCCGGGCTCCGGTTGCGAGGGTGGACCGCCCTCGACGACGGGCCGCGCGCCCACACCTCCCTCCCCGACACGACCCTGAGCCCACCCCAGGGTGCAGCCAGGGTCCTGCCGGATACCGCCTGCCCGACTCCTCACGATCTGCTGGAGCCATGCCGGATCTCATCACCGCGCTGCCCGAGGTGTTCAGCCCCGTCCTGCTCGTCGTCGGCGCACTTCTCGCCTTCGCCGAGTCCGCCCTCGGCCTCGGCGTCCTCGTGCCCGGGGAGCTCGGCATCCTCGTCCTCGGTGCCGCCGCCTCGACCCCGGTCCAGGTGCTGCTCGCGCTCACCGTCGTCAGCGTCGCGGCGTCGGCGGCCGACCATGTCGGCTACGCCGTCGGGCGCCGCTACGGGGCCCGCCTGCGCGAGACCCGCCTCGTCCGCCGGGTCGGCGCCGAGCACTGGGACCGTGCCGCCGGGATGCTCCGGCGTCGCGGCGCGACCGCGCTCGCGGTCAGCCGCCTCCTCCCGCTCGTCCGCACGCTCATGCCCGCCGCGGCCGGGGCCGCGCGGATGCGCTACCGGCGCTTCCTCGCCGGCTCGATCGCCGGGACGGTGACGTGGGCGGCGCTGTGGCTGGCCGCCGGCACCCTCGCCGGTCAGGCGCTGCCCCGGGTCGCCGACTCCCTCGGCCGGCTGGGCTGGGCGGTCCTTGCCGCGCTCGTCCTCGCCGCCGGTGCCGCCGTCCTCGTCCGCCGCTCGCGTCGGCGTTCCCGGCGCCCGGTGGCCGACGACGTCGCTCCCGTCGAGGAGCACCGTGAGCTCACCGCGGCGGGCGGGGTGCGGCGCTCAGGTCCCTGACCAGCACGAGCTCCTGCTCGTCGGCCGCCCGTCTCCGTCCGACCTCGCGGTAGCCGAGCCGCGCGTAGAGCCGCCGGGCGCCGGCGTTGCCCACCGCGACGTGGATGACCGCCGCCGTGCCCGTCCGTGCGCTCACCCGCTCCTCGGCCGCGGCGACGAGCCGCCCGCCCAGCCCGCGCCCGCGCAGCGCGGGCGCCACCGCGAGCGAGCCGATCTCGGGGAGGACGCCGTGCCCGGTGACCGGCACCCCGGCCCAGCGGACGACGACGGTCCCCACCGGCACGCCCTCGTGCAGGGCGACGAGGAACGTCCGCCGGCCGGCCGCGGCGTTGGCGAGCTGGCGGGCGTGGTCACCCCCGCTGGGGAGCACCCGCTCGAGCGCGGCGACGTCGGCGGGCACGGCGTCACGCACGACGACGTCGTCGGCCCCGCCGTCGTGCGCGCGCGTCCCGTCCACCCGACGCATCCTGCCGCAACGGCCGCGTCCGGCGGCGCCGAGGCCTGGTGGAACCGTCGTCGGGGTTGACAGCGCTGGGACCCGGGTCACATGATTTGTGAAACCTGAATCACCTGTCATGTTGGCAGGTCCCCCAACCGGCACCAACCAAAGGCGGTCCACGTGCGAGCAACAACGAAGTCCCTCGCGGCCACGGTGGGCGTCGCCGCCCTCCTGGCCCTCGGCGCCTGCGCCCCGAGCGCCGGCGGCAGCAACGACCCCGACCCCACCGGCGACGACACCTCGACCCAGGGCAGCAGCGGCGAGGACACCTCCGCGAGCGCCGAGCCGGTCAACGTCGCCCTCATCACCTCCACCACCGGCCCGCTCGCCGCCTACGGCGAGGCCTTCATCGACGGTTTCGAGGCCGGCCTCGACCACGCGACCGACGGCACCGGCATGGTCGACGGGATGGAGATCGTCGTCGAGGTGCTCGACGACGGCGGGGACACGGACCGCGCCATCACCGCGGCGCGCGACGTCATCGGCCAGGGCTACAAGATCATGACCGGCACCGCCTCCTCCGGCGTCGCCCTCGCGCTGGCCGAGCAGGCCGCGCAGAACCAGGTCCTCTACGTCTCCGGTCCGGCGGCGGCCGACGCCCTCACCGGGATCAACGACTACACCTTCCGCTCCGGGCGCCAGTCCCTCCAGGACGTCGCGACGGCGGGCTCGTTCATCGACGTCGACGGCGCCAGCGTCCTCGTCCTCGCGCAGGACAACGCCTTCGGCCAGGGCAACCTCGCCGCCGTCGAGGGGATCCTCGGCGCCGCCGGCGCGGAGGTCGGCTCGGTGATGATCCCCGAGGACGTCACGGAGTTCACGCCGTACGCCGCGCAGGTCCTCGACGCCGCCCCGGACATGGTCTTTGTCGCCTGGGCCGGCGCCACCTCCGGCGCCATGTGGCAGTCCCTCAACCAGCAGGGCGTGCTCGACGACATCACCGTCGTCACCGGCCTCGGCGACGCGTCCACCTTCGGCGCCTACGGCGAGGCCTCGGAGAAGGTCGACTTCCTCAACCACTACTTCCCCGGCGCACCCGACAACGAGATCAACGCCGCGATGGTCGAGCACGTCGAGGCCAACGGCGGCACGCCGGACCTCTTCACCCCCGACGGCTTCGCCGCGGCGCAGATGATCGTCCACGCCATCGCCGAGAGCGGTGGGCAGGACGTCGACGCGATGATCGGCGCGCTCGAGGGCTGGAGCTTCCAGGGCCCCAAGGGCGACTACACGATCCGCGCGTCCGACCACGCCCTCATCCAGCCGATGTACCAGGCCCGGCTCGTCGAGGGCGAGGGCGGCTGGCTGCCCGAGCTCGTCGCGGCCATCCCGGGCGAGGACGTCGCCCCGCCCGAGGCCGGCTGACCGAGCACATCCCGGTGCCGGCCCGTCCGGGCGGGCGGGCCGGCACCACCCGAGCAGGAAGAGCCACCATGTCCTCCCACTCCGCGGCACTGCGGGTCGAGTCGCTGGGCTTCGCCGTCGGCGGCATCACGATCCTCGACGACGTCAACCTCGAGGTGCCCTCCGGCGAGATGATCGGCGTCATCGGCCCCAACGGTGCCGGCAAGACGACGCTGTTCAACATGATCTCCGGCATCCACCGGCCGACCGCCGGCCGGGTGCTGCTCGACGGCACGGACATCACCGGCCACCCGGTCCACGAGCGCGCCCGTCTCGGCCTGGGCCGCACCTTCCAGACCTCCAACCTCTTCCCCGGACTGAGCGTGCTGGAGAACGTGCGGCTGGCCGCGCAGCGCGAGCTCGGCGGGAACCTCTCGGTGCTCCGCTTCCCGCGCTGGGGCGACGAGGCGACGACGGTCGCCCGCCGGCACCTCGCCGACGTCGACCTCGCCGACCGGATGGACGTGCTCGCCGGCGGGCTGAGCCACGGGGACAAGCGCAAGCTCGAGATCGCCGTGCTCCTCGCGATGAACCCCACGGTCATCCTGCTCGACGAGCCGATGGCCGGGGTCTCCCGCGCCGACGTGCCCGGCCTCTCCGAGGTCATCCGCAGGATGCACCGCGAGCACCGCTGCACGGTGCTCATGGTCGAGCACCACATCGACGTCGTCATGGACCTGGTCGAGCGCGTCGCCGTCCTCCACCAGGGCACCATCCTCGCGCTCGACGCCCCGGAGGCGATCATGGCCGACCCCACCGTGCAGAGCGCCTACCTCGGGACCGCGGCATGAGCGCCCTCCTCGAGGTCGAGCACCTCTCCGCGAGCATCAACGGCCAGCAGGTCGTCGAGGACGTCTCCCTCACCGTCCCGGGCACGGGCGTCACCGCCGTGCTCGGTCGCAACGGCGTGGGCAAGACCTCGACCCTCAAGGCGATCATGGGGCTCATCCACCGGTCCGGGACGGTGACCTTCGACGGCCACCGGGTGGACCGCGAGCAGACCCACCGGATCGTCCAGCGCGGCATCGGCTACGTCCCGGAGGACCGGGAGGTCTTCGCCGGGCTCACCGTCGCGGAGAACCTGCGCCTCGCCGCCCGCAGCGGCAGCAGCGAGCGCCGCGAGCTCGTCGAGGAGCTCTTCCCCGACCTCGTCGGCCGCGCCAACCAGAAGGCCGGGACGCTGTCCGGCGGGCAGCAGCAGATGCTCTCCCTCGCCCGCGTCCTCATCAACGACAACCGGCTGCTCCTCGTCGACGAGCCGACCAAGGGCCTGGCCCCGCGCATCGTCGGCGAGGTCGCCACCGCCCTCGCCGAGGCGGCCCGCACCGTCCCGATCCTCCTCGTCGAGCAGAACCTGCCCGTCATCGAGCAGCTGGCGGACGACGTCGTCGTCATCGACGCCGGCGTCGTCGTCCACACCGGCAAGGCCCGGGAGCTGCTGGCCGACGAGGGCGCCGTCCAGCGCCTCCTCGGCGTCGCCACCGAGCCCCACGCGGAGGTCGCCCCGTGAGCACCATCGTCCTCCTCCTCTTCACCGGCCTCGGGCTGGCGGCCCTGTACTTCCTCGTCGCCTCGGGCCTGTCCCTCATCTACGGCCTCATGCACGTGCTCAACTTCGCGCACGGCGTCTTCCTCTCCCTCGGCGCGTTCGTCGGCTGGGAGGTCGCCAGGCGGATGGACGCGACGACGTGGAGCGGGTTCCTCCTCGCGCTCGTCGCCGGGGCCGCTGCCGGCGCTCTCATCGCCGCGCTCACCGAGCTCTTCCTCATCCGGCCGCTGTACAACCGGCACATCGAGCAGGTCCTCATCACCGTGGGCCTGGGCCTCGTCGGCGTCGCCCTCTTCGAGGGGGTGTGGGGCACCGACGCCGTGTTCATCTCCGGCCCGGCGTGGTTCGGGCAGACGACGTCGATCCTCGGCGCCCGCGTCCCCAACACCGTCTTCGTCACCGTCTCCGTCGCCGTGCTGCTCCTCCTCGGCCTCGTGCTGTTCCTCCGGCACACCCGCTACGGGCTCATCATCCGCGCCGGGGTGGAGAACCGGTCGATGGTCACGGCGCTCGGGATCGACGTCCGCCGCTCGTTCACCCTCGTCTTCGCCATCGGCGGCGCAGCGGCCGGCCTCGGCGGCGTGCTCGCCTCGCAGTACTTCGGCTACGTCTCGGCCCACCTGGGCCAGACGCTGCTCATCTTCGCCTTCATCGTCACCGTCATCGGCGGGCTCGGGTCCCTCGGGGGCGCGGCGGTCGCCGCCGTCGTCGTCGCGATCCCCTACCAGTTCGCCAACTTCTACTGGAACATCGGCGACCTCATCGCGGTACTCGCGCTCGCCGTCGTCCTGCTGCTGCGGCCCACCGGACTCATGGGAGTGAGGAAGGCATGACCACCGAGACCCTGAGCCGTGAGGCGGCCCCCGCGCCCGCCCCGGCGCCCGAGCCCGCCCGGCCGCGCCGCCGCGGCGCCCTCGTCGTCGGCGTCGTCGCCGTCGTCGTCGTCGCGGTGCTGCCGCTGCTCGACCTCTCCGTCCCCGGCGTGCTGCCCGGTGCCACGTGGACCCCCGGGACGATGCACCTCATCGCGCTGTGCATGATCTTCGCGGCCGTCGCCCTCACCTACCACCTCGTCTACGGCGTCGCCGGGATGCTGAGCTTCGGCCACGCCCTGTACTTCGCGGCCGGCGCATACGGGCTGGCGATCGTCCTCCAGCGCAGCGACCTGCCGCTGCTCGTGGCCTGCGCGCTCGTGCTCGTCGGCGTCATCGTGCTCGCGAACGTCGTCGGCGCGATCTCCCTGCGCGTGTCCGGCGTGTCCTTCGCCATGGTCACCCTCGCCTTCGCGCAGGCCGGCAACGTCATCGCGCGGCGCAACATGTGGGGCGCCACGGGCGGCGAAGAGGGCATCGGCCTCACGACGGTCAACGTGCCCGACGCGCTCGTCGGCGTGGTCAACACCCGGAACATGTACTGGCTCGCCCTCGCGCTGCTCGTCGTCGTCTACGCCGTCGTCACCTGGGTGCAGAGCTCGCGCGCCGGGCACGTCGTCGAGGCGACCCGCGAGAACGAGCTGCGCGTGCGGGTGCTGGGCCAGGCGCCCTACCTCATCCGCCTCATGACCTTCGCGATCGCGGGTGCGCTCGCCGGGCTCGTCGGCATGGTCTACCTGCTCCTCCAGTCGCAGGCGGTGCCGACCATCTCCGGTGCGGACTTCACCATCGAGATCCTCATCATGGTGGTGCTCGGCGGGGTCGGGTCGCGCTGGGGAGCGATCGTCGGTGCCGTCACCTTCACCATGCTCAACCAGCGCCTGTCGGTCCTCGCCTCGTCGGAGGCCGTCGAGAGCCTGCCGACGGTCCTCCACGTCCCGCTGAGCGAGCCGGCCTTCATCCTCGGCGTGCTCTTCATCCTCGTCGTCCTCTTCCTCCCCGGCGGCATCGCCGGTGGGCTGCGGCGGGCCGCCGCCGGACTCGCGCGGGGCACCGGCGGTGCCGGGCGGCGCGCCGCCCGCGAGCGCCGTCGCCTCGAGGAGGTCGCGTGACCCACGACGAGCCCGGCGGCCACACCCTGGGGAGGTGGACGGCCGACCACGCGCGCCTCACCCCCACGAAGGTGGCCGTCGACGAGCGCGGGCTCCGCACGACGTACGCGGAGCTCGACGCCCGTGCCTCGGCGCTCGCCGAGCGGCTCCTCGCCTCCGGCTACCGGCCGGGGGACCGGATCGCCACCCTCACCCGGAACAGCACCGCGCACGTCGTCCTCTTCTTCGCGTGCGCCAAGGCCGGGCTCGTCCTCGTCCCGCTCTCGTGGCGGCTGAGCACCGCGGAGCTCGCCTACCAGCTCGGCCACTCCCGGCCCGCGCTCGTCGCCGTCGCGCCCGAGCTCGCCGAGGCCGCCCGCGCGGCCCGACCACCGGCGCCGGTGGTCCACCTCGGCGAGGAGGGCATCGAGCGGGACCTCCCGGCCGCCCCCGGCACGCCGCCGGCGCCGCGCCCCCCGCAGGACGACGACCCGCTCCTCCTCGTCTACACCTCCGGCAGCTCCTCACGGCCGCGCGGCGTGGTCCTCACCCACGCGAACTGCTTCTGGACGAACCTCTCCCTGTCCGGCGCGGCCGGGATGACCACCGAGGACGTCGTCCTCGCCGTGCTGCCCCAGCACCACGTCGGCGGGTGGAACATCCAGCCGCTGCTCGCCTGGTGGCGCGGCGCGACCGTCGTGCTCGAGCCGGACTTCGACCCGGGCCGGGTGCTCGAGCTCCTCACCCGCCACCGGGTGACGACGATGATGGGCGTCCCCGCGCACTACCACCGCATCGCCGAGCTGCCCCGGTTCGCCGCCGCGGACCTCGGCGGGCTCACCCACCTCATCGTCGGCGGCGCGCCGATGCCCGAACGCCTGCTCCGCACCTGGCACGCCCGCGGCGTCCGGGTCATCCAGGGCTACGGCCTCACCGAGGCCGCCCCCAACGTCCTGCTCCTGCCACCCGAGGACGCGTTCGCCCACCTCGGCTCCGTCGGCAAGCCGTACCCGCACGTCGAGGTCGCCCTCGCCGACCCGTGGACCGGGCAGCGGGTCACCGGCGCCGGGACCGGCGAGCTGCTCGTCCGCGGGCCGGCCGTCTTCGCCGGCTACTTCGACGACGCCGCCGCCACCGCGGCCGCGTTCGACGGCGGCTGGCTGCGGACCGGCGACCTCGCCACCCGCGACGACGACGGCTACTTCCGCATCGTCGACCGCCTCTCGAACATGTACATCTCCGGCGGGGAGAACGTGTCGCCGGCGCAGGTCGAGGACGTCCTGCGCGCCCACCCCGGCGTCGCCGACGTCGCCGTCGTCGGCGTCCCGGACGAGCGGTGGGGCGAGGTGGGGCACGCCGTCGTCGTCCCCACCGACCCGGCCCGGCCACCCACCGAGGAGGAGCTCCTCGACCACTGCCGTGCCCACCTCGCCGGCTTCAAGGTGCCCCGCACCCTCACCCTCGTCACCGACCTGCCCCGCACCGCGCTGCACAAGGTGCGGCGCGCGGCGCTCCGCCCCCAACCCGAGGAGACCCGATGAGCGCACCCCCGCGCACCGCCCGTGGCTCGCGCACCCGCGAGCGCATCCTCGCCGGTGCCACTGCGGTCTTCGCCGAGCACGGCTACCACGAGGCCTCGATCGTCAAGATCACCGAGGCCGCGGCGGTGGCCCAGGGCACCTTCTACCTGTACTTCACCTCCAAGCAGGAGGTCTTCGAGGAGGTCGTGCGGGACCTCAACTCCCGGGTGCGGCGGGCGATGCACGAGGCCTCGAGCGCCGAGCCGGACCGGCTGTCCGCCGAGCGGGCGGGCTTCCGCGCCTTCTTCCGCTTCACGGCGCAGAACCCCGCGCTCTACCGGATCATGCGGCAGGCCGAGTTCGTCGCCCCGGACGTCCTCCACGTCCACTACGAGACGATCGCCCGCGGCTACGTCGCCGGGCTCACCGCGGCCCAGCGGCGCGGCGAGGTCGCCGCCGACCTCGACCCCGAGGTCGCCGCCTGGGCGCTCATGGGCATCGGCGAGCTCGTCGGCATGCGGTGGGTCACGTGGTCCGAGCCCGGCGCGCCGCACGACCTTCCCGAGCACGTCTTCGACGCGACCATGCGCCTCATCGAGCGCGCGCTGCACCCGAACCTGGAGGAGCGATGACCGAGCAGCACCTCGCCGGGAGGCGGGCCGTCGTCACCGGCGGCGCCGGCGGCATCGGCGCCGCGTGCGCCCGGGCGCTGGCGGCGCGCGGCGCGCACGTCGTCGTCGCCGACCGGGACGAGGCCGCCGCCCGCGCCGTCGCCCAGGAGGTCGGCGGGGAGGCCTGGGTGGTCGACCTCTCCGACACGGCGGCGCTCGAGGAGGAGCGGCTCGCGGCCGACGTCCTCGTGAACAACGCCGGGATCCAGGTGGTGTCCCCGATCGAGGAGTTCGCCCCGGAGGACTTCCGCCGCATCCAGCGGATCATGGTCGAGGCCCCGTTCCTCCTCGTCCGCGCCGCACTGCCACACATGTACGCCCGCGGCTGGGGCCGGGTCGTCAACATCTCCTCGGTCCACGGGCTCGTCGCCTCCCCGTACAAGAGCGCCTACGTCACGGCGAAGCACGCGCTCGAGGGGCTGAGCAAGGTCACCGCGCTCGAGGGCGCCGCGCACGGCGTGACGAGCGTGTGCGTCAACCCCGGCTACGTGCGGACCGCGCTCGTCGAGAAGCAGATCGCCGACCAGGCGCGGGCCCACGGGATCACCGAGGACGAGGTGCTCGAGAAGGTGCTCCTCACCCAGCAGTCGGTCAAGCGGATGGTCGAGCCGGACGAGGTCGGCTCACTCGTCGGCTGGCTCACCGGCCCGCACTCCGCCATGGCCACCGGCGCCTCCTACGTCCTCGACGGCGGGTGGCACGCGCGATGACCGCACACACCTACCGCACCGTCGACGTCCCGGTCGACGGCGGGACGCTGCGCGCCGGGGTGTGGGAGCCCGTCGAGGCCCTCCCCGGGGAGGTGCGCACGGTCCTCGCCGTCCACGGGATCACCGCGACCCACCAGAGCTGGGCCTCGCTCACGGCCGAGCTGCCCGGGGTCCGGGTCGTCGCCCCCGACCTCCGCGGCCGCGGCCGCTCCAACGGCCTCGGCGGCCCGTACGGCATGGCCCGGCACGCCGACGACGTCGCCGCGCTCCTCGCGACGCTCGGGATCGCGGAGGCGGCCGTCGTCGGCCACTCGATGGGGGCGTTCGTCTCCGTCGTGCTCGCCCACCGGCACCCGGCGCTCGTGCGGGAGCTCCTGCTCGTCGACGGCGGCCTGCCCATCGACGTCCCGCCCGGCGCCGACCCGGACGCGCTCATGGAGGCGGTGCTCGGCCCGGCGGTCCAGCGGCTGTCGATGACCTTCCCGGACCACGCCGCCTACCGCGCCTTCTGGGCCGGGCACCCGGCGTTCGGGCCGGACCTCGTCGCCGGCCTCGGGCCGTACTTCGACTACGACCTCGAGCCCGACGGCGCCGGCTGGCGCTCGTCGTCGCGGGTCGAGGCGGTGACCGCGGACCAGCGCGAGCTCGTCACCGACGCGGGCGTCGTCGTCGCCGCCCTCGAGTCGCTCACCGTGCCCACCCGGTTCGTCCACGCCCCGCGCGGCCTGCTCGACGACGCCCCGCTCTACTCCCCCGACCACGTCCGGCGCTGGCAGGAACGGCTCCCGGCGCTCACGACGACGTGGACCGCTGACCTCAACCACTACACGGTCGTCATGAGCCCGCGCGGCGCGCGGCTCGTGGCGGCCCAGCTCTCCCCAACCCCGGAAGGAGCCCGACCATGACGACGACGTCACCCCCACGCCCCCGCACCGGCCTCGACAAGGTGGTCGCCACGGCGGCCGAGGCCGTCGCCGACATCCCCGACGGCGCGTCCCTCGCCGTCGGCGGCTTCGGCCTGTGCGGCAACCCGGTCGGCCTCATCGAGGCGCTGCTCGCCCAGGGCGCGACGGACCTGTCGGTCGTGTCGAACAACTGCGGCGTCGAGGACTACGGGCTCGGGCTGCTCCTCGGCGCGGGACGCCTCGCGCGGATCACCGCCTCCTACGTCGGGGAGAACAAGGACTTCGAGCGCCAGTACCTCACCGGCACGCTCGAGGTCGAGCTCACCCCGCAGGGCACGCTGGCCGAGAAGCTCCGCGCCGGCGGCTCGGGGATCGCGGCGTTCTTCACGACCACCGGCGTCGGCACGCAGGTGGCCGAGGGCGGGCTGCCGCAGCGCTACGCGCCGGACGGCTCGGTCGCCAAGGCCTCCGCACCGAAGGAGGTCCGCACGTTCACCGTCGACGGCGAGGCGCGCGAGTTCGTCCTCGAGGAGGCGATCACCACCGACTTCGCGCTCGTCCACGCCATGCGCGGGGACCGGCACGGCAACCTCGTGTTCAACAAGTCGGCGCGCAACTTCACCCCGCTGGCCGCGATGGCCGGTCGGGTGTGCATCGCCCAGGTCGAGGAGCTCGTCGAGCCCGGCGAGCTCGACCCCGACGAGATCCACCTGCCGGGCATCTACGTCCACCGCCTGGTCCATGTGGGGTCGGACTTCGAGAAGCGGATCGAGCGGCGCACCGTGCGCGCAGAAGGAGTGAGCTGACATGGCCCTGACCCGTGAGCAGATGGCGGCCCGGGCGGCCCGTGAGCTGCCCGACGGCGCCTACGTCAACCTCGGCATCGGCCTGCCGACCCTCGTCCCGAACTACGTCCCCGAGGGCAGCGAGCTCGTCCTCCAGTCCGAGAACGGGATCCTCGGGGTGGGCCCCTACCCCACGGACGACGCCGTCGACCCGGACCTCATCAACGCCGGCAAGGAGACGGTGACGACCCTGCCGGGTGCGGCGTTCTTCGACTCGGCGACGAGCTTCGGGATGATCCGCGGCGGGAAGATCGACGTCGCGGTCCTCGGTGCCATGCAGGTCTCCGCCCGCGGTGACCTCGCCAACTGGATGATTCCCGGGAAGATGGTCAAGGGGCCGGGCGGCGCGATGGACCTCGTCCACGGCGCCCGGCGGCTCATCGTCCTCATGGCCCACACGGCCCGCGACGGCTCGCCGAAGATCGTCGAGGAGTGCTCCCTGCCGCTCACCGGCCGGGGCGTCGTCGACCGGGTCGTCACCGACCTCGCCGTCATCGACGTGACTCCCGAGGGCCTCGTCCTCGTCGAGACCGCGCCCGGGGTGAGCGTCGAGGAGGTCGTGGCGAGCACGGAGCCGCGGCTCACCGTCTCCCCGGACCTCGCGGCCGTGGAGGTGCCGGCATGAGCGACGTCGTCGTCGTCGGGGCCGCCCGGACACCGCAGGGGAAGGTCAACGGCGCACTGTCCGCGGTGCCGGCCACCGAGCTCGGGGCCGCGGCGATCCGCGGTGCGCTCGAGCGCGGCGGGGTACCGGCCGAGGCGGTCGACGCCGTCGTCATGGGCCAGGTGCTCCAGGCCGGCGCCGGCCAGGCCCCGGCCCGGCAGGCCGCCGTGGCCGCCGGGGTGCCGTGGTCCGCGCACGCGACGACGGTGAACAAGGTGTGTCTCTCCGGGCTCACCGCGGTCATCGACGCCACCCGGATGCTCCGCGCCGGGGAGGCCGAGGTCGCCGTCGCCGGCGGCATGGAGTCGATGAGCCAGGCCCCGCACCTGCTCCGCGGCTCGCGGCGCGGCTGGGTGTACGGCGACGTCGTCGCCGTCGACCACGCCGCCCACGACGGCCTCACCGACGCCTACGACGGCGAGTCGATGGGACTGTCCACCGACCGGCGCCGCGCCGACTTCCCGACGTCGCGGGAGGAGCAGGACGCGGTCGCGGTCCGCTCCCACCGGCGCGCCACCGCAGCGTGGGAGGAGGGCCGCTTCACCGCCGAGGTCGTCCCGGTGACCGTCCGGTCCCGCCGCGGGCAGACGGTCGTCGACCGCGACGAGGGCATCCGCCCGGACACGACCGCCGAGACGCTCGCCGGGCTGCGGCCGGCGTTCGACCCGGACGGCGACATCACCGCCGGCAACGCCTCACCCCTGTCCGACGGCGCCGCCGCGCTCGTCCTCACCACCCGCGAGCGCGCCGAGCGCGAGGGGTGGCG
>Ga0079224_100005180_pt1 | contig 17066 bp, 19 predicted proteins | sample Stecom2015_FD_80414 | JGI IMG/M metagenome (GOLD analysis project Ga0079224, IMG submission 80414) | Agricultural soil microbial communities from Utah to study Nitrogen management - Steer compost 2015 | ecosystem: Environmental > Terrestrial > Soil > Agricultural land | place: USA: Utah... | reverse complement strand
CGTGCCGTGGCCTTGTCCGACGGCCCGCCCTTGGCGGCGGGCGGCGTCTCGAGGACGACGATGTAGGACCCCTCGATCGCGGCGTCGCTGTCGGCCTCGACGAGCGGTGCTGGGGCGTCGGGTCGGTCCGGTGCGGCGACGGTCGGGCCGGCGAGCCCGATGGTCAGCGCCAGGCCGGTGAGTGCGGCCAGTATCCTTCGGCGGCTGGGATGCATCCGTGTGCTCCTTTGGTGGCACCGCGACGGGGCGGCGCCCCGTCGTCACCAACAGCGTCGACCCTCGAGCGTCGCGGTGGCGAGCACTCCTGTGAAACCTGTACCCAATCCTGGCCGGATGCTGACCCGATGCGGGGGAGGTCTTGACTCCGGCGAGGCGCACCCCGGTCACGCTGCTCCAGGACCGAGGAGGATGGTGGGCCGAGCGGACAAGCCTGCGCACGCCATACGAAGGCTTGTCAAGTGCTTGTCTAAACTTACAGAGCGTGTGCCGAGGACCGCGTCGAGCGACCGGGTGCAGCGCAGTCGGCGCGGACCATCTGCCGACAGACATCTACGCTGAGCCCATGACGAACGCAGCGGCAGGACCCCGCCATGACGGACGCCAGACCGACCAGCTCCGCGAGGTACGCATCACGCGCGACTGGCTGGACCACGCCGAGGGAAGCGTGCTCATCGAGTTCGGCCGGACCCGCGTGCTGTGTGTCGCCTCGTTCACCGAGGGAGTGCCGCGCTGGCGCAAGGGGAGCGGGCTGGGCTGGGCGACAGCGGAGTATGCGATGCTCCCGCGCGCCACGCACACCCGAAGTGACCGTGAGTCGGTCAAGGGCCGCATCGGTGGGCGCACGCACGAGATCTCTCGGCTGATCGGGCGCAGCCTGCGCGCGGTGATCGACCTGTCCGCGCTGGGGGAGAACACCATCCACCTGGACTGCGACGTGCTCCAGGCCGACGGTGGCACCCGGACGGCGGCGATCACCGGGGCGTATGTCGCCCTGGTCGACGCGGTGGAGAAGGGCCGGTCGCTGGGACTGATCAAGCAGGGCGCCGAGCCGATCACCGGAGAGGTCGCCGCGGTCAGCGTGGGCGTCGTGGACGGCGAGCCGGTCCTCGACCTGGACTATGTCGAGGACGTCGACGCGGACACCGACATGAACATCGTGATGACCGGTGACGGCCGGTTCATCGAGGTGCAGGGGACTGCGGAGGGGGCTCCGTTTGACCGCGAGCTGCTCGACGCGCTGCTCGACCTGGCGGGAGAGGGGTGCGCCGAGCTGATCGCGCGGCAGCTTGCGGCGCTCGGTGGGGACGACATGGGCGGGTCGGTCTCTCACGAGGTCGGCGCCGACGTGGACCAGGGGCCGCCGACGTGGTGACCGCCGGTGACCGGCGGATCGTGCTGGCGACCAGGAACGCTCACAAGGTGGAGGAGCTGCGCGACATCCTGGCCGACGTCCTCGCCCGGACCCGCCACGAGCTGGTGTCCGTGACGGACTTCCCCGAGGTCGAGGACGTCGTCGAGTCCGGGGTCACCTTCGCCGCCAACGCCATCCTGAAGGCGGAGGCGGTCGCCGACGCGACCGGGTTGCCGGCCCTCGCGGACGACTCCGGTCTGGCCGTCGACGTGCTCGGCGGAAGTCCCGGGGTCTTCTCGGCCCGGTGGTCGGGCGTGACCGGACCCGACAAGGACCCTGCCAACAACGCGCTGCTGCTGAGCCAGCTATCCGATGTGCCCGACCAACACCGTGGGGCCGGGTTCGTCTGTGCGGCCGCCCTTGCGGTACCGGGGCAGGAGACGGTCGTGCGCGAAGGGGCGGTGCGCGGTGTGCTCGGGCGTGAGCCGCGGGGAAGTGGCGGGTTCGGCTACGACCCGCTGCTGGTGCTGCCCGACGGGCGGACATTGGCGGAGTACTCCGCGGAGGAGAAGCACGCGATCAGTCACCGGGGGCGTGCGTTCCGGGCGCTGGCGCACGACGTGGTCCGCGCCCTCGGCTGACGCTCCCTCAGCCAAACCGCGTCGGCGATCTCCCGCTCGCCACAACTGAGCACCGAGCAAGGGTGGCCGATCGAAGCGCGTGCTCCGCAGAGCCTCGGTAGCGTCGGCCACATGTCTTTAGATCCTGATGTGCAGGTGGGCCGAAGGCTGCCGTCCAAGGCATCCGGCCTACTCCTCGGCCTCGGCCTGGGCGGGTTCATCGACGGCATCGTGCTGCACCAAGTGCTTCAGTGGCACCACATGGTGAGCCACGTCGAGGAATACCCCATGAACACCGTCGCCGGCCTCGAGGTGAACACGTTGGCGGACGGCTTCTTCCACGTCGCAACGTGGTTCTTGGTCCTGGCCGGCTCCATCACAGCCGTCAAGGCCTGGCGCGATGGCCGTCTGGCGCCGAGCTGGTCCTTCCACTTCGGTCTGTTGCTGACGGGGTGGGGGATCTTCAACCTCGTGGAAGGCATCGTCAACCATCAGATCCTGGGCATACACCATGTGCGCGACGACATTGGAGCGCCCTTGTCGTGGGACATAGCGTTCCTCCTGTTCGGTGCGCTGCTGGTCGTCGGTGGCTGGGCCCTGCACAAGAGCGGGGTGGCTGCCATGGAGCGCCGCACGAGGTCAGCGGCCTAGAGCTGCACGTGCGACTCCAACGTCGCTGTCACAGGCCCGCGGCCCGTGACGCCTCCGGCGTCCGGCGGTGCAGTCCCCTCTCGGCCTCGGCGGAGGTGTTCCGCGTCCGTGGTCGTGCGCGTCAGGGCAGCTGGTCGCCGGGCGCTGCGTATGGCGGGCGGGAGGGATCCTGGACGGCCGTCTTCTGCTTCCGGCGCTGCCACCACTTGTAGCCGGCGATCGCCAATGGTGCGATGCGGATCAGGTTGCGCCACATGTCTGCCTCCTGGTCGGGGTAGGACTCGACCCCAACCTCGCCCGATCCCGGCGGCGGCGCAACCGCGCCGCACGGGTCGGGACTTTCGGCACTACCCCGGGGTGCCGCCACGGCGCAGTCTCGAGGGGACGGAGGTGTTTGACAGTGAGACTCAACAGCGCTGCTCGTCGGCTGGGCCATTTCCCTGGCCGACCACGCGGGCCTCGTGCACCCGCGGGTGCACCACGGCACGCACGCCTGATGCACGACGGGCTCTGGGACCGACGGGGTCTCGGAGCCCTGCCGTCACCATATTGAGACCACGAGAGGTCACGATGGAACTGCTGAGCGGATCTTCCGACGACGAGCTGTTTGCGACCCCGTCGCCGCTCGCCTTCGTCCGGGACACCCGGGGCGGCCTCGTGGTCCCGAACCAATGGGGGTGCTACACCGCAACCCCGCCCCTCACGCTGCTTCGTCGCCGGCCGGCGATGACCGCCACGAGTGGTGTGCGATGAGAGGCCGTGCGCGTGCGTGGAGAGACCCCGTGATCTGGACCGGCGTGATCGCGCTGCTCGTGGTGACGTGCAGCACCGCCGGGCTCGTCGACCCTCGCGTCTACGCTCAAGAGACGCAGAACTGGGCTCTGCAGGGACAGGGCCAGGACATCGGCAACCTGCTGGCCGTCGTCGCGCTCGTCGTGACGGCTGTCCGCTACCGCAGTGGCTCGGCACGGGCGGGCCTGCTGTGGCTGGGCACCCTGCTGTACCTCATCTACGCGTTCACGGTGTATGCGATGGCCGTCCACCTCAACTACCTGTTCCTGCTGTATGTCGCGGTGCTGGGTCTCAGCTCGTGGGCCGTGCTGAACCACGTGGGCCAGGTGCGAAGTGGGGCGTTCACCTTCCCTGGGGGACATCCCCGCACGGTTGCCGCCTGGACTCTCATCGCCACCGGGGTGTTGTTCGCCGTGCTGTGGCTGAGCGAGCTGGTGCCCGCCCTCGTGACGGGTCAGACCCCGGCGAGCCTGACCGAGGCTGGGCTGTGGGTCAACCCGATCCACGTCATCGACCTGGCGCTCGTCCTGCCGGCCTTTATCGCCAGCGGCATCGCATCCCTCAGACAGCAGCACGCCGGGCTGTTCTGGTTGGCACCGTGGCTGGCGTTCTCGGTCCTGATGGGTAGCAGCATCATCGGGGCGATGCTGCTGATGACTGCCGCCGGAGAGGGCAGCACGGTGCCCCCCATGGTGATGGTCTCGGTGGTGGTGCTGGCCAGCCTTGCCGCGTGCTGGGCATATCTGCGAGGCACGACGATGGCAGAGGTTCATGAGGCTCAGTCATCGGATGACTGGCCCGTAGTTCCAGCGGGACTGTCGCGCAGGTGAGTGTCAAAGAACTCCGTGATGCGCCTGCGCGCATCCTGCGTCGCGTCCTCGTCGTACCGTGTGCCCGAGACGCGGGCCAGGAAGCGCAGGAGCAGGGTGGCGGGGTCGTGGTCGTTCATGAACCCGTGGCCGACACCCGGGTAGACCTTCACATGGTGCGGGATGTCGTGGTCCGCGAGCACGCTCTCCAGACGTCGCCCGGCGGCGCTACCCAACGGCGAACGGTCGGCCGCGCCGTAGCTACCGACGATGGGACAGGCTTCGGCCAGCCAGGTCTGCGCATCGGAGGGGCATCCGCCGTAGTTCACGCTCACTGCCGCGTAGCCCAAGTTCGGAGCCAACGCCAACGCGTACCCGGCGCCCATGCAGCCCAGGCGGCTGCCCCAGTAGTACAGGTCCGGTGCGACCGCCAGGAAGCCTTCACTCGTCAGGTCTATTCCGTCAGTCATTCCGGCGGTATGTCGGACGCAAGCGCGAGCCGGGAGATGGCGCGACAGGCAGGGAACGGTCCAAAGAAATGGACCGCCTTGGCCCCAGAGATTGTTGCTCGTACCCGGAGCGTAGAGTCAAGGCAACAGGTCTCGGAAAAGGCCCCGACCGACCGGGACAAAGGGGCTCGGTGCTGGAGGAGCGACGGCGGCGTGAATGCTGGAATGCCCCGCGAACGGCGTTGCCGCCCGCGGGGGGCAGCAGCAGTGACCGGAAAAGTTCCTGCGGTTTCCTTCACATCACCAACTAAGAGGCGTTGAAATGACCAGCAGCATCAGCACGGAAGCTCTCCCGCAGGTCGCCACCATCGCGGCACGTGTGGTGGCAGCCCGCAAGATCTACGGCATGGGTGGGGCGACCGTGACCGCGCTCGACGACGTGACCGTCGGCTTCGAGGGGGGCGCCTTCACGGCGATCATGGGCCCGTCGGGGTCGGGCAAGTCGACGCTGATGCACTGTATGGCCGGCCTCGACACGCTGACCTCAGGTCAGGCCTTCATCGGTGACACGGACCTGGCCTCGCTGACCGACACGGCACGGACGATCCTGCGCCGGGACAGGCTGGGCTTCGTCTTCCAGGCGTTCAACCTGATCGCTCCGTTGACGGCCGAGGAGAACATCACCCTCCCTGCCGACCTGGGTGGTCGCCAGGTCGACGAGCAGTGGCTCGCGACCGTCGTGTCCACGCTGCACGTGGAGGATCGCCTGGACCATAGACCCGCTCAGCTCTCCGGCGGACAGCAGCAGCGAGTAGCCATCGCCCGCGCCCTGGTCGGTCGGCCCGAGGTCGTCTTCGCCGACGAACCCACCGGCGCCCTGGACTCGAAGGCCAGCGCCGAGCTGCTGACCTTCCTCCGCTCGGCTGTCGATGACCTGGGCCAGACCGTCGTCATGGTGACCCACGACCCGATTGCTGCGGCATACGCTGACCGGGTCATCTTCCTCGTGGACGGGGCGATCGTCGAGGACGTTCACGGACCGACGCACGACGGCGTGCTGGAGACGATGAAGCGGCTGGGGCGTTGACGATGCTGCGGGTCTCACTGCGCAACCTGCTCAGCCACAAGCTACGTCTGCTCCTCACGGTCGCCGCGGTCACCATCGGTGTCGCCTTCGTCTCTGGGACGTTCGTGCTGTCGGACAACATGAACAGGGCGTTCGACGACCTGTTCAGCGGCATCAGGGGCAACACGGACGTGGTGGTCCGCTCCGAGAGCGCGTACAACGAGCCGTCGTTCCAGAGCGAGGCGCGCCCGCTCGACCAGAGTCTCCTGGACGCCGTCGCCGCCGTGCCCGGCGTCGCGGCCGCGGAGGGCTCGGTCACGGGCTTCGCCCTGATCTTGGACAAGGACGGTGCACCGATCCAGCCCGGCGGCGCCCCGACGCTCGGCACGAGCGTCAGCGCCAGCCCCGACCTCACCGGCGCGTTCACCTACCGGGAGGGTCGCCCACCCCAGGGGCTGGACGAGGTCACCATCGACGCGCGCTCGGCCGACGTGGCCGGGTATGACCTCGGCGACGCGGTGGACATCGTCCTGGCCGATGGCGGTGCCCGCACCTTCACGATTGTCGCCGTCACCGGCTTCGGAGACTCCGACAGCCTCGCGGGAGCGACCCTGGCCGGGTTCGACCTCGCGACCGCTCAGCAGGTGCTGGGCAAGGCCGGTCAGGTCGACGAGATCGCGGTGCTCGCCGAGCCGGGCGTCCGGTCAGAAGAGCTGCGCTCCGGCATCGCCGAGGTGCTCCCACCGGGCGCTGAGGCACTCAGCGGCGCGGAGGCCGCCGGGGAACAGGCGGCCGCCATGCAGGACGGCCTGGCAGTCTTCACCCAGGTGCTTCTCGTCTTCGCTGCCGTGGCCCTGCTCGTCGGCTCGTTCGTCATCTGGAACACCTTCAACGTCCTCGTGGCCCAACGGCGTCGCGAGATCGCACTGCTCCGCGGAGTGGGTGCTACGCGTCGGCAGGTGCTGGGCGGCATCCTGCTGGAGTCCGCCGCCATCGGCCTGCTCGCGTCGGCGCTCGGAATCCTCACCGGGATAGGTCTCGCCGTCGGGATCCGGCAGATGCTCATCCTGATCGGCATCGAGGTTCCCACCACCGCTGTGGTCCTGGAGCCAGGAACCGTCATCGCCGCCCTTGTGGTCGGGGTTGGGGTCACCACGGTCGCGGCCGCGATCCCGGCGTGGGCAGCCACCCGGATCGCACCCATCGAGGCACTTCGAGACTCCACGCCTGCCATCGACGGCGTCCGCCGCCGACGGCTCATCGCCGGCTCCGTGGTGCTGAGCCTCGGCCTCCTGGGGCTTCTCGCGTGCGCTGTCGCCGGGGACCAGATGCTGCTCACCGCCCTGGCAAGCCTGACAGCATTTGTCGGGCTGGTCCTTGCTGGCCCGTCCCTGGCACAGGGCACGGCGCGGCTCGCCGCCCACGGACGCGGCGCGAGCTGGCGGATGGCCGCCCGGAACATCGGCCGGGCGCCACGACGAGCAGCGGCCACCGCTCTGGCGCTGACGATCGGCGTCACGGTCGTCGCGGCAGTCACGGTGACCGCAACCTCCATGGGTGAGTCGGTGGAGGAGATGGTGACGGGCAGCAACCGGGCCGACTTCATCCTCGCGCCGACCGGGGCCGGTGCGGGGATCAGCCCAGCCGCTGCTGCCCAACTGCGCGACCTTGAGGAACTCGACGCCGTCGTCGAGCTCAAGTACTCAGGTGCGCAAGTCGAGGGAAGCCGGTCCGCCGTGGTTGCGCTCGACTCGAGCGACCTCGACCTCGTGATAGATATCGGCGACCCTGTCGGCGTCTTCGACCTGAGTCCCGGTGCCATCGTGATGGGCACCACGGAGGCCGCGGCCCACGGCGTGGAGGTAGGAGACAGCGTCGCCGTCACCTTCCCGGAGACCGGCGATGTGCCGTTGACGCTCACCGCGACTGTGGACGAGGGTCCCACCACTCTCGTCGGCTCCCCGTACTGGGTCTCGCTCGACGACTTCACCGCCAACGTGACGTCAACCCTCGACGGGGCCGTCCTGGTCTCCGCCACACCCGGCGTGGACCTGGCTGCGACCGAGCAGCTCATCGACGAGAGACTCGCTGACCACCCGAATGTCGTGGTCAACGACCCTGCCGAGCTCGTGGCGAACAGCCAGGCCTCGGTGGACCAGCTGCTCGGCGTGGTCACCGCGCTGCTGCTCCTAGCGGTCGTCATCGCCATCCTCGGCATCGTCAACACCCTCGTGCTCTCCGTGCTCGAGCGCACCCGCGAGCTTGGGCTGATGCGCGCAGTCGGCGCCACACGCCGACAGATCCGGGCCATCGTGCGCCGTGAGTCGTTCCTCATGGCGATGCTCGGCGCCGTCACCGGGATCGTGCTCGGCACGCTCATCGGGGTGGCCATCAGCCGCTCGCTCGGCACCGAAGGGATCACCCAGGTCTCCGTCCCCGTGGCCCAGCTCGCCGTGTACCTCGTCGTGGCCGCGGCGGTCGGCATCATCGCGGCCATCGCGCCCGCCCGCCGCGCCAGCAAGGTGGACGTGCTCCGGGCGGTCGTGCAGGAGTGACCGTGGCCAGCATCGCCGCGAGCGCGTTGGGTTTCACAGCCTTCGGCGCCGTCGGGCAGTCACTGCTCCTGACGTGGCTGTTCAACAACACCCGCGGAAGCGTGCTCCTGGGCGCTCGCACACGGGACGCCCTCCTACCTCCCGTCCGACCCTGCTGTTGCCTCGGAAATTGCTCCCCCGCAGTTCTTAGAAAATGGATTCTGCCGCCTAATAGGTGACAATTGTCACCGCTCCAGCCCCTTGCATAACTGGCTCGAAAGTGGTGTGCTCAAGTTTACAACAACCCGAGAGTGAGGCGTCGTGTACGCCCGCATGATTGTCCGTGATTTCCGCCGCAACCGCAGCGTGACACTAATTCTGGTCGTTCTCATGATGCTCTCGGTGATCCTGGCCACCGCCAGCGCCGGGACTCTCGTGCGGCTCGTCGGAGCATCGAGCGACCTGATGGAGCGAGCCGACGCCCCGCACGTCGTGCAGCTGCACGTCGGACCGTACGACCAGCAGCAGGTCGACGCGTGGGCGGCCGAGCGACCCGAGGTCGTCCACCACCAGACCATGACGTTGCTGGGGATCGACGGGGCCAACCTGTTCTTCGACGGCGTGGTGCAGACCGACAACATCCAGCAGAACTCGCTGGTGGTGCCCAACGCAGAGCGGGACCTGCTGCTGGACCTGGACAACGAGCCGATCACCGCGGTCGAGACCGGGGCGATCCTGCTGCCGGTCATCTATCAGGTGGAGGCCGGCCTGGAGGTCGGGGATCCGGTCGTCATCACCGCGCCCGACGGGTTCGTCAAGGAGCTCACGATCGCCGGCTTCGCCCGCGACTCGATCATGAACCCTGCCGTGACCAGCTCGAAGCGGCTCGCCGTGTCGCCCGTCGACCTGGCGGAGGTGGCTGCGCACACCGGTGAGACCGAGCAGCTCATCGAGTTCTGGCTGGACGAGCCCGGCACCCAGAGCGCCGCCTTCCAGAAGGTCTACCAGGACTCCGAGATGCCGGCGGCGGGCCAGATGGTCGACTCCGCGGCGTTCCTGATGTTCACGATGATCGGCGACGGGATGGTGGCCGCGGTCGTGATCCTGGTGGCCGCCCTACTGCTGGTCGTGGGGATGCTGTGCCTGCGGTTCTCCTTCCTCACCGCCGCGGAGCAGGACTACCGAGAGATCGGCGTCCTCAAGGCCATCGGGGTCCCCGGGCGCGGGGTGAAGCGGATCTACCTGGTCAAGTACGCATTGCTGGCCGGGATCGCCACGGTGCTCGGGCTGCCCATCGGCCTGGCGCTGACCCCCGTGCTCACCCGCAACATCACCCGCTACATGGGCTCGGTCCCGAGCATCTGGAACTGGGTGGCTCCCCTCCTCGCGGCCCTCGCCGTGTTGACCGTCCTCGTGCTGTTCGTGCTCGTGCTGCTGCACCGGTTCAACAAGATCAGCGCCGTCACCGCACTCAGCGCGGGCAGCACCGGCCGGCAGTCTCGCGCCCGGATGCGGCTGCACCGCTCGCGGATGCCGGTGCAGTTCCGGCTCGGCCTGATGGACGTCGTGGGCCGCGCACCGACCTACCTGCTGCTCTTCCTCGTCTTCGCGGTCAGCACGTTCATCATCATCGTGCCGATCAGCTCGGCCAGCACCGCCAGCGCCCCCGGGTTCATCAACTACATGGGGACCGGTCAGGTCGACCTGCGGATCGACCTGCGGCACACCGACCCCACGTCCTCGGCGCAGTTTGCCGGAGCAGTGGGAGAGGTCGAGGCCGATCCCGAGGTGACCGAGGTCGTCCCGATGGTGACCACCCGCAACGACACCGTGGACGCGGACGGCAACTCCGTCGGCCTCTATGTCGAGAACGGCGACCACACCCTGCTCCCGCTGACGTATGCCGAGGGGCGGGCGCCCCAGGACGGCACCGAGATCGCGCTGTCCCTGCTGGCGATGAACCAGGCCGGTCGCCAGGTCGGCGACACGCTCCCCGTCCAGGTCGGGACCGAGGTCCGCGAGCTGGCGGTGGTGGGCAGCTACCAGGACATCACCAACGGCGGCAAGACGGCCAAGTCCGTCCTGCCCACCGACGGGGCGGAGGTCATGTGGTACACCATCGGCGTCGAGCTCGCCCCGGAGGTGGACCGCGGCGACAAGGCCGCGGCCTACTCCGACCAGCTCGCCCCGGCGAAGGTCGCTGACATCGAGCAGTGGCGGACCCAGACCCTGGGCCCGATCGCCCAGCAGATCACGGTCACCGCGGTCGTCTCGGCCGTCGTGGCGCTGGCTCTGGCGGCACTGATGACCGCCCTGTTCACCCGGATGCTCCTGGCGCGGGACGCGGGTCAGATCGCCGTCCAGCGCGCGGTGGGCGCCGACGACGCCGGCCTGCGCAGGCAGTACCTGACCAGGGTCCTGGTGGTGCTCCTGCTCGGTGTGCTCGTGGGCACCGTGGTGGCCAACACCCTGGGCGAGGGCATGTTCAACCTCATGTTCGAGGGCATGTTCGGCGGCTTCGAGTCCATCGGCCAGCGCACCAGCCGCATTGCGTTCGCGGTGAGCCCGCTGCTCACCTACGTGGCGTTGCCCGCAGCCCTGTTCGCGGCCGTGGCCCTCACCACGAGCGCCAGCTCACGCTCCATCTCCGATGCCCGCATCTCCACCCTCACCACCGAATAGGTGACCTCGATGACCCCAGACGCCACCCTCCTCCAGGCGACCGGACTGACCAAGTCCTTCGGCCGGCATACCGTCCTACACGGGATCGACCTGCAGGTCGACCACGGCGAGTTCGTCTCCGTGATGGGCCCGTCCGGGTCGGGCAAGTCCACGCTGCTCTACACCATCAGCGGCATGGACACCGTGAGCGGTGGGACCGTGAGCTTCGAGGGACAGGAGCTGACGGCGCTGAGCCAGAAGCAGCTCGCGCGGCTGCGGCTGACCAGCATGGGGTTCATCTTCCAGCACGTCCACCTGCTCAAGAACCTGTGCCTGCTGGACAACGTGGTGCTGCCGGCCTACCTGGCCGGGCTCGCACCACGAGAGGAGCTCAACGAGCGGGCGCTGGCGCTGATGGAGCGCACCGGGGTCGCCGAGCTGGCGGACCGGGACGTCTCCGAGGCCTCCGGCGGGCAGCTGCAGCGCATCGGCATCTGCCGCGCGCTGATCAACGACCCCACCATCCTGTTCGGCGACGAACCGACAGGCGCGCTCGACACGACCGCCGCCGCCGAGATCATGCACATCCTCGCCGAGCTCAACGCCGACGGCATGACACTCATGCTGGTCACCCACGACCCGCGGGTGGCCGCCCGCACCGACCGGGTGCTTTACATGGTCGACGGGCAGATCATCGGCGACCGCCGCCAGGGCCGGCACGACGGCACCGACCTCGACCTGCGGCAGCGCGAGCTCAGCCAGTGGCTGGCCACCGGCGAGCGTGTCAGCGTCGGATAGCCAGAGGCCGACCAACCATGCCGGACGTGCGCCGGGCACTTAGTGCTAGCGTCGGGTATGCGCGTTGCTGACATCCTGAAGAAGAAGGGCAGCTCCGTCGTCACGCTGCCATCCGCCGCGACGGTCTCCCAGCTCCTGGAGACCCTCGATGACCACAAGATCGGTGCCGTCGTCGTGCTCGACCAGGACCGGGTCGTTGGGGTGGTGTCCGAGCGAGACGTCGTCCACCACCTGCGCGCCGGCCGGGACCAGTCCAGCGCACTCTCGGACATCATGTCGGTCGATGTCCAGTCCGCGACGGCACATGACGACCTCGACCAGCTGGCCGTCACGATGACTGAGCAGCGCATCCGGCACCTGCCGGTGATCGAGGACGGCACGCTCAAGGGCATCGTCTCGATCGGCGACGTGGTCAAGGCCCGTCTCGACTCGCTAGAGGCCGAGCGTGACCACCTCGAGGACTACCTGCGGCGAGGTCGCTAGACACGCTCGCTAGCCGGGTTTCCCAACACCTACCACGTCGTGGCCCGATGAACGGAGCGTCCATGTCCGCCAAGCCAACGCGTGAGCTGCTGAGTCCGGAGGAGCTGCACCCGACGCCCGGCTTCAGCCACGTCGCGATCGCGCAGGGAAGCCGCGTCGCCTACGTCGCCGGACAGACCGCGCTCGCACCGGACTTCTCCGTGATCGGTGGCGACGACCTGCGCGCGCAGACGGTGGCCGCCATGCAGAACCTCCAGGTGGTCCTGCAGACGATCGGCGCCGACTGGGACCAGGTGGTCCGGCGGACCATCTACACGACGCAGCCGCAGGAGTACGAGACCATCACGTCCGGCATCGAGGAGGTCCAACGATCCCGGCAGCATCCCGCGCAGACCATCGTCGGGATCACCGGTCTGGCCGTCCCCGGCCTGCTGATCGAGATCGAGGTGACGGTCGTCCTCGACGACTGACGTCATGAAGACCACTGTCGACATCCCGGACGCCCTGGCTTGTGAGGCGATGGACGTCGCCGCGCGTGACGGCGCGACCCTGTGTGACCTGGTCCTGGAGGGCCTCCGGAGGGAGATCGACCGGCGAGCCGCCGTCCAGGCTGGTTTCCGCGCCCGCCCGAAGCCGGGCGAGGGGGATCCCAACCCAGACCTCCAGGACGCGCTGCCCAGCTCCTACCGGTGGCCGGAGTAGCGGACGCTTGACCGTCCAATCCCATAGCGCCGCCGATCGGGCTGCTCGGCAGCGCGAAGGTCACGTATGCGGCGTCATCTCAGGTATGCCGAGTGGCGTGTCGAAACTGTCGGTCTCGTTCGTCATCCTGGTGAGGTCGCGAGAGGCGCGACCCGCGTGAGAGGAGCCACACATGGCGGAGTACACCGTGCTGATCGTCGGCGACGGCGACCGGTGGTGGACGTCGATGAGCCTGACCGAGCGCAGGGACGGCTACGCGCAGTACACCAAGTTCCAGGAGGCACTCCGGGCCGGCGGGCACAAGATCATCGGCGGCGCGGAGCTGACGCAGTCATCGCAGACCAAGTCCATCCGACCGGGAGGTGGCCCGGTGACCGACGGCCCGTTCGCGGAGACCGCCGAGCAGGTCGGTGGCTACTATCAGATCGAGACCGACGACCTGGACGGTCTGCTGGACTGCTGCCAGATCATCGCGCGGACCGGGGACGGCATCGAGGTCCGCTCCAACGTCACCGCGGCCGACCGCCCGGGTGAGGGGCAGGCGTCGTGAAGTATGTCGTGCTGCTCATGGGCGACGGTGAGGTCACGCCATGGACCGAGATGAGCCAGCAGGAGAAGGAAGCCCTCTTCCAGCAGTTCGAGGACTTCGACACCGCCTGCAGCGAGGCCAGGGGCGTGCAGATCCTGGCGGCCGAGGCGTTGGGCTCGGCCGACACAGCGACCGTCGTGCGCACCCGCGGAGGGCGACGGACGATCACGGACGGGCCGTACGCCGAGGCGGTCGAGCAGCTGGGCGGTGTCTACGTCATCGAGACGCCCAACCTGGACGTGCTGCTGGACCTGCTGACCCGGCTGCCGGCATACGACCTGCAGATCTCGCCGGCGATCGACCCGTCCTGAGCCGGGTGACCGAGCCGCAGGCCGCCCTCGAGCGGGTGGTGCGCGAGGAGTGGGGGCACCTGGTGTCCCTGCTCGTCGGGCGGTTCGGCCGGCTCGACCTCGTCGAGGACGCGGTCGCCGACGCCGTCGAGGCGGCGGCCCGCCGGTGGCCGACCGACGGCGTGCCGGACAACCCGCCTGCCTGGCTGCACGCGACGGCGCGGCGCCGGATCCTGGACCGGCTGCGCGCCGAGGCGATGGCGCGGCGCAAGCAGCCGCTACTCGTCACCGAGGCCGACCGGGCGACCACGAGCGCGATGGCCGACCCCGGGGACCTTGTCGAGGACGACCTGCTGCGCCTGGTGTTGATGTGCACGCACCCGGCGCTCGCGCCCGAGGCGGCCAGTGCGCTGGCGCTGCGGCTGGTGCTCGGCGTCAGCACCCACGACATCGCCCGGCTCTTCCTCGTGCCCGAGCCGACGATGGCCGCCCGGCTGACGCGCGCCAAGAAGAAGATCGTGACGGCCGGCATCCCGTTCGCGGTCCCTGGTGCGCAGCACCTGCCGGAGCGGGTCGCGGCCGCGGCCCAGACGGCATACCTGTCCTTCACAGCCGGTTATGCCCCTGGAAGTGGCCCGGACCCGGTGCGGATAGAGCTGGCCGGGGAGGCGGTGCGGCTGGTGCGAGTCGTGCGCGACCTGCAGCCGCAGCACCCGGTCCCGACCGCGCTCCTGGCGCTCGTGCTGCTGCAGCACTCGAGGCGCGACGCGCGTACCGACGCATCGGGCCGGATCGTGCTCCTGGCCGACCAGGACCGCGCCCGCTGGCACCACGACGAGATCGCCGAGGCACTCGAGCTGCTGGCGGCGCCGGGGCTCACCGGGCCGCTGCCGGTGCAGGCCGCCTCCTATCTCCTGCAGGCCCGGATCGCCGCGGAGCACGCGACGGCGGCCACCGCGGGTGAGACCCGGTGGGACCGGGTGGTCGCCCACTACGACCTGCTGCTGCAGGTCGAGCCGAGCCCGGGCGCCCAGCTGGCCAGGGTGGTCGCGGTGGCCGAGGCCCGCGGTCCGAGGGCCGGTCTGGATGCCCTGGGCGCGGTGCGTATGCCGGGCAGTCACCGGCCGGCGTCCGTGCGGGCCGAGCTGTTGGTCCGGTCGGGGGACCTGCCGGCCGCGCGAGACGCCTACCGCGAGGCTCTTGCGCTGTGCCGCAACGCGGCCGAGACGGCGCACCTGCAGGAGCGTCTGGACTTTCTCGGTAGCTCACCGTGAGAAGAGTCACGCACGCGTGCAACACGGCGGGACCGGACGGCATACTCAGGACGTCCTCACCTCCGCGGGAGGACTCCTGATGTGCATCGGGATGGGCCTGCGCTCCCTGCGAGACGCGGCCTGGTGCGTGGCGGGTCGGACCTCGCGAGCCGGCCCGTCGCGCAGCCGAACCGAGCGGTGGTCCACCGGCCCGTTGCCCGCAGACCGGCCGCTCACCAACTCTTAGTAGTCTCACGTGCAGGTCAGCGCCCAAGCCCGCTGACGGCATACGTGAAAGGTCCTTGCATGGCTCACCAGTGGCGCGGCGTGATCGCCGAGTATGCCGAGTGGTTGCCCGACTCCATCACCGGCACCGTGGTGACCCTGCGGGAGGGTGGCACGCCGCTGATCCCCGCCGAGCACCTCTCCGAGCTGGTCGGGGCCGAGGTGCACCTGAAGTACGAGGGCCTCAACCCGACCGGTTCGTTCAAGGACCGTGGCATGACCGCCGCGATCTCGGAGGCCGCCGGGCGCGGCGCCAAGGCCGTCATCTGCGCGAGCACCGGCAACACGAGCGCGTCCGCCGCGGCATACGCCACGAAGGCCGGCATGACCTGCGGTGTCCTCGTGCCCGAGGGCAAGATCGCGATGGGCAAGCTGAGCCAGGCGATCGCGCACGGCGCGACGCTGCTGCAGGTCGACGGCAACTTCGACGACTGCCTGACGCTGGCTCGCAAGCTCGCTGAGGCCTACCCGGTCGAGCTGGTCAACTCGGTCAACCCGGCGCGCATCGAGGGGCAGAAGACCGCGGCGTTCGAGGTGGTTGACGCCCTCGGGGACGCGCCTGACATCCACTGCCTGCCGGTCGGCAACGCGGGCAACGTCACCGCCTACTGGAAGGGCTACGGCGAGTACGCCGACGGCGGCCAGGCTACGCACCGCCCGGCCATGTGGGGGTTCCAGGCGGCCGGTGCCGCGCCGATCGTGCTGGGACACCCGGTCGACCACCCGGAGACCATCGCCACGGCGATCCGCATCGGGAACCCGGCCTCGTGGCGGCAGGCCGAGGCGGCGCGCGACGAGTCCGGGGGCATCATCGACAAGGTGAGCGACGAGGAGATCCTGGCTGCGCACCGACTGCTGTCCGCCCGGGAGGGCGTCTTCGTCGAGCCCGCGTCGGCGGCGTCGGTGGCCGGCCTGCTGAAGATGGCCGACGCCGGCCTGGTCCCGGCCAGGGCGACGATCGTCTGCACGGTGACCGGGCACGGGCTGAAGGACCCGCAGTGGGCGCTGCGCGGACTGGACGGCGGCGAGGTCGAGCCGACCCGGGTGCCGGTCGACGCGGTCAGCGCCGCCCGCGCGCTGGGCCTCGACGACTGATGCTCCAGGCGGAGGACCGGGTCGCGGTCAGCGTCCCGGCGAGCTCGGCGAACCTCGGTCCGGGCTTCGACGCGGTGGGGTTGGGCCTGGGGCTGCGCGATGAGTATGCCGTGCACGTCACCTCCACGCCCGCGCTGGTCGTCGCCCTCGCCGGGGAGGGCGCGGACGAGCTGGCGACCGACGAGACGCACCTCGTGGCGCAGGCGCTGCGGACGGCTCTTGACGTGTGCGCTGTGGGATGGACCGAAGAGCTGGCCGAGCGCGGTCTGGGGCTGCACCTCGAGTGTCGCAACGCGATCCCGATGTCCGCAGGGTTGGGGTCGTCGGCAGCGGCCCTGGTCGGCGGTCTGGCGCTCGGCTTCGCGCTCGTGCGCGGTGGTCAGCTGACCGACGACGACCTGACCCTGGTCAACACCCACGCCGGGGTGGCCGAGGGGCACCCGGACAACTCGTCGGCGAGTGTGTATGGCGGGATGACCGTGTCGTGGATGCCCTCACCGAAGACGGTGCGCACCGCCCGGCTGAGCGTGCACGCGGGCATCGAACCGCTGGTCCTGCTGCCCGCCTCGACGCGGCTGTCCACCAGCACCGCGCGAGGGGTGCTGTCGGCCGTCGTGCCGCGTGCCGACGCCGTCCAT